>Ga0326597_10009714_pt1 | contig 12864 bp, 10 predicted proteins | sample RVTome_12_FD_203789 | JGI IMG/M metagenome (GOLD analysis project Ga0326597, IMG submission 203789) | Soil microbial communities from uranium-contaminated site in the Upper Colorado River Basin, Wyoming, United States - RVT100D185 | ecosystem: Environmental > Terrestrial > Soil > Contaminated >... | reverse complement strand
TCCTCCTGCGAAGATCGCTTTGACCCGCTTCGGCGCCGGCGTCCATAGTTTTTGGAAGGCGGAGAAAGATTTGCCGGTGGGAATCGTTCCGTCGGTGTTAAAGAGCTGGAACGACGCGGTAACCGGCGGATACTTTGCTGGGTAAAGTTTTTTTTGCGAACTCTCGGGCGCCAGCCGGCATTATGCATGCTTCGAGGAAAAGGCCCGATACACTGTAGACCGAGGGGTGAAGCCTGGAGGGAGAAGGCGCCCGGACGTACAGTTGCATTGACTTGTTTGGGCTTGGTCACGCGGTTACGTATCTTCACTGCTTTGGTTCCAGATGAGCGGTTCGCAGTCTGCGTCAAGGCACAAACCCATTGCCTTCTCCCGGAAGGGTTTACCCCTCAGTCGCTGTCTACCAAAAATAATCCAGGCTAGGTCACGGGTTGACCAGGTCACAATTGACGCTCGCCGATCTAACCGCTAAATTGGCCGCACCGACCGCGATTACCAGCAAGGACGCCATACCCGAGTGCCCGAATCTCAGGACAATTCACCTGCCGACGACCCTTCGGCATCGCCCATCCGCCCCTGGTCTTCGTTTTTGCTGCGCGACTACCGCCTTATTTTCATCGCGATTCTTTGCGGCAGCACCGCCAGCCACATGCGTAACGTGGCAAGCCTCTATCAGGTCTATCAGCTGTCAGGCTCTTCAATTCAGCTCGGCCTGGCGGGCTTTTTCCAGGCCGTTCCGTTCATCTTCTTCGGTCTTTTCGGCGGTGTGCTCGCCGATACTCTTAATCGCAAGAAATTGATTCTATTCACGCACACGTTGAACGTGTTGCCTGGATTGGCCCTGGGAATTTTAACGGTCAGCGGCCAAGTGACGGTGTGGCACATCAATGTGCTGAACGTCGTGGCTTCTTCGTTGCAGGTTCTCGGCGGTCCGGCGCGCCAGGCGATCATACCGAGCCTGGTGCCGCCGTCGCACCTGCTAAACGCCGTGACCTTGTCAACCCTGATGATGCAGGGCACGCAGCTGACCGCGCCGGTCATCGCCGGCTTTCTTATCGACTTTTTCGGCGTCCAGGTTTCCTATTTTGCCGATGCCGCGCTGCTGTTGCCTTCGATAGGTTCCGTGCTCCTCCTGCGCGCGTCCGGGCAACCGCAAGGAGCCCGCAGGCGGATCAGTTGGCGCAGTCTCGTCGAAGGCTTCGAGTTCCTTTGGCATACCCGCATTATCCTTTCGCTTTTCCTGCTCGATTTTTTCGCGGTCTTGTTCGGATTCTTCCGTCCGATCCTGCCGATCTTCGCCGATACCGTGTTTAAAGTCGGGGCACGTGGGTTGGGAGCACTATACGCCGCGCCTGCGGTCGGCGCGCTGATCGGTTCGGGGCTGCTGCTCGCGGTCGGCGAGGTCAAGCGTAAAGGCGTGTTGTCCGTCGTCGCAACGCTGCTCTTCGCGCTCAGCCTGGGATTTCTCGGACTCTCCCCCTGGTTCTGGATGGCACTGATCGCCGTGGGCGCGCTTGGGTTCAGCGACGCGCTCGGTGTGGTGATGCGCCGCACGGTGGTTCAGATCCTGGCGCCGGACGACATGCGCGGGCGAGCAACGAGCTTTCTGACCGTGTTCGCTCAGACAACCAACGCCATCGGCGCGGTGATCGCCGGCGCTGGAGCGGCCTTGCTCGGCGCGCCCAACGCCGCGCTTGCCGGTTGTGTCTTGTGTTGCGTCATGGTCCTGGGGGTTTGCTGGGCGATCCCGCAGCTGTGGAGATATCGTTCGGATTAGTTCAAAGTTCAACGTTCCACGTTCAAGGTTTCGAATCTACACATTGAACATTGAACATTGAACCTTGAACCTTGAACAGTACCTGTCAAGCAGCGGAGAACTTCAAACCGCCCTAGGGTTTCTCCAGCAGTGCTACCACCTCAACCTGGTCCGTCTGCGGAAACATATCGAACGGCTGGACTTGCCGCACGCAATATCCGGCGTTGCTCATCGGCTCTAGATCCCGCGCCAGGGTCTTGGGTTCACAGGAAACGTAGACGATCTTAGGCGCGCCTGTCGCCAGGATAGCCGCCATGGCGGCCGGTTGAATTCCCTTGCGCGGCGGATTTACAACCATCAGGTCGAGCCGCGGCAGGTTCTGTCTGATCTGCGCCACCGTTTCGGACACGTCCCCGGCAATGAAGCGGCAGTTTCCGCGTCCGTTACGACGGGCATTTTGCTTGGCGGTGGCGATCGATAACGTACTGTCATCGACGGCCCATACCTGGCGCGCCGCGGCGGCGAGACAGAGCGAGATCGGACCGACCCCGCAGTAGAGATCCATGACGGTTTCTCCGCCCTTCAACGCGACCATTTCGCAAACCCGCTCATAGAGCTTACGCGCGGTATAGGGATTCGCTTGGGAAAACACCCCTGCGGGGAACACCAGCTTCAAATCGCCGATCCGCTCCATGATCGTGTCGCGGCCCGCGAGAGTGCGGAAACTGTTTCCCCAAATGACGTTGCCGCGCTGCTCGTTGACGTTCTGGATAACCCCGGTGATAAACGAGAAGCGGCGCCGCAGGGCGCTCGCCAATACATCTCCCTGGAGAAGGGAGCCATGCCGCGTGACAAGCGTCACACTCAATTCGCGTCGCGCAAAACTGTAACGCAAGTCGAGATAGCGCAAGTCGCCGCTATCGTCCCGCTCGTCGTAGGGCGCGATGCCGAGCTCTTGGACTTTTTTCTTGAGATAATGAACCACATCATTGACCGGCCGCGGATGAACCGGACAAGATGAGACGTCGATGACCCGGTGGCTCTGCGGCGCATATAGTCCAGCAGCCACCTCGCCCCGGTTACGCCGCACCACGAGCTTAACCCGCCCGCGGTAACCCAACCGGTACGGCGAAGGAACCACGGGCGGAATTTCAGTGCCCGCAACCGCTGGAAAAGCGGCGAATGCCTGGGCGACCAGCTGACGCTTGCGCGCCAACTGTTCGGGATAAGGTAAATTAATGAAAGGACAACCGATGCAGCGGGGATAATGGGGACACGGCGGGGCGTAATCGCTTTTGCTTCCGGCCGAGCGGAAAGGGCGTTGATCTCGGCCACCGTGCACCGCTAACGTATTTTTATGTGACCCGTCGCCCATGAGCCGGACGCCTACTCGCCGATAATCTTGACCAGCACCCGTTTGCGCCGCCGGCCGTCGAACTCGCCGTAGAAAATCTGCTCCCATGGGCCGAAATCGAGCTTGCCGTCGGTGATGGCGACGACGACTTCCCGGCCCATCACTTGCCGCTTTATATGCGCGTCGGCGTTGTCCTCACCGGTGTCATTGTGGCGGTACTGCTTGATCGGCTCGTGCGGCGCGAGCTTCTCCAGCCAGACGCCGTAGTCGTGATGCAAGCCGGACTCGTCGTCATTGATGAAAACCGACGCGGTGATATGCATCGCGTTGACCAGCAGGATGCCTTCACGCACGCCGCTCTCGCGAAGACACTCCTGCACCTGCGGCGTAATGTTAACGAACGCGACCCGTGTCGGCGTATTAAACCACAACTCCTTGCGGTGACTTTTCATCGCCTTGCTCTCCTGCCGTTTGATCTCTCCAGCAAGAATTTATACAGATAATACAGGACAATGTAAGCCAGAAGGCCGGCGGCCGAAGAGACGTGCCCGCATCCATTCTCTGGAAACGATTGGAACGGTTTGAACGGCTGGAACGATTGGAACAGCTTTATGGAGCTATCATGAGCGACGAAGTCCGCTTCATCGACACCACCCTGCGCGACGGTAATCAGAGCCTATGGGCCCTCAACATGAGAGTGGGCGCCATGCTGCCCGCCGCCCCGCACATCGATCAGGCGGGCTTCGAGTCCATGGAATTTTTCCTCGGCGTCATGTTCAAGAAGTACGTGCGCGAGCATAAGGAAAACCCCTGGTACTGGCTCAAGGAAGGAACCAAGCGCATCAAGAACACCCGCCTGCGCCATCATGGCGGCATGCACAGCGCCTTTGAAAAGACGCCCCACGCCCTCTTGAAGCTGCTGGTCGAGCGGCTTGTCTCCTACGGGATCACGCTCACCCGCACCTCGAATTGCTGGAACGACTACAGCGCCTTCGAGGAGGAAATCACCGATCTCAGGAAAAACGGCATGGATACGGTGGCCAATTTGATCTATTCGGTTTCACCGCGCCATACCGACGAATATTACGCGCAAAAGGCGAAAGAAGCGGCTGCCGCAAAGCCGTGGCGTATCTGTTTCAAAGACGTCGGCGGACTGCTTACCCCGGAACGGGCGCGCACGCTGATCCCGGTGGTGCTGAAAAGCGCGGGCGATATTCCCGTCGAATTTCACGCCCACTGCAACAGCGGTCAAGCCCCGCTCAATTATCTCGAAGGCGTCAAGCTCGGCATGCGCATCCTGCACACGGCGATACCGCCGCTCGCCAACGGCTCGTCCCAGCCATCGGTCTTCAACATCGCTAATAATCTAAGGGCGCTCGGCTACACCCCCGCCGTGGACTTGAAGCCGCTCGAAGCCGTCGAGAAGCATTTTACCCAGGTCGCCAAAAAAGACGGCCTGCCCATCGGCAAGCCGATGGAATACGACGAGTTTCTCTACCAGCATCAAGTCCCGGGCGGGATGATCTCCAACATGCGCCATCAGATGAAGATCGTCGGTATGGAGCATAAGATGGAAGCGGCTTTAGTAGAATCCGGTCACGTCCGCAGAGAGTTCGGCTACCCGATCATGGTCACGCCGCTGTCGCAGTACGTCGGCACCCAGGCCGCCATCAACGTCATCGTTGGCGAACGCTACAAAGAGGTGCCCGATCAGGTCATTCAATATGCGTTGGGCATCTGGGGCAAGGAAGGCGCCGAGCTGATGGACCCCGACGTGAAAGATAAGATTTTGAGCCGCCCGCGCGCCAAGGAATGGGTTCAATGGGAGCAGCCACAACCCTCGCTTCACGAAATCCGCCGGAAGTACGGCGCCAACGTTTCGGATGAAGAATTAATTATGCGCTATTTCGCCGGCGACGACTACGTCGACGCGCTTCCCGACGGCGGCAAACCGCGTGAGTACCTCGACGGAGCCCAACCGCTGGTCAAGCTCCTCGAACAGTTGTCCAAACGCAAGGATTCGCACCAGGTATTTATCAAACAACCCGGTTTCTCCATGAGGCTGGAGAAACGATCGGGTGACGGAAGGGCGTAAGCTAGGGGACAGTCTCCGTTCCCTACGGCTTGAACGTTTTGAACGACTTGAACGATTGGAACCTCTGGAACTCGTGGAACGCCTGGAACCGCTGCGCTCAGCTACGGATCATCTCCGTCACTGGCCGCGCCCGGCGCCAAGTGACTGACATCGCCCCAGGTCTGAAGCAACCAATGGCCTGCCTCGTGGGCGAATACGTTCAGACCCGCGTTTACGAATTCGAAACGGCGCGGCGCGTCAACGGGAATCGAGAGCGTATGGCGAAACAATCCGGCCACCACGGCCCCGTGAGTCACCACCAGGATCGTTTCACCGGCATGCCGGTTGCCTAGCTCGTTCAAGCAGGTGACGTTTCGCTCCATCTGTTGCACCGTACTCTCCCCCCCTGGAATGACGTAATGGGGCCCGAGACTTCGATACAATCGATGTTCCTCCGGGAATCGTTTCTCGATTTCATCGCCGCTCAACCCGTGAAAGATTCCACGATGCGCTTCCCGAAGACGCGTGTCGGTGATGACGGAATGCCCGGTTGCGGCCGCGATGATCTCGGCGGTTTGCACCGCGCGGCCCAGGTCGCTGCTGTAAAGCGCCGTGAAGATTTCGCGCCCGAGCCTCTGCCCCAGCGCCCGGGCTTGTGCAATGCCTTTTTCCGTCAACTCGCTGTCGAGATGGCCCTGACGGATGCCTTTGATGTTCCAGTGAGTTTGTCCATGGCGGACGATGATGACCTGAGTACGATCCATGGGATTCAAATCCTGCGGTCTTCGCTCACGCCCGCGTCGAAAACAAAACAGTCTAAGGGAGGCGCGGCCATGTTCGTCCAGCTTCGAGGGCCTCATTCCCACTCGATGGTCGCCGGAGGTTTGGAAGAAATATCGTAAACGACCCGGTTGACGCCGCGCACTTCGTTGATGATGCGATTGGAGATCCTGGCGAGGAGATCCGGCGGCAATGGAACCCAATTAGCGGTCATGCCGTCCTGGCTCTCCACCACCCGCAGCGCGATAACGTTCTCGTAGCTCCGTTCGTCGCCCATGACGCCGACGGTCTTGATCGGCAGCAATACGGCAAACGATTGCCAAACCTTTTCGTAAAGGCCGGCGGCGCGAATCTCGTCGAGCACGATCGCGTCCGCTTCGCGCAAAACATTGAGCCGCTCTTCCGTCACATCGCCCAGCACGCGAATCGCCAATCCCGGCCCTGGGAACGGTTGGCGTTGAATCATTTCATTGGGCAGGCCGAGCTCGCGACCCAACTCCCGCACCTCGTCTTTGAACAGCTCGCGCAACGGCTCGATGAGTTTAAATTTCATCGTCGTAGGCAGCCCGCCGACGTTGTGATGGCTCTTGATGGTCGCAGACGGCCCTTTGAAGGAGACCGATTCGATCACGTCGGGATAGAGCGTGCCTTGCGCGAGGAACTCAACCGTGCCGAGTCTTTGCGCCTCGTCTTCAAATACCTCGATAAACTTGTGGCCGATCCTGCGGCGCTTTTCTTCCGGATCTTCGACGCCTTTCAATGCCGCCAGGAAGCGTTCACTGGCATCGACATAGCGAAAGCTCGTGCCGAATCGTTCGATGAAAAGACGACAAACGTAGTCCGCTTCGTTTCGGCGCAGAAGTCCATTGTCCACGAATACGCAAACCAGCCGATCTTTGATGGCGCGCTGAACCAAAGTCGCGGCCACCGCTGAATCGACGCCGCCGCTGAGCGCGCAAAGCACGCGCCCGTCGCTGACCTGCTCCTGGATGCGCCTGACCGAAATCTCCGAGAATCGCTCCATCGTCCAATCCGCCCGACATCCACAGACGCGGAACACGAAGTTATCGAGAATTTCCTTGCCGCGCGGCGTATGAACCACCTCGGGGTGAAATTGCACGCCGAAAAGCCGGCGGCTCGGATCGGCGAAAGCGGCGATCGGCGAATTGTCGCTCTGGGCCAGCACGCTCCAGCCGTTGGGCATGCTGGTCATCTTGTCGCCGTGGCTCATCCATACCCGCACCGGCTCCATGTGGAAAAATCCATGAAATAGATCGGCATCGTCATCGATCCTCAGCTCGGCGGGACCGTACTCGCGCCGATCCGCCTTGGCGGCGGCGCCGCCAAAGGCTAGATTCAGCATGCCCATGCCGTAGCAGATGCCCAGGAAAGGCACCGGAAGCCGGAAAAGTTCCGCGCCGACCCTTGGGGCGTCTTCTTGGTAGACGCTCGCCGGGCCGCCGGACAGAATGACACCTTCGGGCTTTAGCGCTGCGATTTTTTCCAGCGAGATATTAAAGGGATGGATTTCGCAGTAGACCTTCGCTTCGCGGACGCGCCGTGCGATGAGCTGGGTATACTGAGAACCGAAATCGAGGACGAGAATCATTCTATTCTGTAATTGGGAGATTCCTTGGTGATGAACACGTCGTGGACATGCCCTTCTCTCAATCCCGCGGTCGTGACCTGCATGAAGCGGGCCTTGGCGCGAAGCGTCGCGACGTCGCGGCAACCTAAGTAACCCATCCCGGCGCGCAGCCCGCCGACCAGTTGATGAATGTTGAAGGACAGCGACCCTTTGTAAGGCACCTGGCCTTCGATGCCTTCCGGCACGAGCTTCATCGGCTCTTCGACATCGGCTTGGCCGTAGCGATCTTTGCTTCCCTGATTCATCGCGCCAATCGAGCCCATGCCGCGGTAAACTTTGTAAGTTCGTCCCTGGTAGAGAATCGTTTCGCCCGGGCTCTCTTCGGTTCCGGCGAATAAACTCCCGACCATCACGGAATTGGCCCCGGCGGCCAACGCCTTGGTGATATCGCCTGAGAACTTGATCCCGCCGTCGGCGATGATCGGCACGTTGTGGCGCGCGCCGGCCTTGGCGCAGCTGCCGATGGCGGTGATTTGCGGAACTCCGACACCGGAGATAACCCGCGTCGTACAGATCGACCCCGGCCCGACGCCCACCTTTACTGCGTTGACACCCGCCTGAATCAGCGCCGATGTGCCTTCTTCCGTTGCGACGTTGCCGGCGGCCAGATCGAGGTCGGGATAACGCCGGCGAATCTGTCGCACGACATCGATGACGTTTTTCGAATGGCCGTGGGCGGTGTCGACGGTCACAAGGTCGGCGCCGGCGCGCACGAGACTTTCGACCCGCTCTTCCCAATCGGGTCCCACGCCGACCGCCGCGCCCACGCGCAGCCGACCTCGGTCATCTTTACAGGCATTGGGGTACTGTATTTTCTTCTCGATGTCCTTGACCGTAATCAGGCCCTTCAGTTGAAACTCATCGTCGACGACCAAGAGCTTTTCAATGCGATGTTGATGCAAGATCTCCTTGGCGTCGTCCAGACTGACGCCCGGCTTCACCGTGACTAATTTGTCCTTGGTCATGACCGCCGAGACCGGCCGGTCAAGATCTTTCTCAAAACGCAGATCGCGGTTGGTCAAAATCCCGACCAGCTTTCCGTTCTGGGTCACCGGCAGCCCCGAGATGTGAAATTTTTGCATGATCTCCCGGGCCTCATAGATTTTTTGCTCCGGCGCCACCGTGATCGGTTCCGAAATCATCCCGCTCTCAAACTTTTTGACTTTCTCCACCTCCGTCGCCTGGGCGAACACCTTGAGATTGCGATGGATGATCCCCAGGCCGCCCTCCTGCGCCATGGCGATGGCGGTTTTCGATTCGGTCACCGTATCCATGGCGGCGCTCACCAGCGGAATGTTGAGCGTGATGCGCTCGGTCAAATGCGTCTTGACGTCGATATCGCGGGGCAAGACGGCGGACTCCGCCGGGATCAAAAGTACGTCGTCGAAGGTTAAGCCGACCGGCAAAACTTCCTGTTCTAACATTCTTCACCTCCAGTCGAGGCTAAAAAAAAACCCAGACCAAGGCCTGGGTTTTATGGGGCGTTCGCATTTCAATGCAAACATGAAATCTTATAACAAGAAATCAATCCGATAACAAGATCGCCCGCGAGTTGTGACAGTGATAACCGTATGATAGCTAAAACGTTCAGTCATGCCGCTGTACGAATACCAATGCGCCCGGGGCCATCGCTTCGAGGCCATCCAGAATGTTCACGAAAAACCGCTGAAGCGCTGTTCGATCTGCTCGGCGCGGGCGAAGCGTGAGATTTCCCAGCCCACGCTGCTCCACAACCGCGGCGTCCATGTATTCGACCGGGTCACCAAGGACGATGCGCTTCGGAGCCGGCCGTCCTCACTCAAGTCGTTCAAGAAAGATAAATTTTAGGCCTACCTCGCGGATTAGTCCGCCGCATCGCCATCGAAGCGCGTGACAGATCAGTCGAGGATCACGTCTCAATCGTCTCGATTCGACGCCAATCTATCCGTAAGAATTCAGCGACGGCCCAGATAAAACACAGCTCCGCCCACGCCGCGCGATTGGACGACACTATCGCACACGGCAATTCTAGAAACGTTCGACTGCAGTCGGAGTGAGCGAGACTTCCCTGGATTGAGGCGGGCAACGAAGCCGGCTATTTGAGATGCGCAAGAGTACTTACGACGAACGTGGATGGCGGGGTCGGGCGACGTGATTATTCGATGCGCCTCCTTTCACCGGTTGTAAGTCTTGATCGGCCTTTGGTCTAAAATCCTTTTTTTGAAGACCGTACAGACGCATCTTACGCGTGAGCGTTCTGATACCGAGACCTGAATTTTTCGCGGTGAGAGCTATCTTTCCCTGGTACGATCCCAGCTGTTGGATGAGGTATTGTTTTTCGTGTTCCATTAGCCAATCGTTCAATGTGTTCGCCAATGGATCTAGAGACCGGCGGTCTTCGGCCACGGGCGAAACCGTAGGCATTTCTATCTTTTCAATGACGTTTCCCGTAGTCATTACGATAGATTTCTCAAGAATATTTTGCAGTTCGCGGATATTTCCCGGCCAGTGATACTGCGTGAGCCGGCTCAGCGGGCCCCGGGACATCCCGGTAATGCCTTTTTGGATTGCGACCCTATGATGCCGCAGAAAGTCATCGACTAGGAGCGGAATATCCTCGCGGCGATCACGCAATGGGATGAGACGGATCGGAATCACATTGATGCGGTAATAAAAATCACTACGCATCTTTCCCTGGGCCACGAGAGCGTCCAAGGGTACGTTGCTGGCGGCGATCACGCGCATATCGACGTGAATCTGCCGATTACCGCCAAGCCGCTGCATTTTTTGGTCTTCCAGGACGCGGAGAAGTTTCGATTGCATGAGCAGAGACATACTTTCGATTTCGTCGAGGAACAATGTGCCACCGTGGGCCAACTCAATTTTTCCCGCGCGCGCGCGCTCCGCGCCCGTAAAGGCTCCCTGTTCATATCCAAAAAGTTCGCTTTCCAAAAGCGTCTCAGGGAACCCGGCACAATTGATGGTTGCAAAGGGTCCGTCTCGGCGAGGGCTGTGATAGTGGATAGCACTCGCAACCAACTCTTTCCCGGTTCCGGTCTCTCCTTCGACCAGCACAGTCATGTCCGTCGGCGCCACCATGCGAACGATCTCAAAAACGCGGTGCATTTCCGGGGTTTTGCTCAGCATGCCGCCGAACTCGCCGCCGCCCCTCAGCGACCGGCGAAGGTGGCGAATCTCGATAAAGACCCACGCCTTTTCCAGGGCCGCCCTTGTGGATTCCTGGATCGCTTCGGCGCCGAATGGCTTCACGATGAAATCACTCGCGCCGCTTTTGAGCACCTCCACTGCGCAATCGATGGCCGCGTGGCCCGTAATGACGATCACCGGGACATCGGGGTAGTTCTTCTTTACCTCCACAGTCAGATCCACTCCGCTGATCCCCGGAAGCCGAACGTCGGTAACCACCAAGTCGATGTCTCTTTTCTCAAGCCGCTCCAGCGCCGCCTCGCCCGAATGGGCAACCTCCACCGTGTAACCGCCGTAGGTGTACAGCCGCTGAAGTTGTTGGCAGATGATCTCTTCGTCGTCAACCACCAAAATATGTGGAGTCAACTGATCCATAATTAAGTGTCATTACCCGATGCGGATAGGAACTTTCGGCGTGTCCCATATGCCGTCCCGGAAAAGCCTGAGATTCTTTTTCCGGATCCTCTAGAGTACTTTGCTGATGAGTTCTAGGGTATAGCGCATGCCGCCTTCCGGCATGGGCCGGCTTGCACCAGCGTTTGTATATCTCTGTTGACTATTAATGGCAAGTAATTTGGAAGAAACTAGAAGCCTTTGTGGGTCTTTACTAACCAACAACCGACGAGCGCTGTCCACCACTAACAAAATTGAATATTATAATACATATAAACTCGTTATATTCACTTTCAAAATTCCTACGGCCGTGGCATTTCACGCCAAGAAAAAAGGCGATGGCGCGGATCGGCGATTCGCTCTTCATTGACCATCCGCAATAATTTTGATGTTGCTCAAAGAGATACAATAGTTGATCTCGGAAAGCCCTTAAACGCATTTCGGCAATCAACGATGACAGGGCTGTGAGCAGCAATCATCTGATAGTTGAAAGCCGAATGGTCCGTCAGAAGCACAACACAGTCCATGGACCGGAGCATATCGGGATTGAGAGGCAGTGATTTGGTTTTCTCACCATTAAGTTGGATCGTTGGCACGTGAGGATCGGTATAACAAACGGTAGCGCCCTTTTGGTGAAGACCGTAGAGGACTTCGAGCGCGGGCGATTCTCGGGTATCGCTAGTGTCACGTTTATAGGCAACTCCTAGCCCGAGAATTTTCGAGCCCTTCAAGCTGCGTTGACGTTCGTTCAATGCGTCGGCCACACGGCTAATCGTGAACAGAGGCATTTGGCTGTTGATCTGTGCAGCTAATTCGATGAACCGCGGCTCACAGCCGTTTAGCCTGGCCTTCCACGTTAGATAGTATGGGTCCACCGGGATGCAGTGTCCGCCTAACCCCGGCCCGGGATAGAATGGCATGAAGCCGAAGGGCTTGGTCTTCGCCGCGTCGATCACCTCCCAGACGTCCACGCCGAAAGTACGACACATGATAGCCATTTCGTTGGCCAATGCGATGTTGACGTTGCGAAAAGTGTTTTCAAGGAGCTTTGCCATCTCAGCACATTCGGGCGAGGAAACGGGAACAATCTTGTCGACGAATTGCTGGTAAAGCAGACCGGCTAACTTGCCGCACTCTTGGGTGATGCCACCGATTATTTTGGGGATCGTGCGTGTCGTGTGGTTGAAATTTCCCGGATCGACTCGCTCCGGGGAAAACGCCAGGAAGAAATCCCTTCCCACTTGGAGGCCCGGTTTCTCTAGTATCGGCAATACCAGCTCGCGTGTTGTACCCGGATAAGTTGTGCTCTCAACAACGATCAGTTGCCCAGGTTGAAGGTGATTGCCGACCGCCTCGGCGGCGGCGATCACGTACGAAAGGTCGGGTTCCTTGGTTTTTCGGAGCGGCGTCGGAACGCATATGCTCACGGCATCGAGATTCTCAATGGCCGCCAGCGATTGCGTAGCCTTGATTCGTTTCTGGGTCACGAGTGACAACAGCGTCTCACTCGGCACATCCAGGACATAAGAGATCCCCGAATTGACGGAGGCGACTTTGTTGCGGTCGATGTCGATACCGGTCACCTCGAAGCCCTCCTTGGCCATCTCCGCAGCCAAAGTTAGCCCTACGTAGCCCAACCCGATGACGCCGAGCCGGGCGGCACGATTTTGGATCTT
>Ga0326597_10009713_pt1 | contig 12865 bp, 12 predicted proteins | sample RVTome_12_FD_203789 | JGI IMG/M metagenome (GOLD analysis project Ga0326597, IMG submission 203789) | Soil microbial communities from uranium-contaminated site in the Upper Colorado River Basin, Wyoming, United States - RVT100D185 | ecosystem: Environmental > Terrestrial > Soil > Contaminated >... | reverse complement strand
AGAAAGCCGCATCCATCACGTTCAGATGCGGATAGACGCCGAGCGCGGCGGCGAAGAAGAAGCGCCCGTCCGGTGGATAGCCGTTGAAGAAATAGCGGTCGTAGAAATTGCGATCCGTTCCCGCGAATGCGATCGGTTCGGGCCGCTGATGGATCGGATAGTCGTCGGCTTTGCTGAGCATGGGTGCGGGCAATGGCGATTCCACGCGAGCATGGAGCCCGCCCGGGCCAGCGTCAACGCGCGAGCGGCTATCTTACATGCGCCGCACGAAATGGCTGCGCCAGCGCTCGTCGATCTTCGAAACAGGAAGATAAATCAGCACGTCGGTGGTGCCGAATTGCCGGTCGACGACCGCGCCGTCGCCGATGGAGGCGCCCGCGCGCACATAGCCCTTGATGAGGGGCGGGAGCGCACGCAGGCCTTCGCGCGGATCGATCGCATCCTTCGCCATGCGATTCATCTCGACATAGAGCTCGGGCCGCGCGCGCACGCGCAGATCTTCGCGCATGCGATGGAAGTGATGGAGATAGGACAGGGGCAGCGCGAGCGCGTCCGGATCGGTGCCAGGCAGCGAGCCGCAGCCGAACATCACGTCGATATTATAGTGGATGTTGTAGAGGATGACGCCACGCCACAGGAGCTGCATGGTGACGGGCTTGCTGCGGTATTGCTTGAGCACGCAGGAACGTCCGAGTTCGAGGAACCGCACATCCTCGCCCCGCGCTGCCAGCAGGGGCGCGATATCGTATTCGCCCGCCGTGTAGAAGCCGCCTGCGCGCTTGGCATCCTCGCCGCGCATGAGCCGATAAGTGCCGACCACGGCCGCATCGCCGTCATCGCCGCGCACCTCGCGATCGACGACGAGCATGTGGTCGCAAAATTCATCGTATTTGTCGAAGTCGCGCCGCTCCTCGCGCATCCTGGGCGTCGGAACGGCGGACATCTCCTCGTAGAAGACGCGATAGCGCAGACGCTGGGCCGCCTCGATCTCGGCCTCCGTCTCGGCGATGCGCACTTCGAGCGCACCCGAGGCGGCCAGCACCGGCCAACGGCTTTGACGATTCATGCTGGGATCCGGCTCGCGGAGGTCGACCACGGGGTTGGGTGTGTCCCTTTCAAGGCGGCGCCAATGGCTCGTCGGCCGAGCGCGCTCCGGCGCGGTGCCTGTGAAGGCGGTAAGTTTACGCGATGGGCGCCGCGCTGCATAGAGACGCATAGGTGAATGATTACAGGATATTAGGGCGCTTCGCGACGCGCCTTAGCCCGGGACGCCGCCTCGCTTGCGCGCGGCAACGGCGAAGGCGAGCGCCACCGCGAAGACGCCGATCGCGGCCGAATAGAGGAAGAAGACCGCATAGCCCGAACCCAGCGCGGCCGGGCTGAGGCCCGACTTTGCGGCCGCGGCGGCGAGACTGTCCGGCGGCAGCCCGGCGAAGAGTCCGTTTAGGACCGAGGACGCGCCGCCCGAATCCGCCGAGCGGGCCGCGCCTTCGACGATCCGTCCGGATTGCGAGGCGATCAGCTTGCCCGGCAGCGCGTAGAGCGACGAGAACAGAGCGTATTGCGTGGCCGTGAACCCCTGCGCCGTCAGGCTCGACATGTAGGCGATCAGGCAGGTACCCGCGAAACCCGACGCGACATTGTCGATGCCGATGGCGACGAACAGCGCGGACAGGTCGTGACCCCGCGTCGCCAGCCAGACGAAGACGAGATTGCTGAGCGGGCCCGCGAAGGCCCCGATCACAAGGGAATGCATCAGGCCGAGGCGCGCCACGGCGACGCCGCCGGCGAAGACGCCGAGCATCGACATCGCGACGCCGAAAACCTTCCGCACTTCCGCGATCTCGATGAGCGTGAAGCCGAGATCGAGATAGAACGGATTCATGATGTTCAGCACGAAATCCGAAACGCGGTAGAGGCAGATCAACGCCAGGATGAGGGCGGCGGACTTGCCGTAGCGGTCGAAGAAATCCTTGAGCGGCTCGCCGAGCGCGGTTCCGAGATAAAATCCCGGTCGCGTGCGCGCGCCGGGCAGGGGCACGGCGCAGAGCACGATGATGGCGAAACCCGCCGCGACGCCCAGGAACTGAAACCAGACGCCGGCGCCCGACTTCCACGCCGCGGCCACGGCCTCGCCGAGCGTGCTCGCGCCCGAAGCGGCCAGAAGTTGCGCCAGAACGGTCGCGTTTCCCGACAGCCCAGAGCCCAGCAGCAGCGCGCCGAGCAGGAGCAAGGCAAGGCGGCCGGCCCATTCGAGGACTTCGAGCCGCGGGCGAAACGCCACGTCCAGCGCTCGGATGGCGCGGATCACATGGCTCGCCTCGCGGGGCGCGGCGAGAACCGCGAGCATGCCGACGCCCATCAGCGCCGCCATCGCCGCATAGGAGACGCTCCAACCATAAGCTTCGGCGAGCAGCAGCGGCACCGCTCCCGCCACCACGATGGCGATGCGATAGCCCCATTGATAGGCCGCCGCCATCGCACCTTGTTTCGACTGTTCGGCCGCCTCGATGCGCCAGGCGTCGATGACGATATCCTGGGTCGCCGAGGAGAAGCCGACGAAGACGGCGAAGAGCGCCACGAGGCCGAGATTGGCCGCGGGATCGCTTCCGGCGACCAGCCAGAGCCCGAGCATGATGAGGGCCTGGCAAACGAGCATCCACGAACGGCGGTGGCCAAGCCAAGCCGTGAGGCCCGGCACCGTGGTGCGGTCGATCAAGGGCGCCCAGAGGAATTTGAACGAATAGGCGAGCGTCGCCAAGCTGAAGAAGCCGATCACCTGCAGCGAGAGACCGGCTTCGCGCAGCCAGGCCGAGAGGGTGTCGAAAATGAGCAGATTGGGCAGACCGGCGGCGAAGCCGAGCACCAGCATCACCAGCACGCGGCGCTCCGCGAACACCGCGAGCGCCGAAATCACGTCGCGTTTCGCCGTCCGGCCGGCGTCGTCGCTCGTTGTCATGCAGCCGCTTCGTGTTTGTCCGATGCGTTCTTGCCCGATTCCGATGCGGCCGTATCGACGGCGGCCAGCGCCACGTCGAGTTCTTCGGGCTCGAGCGGCTTGGTAAGAAAACCATTCATTCCGGCCGCGAGGCAAGCCCTGCGCCCGGTTTCGAGCACGTCGGCGGTCAATGCGAGAATGGACACCGCCGGCCGGGCGGTTTCGGCTTCGCGGGCGCGGATTCGCCGCGTCGCCTCGATGCCGTCGAGCCCCGGCATATGCACGTCCATGATGACGACGTCGAACAACGCGTTTTCGCAAGCATCCACGGCAGCCTCGCCGGTCGCGACCTCGGTCACCGTGTGGCCGCGCCGGCGCAACACTTCGCGCGCGAGCAAGGCGTTCACCGGATTGTCCTCGGCCAGCAGAATGTTCTTCGGGCGTCCCTTGCGCGCATCGGGCGCCTCTTGCGCTTCGTCGGGCAGTTCGTATTGGCCGGCAAGCACGGCGCTCACGCGCCGTTCCAGCGAGGCTTGGCGCACGGGCTTCATCAAATAGCCGGCATAGCCTTTCCCGGAGAGGTCGGCGATGCGATTGCGCGCGTCGGCGGGCAGAAGGGCGAGAACGGGGATTTCGAAATCTTTCACGTCGGGAATCTCGACTCTGTCTCCCAGCCCGACATCGAGGAGCATGATGTCGCATTTGCTCGGCGTGGTGAGCCTGCCCTTCGCGGTCTTGGGATCGAAGATGCTCATGCCTTCGGCCTTGAGCTGCAGCCGGAGACCCGCGCGCAGTTGCGCCGAATTGGACAGGATCGCCGCCCATTTGCCGGTAAGCGGCATATCGGCCGGCTTGCGCGGCACCGGCGCCTCGACGATCGGGATCGTGAACCAGAAGATGCTGCCCCGTTCGTCGGCCGGCTCGACGCCGATCCTGCCGCCCATCGCATCGACGAGGCGCTTGGAAATCGCGAGCCCCAATCCCGTTCCTTCGAACCGCCGCGCATGGCTGGAATCGGCTTGAACGAATTCCCCGAAGATCTCCTCGCGCTTGGCAGCCGGCACGCCGATCCCCGTGTCGCGCACGGAGAAGCGCAATTCCGCGCCCGCGTCGCCCGCCGTTATGCCGACGCTGACGAGGACGCCGCCTGTTTCGGTGAACTTGATGGCGTTGCCGATCAGATTGGTCAGGACCTGGCGCAACCGTACCGAATCGGCGCCCAAGGTTTCGGGAACGTCGCCGGCGACCGCGCAGGCGATCTCGACGCCCTTGCCGTGCGCGCGCGTGGCGAGAAGCTCGATGACGTCCTCGACGAGCGGCCGCAGGTTCGCCTCGTCGCGCGCAAGGACCAGCGCGCCCGATTCGATCTTGGAGAAATCCAGGATGTCCTCGATCAGACCGAGCAAGGATTGCCCGGATTGGCGGATCGCCTCGGCATAGGTGCGCTGATCGGGCTTGAGATTGGTCTCCAGCATCAGCCGCGCCATGCCCAGAACGCCGTTCATCGGCGTGCGGATTTCGTGGCTCATCGTGGCGAGGAAGCGCGACTTGGCGAGGTTGGCCGCTTCCGCGCGGTCGCGCGCGTCGGTGAGCGCGGCTTCGAGTTCCTTGCGGTCCGTGATGTCGCGCCCGACGCTTTGGATTTCGGTGAGGCGGCCGTCACCGTCGCGGATGGGATAATCCTCCCACGCGATCCAGCGATAGCCGAAGGCGGTCTTGACGTGCTGGTCGTAGCGCACGCGCGCCTTTCCGGTCTCGCGCCCGGCGAAGCGCCCGATCATGGGCGGGGGCGAATCGGAATGGGCTTCGGGCAGGAAGGGGTGGCCGATTGCGTCCTCGGCATTCAACCCGAAGAGCTTGAGGAACGCGCCATTGGCGTAGCTGAGCCAACCGTCGGGCGTGCGCCGGATGATCGCGTCGCCCTGCGCGTCCACGAGGCCCTTGTAGCGCGCCTCGCTCTCGTGAAGCTGTGCGTTGGTGGCTTCAAGAAGCGAGATCGAGGTTTCGAGCTCGCTTGCAAGCACCGAAAGCCGGTCGGCGCGGCCGGTCTGATCGGTCGCGTGCTCGCGCGCCACGATCAGCCCGTACAACAGGAAGCCGATCCCCAGCACGGCCAGCGAGAGCAGCAGACGCGGGTCGATCAGAGTCGGCCGGCCGTTCAGCAGCACGTCGACGAGTGCGACGATGGCGAGCGTCGCCACCGAGAAGCCGAAGGCAAGGGTTCCGGCGCGACTGGACATGGAAATTCCGGCGAACTCCTGGCTCGCATTAGGCACGGGCGCGCGTTGAGGAAGCATTAACCGCCTGGGAAACCGGCCCAAACATGCCTAATATCGGCGGTTCCGCCATGGGAGCGGGGTAGGGAGCAATTCAGGGAGAAGGCGATGCAAATCAAAATGGCGACGGGGCTCGGACTTGGGCTGGCGATCATCGCCGGCGCCGCCTTGGCCGCGGGCCCGATGGACAACACCTATGGCAACACCGTCAAGACCGTGAACAAGGCAGATCAGGCGGTGGGCTATCTTTATTTCGAGTCCGCCGGGACATTCACGTCGAAGGCGACGGGCGAAGACGGCAAGGAAATCGCCGGCGGCGGAACTTGGATGACCAAGGACGCCGACGCCACGATCTGCCTGACGCCCGAGCTGCCGGCGGAAGCGCCCGCGGACACGCCGCAACCGGCCACCACCTGCTCGCCGCTCTCGACCCACAATGTCGGCGACACCTGGGAGGTGACGAACGACGCGGGCGACACGTTCGAGGTCACGCTCAGCGCCGGGCGTTGAGGCTCCACATCTAGGGCGCGTGGAGGGACCGGTTGAGTGCGCCGCCAAAGACCGTGCTCGCGGCATCGCCGGAAGAAGAACGCGCGATCCGCGACGCCGTGCGCCATGTCGATCCCGCAACGCTTGGGCCTGGGCGCGCGATCGCCGGTCCGGAACATGCCGATCGCCTTGTCGAATTCCTGAGCGATCCCAGAGTTTCGGAGCCCATCTACGATCTTCCACGTCCCTTCACGCGCGCGAACATCTCGCGCTGGATCGTCGATTTCGCCGCGCGCCGTGAAAAGGGCGAAGGCCTCCTGATTGTGACCTGCGATCCCGAGGGCCCCATCGCGGGCTATTCGCAGTTCACCGTCTGGCCGGAACGCGCCTCGGCGGAACTCGCAGGCGCCATCCGCGCCGATCTGCAGAACGCGGGCGGCGGCGGCGCGGGCGCGCTGCGCAGTTTCGACTGGATGTTCGAGGAATTGCGTGTGCGGCTGATCGGACTGACCGCTTCGCTCGACAATACGCGCTCGGCCCGCCTGATCGAGCATGCGGGCTTCGTGCGCATGGGCGAGCGCGAGAGCCTTCGGCCCGACGGAACGATCCGCCGCTCGCTCTATTGGGAACTCGCGCGCGCAGCGTGGGCGGCGGGCGGGCGCGACGACGAAGCCCAGTCCTGAACCCGCGACTGCCACATTCACCGGGCATGCGCGATACGCCGGTAGCTGAGCGCCTCGGCGATGTGCATGCGTGCCACGCCCGTGGCGCCCGCGAGATCGGCGATGGTGCGCGCCACCCTGAGCACGCGATGATAGCCCCGCGCGGTCAGCTTCATGCGCTCGGCCGCCTCGGTCAGCAACGCCTGGCCGGCCGCATCGGGCTTGGCGACGCCATCGAGCAACCGACCCTCGGCTTGCGAATTGGTGCGAAGTCCCGCGCCTTCGTAACGCGCGCGTTGCACATCGCGGGCACGCGCGACGCGGCCTGCGACCTCGGCCGAACCTTCCGCGGGCGGCGGCAGCGTCAGGTCGGCGGCAGAAACACCGCCCACTTCGACATGGATGTCGATGCGATCGAGCATCGGCCCGGAAATCTTCGCCTGATAATCCAGCGCGCAGCGCGGCGCGCGGCCGCAGCTCTGCGCCGGATCGCCGAGATAGCCGCAGCGGCAGGGATTCATCGCCGCCACGAGCTGGAAGCGCGCGGGATAGCGCACATGGGCGTTGGCGCGCGCGATCACGGCATCGCCGGTTTCGATCGGCTGACGCAACGAGTCGAGCACCTGGCGGGCGAATTCCGGCAGCTCGTCGAGGAAGAGAACACCGAGATGGGCGAGGCTCACCTCGCCCGGCTTCACGCGCAGACCGCCCCCCACCAGGGCGGCCATCGAGGCCGAATGATGGGGCGCACGAAAGGGGCGCCGTCGCGACAGCGCGCCGTTCTCGAGCGCGCCCGCGAGGCTTTGGACGAGCGAAACCTCGAGGGCCTCGCGCGCGTCGAGCGGGGGCAACAGCCCCGGCAGCCGAGCCGCGAGCATCGATTTGCCCGCGCCGGGCGGGCCGATCATCAGCATGTTGTGGCCGCCCGCCGCCGCGATCTCGAGCGCGCGCTTGGCGGTCTCCTGCCCTTTCACGTCGTGCAGGTCGGGCACGGCGGGGCCGCAATCCTCGGCGAGCCGGGGCTCGGGCGGGCTGAGAACCTGCGCGCCCTTCATATGATTGACGAGCGCGATCAGCGAGGGCGCGGCGACGATCTCGAGCGCGCCCGCCCAGGCCGCTTCCGAACCGCAGGCCGCCGGGCAGACGAGGCCGCGCCCGGCTTCGGCGGCGGCAAGTGCGGCGGGCAGCACGCCCGTAACGGCGGTGATGTGACCGTCCAGCGAAAGCTCGCCCAGCGCGGTGTAGCCCGCCATCTCGCTCGGCGGCAGCACGCCCATCGCGGCGAGCAGGCCCAGTGCAATGGGAAGGTCGTAATGGCTTCCCTCCTTTGGCAAATCGGCCGGCGCAAGATTGACGGTGATGCGCGCGGGCGGCAGGGCCAGCCCGATGGCGGTCAGCGCCGCGCGCACGCGTTCGCGCGCCTCGGCGACCGCCTTGTCGGCCAGGCCCACGACCGCAAAGACGGGTTGGCCGGGTGCGAGATGAACCTGGACGTCCACCTCGCGCGCCTCCACCCCCTGAAAGGCCACCGTGTAGACGTGGGCTACGGTCATGGCGGATTGGGCATTCGGCCGGTCCTCTCGGACGAGATTAGTGCCGGTTTGACCGCTTCGCGCAATGGTTGTGGCAGGTCTAGCCGCCGAGTACCTCGGTCAAGCGGGCCTGGAACCACGCCACGCCCGCCTCGTGCTTGGGCGACAGCCGGCCCTTCGTATAGACGCCGGCGTCGAGATTCCCCTGCACGGCCTCGCAGATGGCGATGTCCTCGGCCGTGGTGTCCTCGGAAAGCGCGAGCGCCTTTTCGACGCGCGCGCGGTTCCCCGGATCGGCGAAAAAATAGAGATAGTCGAGCCGCGTGCGGTTATGGGCGAGCGGCCACATGCGCTCCAACATCACGCCGTCGGGATAGAGGTTCACGCCAAGCGCGGGCCACACCCAGGCCCATAGGCCCGCGACGGGTGCGCCGTCCTTCGCGGGCGCCCGATGGAAGACCACGGGCGCTTCGACCTCGACTTCGTAGCGCGCGGAATCGATCTGGGCATCGAGCGCCGGGTGCACGAGCCCGACATGATAGCCTTCCAGATAGTTCTCGACATAGATCTTCCAATTGCAGCGGATATCGTGCGTGCGCGAAAACGCGAAGCGGAACGCTTCGAGCGGAGTGTCGCGCGCGCGCGCGTCGAGCGCGCCCAGCGCGTGTGCGAGCGGCGCTGCTTCTTCGTTCGCATTGACGAAGACGAAGCCGCGCCAAGTTTCGCATCGCAGCGCCAGCAGATGGTACTGGCGCGGGTCGAAATCCCGCGCGGGTCCGAAATCGCGAGGCGAGGCAAGCCTGCCGTCGAGCGCGTAGCGCCAGCCGTGATAGCGGCAGACGAGCGCGCCGTCGCAGGCGCCGCTTCCGTCCCCGACCAGGGGGCCTGCGCGATGGCGGCAGACATTGTGGAACGCATGGATCGCGCCGTTCTCTCCGCGCACGGCGAAGACGGGATAGCCCGCGACGGTAGCCGCCATATAGGCGCCGGGCGCGGCGAGCTGGCTCTCATGCGCGAGGAGCAGCCAGGAACGGGCAAACACCGCGCGGCGTTCGGCCTCGTAGACGGCCGGGTCGCGATAGAGATGCGCGTCGAGAGTTTCGGGTGCGCCGGGATTCATGGCGGATCGCTCATGGAAGATCGAAGACAAGCACCTCCGAGGGCGTGCGCGCCTTGAGGGAAATCAAGTTCTCGCCCGTGATCGCCGCACCGTCGCCTTCGTCGAGCGCTATCGCGTTCGCCTCCACCTTGCCCTTGGCGAGTTGTATCCAGCAGCGCCGCCCGGGCGTGAACGTCAGTTTCGTGTCCGCGCCGGGTGCGAGCTTGCCCGCATAGATGGTCGCGTCCTGGCCGATGGCGACAGCTTGAGGATGCTTCGCCGCCTCGGTTTCCGGCACGGCGACAGGCACGAGCACGCCGTGCGCGGCTTCGGCCGGAAGGCGCTTTTGCTCGTAGGACGGCTTGCGGTCCTCGCGGTGGGGATGAAGCCATATCTGCAGGAGATGGCAAGGTTCGCTGTCCGACGCGTTGAACTCGCTATGGGTGATGCCGGTGCCCGCGCTCATGCGCTGCACCTCGCCGGGGAGGATCTTGGAACCATTTCCGAGCGAATCTTCATGGACCAGCGCGCCCGACAGGATGTAGGTCACGATTTCCATGTCGCGATGGGAATGCGGTGCGAAGCCGCCGCCGGGCGCGATCACGTCCTCGTTGATGACGCGCAGCGGACCGAAGCTCACATGGGCCCGATCGCGGTAGTCGCCGAAGGAGAAGCTGTGCCAACTATCGAGCCAGGCGAGCTTCGTTCGGCCCCGTTCGTCGGCTTTGCGCACGGTGATCATGGCGCGGCCTTCCTCCTCTTCTCGATGGCGTCCCAGATCAGCGCCGCGCCGTCGGCGCCACCGAAGCGCTTGATCTCCTGGATGCCGGTCGGCGAGGTGACGTTGACCTCGGTCAGCCAATCGCCGATCACATCGATGCCGGCGAAGAGCAGCCCGCGCGCCTTCAATTCCGGGCCGATGGCGGCGCAGATTTCCCTGTCGCGCGTCGACAGCGCCACGGGTTCCGGCTTGCCGCCGACATGCAGGTTGGAGCGCGCCTCGCCTTCCGCCGGCACGCGGTTGATGGCGCCCACGGCCACGCCGTCGACCAGGATGATCCGCTTGTCGCCCCGGCGCACCTCGGGCACGTAACGCTGCACGATGACGGGTTCGCGATAGAAGCTGGTGAACATCTCGAGCAGCGCGCCCAGATTCTCGTCGCCGGGCTTGAGGCGGAACACGCCCGCGCCGCCATTGCCGTAGAGCGGCTTGACGATGATGTCCTCGTGCTCGGCCCGGAAGCTCCGGATTTCCTCGCGATCCGAGGTGATGAGCGTCGCCGGCATGAGCTCGCGGAACAGTGTGACGAACAGTTTTTCGGGCGCGTTGCGCACGTGGAAGGGATCGTTGACCACGAGCGTCTTGGGATGGATGCGCTCCAGGATATGGGTGGCCGTGATGTAGGCCATGTCGAAAGGCGGATCCTGGCGCATCAGGACGACGTCGGCCCGAGATAGATCGTATACGGATGGTTCGCCCAGCACGAAATGATCGCCCTTGACGGGCTTGACCGCGAGCGACCGGACCCGCGCCGTGACGCGGCCGTCGCGCAAGGTGAGAGCGCGGGCGAGATAGTAGAACAGCTTGTGTCCGCGCGCCTGGGCCTCGAGCGCGAGCGCGAAGGTCGAATCGGCCCCGATGTCGATGCGTTCGATCGGGTCCATCTGGATGGCGACAGTGAGTGTCATGGCGGCGCGTTCAATTCAGCTTGCGCTTGAGGGCGCTAAGCGCGAGGGCCGCTTCGTTGTGCAGGGCGGCGCCGGGCTTGGCAAGGGCAAGGCCCCCTTCATAGGCGCGCGCCGCGGCACCCAGCGCGCCGGAGCGCTCGCTGATCTGCCCGAGTTCGTACCAAAGCTCGGCGCGCCGGGGCGCGATCAGCACCATGCGCCGCGCGATTTCGAGTTCGCGCATGGTTTCGCGGCGCTCCAGCGCACGCGCCTTGACGTTGTTGAGAAGGCGCAGCAGCACGTCGGTGTCGGAGACGGGTTCGAGCACGCGCGGATCGTCCGGCATGCCCAGCCCCGCCATGCTGGGCGGCGCGCTCAGCTTCTCGCGTTCGAGCGCGGCACCGCCGTTGAACGGATCGATCAGGGCATCGCCATCTTTCGTTTCGAGCGCAAGCAGGAAATGGCCGGGCGCCAGCAAGCCGTGCGCGGCAAGGCCGGCCCCGCGCGCCGCATGGATGTAGAGAATGCCGAGCGCGACGGGAAGCCCGCGCCGCCTTTCGATCACCGCGATCAGATCGGCGTTCTGGGCATCGCCATAGGCGAGGCGGTCGCCGTCATATCCGTAGCGCTGGACCATGACCGCGGCTAGCGCACGGGCGAGCGCTTCCGCGTCGCGCACGAAATGGGATTGCGCGCGCATGGCTTGCGCGAGTTCGGCGAGATGTTCGCGATAGGAATCGAGCGGCGTTTCGGGATGATCGAGCGCGGAGAGCATCAGCGCCGCCGCGGCAATATCGTGCGGTCCATCGCCGGCTTCGCCGAGCCGTCTCAGATAGTCCGCCGATTCCTCCGCCCTTGCCGTCATTGCTTCGCTGCTGGCGCTCCATAGCCGTAGCGGATCGGATCGGTTTTGAGCACCACGTAGCTCTCGACCCGCGCGACCCCCGACGTTTTCTTCGCATGCGCGACCACGCGGTCGAGTTCCGCCTGATCCTGGGCCACTCCCGTGAGGTAGACCACGCCGTTCAACACATCGATCGTGTAATTGACGTCCTTGATGTTCATATCGCCGAGGATTGTCGCGCGAAGTTCGGTCGCGATCCAGAGGTCCTGCGGGCGATTGTACCAGCCCGTCGCATCCGTCACCTGGATGTCATTGTCCACTTTTCGCACACCCTCCACGGACCAGGCGATGCGGCTTGCGTCGAGCCGCGCCGCGGGCTCCTCGACGGTTCCCGTCAGCAGCACGCGCCCTTCGACCACGGTGCCGGAAACATGGATGAAGAGCCCCGCCGAATGCCCGGCGAGACGGGATTCGAGCGTGCTCTTGATGCGCACGTCGTCGATGGCGTTGCCGACCGAGCGTTCCTGGCGCACGGCGGTCACGCCGGCGACCGCCCCCCCGGCCGCGATCCAGACGCAGCCCGACAGCGACGGTGCGAGCACAAGGGCCGCGAACAGAGCACGAGCCGGGCCAAACGCGTTTCGAAGCGAAGTCATGGCCGATCCTTTCTTCCGATGCGGTGGTCTTTTCATCGTGCGGCGCCGTCCCCCGATTTCACCATTCCGGCCGCCAAGCGTCCTTGAGATGGCGTGGCCGGAACCCCGGCGCAACCAGGATCACGTCGAATCGGACACCTTTGTGGCGCAACGAAGGACGCGCCGCCAGATAGGCTTCGGCGGCGCGCGCGATCCGCGAACGCTGGCGCGCGCCGAGCGCCTCGGCCGCGGCCGCCTGGCGAGCGCGCGCCTTGACCTCGACGAAGCAGACCACCCCCGAAAGCGTCCGTGCGACGAGATCGATCTCGCCGGCTTGCGTGCGCACCCGCCGCGCGAGCACGCGATAGAGCTTGAGCCGGAGCCAGAATGCCGCAAGCGCCTCGGCGCGCCGTCCGGAGGCTTCGGCCGCGCGCCGGTCAGCCATCGCCGTCGCCCTTCAGCACGAGCGCGCGCGCATAGGCGTCGCGGCGCGAAACGCCGAACGCTTCCACGGCCAAGCCAGCCGCCGTTTTCACCGGCATGTGGGCGAGGGCCGCGCGCAGGAACGCGTCGAGCTTGGCGACTTCTGGCGGCGCGCTTTCTCGAGGCGGCGCGATCACCAGGGTGATCTCGCCACGCGGTGTGTCCTCGTGCGCATAGGCGGCCGCCAGCGCGTCCAGCGTCCCGCGGCGCTGTTCTTCGTGCAACTTGGTGAGTTCGCG
>Ga0326597_10009712_pt1 | contig 12866 bp, 10 predicted proteins | sample RVTome_12_FD_203789 | JGI IMG/M metagenome (GOLD analysis project Ga0326597, IMG submission 203789) | Soil microbial communities from uranium-contaminated site in the Upper Colorado River Basin, Wyoming, United States - RVT100D185 | ecosystem: Environmental > Terrestrial > Soil > Contaminated >... | reverse complement strand
GCGAAAGGTAGCTTGGCGACAACCCCGCACCTCCGGGAGGCTTGTCGATGACTGGCTCCATGCTCCGCCTCGGCCTGGGCGGCGCGCTCCTGCCCGCCCTGCTGCCGGCGCAGCGTCGTCTCACCGCCCCGCCCCGCCCCGCGGGTTCGGCGCATACGTGGCCGAGGCCGTGCGACACTGGGGGATCCCCGGTCTCGCGATCGCTGTGGTGAGGGATGATTCGGTCGTCAAAGGCATCGAGCTATCCGCTCCCTACGTCACCCCGTGAGCTGACCGTGCGGGACCTGCTGACTCACCGGAGCGGTCTGGTGCGCGGAGATGCGCTGTGGTATGCCACCCCGTACGACCGCGCCGAAGTGCTGCGTCGGATCCGCTATCTCGAGCCGAGCTGGAGCTTGCGCAGCCGCTACGGTTACCAGAACATCATGTTTCTCGCGGCGGGGGAGGTCGTGCCGGCCGTGACGGGAGTGCGCTGGGACGATTTCGTGCGGCAACGGATCTTCGACCCCCTCGGCATGTCCGCGACCGGCACCAGCGTCGCTGCGCTCGACACGGCGGGTGACGTCGCGACGCCGCACGAGCGAATCGAGGGGCGCGAGCGGGCGGTCCGGTGGCGCAACATCGACAATATCGGCCCGGCGGGCGCGATCAATTCGAACGTGCTGGACATGGCCCAGTGGGTGCGGCTGCAGTTGGGCGACGGCATGTACCGGGGGCTGCGCCTGGTCTCGGCGGAGAGCGTGAAGGAGATGCACGCGCCGCAGATGCTGATCCCGCTCGACTCCCTCATCGAACGGTTGCGGCCGTCAACCCATTTCCAGGCTTACGGCCTCGGATGGAGCGTGTCCGACTATCGCGGGCGGAAGCTCGTCGCGCACGGCGGGGCGATCGACGGATTCCGGGCGCTGGTCGGTCTCGTCCCCGAAGAACGGCTCGGCGTCGTCGTGCTCACCAACGGCGGTGAGCCAGGCCGCGCGCTCACCAACGCGTTGTTTCTCCAGGTGGTGGACGCCTATCTCGGCGGTATCGCCCGCGACTGGGGCACCGAGCTGCTGCGCGTCCGCGACCAACAAATGATGCGCGACAGCGTCGAGCAGGCGCAGCAGGAGCAGGCGCGGATCGCGGGGACGAAGTCGAGTTTGGCGCTCCCGGCCTATGCTGGCTCGTATCACCACGAGATGTACGGCGAGGTGGTGGTCGCCGCCGAGAGCGGCGCGCTGGTGATGCGCTTCGGGCCGTATTACACGGGCGACCTGACTCACTGGCACTTCGACACGTTCCAGGCCAAGTGGCGCGACCCCGAGCAGGGGTCGGATCTCGTGACGTTCGGCCTGAACGCCAACGGCAAGGTCGATCACCTGCGCTGGCCCGGTCTCGGCGAATTCGCGCGCGACGTGGCGTCGCCATGACGCGCGTCGAAGCGGTTCAGGGGGATATCACCACGCAGGCGGTCGAAGCGATCGTCAACGCCGCCAACACGACGCTGCTGGGCGGTGGCGGGGTGGACGGCGCGATCCACCGCGCCGCCGGTCCTGAGCTCCTCGAGGCGTGCCGCCTGCTTGGCGGCTGTCCCACAGGCGAGGCGCGGATCACCGCCGGCTTCCGGTTGCCCGCGCAGTTCGTGATCCACGCCGTCGGGCCGGTGTGGAGTGGCGGGGAGCGGCGTGAGCCCGAGCTGCTGCGCGGGTGTTACGTGAGTTCACTGCGGCTCGCGGCCGAGCACGGCGTGCGCTCGATCGCCTTCCCGTCCATCAGCACGGGGGCGTACCGCTACCCCATCGAGCGGGCGGCCCGGATCGCGGTCGACACGGTGCGCGAGGTGCTCACGCGCCCGACCTGCGTCGAGCTGGTCCGGTTCGTGTGCTTCAGCGAGGGGGACTGGGTCGTGTACCTGGAATTGCTGGGCCACCGCCGGGACGCCTGACCTCAATCCAGATCGGCATCGCCCGCGGCGCGAGCATGTTCTCCCGACCGTCTGGTGCGACGGTGGCTGTCTCAACGCCACTGCACTGTTGACGAGGGCTTGACCTCGCGCGCATTGCCGCTCGACCCAATGCACTGCTTCACAGGCGGCTTGACCGGCGGTTGAACGTCGCGCTGTATACTGCCGCCCGCATGGTTACCATATGCACGCTGCTGCCGCCGGCCGAACGGCATCGCATCGAAGCTGTGGGGGACGGGTGCTTCGTATCCTTCCACGCCGATTCCTGCCGCGAGTTGCTCGCCGCGGCGCGACGCGGGCGGGTGGACGCCGTGGTGTTGTCGGTACATCGCTGCGGCGGCGAGGAGCTGCCGGCCGTGGCGCGACTGGTTCGGGAATTCCCAGCGATCCCCGCGGTGGCGCTGGTCTCGCGTCACGACCGGCACGCCACGGAAACGTTGCTCCGTCTAGGCGCGAGCGGCGTGCGCGCCGCCGTCGATTGCACCGAGCCGGGCGGATGGCGCCGCCTGCGGGAGTTGGTGGGGCGACCGGCATCGCCGGTGGCCGCCCGCATCCTGCAGCGGCTGATTCCGGCCCTCGGAGACGACGTCCCGGAAGACGCCCGCCTGTTTTTCGAGGCCCTGACCCGTCTTGCGCCTGTGATCCGGACCGTGCGGGCACTGGCGCGCCACCTACGCGTGCGACCCAGCACGCTGATGTCGCGCTTTCTGCGGGCGGTGCTCCCCTCGCCCAAAACGTATCTCGCGGCGATGCGGTTGGTGCACGCGGCCTACTTGTTTCGAAATCCGGGCCTGTCGGTGTCCGACGTGGCGTACCGGCTCGACTTCTCCTCGCCCCAGAGCCTCAGCCGCCATCTCAAGGCGATGCTCGGCGTCACCGCGGGCGAGTACCGCCGTCGCTTCCCCTTCGACGTGGCCCTGGCCCGCTTCGTGGATTTGCTCATCACCCCGTACCGGGAGACGTTCCGCGCGTTCCGCCCCCTCAACGCTGGTGTCGGGGACCAAGGATCGGACGCCGTGACCGTCTTCCGGACGGGGTGATACCCGCCCGCCTTCTCAGGAACCAATTGCGTGCACCGGGCGCGACGCGCGGTGCTCGCCGGTGACGACGCGGTGCTCGCCGGTGGCCTGCTCGCGCCGCAGCACCGAGAAGCGCGCGATGCTGGCGCGGAGCCGTTCCGCCAGTTGCGCAAGCTGCTGTGAGGTGGCGGTCAAGTCGCCCATCGAGCTGATTTGGGAGCGTGTGGACGCCGCCGCACTGTCGGCGCTCTCCGATGAGCTGCCCGAGATCGCGGCGACCTGCTGCAGCGCCAGGGCCAGCTCGGCGAGCCGGCTCGCCTGGCTGCGCGACACGTCGGCGGTGGCGTTGACGAGCTCTCCGATCAGTTGCACGCCCTGGTGCAGCTCGAGCAGCGCACCGTCCGCCTCGGCGGCCACCGCCCCGATGTCGCGCACGTGCGACTCGCCGGTCTGCATCGCCCGCGCCGCGGCATCGATGCCGACGCGCAGTTCGGTTACCAGCTCGGCCACCTCCCGCGCCGACCGGGCCGCCTCGGCGGCGAGCGCCCGGACTTCGTCCGCCACCACGGCGAAGCCCTCCCCGTGCTCTTCGGCTCGGGCCGCCTCGATCGCCGCATTGAGGGCAAGCAGGTGCGTCTGGCGCGCGATGCGCGCGATCGCCTGGGCGAACCCGCCGATGCGATCCGACATGCCGGACAGGCTCGCCACCGTCGCGGATGTCGCCCGCACTTCCTCCCCCACGGTGCGAAGCGTCTGGCTGGCGCGCGCCACGCGCTCACGGCCGCGCTCGGCGGCCGATACCAGGCGCCGGGCGTCAACCTGCATCATCTCGGCACGGGTGCGGAGCGCCCCCGCTTGGTCGGCGGCCTTGGCGCTCTCCCCGCGCGCCGATTCGGCAAGTTCGCGCTGCCGGCTGAGGCCCTCGGACAGCTCTTGCGCCGTCAGGGTCACCGCCTCCGAGGTTGAATGGAGCTGTTCGGCGGACGCGGCCAGCTCCTCGGCGAACGCCGCCACCTCGTCGGCCTCGCGTTGGACCGTGGAAATGGTCGCCCCGATCTCGTCCAGCATCCGGTTGAAACTCTTCTCGAGGAACCCCAGCTCGTCGGACTCGGTGGCCGGTGCCCGCACGGCGAGGTAGCCCTGCTCGGCCTCGCCCATGACGCTGCGGGCGTGCCGGATGCGCTCGATCAACGTCGCGGGAATCCGGTTCAGTCCCACCGCCACGAGAATGAACGCGACGGTCTCGATGAACGCTCCGCTGTCGAGGCCGGGGGTGCCGGGGTACAGCACGCCGTGGACATGGCTCGCCGCGAGGTAGGTGAGCGAGGCTACAAGGACCAGAAAGTCGCCCACACCGCGCGCCTGCTCGAAGGCGTACGGCAGCACCGCGATGAAGAACCCGGCGACCAGGCCGCCATGGCCGAACCACACCACCAGCACCGCGACGCAGAACACGTCGAGCAGGGCTAACGCATAGATCAGCCACCAGCGGTACCAGCCGCGCTCGTGAATCATCCCCACGAGGACGTTCACTGCCGCCACCCCCCCCGAGACGAGCACGATCGTCCCCGACGGCGTCGGGACGCTGCCCCCGAGCCGGCCTACCAGGGCCAGCAAGGTCCCTACCATGATCAGCACCCAGCGGCGCCGGTGGCTGCGCGAGAAGGTCTCGAGGTCCTTGAGGCGTTGTTCCAGTCCGGTGGCGTCATCCGTCCAGCCGCGCAGTCGCGAGGCAACGGAGACGCGTGGCCGGGCGGCGTGGGCCACTACACCCCGAGCTCCGAAACGGCGACAAGCACGGCGACGGGAAATCCGGCCGCCTCGATCTCTCGGCGTCCGCCTTCCTCTCGATCGACGACCGCGAGCACGCCGAGCACACGCCCGCCGGCGGCGCGCACGGCGCCGATCGCGTCGAGCGCGGAGCGCCCAGTGGTGATCACGTCCTCGATGACGACGACCGCGTCGCCCGCTTCGAAACATCCTTCGATGCGGCGTCCGGTGCCGTGGGCCTTGGCTTCCTTGCGCACGGTAAAGGCATCGAGGGAGTCTCCGGCCAGACGTGCGGCATGCACGATGGCGTAAGCGACCGGATCGGCCCCGAGGGTGAGGCCCCCAACGGCACGCGGCATCCAGCCGCGGGCCCGGATCGCCGCGACCCCGAGGGTCCCGATCAGTGCCTGCCCTTGGCCCGACATTGTGGTGCGCCGAGCGTCGATGTAGTAGCTGGAGTGTCTCCCGGAGGCGAGCACGAAGTCTCCGCGGGCCACTGAACGCTCCCGCAGCAGATCTATCAGGCGTGCGCTGGCCTGCGCATTAGTAGTAGCGCTCAATACTACTACTCCCGCTTCCCTCCCATGAACTTGCGGAGAGCACCGAACAACCCGGCTGCGGGCGCTTCGTCGGCGTTCGCAGCGGCGCCTGCCGCGACCTCTTCGGCGAAGGCGGTGACCGTGGGCTGGCGTTGGGTGGGATCGCGGGCCAGCCCCCGCATCACGGCGGCCTCCAGTGCCGGAGGAACGCGTCGTCCGGGGAGCACCTGGCTGAGTGGCACGGGGGCCTCCTTGAGCAGTTGCTGGAACAGCTCCCGCGGGCTGCGGCCGCTGAACGGATGATGGCCGGTGAGCATGTAGTAAGTGATGGTGGCCAGGCTGTAAATGTCGGCGCGGGTGTCCACCAATTCCCCCGACAGCGCTTCCGGTGCCACGTACTGCAGCGTGCCCACGAAGAATCCGGTGCGCGTCAGGCGTTCCTCTGGCGGCAACTCGGCGTCGCGGGCAATGCCGAAATCCAACAGCTTCGCCGTCTGGGTTTCGGCATCGTACACGATGTTCTCCGGCTTCAAGTCGCGGTGGATGATCCCGACTTGGTGCGCGGCCGCCAGACCGGCGGCGAGCTGCGTCACGATGTGTGCGGTTGCTGCCGGAGCGACCGGTCCGCTGTGGTGTAGGAAATCCGCGAGGGGCTGTCCGCTGGCCCATTCGAGGGCCAGATAGTACAAACCGTCCGCCTCGCCATAGTCGTACGTGCGGACCACTCCGGGGTGGCGGACGCGCGCTCCATAACTGGCTTCGCGCAGGAACCGCTTCACCGCCGTGGGGTCGCCCCGGAGACGCGAGCGCAATACCTTGAACGCAGTTGGGCCGTGCTCGGGGTGGTCGGCGCGATACACTTCCGCCGTGCCTCCCTCCCCCACGCGCTCGAGGAGGCGATAGCCGGCGATCGTCCGACCGGCGAGATTCTCACTGGCCATGGGATCGGGCGAAACTAACGTCCGCATTCGAGGTTCAGCAAGTGATACGACGCGCCGTCCTTGGCCCCGTGCTCGTCTGCTCCCTATCCGGCTGCGGTTCCTGGCAGCGCGTCGGCGCGCCGGACCGCCCCCAGCCCGGGGTGGACGTGGCGCGGCTGTTCGACGCTGCCACCATCTATCAGCGGATGGGGTTTTTCGTCACCGGCGCCCCACTCCCCGCGGTGGCCACGGTGCGCTACCTGGCGGGCCCCGCGCCGGATTCCACACTCGTCCTGTTCGCTCTCTCGATGGCCAGTCATTCGCTCACCTTCCGGCGCGACGGAAACGAGTTCGTCGCGGAGTATCACGTCGAAATATCGTTCAGCTCCGATTCGACGCGGCCCGTGCAGTTGGCCAGCGACCAAACGGTCCGCGTGCGCAACTTCCAGGAGACATTGCGCGCCGACGAGAGCATTCTGTTCCAGGGCTTCCTCACGGTGGCGCCCGGGGCGTACACCGCCAGCGTCATGATCCGCGACCGCAACAGCCCCGCGTTCGCGCGCCGGGACCGGACGGACACGGTGCCGCGCTTCACCGGTCCGGCGCTTGCCACCCCGATCCCCTTCTACGAAGGCGCCGGACGCGAGGCCCTGAGCGAACGGCCGCGACTGCTCGCCAACCCGAGGGCCACGCTGCCGTACGGCGCCGACACGCTGCGCTTCTATGTCGAAGGGTACGGCCTGCCCACCGGCACGCGGCTTGCGGTAGTCGCGGTTGACCAGGGAGAGAACGAGCTGTGGCGCGATACGGTGACGCTTCAAGACGCGGCGGGACTCGCGCATGGGACGGTGAAGCTCGCGGCGACCGTGTTGCCCGTGGGCGAAGAGGAACTGCGACTCGAAATGATCGGCGGCGTCGCCCGGATTCGCACACCCTTCCTGGTGAGCTTCTCGAGCCAGTGGGTTATCACCAACTACGCGGAGATGGTGAGCCTGCTGCGCTATTTCGACCGGCAGGACCTGGTGGCAAAGCTGCGAAACGCGCCGCTCGAGCAGCGTGCCTTGGCGTGGCGCGAGTTCTGGTCGGCGACCGATCCGGTGCCGGTCACCCCCGAGAACGAGGCGGTGGATGCGTACCTCCGTCGCGTGCAGATCGCGAATCTCCGCTTTCCGGAGGCGGGGCGACCGGGGTGGCTGACCGACCGTGGCGGGGTCTACATCACGCTGGGCGAGCCCGACGAGGTGTTCGACTTCTCGAGCAGCGCGGTGTCGCGCAACTCGGTGCAGGGTATTCGGTGGACCTACAACACGTTGCGGCTGGCATTGCTGTTTCAGGATCTGACCGGTTTCGGCCGCTTCGAACTCACCCCGAGTTCCCGGGCGGACTACTTCCAAGTGCTCGCTCGCGTGCGTCGCGCGCAGTGATGCGGCGGGCCGCACTGGGGGTGCTGGTCGGGTGTTGGCCGCTCGTCGGGTCCGCGCAGTCCGCCCTGAGCTTCTCGCAACGGGCCGAATCCCTCTGGCTGGCCGGCCGCCCCTGGCATGCGGCGGAGACGTTGTTGGATGCCGGCGCGCGCGCGCCGCGACAAGACCCTGCCTTCATTCTTCAGGGCGCGCGGGCCGAGCTGCAGGCCCGCCGCTACGACCGCGCCCGCAGCCTGCTGGTGGGCCAGCCGTGGGTCGAGGACTACGCCGACGGCGAAGCGCTGGCGGCGTTGGGCGAAGCCGAGTGGCGGCTCGGGCGGCCGGCCACGGCGGCGGGACGATTCGCGGCGGCGCGGGATCGGGCGCGGGGAGCGCGCTCGGCGCTGCTTGCGGTGCGCGCCGCGCAGGCATTCGAGGCGGCCGGCCAGGCCGATAGCGCGGCCCGCTACTTCGCCGCCGCGCGCGCGAGCGGGCTGGCGGGGATCGAGCCGTGGCTGCGGTTGCGCGAGGCACGGGTGCGGCGCGACACGGCGGCCGCTCTGCGCTTGCTCGTTGGCCTGCCCCCGGTGGTCGCGCGTGAGGCGGCCGCCGCGCGCGCGTCGGTCCTGCTCACCGCCGGCGATTCGGTGGCGGCCCGCGCGGCGTTCGCCGCAGCGGGGAAGACGATCCAGAGCGTCCGAATAGGTCTCGCGCTCCGTGACTTGGCGGGTGCGCGCGCCGAGTTGTACGCGCTGTTTGCGCGGGCTCCGGAGTCCGACGAAGCGGGGAGCGGCGTGCCGCTGGCCCACGGCTCGCTGCCGCCCCGGACGTCCGGCGAGCGGGTGGCGCTGGCGCGCGTGCTCCGCAAGCACGGGGCCGCGCCCGAGGCGCGGAATCAGGTGGCCCGGGCGCTCGCCGCCGGTGACTCGAGCGGTCCGACGCTGCTCCTGTCCGGGGAGTTGCTGACCATCGCCGGTCGCTACCGCGAGGCGGAGGCGGCCTATCGCGCCGCCGGACGCGACCCGGACCGCACCGCCCTGGCCTTGTACCGGCGCGCTCGGGTGCTGATGCGTCTCGACGATCCCGGGACACCAGCGGCACTCGCCGGTTTCGCCGAAACCTACCCTGCCGATACCGCGGCGCCCACGGCGCTCTACCTGGTCGGCGACTTTCTGGCCGACCATGGCGATTCGGCCGGGGCCGACCGCTGGTTGGCCGAGCTCACCCGCCGTTATCCCGCCGACCGGCGATCGTCGTTGGCCCGCTTTCGGCTCGCAGCGGCCGAGCGCCGTCGCGGCCAACTCGACGGCGCAGCGCGGTTGTACGCGGCGGAAATCGTGGTGGGGGGGGTGCAGCGGGTTGCGGCACGCTACTGGTTGGCGCGATTGGCGCGCGAGCGAGGCGACAGCGCGGGTGCCGATTCATTGTGGCGCGCGCTCGTGCGGGACGACTCGCTCGGCTACTACGGACTCCACGCCCGGCGCGCGGCCCGCCTGCCGCCCGTGGCGATCGCGGCCGACTTGACGGCGGCGACGCCGGCTTCGGACTCGGGCCTCGCCCGACTCGATACGTTGCTGCTGGCTGGAATGGACACGGAGGCGGGGCTCGAGGTTCGCGCACTGCTGGCACGCACGCCACAATCGCTCGACGATCTGCTCGGCTGGAGCGCGGGACTTTCGGCGCGGGGTTGGGGTTCGGCAGCCGTGCGGTTGGGCTGGGCAGCCGCGCCGCGCGCGCCAAACGACGCCCGGGTGCTGCGCGCGATCTACCCGTGGCCGCGCCGCATGGCGCTCGAGGCCGAGGCGCACGAGTTCGGCGTGGATCCCCTGTTGTTCGCCGCGATCGTGCGACAGGAGAGCGCGTTCGACCTCGAGGCGCAGTCGCGTGCCGGCGCGCGCGGGCTCGCGCAGCTGATGCCGGGCACGGCGGCCCAGGCGGCGCGGGGTCTCGACGTCACGCTGTACCCCGAGTGGCTGACGCTTCCCGATTTGAACCTCCACCTCGGTGCCTCCCACCTGGCCGCGCTGCTGCGTCGTTTCGGCGGACGGGTGGAGGTGGCCGTCGCCGCCTACAACGCGGGCGCCGCCCCGGTGCGTCGCTGGCTTGCGCGGCCGGGCGCCGACGACCCGGATCAGTTCATCGAACAGATCCCGTTCCAGGAGACGCGGGGCTATGTGCGCGCGGTGCTGCGCAACCGTGAGCTGTATCGCGCCCTGTATGCTCCGGCCGGCCGTTGATCCCGCAGGCGAGCCCGCGCGCCGGGATTGCTTGACAACTTTCCGAAGCTGCTGCCTTTTGTAATCCGCCTGGTCGGCCACGTGGTCGGCAGGCGGGACTCGTCGAATCGTGTGAGCCTTTTTGCAGGAGGCGGATCGAATGGCACGGGGAAAGGTGAAGTGGTTCAACGACTCGAAGGGATACGGGTTCATCGAGCAGGAGGGGGGCGAGGATGTGTTCGTGCACTTCTCGGCGATCCAGATGGACGGATTCAAGACGCTCGCTGAGGGCCAGGTCGTGGAGTTCGAGGTCCAAAACGGCGACAAAGGCCTCCACGCGATGAACGTGATGCGCGTCTGACGCGCGCCGCTATCGCTCGGTGACGCCGCCCCGCCGGAGCGCTCCGGCGGGGCGGTCGTTTTCGCGGGTTATCTTCTCTCCCCATGCCGGCCGCCCCGCCGCCCCGTCTCTTCCTCGTCGATGGCTATGCGCTGATCTACCGCGCCTTCTTTGCGATGATCGCGCGCCCGCTGACCACGCAGCGCGGGGAGAACACTTCCGCCGCCTGGGGCGTCACCAATTTCCTGCTTCGGTTGCGGCAGCGCCACCGGCCGGACTACCTCGGCTGGGTGCACGACGTCGGCGAATCCTTCCGGCACCGTGAGTATCCGGCCTACAAAGCCACACGCGAGAAGCTCGGTGAGGAGCTGCAGCAGGAATTCGATCGCTCCGTGGAACGCATCGAGGAGCTGCTCGGGGCGTTCCGGGTCCCGGTGCTCGGCGTGGCGGGGTTCGAGGCGGACGACGTGATCGGCACGCTCGCCACCGTGGCCGCGGAGCGCGGGCTGCAAGCGGTGATCGTGTCCGGCGACAAGGACTTCTACCAGCTCATCGGACCGCGCATCGCGCTCCTCAACCCCGGCCGCGGGGGCCCGGCCGCGGTGGAAGAGCAGTGGGTGGACGAGACGAACGCCGGCGAGCGGTTCGGCGTTGTCCCCGCGCAGGTGGTGGATTACCTGGCGCTGGTGGGTGACAGCTCCGACAACGTCCCCGGTGTGAAGGGGATCGGGGAGAAGACGGCAGTGGAGCTGCTCCGCATGTACGGAGACCTGGATGCGATCCTCGCGCACGCCGCCGAGATCCAGGGCAAGCGCGCCCGTGAGGCGCTGCTGCAGTATGGGGCCGACGCGCTGCTGTCGCGCGATCTGGTCACGATTCGGCGGGATGTGCCGATCGCCCTCGACCTCGACACCTTCCGCGTCTCGCCCGCGGACACGGCCCAGCTCGAGCGACTGTTCATCGAGCTCGAGTTCCGCTCGCTCGTCCCGAAACTCGAGACGTTGGTTGGAGCCGGCACGTCGAGCCCCGTCGAGACCGCCGTCGTGTCCGTCCTCACGGAGCGCACCCCCGAGATCCTGGACGACCCCGCCCGGCTCGCTACGGTGCTCGCGGAGTGCCGCCGGGCGCCCTTGGTGGCGCTGGACACCGAGACGTCGTCGCTCGATCCGCTGCGCGCCGAGCTCGTGGGGCTGTCGCTCGCCGTCGCACCGGATCGCTCCTGGTATCTGCCGTTCGCCCATGTGGCGCCGGAGGGCCCGCTGGCTGGCGGGGCGCCGCCCCGAAACCTGCCGCCGCTCGGGAGCGAGCCGCTGCGGCCGTTGCGCGACCTGCTCGCAGACCGGGCGGTGCCCAAGGCCGGACATCACGTCAAGTACGACTGGCTGGTGTTGCGCCGGGTGGGCGTGGAGCTCGCCGGGGTCGTCTACGACTCGATGCTCGCGGCCTTCGTGCTCGATCCCGGCCGGCGGTCCTTCGCCCTCGACGAGTTGGCGCGGGACCGCCTCGGGATCCGATTGCGGACCTACGCCGAGGTCGTCGGACGTGGCCGCGCCGAGCGCGCCTTCGCCGAAGTGCCGGTCGCCGCCGCCGCGCGGTACTGCTGCGACGACAGCGAAACGGTGTTACGGCTGCACCAGGTATTCGCGCCCGAGCTCGCGGATCACCGCCTGCAGCCGCTGCTCGACTCGGTCGAGGTGCCGCTGGTCCCGGTGCTGGTGGACATGGAGTGGGCAGGAGTGCTCGTCGACCGGGCGCGGCTCGGGGAGTTGTCGCGCGCGTTCGCGGTGGAGCTGGCCGCGATCGAACGGCGCCTCTGCGAGGCCGCAGGCACGGAGTTCAACCTCAACTCCACCCCGCAGCTCCGCACCGTGTTGTTCAGCAAGCTGCAGCTCCCGATCCTGAAGAAGACCAAGACCGGCCCCTCGACGGATGTAGACGTGCTGGAGCAGCTGGCGGCGATGGGGCACGAGGTGCCGCGCCTGTTGATCGAATACCGTGAGCTGTCCAAGCTCAAATCCACCTACGTGGACGCGTTGCCCGGCTTCGTCCACCCGGAAACCGGCCGCATCCATACGAGCTTCAACCAGGTCGGCGCGGCCACCGGCAGGCTGTCCTCTGCCGACCCTAACCTCCAGAACATCCCCGTCCGGACCGAGCGCGGCGAGTCCATCCGACGCGCGTTCATCGCTCCAGCCGGCTGTCGGCTGCTCGTGGCCGACTACTCGCAGATTGAGCTGCGGCTGCTGGCGCATCTGTCGGGCGACTCCGCGTTTGTCGCGGCGTTCGAGCACGGCGGCGACATCCATCGCCAGACGGCGGCGGCGATCTTCGGCGTGCCGCAGGACCAAGTGACCGCCGACATGCGCGCCCGGGCCAAGACGATCAACTTCGCCACGATCTACGGACAGGGCCCGTTCGCGCTCGCGCGCCAGCTCGGAATCACCCAGGACGAGGCGAAGGCGTTCATTCGCCAGTATTTCGAGCGGTTTTCCGGGGTGCGGGCGTGGCTCGACCGGACGATCGCTGAGGCGCGGCAGAGGGGGTACGTCGAGACGCTGTTCGGCCGACGCCGGTACATCCCCGAGCTGAGGGACCGGAACTTCAACATCCGCGCCTTCGGCGAGCGGACCGCGACGAACTCGCCGCTGCAGGGCTCTGCGGCCGATCTCATCAAGGTTGCCATGATCCGCCTGCACACGTCGTTGGGCGCGGAGGGG
>Ga0326597_10009711_pt1 | contig 12867 bp, 11 predicted proteins | sample RVTome_12_FD_203789 | JGI IMG/M metagenome (GOLD analysis project Ga0326597, IMG submission 203789) | Soil microbial communities from uranium-contaminated site in the Upper Colorado River Basin, Wyoming, United States - RVT100D185 | ecosystem: Environmental > Terrestrial > Soil > Contaminated >... | reverse complement strand
AGAGCCGGCTAATCGTTTACCCTACTAGACTTGAAGGCCCGCGCCGACTTCGACTCGAAGCCCGCCGTGGGATTTTCGCCCCGGAGTCGCACCGCCCGAACACTTTTATACCTCGGCCCCGTCGGGGACGACGGCGTCCTTGGGGATGACCACGATTCCGTCTCGGATAAAATAGTTCTCGGCGTCCTCGTGCTCCTGTCCCCCTCGATTCACGATACGGACGCCCCGGCCGATCCGCGCGTTCTTGTCGACGATCGCGCGCTCGACGACAGCGCCCTCGCCGATGCCGATCGGAGGCGTCCCTCGAGCGAAATCCTCCGCAATGACCTCGGGCACCTGGTAGTAGTCGGCCCCCATCACGATCGACTCCTTCACCGACGCGCCGCGCTCGATACGGGCGCGGATCCCGACGACCGAGCGCTCGATCCGGCACTGGTTCAGGATGCAGCCTTCGGTCACGAGCGAGCGAACGAGAACACAGTCGTCGATCTTGCTTCCGGGAAGAAAGCGCGGGTTGGTATAGATCGGCGCGAGCGGCTCGTAGAAGTTGAACCGGGGAAGGGGATCCGTAAGGAGCAGGTTCGCGTTGTAGAACGCGCGCATGGTTCCCACGTCCTCGAAGTAACCGTCGAAGGGATAGGCGTATAGCTTTCGTCGGCCGACGAGCCGCGGAAGGATGTGATGGCCGAAGTCGCGATCCTGCGAGGCGCCGAGGATGTCTTCCAGCACGTGTCGATCGAAGAGGTAGATTCCCATCGAGCCGAGGAACCCGCCTTCGGACGAAAGGCCTTCGAGGGCTTCCGGTGCGGGCTTCTCGACGAAATCGGTGACTGCCTGGGACTCGTCGACCTTGAGAATTCCGTAGCGGGAGGTGTCTTCGCGCGGCACCGGGGTGACCGCGACCGTGACCTCGGCCTTGGTCTTCGTGTGCTGCGCGACCAGCTCGCGCAGGTTCATCCGGTAGAGCTGGTCGCCGCTCAAGATCAGCACTCGATCGACGCCACCGCGGCTCACGATGTGGCGCAGGTTCTGGCGCACGGCGTCGGCCGTGCCCTGGTACCAGTTCTTGCTCTCGAGCGTCTGCTCGGCGGCGAGGATGTCGACGAAGCTCCGGCCGAAGGCGTCGAAGCGATAGGTGCGGCTGATGTGGTTGTGAAGCGAGGCGGAGTTGAACTGGGTGAGGACGAAGATGCGGCGGATCCCCGCGTTGATGCAGTTGCTGATAGGGACGTCCACCAGGCGGTACTTGCCCGCGAAGGGCACCGCCGGTTTGGAGCGCTCTTGCGTGAGCGGGAAGAGGCGCTCGCCTCGTCCTCCACCGAGAATCAGGCCAAGGGTCTTCTCCGGCACGGCTTTTTCATCCTATCACGGAGGAAAAAGGCTCTTGCTTAGGAATCGCGACCCGCTTGATGATTAACCCCGATCCGAAATAACCGACGCCGCCGCTCACCCGAAGGCGCCGCGGGTAGTCTCACTCTCCGAGTTCGCCGCAGTGCTCGACAACGTACGGTAGGCGCTCTTGGCTGAGAGGGCACGTCGGTGTCTTCCCGCCTTGTTCTCGAGCGCCCTTCGGCCGACGGTACTGGCGAGAATTTCGGATCGGGGGTAACTTGACCCCGGAATCCTCGAGATGGACTCACTCAAAGAGCTTCTCAACGGCCGGCCGGCGGTCATCGCGAGAGCCAGGAACGGCCAGCTCATCCCCGGATACCTTGAGAAGGGGAAGCTTCTCACGCGGGGGATCCTGAAGATGACCGACGTGAGTGGCGAGCCCGTTCCCATCGACATCCACAAGCTCAAGGCGCTCTTCTTCGTGCGCGACTTCACGGGAAACCGGGACTATCTCGAGGAGAAGACTCTGGTTGACGACCCGCCGCGCCCCGGCCTTCGCGCGCGACTCCGGTTCGAGGACAACGAGACGCTCGAGGGCGTCACCGAGAACTCCCTCGAGCTTCTGGTAAACCCGGGATTCTTCTTCTGGCCGGGTGACGTTCGGTCCAACAACCGACTGATCTACGTCCTCAAGCCCTCGCTCATCGGCTTCAGCGTCCTCGGGGTCAAGCACAAGTGACGCTTCATCAATCTAATGGTCGAGATAGAAGCTCAGCGGTAGTCGATTTGGAGAATCTCGAGCTCGGCATTGCCGTCGGGGAGCTCGAGGGTGACGACGTCTCCGACCCGGGCCGAGATGAGGGCCTTGGCGATGGGGGAGATCCAGCTGATCTTCCCTTTCGCGGGATCGCTCTCGTCGACTCCGACGATGCGATAGCTCTTCTCGTTGCCCTCTTCGTCGGCCACGGTGACGGTCGCGCCGAAGTGAACGCTGTCCTTGTCCTGTGAGCCGGGGTCGACGACCATCATGTTGGCTACCCGGTCGCGCAGGAACTGGATCCGCCGCTCCAGAGCCTCGAGCCGCTTTGTCGCGGCGCCGCCCTTATCCGCGCCCCCCTTTTGTCGGGGCTCGCGCTCCAGGCGCGACAGCTCTTCGCGGAGGGCGGCGGCTCCCTCGGGGGTCACGTAGTTCTTGACTCCCGCGGGAAGCGGATCCTTGGGCTCGGGATGGACCTCGTTTCCAGAGCCCTCGTCCGATTCCTTGGTGAATGCCTTGCTCATGGGTCTCCAGAAACCGTTGGAAAGACGAGAATCGCCCTACACACGCACGCAGGTCGGGATGAAAGTATTCTAGGAGGTGGAGAAAGGCAAATGGGCCGGGGGGGGCTTGGCTTAGAGTATCACCCGCTCGTTTCCGGAGCGCTGTGTCACCCGCTCCCGGTCGAGCCATTCAAGAAGGGGAATGGCGTGTTTTCGGGTGACTCCCGCCATCTCCTTGAAGAAGGCGACGTCGATCCGGTCCCGTCTGGACTTGCAGCTCCGGACGCTCTCCTTGAGCCGGGAAAGAGAATCCTTGTGAAAAACCATTCCTTCTGAAATCTGCACCAGGGTGCCGTCCTTGAGGAGCACCCTCTGGATTCTCTCGAGGAGCTTCACGTCCAGCTTCGCTTCCGACGCGACCTCCTCCAGGGTTTGAGGCTTGACGCCGGCTTTCCGGTAGCGCTCGACGAGCAGGTCCCGCGCCCGGGACTCGTCCTCGCTGAGGTGAATCCGGTGATCGAAGGTCGAGACGAGATCCTTCGCGACCCGGAGCCGCTTGCTCTCCTCTAGCTTCGCGAGGATGAGCTCGAACACCTCGGCGGGAGCGCCGCCCGAGCCCGCCTTCTCCCGGAGCTCGCTCTTGGGCATGCCCCCGAGGAGGGGGTTCTTCTTCTGGAACGCCCGAAGCGCCGACTCCAGCCTCTTTCCCATTTCGTCGACGACCCCGGGGGCGATCAGGACTCGCGGGTTCCGGGAAGCCAGAGACGCGCGACCGCCCGAAAGGAGCGAGGCCAGGATCTCCTCGAGCTCGGAAGCACCCACCCCGAGCCTCGTCCCGAGATCGTTCTCGGAGACTCCCGAAGCGCCGCTTTCGTCGACGAAGCGGGCTGCGACGGAAGCGGCATCCGAGCCGCCCAGGGCCTCGAGGCGGGAGGCGACCGAGAGGCCCGCGACGGAGTGCTTCTCGGGATAAGCGTCGAGCACGACCCCGCCCGCGATCGTCTCGAGCGGTGAATACCTCCTGAGGATGAACCGGTCGCCGCGGGCGGCGACGATCGGCGCTTCCAGGCGCAGCTGCGCGAGACCGCGCTCTCCCGGAGCGATGGCCTTCACCCCCCCGAGGACCCGGGCTCTCGCGAGAACCTGAGCCGTGCCGAGGTGGAGATGCACTCGCGTCAGGTCCTTCACCGGAATCGGCGAGGAGGAAAGGACCTCCAGATCGCAGTCGAGCATGAGCGTCGGCCGAAACCAATGCCGCTCGACGAGCGCGTCTCCGCGCGCGACGTCCGAGACCTCGATCCCCTGAAGGTTCAACGCCGCCCTCTGCCCGGCCGAGGCTCGAGCTTCCTTGTCTCCGTGCACCTGGAGCCCGCGCACCCGGACCTCGAGCCCGCGAGGGAGGATTTCGACCTCATCATCCTGCCCGACGGATCCCGAGGCGATGGTGCCCGTCACCACGGTGCCGAAGCCCTTCATCGAGAACACGCGGTCGACGGGGAGGCGGAAGCGTCCCGCGGTCGAGCGCGAGGGCGCGCTTCGGGCGAGGTTCGCGAGAGTCGTCTTGAGCGCATCCATCCCCTCGCCGGTCCGGGTGGAGACCTCGACCAGGGGCGCGTTCTCGAGGAAGCTCCCGGCGACGAGCTCCTTCGTTTCCATTGCCGCGATCTCGCGGAGCTCGGCGTCGACCAGATCGGACTTCGTCACCACGACCAGGCCCAGGGGAATCCGCAATAGCCGGCAGATTGCGAAATGCTCTCGCGTCTGCGGCATCACCGACTCGTCCGCCGCCACCACCAGCATTACCAGATCGATTCCCCCGACCCCCGCCAGCATGTTCTTCACGAACCGCTCGTGGCCGGGAACGTCGACGAACCCCAGAGAGAGGCCGCTCTCGCTTTTGAGGTAGGCGAACCCCAGATCGATGGTAATGCCCCGCTCCTTCTCTTCCTTGAGACGGTCGGGGTCGATCCCGGTGAGCGCGCGGACGAGGGAGCTCTTGCCGTGATCGATGTGCCCCGCGGTCCCGATGACGACGTGCTTCATATCGGAGCCGATCATAGCCCGGGACGAGACAGCGCCGACAATCCTGTACTACTAATGATGCCTCCTTGGTTTCCCGGAAAAAAGTCTAACCGCGGAGGCGCAGAGGTCGCGGAGAATTTCCCTCTTCCGAGAAAAGCCTCTAACCTCCCCTCTGCGTTCTCTGCGCCTCTGCGGTGAGATTTTGGTTGCGGCGCAGCTGCGCTGTGTTAGAAACGCGGCCGAGGAGGACTTGATGAGGCGATTCTTACTGGGCGCGATGGCGCTCGTCGTGGCGGGAGCTGGAGTTTCGGCGCAAGAGGTCGGACCGAACCGCGGAACGCTGGTGGTGGTGGGCGGAGCCCTCGAGGACTCGTTCATTCTCGACCGTTTTCTCGAGATCGCGGGAGGACCAGAAGCACCTCTGGTCATCATCCCCACCGCGGGTGAGGGAGACCTCTACGACGAGTTCTATTCCGGGGTCGCGGATTTCCGGAAAGCGGGATTCAAGGACGTGACCGTTCTCCACACCCGCGACCGCAACGTCGCCAACTCCGACGAGTTCGTAGCCCCGATCCGGAGGGCTCGCGCGGTGTGGTTTGCCGGAGGCCGCCAGTGGCGGCTCGCGGACGCCTACCTCGACACCCGAACTGAGCTCGAGCTTCACGCGGTTCTCGATCGTGGCGGCGTCATCGGAGGCACTTCCGCAGGCGCCACCATCCAGGGCTCGTATCTCGTCCGCGGCGACACCCGGAACAACACCACCATGATGGGGGATCACGTGGAGGGCTTCGGCTTCCTGAAGAACGTCGCCATCGACCAGCACCTCCTCGCGAGAAACCGGCACTTCGATCTCATCCCGGTAATCGAAAAGCACCCGGATCTCCTGGGCATCGGCATCGACGAGGACACCGCCATCGTGGTCGTGGGGGACAGCTTCGAGGTCGTGGGCAAGAGCGTCGTCGCGATCTACGACAACCGGCGGACGCTCGCGAACCAGGGACGGTTCTACTTCCTCCGCGCCGGGGACACGTACGACCTGAAGACGCGGCAGGCCCGAAGGCGGGATTTCACCGAAGAGCCGTTCGAAGCGGTCAAACAAGAGCCCTGGCCCGATCGGAACTAATTCGACGAGGCGGTGGGCCGCTTGGCGACGAGCTCCACGAGCGCTTTCAGCTTTTCGAGCCGATCGGTGCCATTCTCGACCCCGAGCCCTACGGGACTCAAGATGACGGTCCTGTCCGAGGCGTTCATCGCGAGCACGGCGACGGTCTCCCTCTCGCCGGCCTCGAGGGCGAGGGCCGCGGGGCCGCTCATCCCGGCGAGCTCGATGGTGCGATAGCCGTCGCCGAGGTCGACCGCGGCGGTCACCGTCGGCAGCGCCGGTCCGATCTGGACGAGGAGCGCTGGAGCTTCGCCGGCAGGCCAGGTGCAGAGCTCGACTCCGCCCTCGAGCGACTCGCCCGAGCCCGCGCCCACCGGCGCCCCGAAGATTCCATCGACTTCCGCCTGGGTGAGAAGAGCGCAAGCGCCCTTCCCGCTCGGCCGGCCCGCGGCGCCCGCCCCTTCCCGCTCGGTCTCTCCTCCACCTCCGCAGCCGACGAATGTCACAGAGACCAGAATAACGCTCACCACGTGTCGCGACACGTTTTCCTCCTTCGGACCGCACTTTTGGGATCTCCTTCACCGTAGCAAACCAAACGCGTTCGTCAAGCGGTTTTCGAGCCTGCTATCATTCGCCCGCCTCTTTCAATGACGTGATCGAGCTCACCCCGAGTCTTCTGGCGAGGTCTCCCGAAGAGACGGTAAGGCACCTGTGCCTGGGCCTCCTCGAGGAGGCGAGTTCGGCCCTCGGACGGCTCGAGCGGGGAGGCGACGAGGAGGCCCTTCACGATTTTCGCGTCGCGCTCCGGCGGCTGCGAAGCGTCATCCGAGCGTATCGACGCCATCTGAAAGGCTCCGCGAAGAAGAAGCTCCGGACTCGGCTTTCGGCTCTCGCGGCTTCGACCAACGCCGCCCGCGATCTCGAGGTCCAGATGGAGTGGCTCTCGAAGCGAGCACCGGAGCTCGAGCCCGAGGCCGGGAGCGGCGCCTTCCATCTCGCGGAACGACTCCGCTCCCGCGGTGACGAAACGCCACCGCCGCAAACCCTTCGCGCCGAGTTCGACCCTCTCCACGAGTCCCTCCGGAAGTCTCTTTCGCGCGTGAGGCTTCGGCTCGGCGACGAGGCGAGCTTCCTTTCGGCGACGGGCGATCTCGTCGCCGAGAGCGCCTCTCGCCTGAAAGCGACCCTCGAGGCCGTCTCCTCGGCGGAGGACGGCGCCCGCCTCCATCGAGCGCGCATCGAGGCCAAACGGCTCCGGTACCTCCTCGAGCCGATTTCGGCCGAGGTTCCCGAGGCCCGCGCGCTCGTGAAGGAAATGAAGTCGCTTCAGGACGTCCTCGGCGAGCTCCAGGACATGCGCGTCTTGAGCCAGTCGATCGCCGCCGAGCTCGAAAGAGCCGCGGTCGAGGAGGCCCATCGCCTTCGAGACCTCGCGCTCAAAGAGGGTGCCATCGAAGCCCAAGGCCCTCCGCCGCAGGGAGACCTCCTCGCCCTCCTGCGCGCGCAGCGAGAGCGCCGCGATCGCCAGTACCTCGCGCTTTCACGGAGCTGGCTATCGGGAGCCTCCGATCCGTTTTTCGAGCGGGTCCAACGCCTCGCGCGGTCTCTCGCGTCGCTCTCCGAACCGCCGAAGCCACGCCGCCGATTCCTCCTTTCGGAAGTCCCCGAGAGGGCGAAGCGCAGAGCGCCCACGATCGTGCGCCAGGCGTTCCTCGCCGGGAGAAAGATTCACGAGAGCGTCGAGTCGATCCAGTCCGGCGAGCGGATTCGCCGTTCCCGCATCGCGGTCTCGGAGGGCTCACGCGCCGAAGAGAGAGTCACGGGCGAAACGTTCGAGCGGTTCTGGTCGCTCGCACCCCACCGCCTCGAACGAGCGCGCTACCGGGTCCGGGAGAACGGCCGAACGTTCTGGATCGACGAGGTGCGGGACAAGAGCATCGTGCTGGCGGAGACGGATGATGGGCCGGAGCTCGCGCTTCCCGAATGGCTCGAGTCCGTGGTGAGGCGGGAGGTGACGGGCTCGCGCCGGTACGATTGGGAGAGTCTCGCCCGCAGGGGCCCCGCCGCACGATAGGCTGGATTTCAGAGTGACGTATCCACCCCCGCCATCATGGAATCCGTGGGATACAGCAACATTCGAAATACAAGGGGAGGGAGCTTCATCCGGCTAGCTCGCTTGGTTCCTGAAAGACCCGTCGGTCCTCGAGCCGGAGCGCGGTGAGGCTCCCTCCCCAGGCACAGCCGGTATCGAGACCGATGGCGTTTTTTCCGAGGTAGAGCCCCAGCGCCGCCCAGTGTCCGAAGATCGCCGTGGCTCCAGGAGGAAACGAGCACAAGTCGAACCACGGCCGGCAGCCGTTCGGCGCCTGTTGAGGCGGCCCCGCGAAATCGAGGCAGAGCTCTCCCGTCGGCCGCAGCGTCCGGATTCGCGTGAAGACGTCGACGACGAGGCGCAGCCGCTCGGGATCCGCGAGGTCTCCGTCCCAGCGGGGTGAGGCTCCGTCGTCTTCGAACGATTCCAGGAGCGGGTAGCGCCTGCGGGAACGAAGCGCTTCCTGTGCTTCCCACGCGAGGGCTTCCGCGTCCTCGAGGCTCCATTCCGGGAGAAGGCCCGCGTGCACCAGAACGAAGTCTCCCTCTCGATGGAAGAGCGGCCGGCCGATGAGCCATTCGAGGAGAGCGTCCCGATCCGGGGCCTCGAGGACGTCGTCGAAGGTATCTCGCTTCCGCGGCTCCCGCAGACTCTCGGCGCGCGCGAGCAGGTGGAGGTCGTGGTTCCCCAGAACCGCGGTGACGCGCTTCCCCATCGACTTGGCCCACCGCAGAACCTCGAGGGAGCTGGGGCCTCGATTGACGAGGTCTCCCACGAGCCACAGCCGGTCGCGCCCCGGGTCGAACTCGATTCGGCGCAGAAGGCGTTCAAGCGTGGTAAAACAACCCTGTACGTCGCCGATGGCATACGTTGCCATGGAAGAATCTTAGCTCAGGTCGTCATGCCGGAATCGAAACCCACCGATACTTTCGCCGCCGTCGATCTGGGCTCGAACAGCTTCCACATGAAGATCGTCCGCGTGGTGCAGGACGAGGTCCAGGACGTCGACCGCCTGCGGGAAAGGGTCCGGCTCGCCGCTGGGCTTCGAGACGACAAGACCCTGAGCGAGGAAGCCCTCAGCAAAGCCTACGATACTCTCGCGCGGTTCGGTGAAAGACTCCGCCACATTCCCACGAAACAGGTTCGTGCCGTGGGAACCAACACCCTCCGGCAGGTGAAGAACCCCAAGACGGTCTTGAAAAAAGCCGCGGAGGCTCTCGGGCATCAGATCGAGATCATCTCGGGCCAAGAGGAGGCGCGGCTCATCTATCTCGGCGTCTCCCATTCGCTCCCTTTCGAGGACGAAAGACGCCTGGTGGTCGACATCGGCGGTGGGTCGACGGAATGCATCATCGGGGAGAGCTTCGAGCCCCATCGCGCCGCGAGCCTGTTCATGGGCTGCGTGTCCTATACCCGAAACTTCTTCCCCGACGGAGTGCTGTCGGAAGAGAACATGAAGGCCGCTCAGACCGCGGCTTCGGTCGAGCTCGAGACGATTGAGGACCGCTTCAAGAGCATGGGTTGGGAGCGCGCCTACGGCTCGTCGGGAACTATCCTCGCCGTCCACGCCGTGATCCGCGAGAACGGGTGGGGTCCGGGTATCACCCGCAAAGGACTGAAGAAGCTCGAGCGTGCGATGGTGGAGTCCGGACGGCTCTCGAAGCTCGCTCTGCCGGGACTGAACGAGGAGCGGGCACCCGTGTTCCCCGGGGGCGTCTCGATCCTGAGAAGCGTATTTGACGCCCTCGGCCTCGAGGTGATGGAGCCCGCGACCGGGGCGCTGCGAGAAGGCGTCCTCTACGACCTCATCGGCCGCAGTCGGCACGAGGATACGAGGGAGAGGGCGATACAGCGCCTGGTAGAGCAGTACCGGGTCGACACCGTCCAGGCCGGCCGGGTCGAGCGCGCCGCGCTCGCGGCCCTGAAGGAGCTCAGAGCCGACTGGGGGCTCGAAGAGCACGAGCACCGCCAGCTCCTCACCTGGGCCGCGCGGCTCCACGAGATCGGCCTCACCATCTCCTACAGCGGGTACCAGCGGCACGGCGCCTATATCGTCGCGAACTCAGAGCTTTCGGGCTTCTCCATCGACGATCAGAGGTTTCTCGCCGCCCTCATCGAGGCGCACCGCCGGAAGTTTCCTCGAGCCGGGTTCGAAGAGCTCACCCTGGTCGCTGAGGAGACGGCCCTCAGGCTCGCCATCATTCTGAGGCTCGCGGTGCTTCTGAACCGTGGCCGGAGTCCGAGTCTTCTCCCGTCGATCGAATTTTCGGGAAAGAAGAGAGGCCTGACGCTGACGTTTCCGTCGGGGTGGCTCGAAGGGCATCCGCTGACTCGAGCGGATCTCGAGGAGGAGTCGGCGCTCCTGCGGAAGGCCGGCTACGAGCTCGCGTTCGGCTGATCCTCAGTCGGTCACGTAGCTGAAGAGCTTGTATTTCCCCTTCCACTCCATGACCGAGCCGAAGAGCTCCAGGTTTTGCTCCGCGCCGCTCTCGGGATCCCGGACCCGCAGGAGAGCCTTTCGATGAACGATGAAGCTCTCGTAGTCGGTCTTTCCGTCCTTGAATCGAATCGAGACGAGCTCGAGCCTTCTCCCCTTGTAGCGGGCGTAGTTCGTGGCGATGGCGTTCCGGCTCTTCTGGTTTAGCTCCCCCCAGACGTACTCCAGCGGCAGCCCCCGCTCCGGCCGGGAAGCGGGAAGCTTGGGCCAGACGTAGAGGCGGAACTCGTCTTTCGTCAAGGGGAGGCTCTTCAACGTGCCTGCGTCTTCCTTCGACACCGCCTCGAGGACCGTCCGGGCCAGCGCCTCGGGGGATTCGAACGTCGACGACAAGCGCGGCTCACCACCGTCGGCGGCCCGGCAAGCCGCCGTCGCGACCGCAAGCAAGACAAACATGCCCCCTGCGAGCCAGGGGGCCTTCGATCGAAATCTCATCGAGCCTAGTTCGGCGAGAAGTTCGTCCAACCCGCGAGCCAGTTCCCCAGGTAGGGAGCGTCGGGGTTCGGATCCCTCTCGTTCGAGATGCCGCCAAGGAACCGCGCGGGCTCGAAGAAGCCGTCGTTCGGCGGCAGGGATACGGCGAGCTCTCCGGTCACCGCGGGTGAATCCGAGAGCGGCCGGTAGTCGGGCGACGTCTGGTCGTAGGGCCCCCTCAGCATGGGGTCTCTCACCACGATGCTCGAGTTCTGCTCGGCGAACTGCTTGGTACTGAAGGACCCCTCACCCGGGTCGTCGGCGAAGTTCGGGTTGTTGTTGAAGAAGATCATGTTCTCGAGGACGATGCCGCCGTTCCGGGCAACGGTGAACGTGGCCGCGTCGTTGATATTGAGCCCGACTTCCTTGAAGCCCATCACGATCGAGTTCTTGATGGTGGCCGCTGTTCCCTCGCGCAAGAGAATCCCCTCATCGCTCTCCGCACCCAGATCGAAGTCGGGGTCCCCAATCAGCGTCATGTTGAAGATCGTGGGATTGGCGCGTGGGGTCAGGTCGTTGTTCTCGGCGTTGTTGTCCGCCTCGATCCCCTGATCGGCGTCGTCGCCGTACTGCTGCGCGATCCAGAACTGTCCCCGACCCTGCCACCCTTCGGTCCAGTCGAAGCAGTCGTCCCCAATGCCGGTGACCAGCGCGTACTTCACGTCGACGGTGCCGCCGAAAAACTCCAGGCCGTCGTCCTTGTTGAAGTGCACCTGCACGAACTCCACCACCGTACCGCGGCCGACTCCCTGGAACGCGATCCCGTTCAGCTCGTTGTCGGGGCTGAACTCTATTCCCGCGTACTCCACTCGCACGTAACGAAGGACTCCGCTCGAATCGTTGGGATCGTTGCCGCCATAGACCCCGGTGTCGCCCTCGCCGAACGCTTCGCCGCCGGGGACGTTGATGGGAGCGTCTCCGCTGATGACCAGACCGCCCCAGTTGGCCCGGCCGCGCGAGCCCGCGGGCTGGTCGCTGGTGAAGACGATCGGGGCATCGGCGCGCCCCTCGGCGAAGATCTGGGCGCTGCGGTTGATCACCAGCGTCCCGATCGAAGCGCCCTCGCCCACGATGCGAGTTCCCGCTTCGATGCGAAGAGCCGCGTTCTCGACGAAGACGGTACCCTGGAGCACGTAGACGTTGTTCGGGGTCCAGGTGGTGTCCGAGGTGATTCTGCCGGACACCCGTACCACGTTCTGCGCGAACGCCGCCGGACCCGAAAGGCCCGATGCTGCGGCAAGCACCAGGAACGCCCGCACCCATTTCCGATTTCCTTTTCGGTTCTGCATTCAATCCTCCAAGAAGTCGCCGGAGTTTGAAGCTCGTCGCGTCAACTCCGGATTACGCTTTGGTGAACAACACGTGAATTCCGCACGGCGGTCAGAACACCGAGTAGGAGAAGCTCACCGCGAACGTAGGCCCGAGGCGGTACAAACGCTGGACCTCGCCGCCCTGGGTGAACAGGTAGTCGGCGTTCGTCAGGTTGTCGAAGATGAACCGGAGCTGCGCCGGGCCGAAGCGCTTGATGGCGACGACGTCCAGGCTCCCCCGTCCCTCCTCGAGGATGTCCGGAAGGCCGAGCGAGCCCACGTCGATGATGCGGTCGTCGAAGAAGTTGTAGAGGACCCGCGTCGAGAAATCAAAGCGAGGCAATTGAAACTCCGCCATGACGTTGAAGACGTTCCCCGACTGGCCGGCGAGGGGGCGGCTCGTCGAGGTCTGAACTTCGCCCAAGGCTCGGCCGATCTCGATGTCGGAGTCGACGTAGGTGTAGTTGGTGCTCACGAAGACGTTCGGCGTCACCTGCCTGCGCGCCTCGATCTCGAGACCCACATTCGTCGCTCCCTCCGCATTCGCGAACGAGGTGCGAAGCTGCGAGGTGGCCTGGACGGTGCGCTCGATCGGGTCCTGGAAGTCCTTGTAGAAGAAGCTCGCCGCGATGACCTCGGAAGAGGTGGGAAACCACTCCCAGCGCGCGTCGTAGTTCGAGATCAGGGCCCGCCGCAGATCGGGATTCCCCACGGTGGCCCGACCGCCGACGACGTCGGTGAACTCGAACGGAGCGAGCTCCCGGAACTCGGGCCGGTT
>Ga0326597_10009709_pt1:2500-12868 | contig 12868 bp, 10 predicted proteins | sample RVTome_12_FD_203789 | JGI IMG/M metagenome (GOLD analysis project Ga0326597, IMG submission 203789) | Soil microbial communities from uranium-contaminated site in the Upper Colorado River Basin, Wyoming, United States - RVT100D185 | ecosystem: Environmental > Terrestrial > Soil >... | reverse complement strand
TGATGATTTTGACTCCGCTCCCCCGCAAAAGCTAACCTCCTCGACGTGGGACCGAGCATACTCGTCGTCCGCCTGAGCTCCATAGGCGATCTGGTGCACACCCTTCCGGCGGTCGCAGCCCTCAGGCAGCGTTTTCCTGAGGCCCGAATCGACTGGCTCGTCGAGACCCGGCATCGCGAAGTCCTTCTGGACAATCCCGACGTGAGCGGGCTCATCGAGGTCGATACTCTCGGCTGGAGGGGAAGGCTCCTCTCCCCTCGGACATGGCGAGAGATCCGCGAATCGATCGCCAGAATCCGCGATCGCCGCTACGATTTCGTTCTCGACCTCCAGGGCACGATCAAGTCCGCGGTTGCGGCCTTCCTTGCGCGAAGCGACCGCCGCATCGGATTCGGCTCGGGTCACCTGAAAGAGCGCGCGGCGGCTCTTCTCTACACGGAGTGCGTCACCGCGAATGGAGGGAGGCCGCACGTCATCGATCGGCACCTCGGTCTTCTGCGCGCTTTCGATATCCATACGAATGAGCGCCGCTTCCCCATTTCCGTTTCCCCGGCGGCGGAAGCCGCGGCCGAGGGTGAGCTCGCCCGAATGAATCTGCGCGAATATGTATTGCTGAACTCGGGGGGCTCGTGGGTGACCAAGAGGTGGAGTCCGGAAAGATTCGGCGGGCTCGCCGCTGCCATCGAACGCGAGTGGAAGCTCCCGAGCCTCGTGGTCTGGGGGCCCGGAGAAGAGGGGATGGCGCGGGAGGTCGTCGCGGCCTCGAAGGGCGCGGCGCGGCTCGCGCCGCCGACGTCGCTCCGCGAGCTCGTTCCTTATATAAGGAAGGCGCGCCTCTTCGTCAGCGGGGACAGCGGTCCCCTTCACCTCGCTTCCGCCTGCGGTGTCCCCGCGGTCGGGATATTCGGCCCGACGGATCCGGCGCGAAACGGCCCCTTCGGCGCAGGCGATGAAGTGGTCTGGAAGCAGGTCGCCTGCTCGCCCTGCTACAAGCAGCGATGCCCGGGGTACGGAAACGTCTGTCTCACCGCGATCGAGGTCGACGACGTCCTCGGCGCGGTGAGAAAGAGGCTCGCTGCGAAATGATCGCCTACGAACGGTTCCGGAAGACGCCGCTCGTACGGGAACCTTTCGACCATCTCGTGGTTTCCGGGTTCCTCCCGGCTTCGGCGCTCGATCCGGTGCTCTCCGGATTCCCGGCCATCAAAAAGGGCGGAAGCTTCCCCGAGAGCGAGCTCTCGTTCGGCCCCGGCTTCGCGGGTCTTCTCGAGGAGCTTCGCGGGCCCGAGCTTCAGGCGGCGGTGGCGGAGAAGTTCGGAATCGATCTCGAGGGAAGACCGACGATGGTCACCGTGCGCGGGCAGGCGAGAGCCAAGGACGGCCGCATCCACACCGACTCCGAGACGAAAATCGTGACCGTGCTCTTGTACCTGAACCCGGGATGGAGAGACGAAGGCGGCCGGCTTCGTCTCCTTCGATCGTCCGCGAGCCTCGACGACCACTTCGCGGATATTCCGCCGGAGGCCGGGACCGCTGTCTTCTTTCGCTGCACCGACAACGCCTGGCACGGTCACACGCCGTACGTGGGGAAGCGGCGCGCGATTCAGCTCAACTGGGTGACGGACGAGAGCGTGGTGCGACACGAAGAGCGCCGCCACCGGATCTCCGCGCGCCTGAAGAAATGGCTTCCGGTCTAGAGACTCTCTCCTCGCGAATCGCGGAGCACGGTTGGGCGCTTCAGCATCAGTTCCTCGACCGACGCGAAGTCAAGCTTTGGTCTCGTGAAGCGCAGGCCTCCTTCCGTGACGGCGGGTTTCGGCGTGCGGGTATCGGCCGAGGCGGAGGTCATCGGATCCGTCCCGAGGTGCGCGAGGACCACGTGCGGTGGCTCGATTCCCCGGGGGCCACTCCCTCCGAGAGACGCTACTTCGAGCTCATGGAGTTTCTGCGGCAGACCCTCAACCGAGAGCTCACCCTCGGGCTCTTTGGTTTCGAGGCTCATCTCGCGCTCTACCCTCCCGGGGCGCGCTACCGCTGCCATCTCGACCAGTTCCAGGACGAAGGGGATCGGGTTTTGTCCACGAGCCTCTATTTGAACCCGGACTGGGGCGCGGAAGACGAGGGTTTCCTGAGGCTCTACCTCGACGAGCCGGAGTCTGCGCCCTTCGAAGACGTGCTTCCGGTCGGCGGTACGCTCGTGTGCTTTCTCAGCGGAAGGTTCCACCACGAGGTGCTGCCGTCGCGCCGAGAGCGCCTCGCCTCGACCGGCTGGTTCACCCGCCGCCGCTTTCAGCCGATGCCGTAGCGCTCCCGCAGCACCGCGAGGTGGTGCCGGACGTGGCCCGTCATGACGTAGGCGAGCGCGCGAACGGTGACCTTGGCGCCGTTCGCGACGCCTTCGCGCGGCCATGTGGCGGCCTCGAGATTCTCGAAGAGCCGAGCGTTCGCCTCTCGCAGCAAGGAAAAATCCTTCACCAACTCCGCGAGAGATCGGGAGTCGTAGCTCGACTGCAAGACATAGTGCTTCTCATCGAAGCCGGGAAGCGGAGTCGCATCGCCGCGGCTGACGCAGAAAGCGCGGTGTCCGAAGAATCTCTCCGCGTCGACCAGATGTCCGAAGAGCTCGCGCACGCTCCATTTGTCCGGGGCATAGCGGAAGCGCTCTTTGTCGGGGACCACGGAGTCGGCGACCCTCTTCAGTTCCTTCGGTTGTTCGAAGAGGACCTTGAGGATTTCCGTCTCGGGAACTCTGGCGACGTAGCCCGCATAGAAGGGCGCATACTCGTTCTCCTTCGGTCGCTCGATCTTCATCACTCTTCTCCCGTGAGCACCGTCGGAAGATCGCGCTCCCGAAGGGTGCGGTTGAAGGCCGGAAGCTCGTCTTTGAGCAGCTTGTCGAGCTCCTGCTGGTACGAACCAAGCCTTTCTTTCAGCGCCTGGTGGACTTCCCGGTGCTGATCGGTCGGCCGGAAGTCCGAGACGCTCACGGCGTTCGCGAGGTACGCGATTCTTCCCGCGAGCATCGTAGGGAAGCGGACCCGGTCCTGTCCCCTGTCGGTGACCTTGAGCTCGTAGAGCTTCTCCTCCAGGGCGACGAGCGTGCCGTCGAGCTCCTCGGCGTCGGAGGCGACAGCCGCCGCGTCCTTCGCCCCGAGCTCTTTCGCCACCGACTTGAGATCCTGAAGCTGTTTCCGGATCCACTCGATGCGGTTGATGGAGGACGCCGTCTCGGCCAGATCCTTCCGCAGCTCCTCCATCATCTCGGTCTGGAGCCGGATGTCCTCTTCCGTTCCCTCCGAGTGCGGATCCTTGATGACCCGGAGGCTCTGCCGGTACTCCTTGCCCGCGGCCTCGAGCACGATGGAATATTCGCCCGGCGGCTGCAAAATCGAGATTCGCGCGACGGCCGCGGCGCGAAAGCCCTCCTTTCCCATCTCCACCCAGTCGGCGTATAGAGGTTTCATCCGGAGCTTGATTTCAGTCGAGGGCTCGCCCTCGAGGTCCCAGTGAATGCGGTTGACCCCGACGTGCTTCGTGCCGTCGAGGGCTTTCACCGTCTCGCCCTTCTGGCTCTCGATGCGCACCTTGACGTCTCCCTCCGGTGCTTTCGAAAGCCAATAGTTGATGGAGGCGCCGTATTGCGGGTCCTCCCCGGCGGAGGGATCGTCGAACATCGTCATGGGCGCGGTGATGGGCTGGAAGCGATAGGCGTCGCGTGGTGCGAACAGGTGCACCTCCGATCGCGCGACCCCCGAGGTGAGTTGTTGGAGCGGCGTCAGGTCGTCGAGGATCCAGAACCCCCGTCCGTAGGTGCCGACGACGAGGTCGTTGAAGTGCTCCTGGACCTCGATCCAGTACATCGGAGTCGAGGGGAGATTGTTCTGAAAGGACTGCCAGTGGCCGCCGTCGTCGAAGGAGACGTAGAGTTTGTTCTCGGTTCCGAGGTAGAGGAGCCCACGCCGGACGGGATCCTCGCGGACGTTCCGGACGTAGCTGAGAGGGTAGCCCTCGATGCCGTTCGTGATCTTGGTCCAGGACTTCCCGAAGTCCTCGGTCTTGTAGACGAAGGGCTCGAAGTTCCCGACCTCGTGAAAATCGAAAGAGGCGTAGGCCTTGCCCGCGTCCCACTTCGAGGCGTCGATGTTCCGCATCGTCCCGAGGGGCGGAAGACCGGGGATGTTCTTGGTGACGTTGGTCCAGGTGACGCCGGAATCCCGGCTCACGTGAACGAGACCGTCGTTCGACCCCGCCCAGTAGACGCCCCTCTGGATCGGAGATTCGTCGAAGGCGTAGAGGACGCAGCAGTACTCGACGCCGATGTTGTCGGGGGTGAGTCCGCCGGAGATTTCCTGCTTCGACTTGTCGTTGGTCGTGAGATCGGGGCTGATCACCTCCCAGCTCTGGCCGCCGTTCGTGGTGCGGTGCACGTACTGGCTCGTGACGAAGACCGTCTCGTGGTCGTGGGGAGAAACCAGGACGGGAAATGTCCATTGGAAGCGGTACTTGAGATCGGCCGCGGGCCAGCCTCCCGTCGACTCCGGCCAGACCTCGACCTGGCGGTACTGCCGGGTCGACTCGCGATAGCGGACGACGATGCCTCCGCGCGCACCGGCGCCGGAGGCGCTCGACCAGATGACGTTGGGATCGACGGGGTCGGGTGTCGCGAAGCCGCTCTCGCCCCCGCCAACGGAATGCCACATCCCGCGGGAGATGCCGGTGGCGCCGAATCCGCCTCCCGTCCGGCTGTTGCTCGGCCCGCGGAACGAGGGACCGTCCTGGCGGTTTCCGTAGACGTAATAAGGTATCTGGTTGTCCACGGTGACGTGGTACATCTGGGCGAGCGGGAGCTGGACCTTGCGCCAGGTCTTCCCGCGGTTCTCGGAGATCGAGACCCCTCCGTCGTGCGCCACCGCCATTCGGTCCGCGTTCGTGGGGTCGATCCACATGTCGTGGTGATCCCAGCCGGGCGAAGTGATCCGCGACCCGCTTTCCTCGGCGTTCTCGGAAGTCTTGCCTCCGTCGAGGCTCCGTCGATAAGAGGCCGCGAGGAAGTAGACCTCGTCGGCGTCGTCGGTCGCGACCGCGCAGCGGGAGTAATAGGCGCTTCGGCCCGAGAGGTTCCGATCGTGGCTCACGAGGGACCATCGGCCGCCGCTGTCATCGGAACGCCAGAGCTCTCCGCTCTCGGTTTCTTCGCCGTGCCAGGGAACGCCGTCGCCAGTTTCGATGAGGGCGTAAATGCGGTTTGGATCCCGCGGGGTCATGCAGAGGGCGATCTTCCCCACCGGGAGCTTGGGAAGCCCGTTCCCCTGGAGCCGGCTCCAGGTGTCGCCGCCATCGCGCGTCACGAAGATGCCGCTGCCCGGACCGCCGCTCTCTCGTCCCCAGGTCTTGATCTCGAGCTGCCACATGCCGGCGAAGAGCGTCCGCGGGTTTCGCGGGTCCATGACGAGATCCGAAGCCCCGGTCTTTTCGTCGACGAAGAGGACGCGCTCCCAGCTCTTTCCGCCGTCCTTCGTGCGGTAGATGCCTTTCTCCCGCTGGGGGGCGTAGCCGTGGCCGAGGACCGCGGCGTAGACGACGTCGGGGTTCTGCGGATGCACGATCATCCGGCCGATCCGACCGGTCCCCTCGAGCCCCATGTGCTTCCAGGTCTCTCCGCCGTCCGTGGATTTCCAGACGCCGTTTCCGATGGAGATGTTCGAGCGGATGAAGGTCTCACCCGTTCCCGCCCAGACGATCTCGGGATCCGAGGGAGCTACCGCGAGAGAGCCGATGGCGGAAACCGGCTCTTTGTCGAATACCGGCTTCCAGGTGAGCCCGGCGTCTTCCGTTCTCCAGATGCCGCCCGAGGCCGCACCGACGAAGTAGGTCGTCTCGTCCGAGGCGATGCCCGCGACCGAGATCGTGCGATTTCCGACGGGTCCGATATGGCGGAAGCGGAGAGTGTCGTAGCTCTCTTTCGTGAGGTCCTGGGCGGCCATCGAGACGGGGAACGACATCAAGACCGCGGTCACCCAACCAATCCACATGCCGGCCAATTTATTCATGGGTCTCCCTTCTGGCAACCGGACGCCGTTCCAGCTCCCAGAGCTTCGCGTGCTTGCTGAAGGAGTAGAACGCGCCGAGAGTGGCGAGCACGACCCCCGTCTTCCCCTCGAGGATCCCGCCCTTGAGGATGAGGTCGCGGATTAGGGAGAGGGGCCCGACGAAAAGAAGCTGCAGGAGGCTCGATCGCCTCCCCTCCCGAAACCACTCCTCGGCGGCGACCGCGGCGTACTCGTCGTTCTTGCGGACGCGGTGGGCGATCGACTCCGAGGTGTAGTGACGGAGCTCGCCCTTCAAACGTTCGATCGGGCCCTCGATGAGGACGCGTTCATGGACCCGGTGCTCCGAGATCCGGCCCTTCCCTTTCTGGAAGAGGCGGTCGACATAGGACGGCCGCGAGTGGCCGAAGCGGACGCGATCGGAGCCGAAGAAATTTACCCGAAGCATTGAGAATCCGGACACCTCGCCACGGGTCGCGGTGACGCGCCGGATCTCGGAGGCGAGCTCGGCATCGACCACCTCGTCCGCGTCGAGCACCAGGATCCAGTCGCCTTCCGCGAGAGAGAGCGCGTAGCTCTTCTGGGGACCGTAGCCCTTCCACTCCGGTTGCAGGACGACCCGCGCTCCGAGCTTCTCCGCGAGCTCGCGGGTCCCGTCGGTCGAGCCCGAATCGACGACGAGGATCGAATCCGCCCAGGAGACGGCGGCGAGCGTTCGCGGAAGCAGGTGCGCCGCGTCGCGGGTGATGAGAACGACCGCGAGGGACGGGCGCATGGCGGCCTATAATAGCCGACCATGGACTACCGTTCCGCGGGCGTCGACATCGACGCCGCCACGAAGGCTGTCGCGAAGATCCGGGAGCTCGCGCGCTCGACGTTTCGTCCCGAAGTGCTCTCCGACATCGGGAGCTTCGGCGGGCTGTTTCGCCTCGATACCGCGCGTTTCCGTCGGCCCGTGCTGGTGGCATCGACGGACGGCGTCGGGACCAAGCTCAAGATCGCAATCGCGACGGGCAGCAACGACGGCGTCGGCTATGACCTCGTTTCCCACTGCATCAACGACATCCTGGTCCAGGGGGCGCGGCCGCTCTTCTTTCTCGACTACCTCGCCATGGGGAAGCTCGATTCCGAAGTCGCCGCGTCGGTGATCTCGGGAATGGCGGAGGCCTGCCGGGAGTTCGGGCTCGCTCTTCTCGGAGGAGAGACGGCTGAGATGCCGGGCTTCTATCAGCCGGGCGACTACGATATCGCCGGGACGATCGTCGGAGTCGTCGAGGAGGATCGGATTCTCGACGGCTCGCGAGTCCGAAAGGGCGACCACCTCGTCGCACTCGAGTCCTGGGGACTTCATACCAACGGCTATTCCCTCGCGCGAAAAGTGTTCTTCGAGCAGGAGGGCCTTTCGCCCGATAGTCAGGTCGCCGCGATCGGAGGCACCGTCGCCGACGTCCTTCTCGCCCGGCATCGCTGTTACCTCAGGGAGCTCGAGCCGCTCCTCGATGCGGAGGTCATCCACGCGATGGCCCATATCACCGGTGGCGGTCTTACCGACAACATCCCTCGCGTGCTCCGTGAAGGACTCGGCGTTCGCATCGATCTTCGGGCGTTGAAACCGCAGCCTGTTTTCCGCTACATGATGGAGAAGGGCGCGGTGCCGCAGGACGACATGCTCCGGACGTTCAACCTGGGGGTGGGGATGGTTCTGATCGTTGCCGCGGAAGACGCCGCGCGTGTCCCCGACGGGTGGACTATCGGCGAGGTCGTCGCGGGCTCCGGTGTGTCCTACGAGGGGAGTCTTTGAGCCCTTGAGAACGCTCGGCATTCTCATTAGCGGCCGCGGCTCGAATCTCCAGGCGATATTGGACGCGATTCGCGAGGGAAAGCTCGATGCCCGGGTGGGGGTGGTGCTGTCGAACGTCGACGGCGCCCCGGGGCTCGAACGAGCGCGAGCGGCCGGCGTTCCGACCGACGTCCTCTCGCACAAGGATTATGCGTCCCGAGAGCAGTACGACGAAGCACTCGTCGACCACCTCCGCGCCCACGAGGTGGATCTGGTCTGCCTCGCCGGGTTCATGCGGCTGCTTTCGCCCGCATTCGTGCGCGCCTTTCCCGGACGCATCCTCAACGTCCACCCTTCGCTCTTGCCGGCGTTTCCGGGTCTTCACGCCCAGCGGCAGGCGCTCGAGCACGGAGTCAAGGTGACGGGGGCGACGGTGCATGTCGTCGACGAGGAGCTCGACCACGGGCCGATCCTCCTGCAGCGCGCGGTTCCCGTCCTCGAAGGCGACGACGAGGAGTCGCTTTCGGCGCGCATCCTGGAACAAGAGCACCGGATCTATCCCGAGGCTATTGCCCTCGTCCTCGCGGGGAAAGCGATCCCGGAAACATGACCCTCGACGAGCAAATCGCCTATCTGACCAAGGGCGCGGTCGACGTCGTCCGCCGCGAGGAGCTGAAGGCGAAGCTCGAGCGATCGGCTCGCACCGGCAAGCCCCTGAAGGTCAAAGTGGGGTTCGACCCCTCGGCGCCGGACATCCATCTGGGGCACACCGTTCTCATGCGGAAGATGAAGCACTTCCAGGACCTGGGGCACGACGTGGTCTTTCTCATCGGGGACTTCACCGGTCTCATCGGCGATCCGAGTGGCAAATCGAAGACCCGACCCCAGTTGACGCGGGAGGAGATCGAGAAGAACGCCCAGACCTACAAGGAGCAGGTCTTCAAGATCCTCCACCCGGAGAAGACGATCGTGGAGTTCAACAGCCGGTGGCTCGGAGCTCTCGGGGCCGACGGCTTCATACGGCTCGCTTCTCGATACACCGTAGCGCGCATGCTCGAGCGCGACGACTTCCAGAAGCGATTCGCTGCGCAGCAGCCCATCGCCATCCACGAGCTCCTCTATCCGCTGGCGCAGGCCTACGATTCCGTGGCGCTCCAGGCCGACTTCGAGCTCGGGGGCACGGACCAGCTCTTTAACCTCCTCGTCGGGCGCGACATCATGCGCGAGTACGGGCTCGAGCCGCAGGTCGTCCTGACGACGCCTCTTCTGGAGGGGCTCGACGGGGTCGAGAAGATGTCGAAGAGCCTCGGGAACTACATCGGGGTCACCGAGCCTCCGGAGGAGATGTTCGGGAAGGTGATGTCCGTGAGCGACGCGCTGATGTGGAAGTACTACGAGATCCTGACGGATATGAGCCTGGCGGAAATCGAGGCATTGAAAGAGAAGGGCGAGCCGATGCAGGCGAAGATGGACCTCGCGGGGCGGATCGTGGCGGACTTCCACTCGAAAGAAGCGGCGGAGGAGGCGGCGAGCCACTTCGATTCGGTCATCCGGAAGAAGGAGATGCCGGACGAGATCTCGGAGAAGGCCGTTCCGTCAGGAGCCTATTCGTTGAGCGCTCTGCTCCTCAGCTCGGGTCTGGCCTCGTCCCGCACGGAGGCGAAGAGGCTCATCGAGCAGGCCGCGGTCTCGATCGACGGCCGCCGCGCCGAGGCCGACGACACGTTGAATCTCGCTGCGCCGGGTGCTTCTTTCGTTCTCAAGGTCGGGAAAAGGAAGTTCATGCGGATCGTGGCTACGGCCTGATTCCGACTACCAGCGTTACGCTCGCCCGCACTTCGATCGCTCCGGCTTCGACGGGGGTCGGCGGCGCCGCCTGGACCATAGCCATTTCCGCCCGGTACACGGGCATGGGTCGCACGATGTCCGGCTCGCCTTCTGACACGGAGAGAATTCCGAGAACCTGGACGCCGAGGGCGTCGGCAAGCGCGTCCGCTTTGGCCCTCGCGTCGATCGCGGCGTCACGAAGGGCGCGAGCTTTCACCGCCGCCTCGTCACGAAGGTCGAAGGTGATGCTCGAGACCGAGTTCGCTCCGGCGGACGTGGCCAGGTCGATGACCTCTCCCACTTTGTCGAGAGGGAGCTCCTTGGCGCGGACGACGTTCGACGCCGAATAGCCCGTCAGGACCGGTTCGTTCCGGGGGTCGGGATGGCGGTAAACGGGGTGAAGCGAGTAGCTCAGCGTCTCGAACTTTGCGTCCGAGCCGAGAGCGCTTCTGAGCGCCCGCAGAACGGCATCGAGCTTCTCCGCGTTTCGCCGGGCCGCGTCGCTGGCTTCCGGCGCCTCGGTCACGACGCCCACATTCACCGACGCCTGCTCGGGCTGGACGCTGACGGTGGCCCTTCCCGTGACGCGAATCTGCGGTTTCGGATCGTCGGTCTGCGCCGCGGCGGGAGAGCCGAGGGCCAAGAACGCGGCCAACATCATGAAATGAGTTCGCATGGCGGTCTCCCTCGCGCCACTCTACACCCGAACGTGAC
>Ga0326597_10009708_pt1 | contig 12869 bp, 12 predicted proteins | sample RVTome_12_FD_203789 | JGI IMG/M metagenome (GOLD analysis project Ga0326597, IMG submission 203789) | Soil microbial communities from uranium-contaminated site in the Upper Colorado River Basin, Wyoming, United States - RVT100D185 | ecosystem: Environmental > Terrestrial > Soil > Contaminated >... | reverse complement strand
CACCACTCGAACGTGTACTGCCGAACGAAGTCGCCGTCCCGGTACAGGTTGAGTGCGAACGGCTCGGCGGGGGGCGGCTCGGGAGCGGGCGTCGGCGCGGCGGACGGCCGGTCGGTCCGGCGGGCCGAGGCGGGGGCCGGCGGCGCGGCCGAGGTCGTTGGCGACGCAGGCTCGCCGAGGAGGTCGTCGCCCTGGCCGGTCGTCGCGCCCGGAGTCGTTTGTACCGGCACGGTCGCGGCGGGAGCACCGGCACAGCCGCCGACGAGGGCGATCGCGAGGAGGCCGGCGAACAGGAGACGTGACATCGAGTGCCTATTGAACCAGCATCCGGCACATCGCGGCCGAGACCGCATCACCGTCCAACCAGACGCTCCCGGATCCGCGTGGAAATCGCGTCCTCGACCACCGTGTCCGGGTCCCGCAGGCCGGCAAGCTGTGCCCGCACGCCGACGAGGGCGGCGTAGTAGGGCCGTCGGCGGAGGGATACATCGGGCCCGACGGGAATGTGCCGTCCGTCACTGTGCCGCAGCGTCGTCGTGGGCGAACCTCCTCCTGGCGCAAGCACGGAGGAAGACATGGCGACGAAGATGACGGTGGCGCGGCTCGAGGGCGACGGGATGCGGATCGTCGCGAAGACCGGCAGCGGGCACGTTGTCGTGATGGACGACGCGGCTGGCGGCACGGCCGCGCGCCCCGCGGAGATGCTCCTCGTCGCGCAGGCCGGCTGCACCGCGATGGACGTCGCGTCGATCCTGCGCAAGAAGCGGCAGCCGTTCACCCGCTACGAGGTCAGGGTGGTCGGCGACCAGCGCGACGACCCGCACCCACACGTCTACGAGCGGATCCGGATCGTCCACACGGTCGAGGGCCCGGTCGAGGTCGAGGCGGTTCGCCGGGCGATCGAGCTGTCGGCCACGAGGTACTGCACGGTCACCGCCAATCTCGCCAGCGGCGTGGCCGAGGTGCATCACGCGTACGTCGTCCGCGACGACGAGGGCGAGGAGCACTACGGCGAGGTCGTCGTGACCGGACCGCACGCCAGCCCGGACGAGCTCGGAACTCCGACTCGGCTCGCCGCCGTCGAGCGCTGAGGCGCCGCATCGACATCCGGGGGCGGGATCTTCGGACCCGCCCCCGGTCCCGCTTCCGGTCCCTACCCGGCCCCGCCCCGGTCAGCGCCGACGAGTCTCCCGCATGAGCGCCGCGGCGACGAGGCCGGAGCCGCCGGTCAGCGCCGCGACGGCCGCGATCGCGACCGGCATGCCGAGCCGGTCGGCGAGGACGCCGGCGAGCACGGCACCGATCGCGAAGCCGAGGTCCCGCCACAGCCGGTAGACGCCGACGGCCGAAGCCCGCCACGACGGGTCCGCGACGTCCGCGACGACCGCGAGCAGGGTGGGGTAGACCATCGCCGTCCCGACCCCGAGCGCCGCGGCCGCGACCAGCCAGGCAGCGAAGCCGTCGCCGAGCGCGATCGCCCCGATCGCCGCCGCCTGGACGAGCATCCCGCCGACGACGAGCGGCTTCCGCCCGGTGCGGTCGGACAGGGCTCCCGTTGCGAGCTGCCCCACGCCCCAGACGGCCGGGTATGCCGCGGCGAGCACGCCGATCTCGCCGATCGACAACCCGCGGCTCGCGAAGAAGAGCGGCAGCAGGCCCCACGCGACGCCGTCGTTGAGGTTGTTGACGAGGCCCGCCTGCGACGCGGAGAGGAGCGTCCGGTCGCGGTAGCTCGTGCGCCGGACGACCTCCGGCCACGGGAGCGTGCGCGCGCCACCGGCGAGCGCTTCCTCGTGCGCGACGTGACCGCGGGTCTCACGGACGAGGATGACCGATGCGCCGAGGCCGAGGCCGGCGACGGCGATGCCGAGCAGGAAGGGCGCCGGTCGGAGCCCGGCCGACTCGGCGACGAGGCCCGTCAGGAGCGCCGCCCCGGCCACCGCCACGTAGCCGGACGCCTCGTTGAGCCCCAGCGCGAGGCCGCGGCGGGCAGGGCCGACGAGGTCGATCTTCATGATCACCGTCGTCGACCAGGTCAGGCCCTGGTTGACACCGAGCAGCACGTTCGCGCCGACCACCCAGCTCCAGTCCGGCGCGGCGATGATGAGCAGCGGGACCGGCAGGCCGATCAGCCAGCCGGCCACGAGGACCGGCCGCCGCCCGTAGCGATCGGCGAGCGCGCCTGCCGCGAGGTTGGCAGCCGCCTTCGTCAGCCCGAAGGCGACGAGGAAGGTGAGCGTCGCCGTCGCCCCGGCCAGCCCGAAGACGTCCGTCGCGAGGAGCGGCAGGATGCTCCGCTCCTGGCCGACCATCGCCCCGACGAGCGCGTTGACCCCGACCAGCAGCGCGAACTGGCCGGCATTCGCCGCCAGGCCGAGGCGCACCGGGTCGTTCGGGTCGCGCACCCGGCGAGGATGCCACGCGGGGCCCTGAAGGCGTCAATCGAGCGCGCCCGCGGCAGCGAGCACGAGTAGCGCGAGGACGCCGATGGCCGCCCAGCGGCCGGGAGCAGTCTCGAACGCCCCTGCTCCGGCCTGCGCGATCGCCGCGCGGCCATCCGGGAGCCCGCCTCGACACAGGACGCGCTCGTGGACGAGATCGAGGTGGGCCGGCGCGTGGCGGGCCCGATCCGCGTCGCGCTCGAGGTCGACGACTCGGCCGCTGCGGCCGACCGGCTCGTAGAGGCCGGCGCCGAGCGCCTCGGCTGGCCCGTCGTCACGCCGTGGAAGCACCGGAACGCCGGCGTCGTCGCGCCCGACGGTCTCCAGCTGACCCTCTTCACGGTCCTGCCCGACGCGGACTGATCCCGCGCGGATCGGACGGCGGGCGGCGCCCGGTAGAATCCGGGGCCGATGCATGCCGACGCGGAGCTCCTCGCCACGATCGCCGGCGGGATCACGGCCGCCTTCATCGGCGGCTACCTCGCCCGCCGGCTGGGGTTGCCTCCGATCGTCGGCTACCTCGTCGCGGGCATGGCCGTCGGGCCGTTCACGCCCGGGTTCATCGCCGACCAGGACGTGGCGACGGAGCTCGCCGAGATCGGCGTCATCCTGCTCATGTTCGGCGTCGGGCTGCACTTCTCGCTGCGCGACCTGTGGTCGGTCCGGGCGATCGCGATCCCCGGGGCGATCGGCCAGATCGCGGTCGCGACCGCCCTCGGCACGCTCATCGGGGTCGCGGTCGGGTGGGGGATCGGCGCGGGAATCGTGCTCGGTCTTGCCGTCTCGGTCGCGAGCACCGTTGTCCTGCTCCGCGCGCTGGGCGAGCGGCGCGAGCTCGATACCGCGCAGGGCCGGATCGCCGTCGGCTGGCTCATCGTCGAGGACCTCTTCACGGTCGCCGTTCTCGTGCTGCTGCCGACCGTCGCGCTCTTCCTGCGCGAGGGCACGGCTCCGGGGGCGGCGGCGCTGGATCTCGTCGTCGCGCTCGGCAAGGCCGTCATCCTGGTCGTCGTCATGGCCGTGGTCGGCGCGCGGGTCCTGCCGCGGCTCCTCCTCAGCGTCGCCCGCGACGGCAACCGCGAGCTGTTCACCCTGGCGGTCCTCACTGCGTCGATCGGCATCGCGTTCGTTTCGTACGCGGTGTTCGGCGTGTCGCTCGCGCTCGGCGCGTTTCTCGCCGGGGCGATCCTCGCCGAGTCCGATCTCAGCCACCAGGCCGCGTCGGAGGCGCTCCCGTTGCGCGACGCCTTTGCCGTCCTGTTCTTCGTCTCGGTCGGGATGCTTGTCGACCCGGCGTTCCTCCTCGCCCACCCGCTCTGGGTCCTCGCCGTCGTCGGCCTGATCATCGTCGGGAAATCGGTCGCGGCGCTGGCAATCGTCCTGGCCCTTGCATATCCGGCCCGGGTGGCGTTGACCGTCGCCGCCGGGCTCGCCCAGGTCGGGGAGTTCACGTTCATTCTCGCCGCGCTGGGCATGCGCCTGGGCATCCTGCCGCCCGAGGCGTTCCAGCTCACCGTGGCAGGCGCCATCCTCTCCATCGCGCTCAACCCATTCGCGTTTTCGCTCGGGGACAGGCTGGAACCGGTAGTCCGGACGTCGTCGATCGCCGGCTGGTTCCGACGGCGGTGGGCGCGCGACCTTGGCGAGCTCGACCGGCCACTCCCGCAACGCGCCGGCCGTCGACACGCGATCATCGTCGGCTTCGGCCGGGTGGGCTCGCTCGTCGCCGGAGCGCTCGAGCGGCGTGGCTTCGGCTACGTGGTGATCGACCAGGATCGGCGGCTCGTCGAGCACCTTCGCGAGCAGGGGATCGCTACCCTGTTCGGCGACGCCACCGACCCCGAGTTGCTCGAACGGGCCGGGGTCACGCACGCGGCCGTCCTCGTGCTCGCCGTCTCCGATCCCGCCGCCAGCGCGGTCGTCTACGAGCGCGCGCGACAGGCTGCGCCACGCCTCGACATCGTCGTCCGCACCCATGCCGAGCGGACGGCGATGCGGCTGCGGGGTGAGGCCAAGGCGTGGCCGATCGTCGGCGAACGGGAGCTGGCCGTGCAGATCGCGCGGGTTGCGTTGCGTCGCTTCGGCGTGTCCGGTGCGGAGGTGGAGGCGATCGCCAACGGCCTCCGGTCCGGACCCGGCGGAGGGACGGGCAGCGGGGCTCGACGCGCGGACGCGCCGGGTCGCCGGTCGACTACCCGAATCTCGTGGCCGTGGCGTGGCAGGCGGGCTGCCCCGGCGCCAGACCCGGGTCGACAGCCCGATGCGCAATCGCCGACCGAGGCGCGGCCGCCGGCGAGCGATCCGGTCGCCTGAGCGGAGGTACGCGTCGTCGGAGGGAAGCAACTAAACCAGTAAGCTGGTATGCTTGCCCGGTGAAGGTCACGATCGATCTCGACCCCGATCTCTATCGAGCGATCAAGGTGGAGGCAGCGCGCTCGGATCGAAGCGTGCGCGAGGTCGTTGACGCGGCCCTGACCGCCTGGCTGGAGCGTCTCGAGGACGACGAGGATCGAGCGAGTGCGGCTGAAGCGCTCGAGGAGTACCGGCGGGACGGTGGCGAGGCCGCGGAGGCGTTCCTTGGTCGGCTCGCGGCCGAGGCGCGAGCGACCTACTCGTCCGACGAGGTGTGACCGACCGAACCCCCAGCCCTCGGTACCGGGTCGATCTCGCCCCGGCGGTCCAGCGACAACTCCGTCACCTCCCGCCGGCGGATGCCGCGCGCTTGCGGGGGCCCATCCTTGCCCTGGCGAGGGAGCCACGGCCGCCGGGCGTGGCGAAGCTCGCAGGGTCGGACTTCTGGCGCCTGCGCATCGGCGACCTTCGGATCGTCCACCTGATCGACGAACGGGAGCGGCTCGTCGTCGTTCTCCGCGTCGCCCGCCGCGCCGAGAGCACCTATCGCCGCGTTCAGTAGCGGAGCGCACTCACCCGATGTCGGCTCGGTCGGGCCTCTTGTTCGGTAACGGGAGCCCAGCCCGAGAGTTGGTGTGAACGACAGGCTCGTGGCCGATCTCCGTGCCCGGCGACCGGAGGCGCTCGACGCGCTGCTGCACGAGCATGGTGCGGAGATCCAGGCGGTGGCTTTTCTGATACTCCGTAACGCCTCTGACGCCGAAGAGGTCCTGGCGGACGCGCTCCTCATTGCGTGGCGCAGGATCGACACGCTCCGCGACGCGGACCGGCTGCGACCATGGCTTCATCGGATCGCAACTCGCCTGGCTCTTCGGCGGCGTCGGCGTCCGCGTATCGTGGCCCTGAGTCTCGACGCTGCCGGACAACAGGTCGCCCGCCCCCGGGACCCGATCGATCGCATCACGCTGACCGAGACGCTCGATCGCCTGCCACCGCGAATGCGCGCTGTCGTCGCCCTCCACTACGTCGTGGGGCTGTCCGTCCCGGAGATCGCCGACGCCGTCGATCGGAGCGAGAACACGGTCAAATCGCAGCTCAGGGAGGCGCGGGCGAGGCTTCGCGCAGATCTCGGCGGTCCGGCGCCTTCATGAACAACGACGCGCATTCCGAGCACGGGACGCCCGCGGATCCGTTCGATCGTGAGCTGGGCGCAGCGCTGAGGGCTGAGGCATACGGCCCTCCTGTTCGCCTTGACGGGCCAACCCTTCGCACGCGCCTGGCCGCTGAGCGACCACCCATGAGTACCGCTCGTGCGTGGACCGCCGTTGCGACGGTTGTCATCGCCGGTGCGGCGATCGTCGCCGTTCTGCTGGCCACTCGGCTTCCCGCCGCCACCGGACCCGCCGCAAGCGGCGTATGCGAGGTGTCGACTCCCGTCCGGCACGGGGAATGGTGGCAGGAGATCGGCGGTCCCCGGGGATTCTTCGACATCGTGCCGCGGCTCCCGTATTCGACGCCGAACCCGTGGCTCGTCATCACCCGATTCGATCCCGACGCAGCCCATGATGAGTCGGTGAGCGTCCGGGCTTCCCGGCTTGGGTCGGACGAGCAGACGGCGGGTACGCTCAACGGTCCGATGGACCCCGCGACGATCTACCGCAACGACACCGCGGCACCGTTGCTGCCGGGCGGCTGGTACCTGTTCGAGCTGCGGCTCCCGACGGCCGGCTGCTGGCGCCTGGAGGCATTGATCGACGGCGGGATCGTCGGCGGCGCGACGGTCGAGGTCGCCGCGGCACTCGAGCCCGTACCGCCGTCCGCGGCCGCCCCTTCACCGACGTCGGTCGCGCCGACGGCGAAAGCAGACGCTTCGTCAACGACGCTCGAGACGTCGGCCGATGGGTTGTCGATGACCGTGGAGCTCGATCGATGGGAGGTGGTGCCAGGGGGCTCGCTGGCCGCGACGGTCAGCCTGCGCAACGAGCGCACGAAACCCGTGAGATACGCCGACTCGATCTGCCAGGAGCCACCGAGCTGGACTGTCCGCCTGGCGCTTCCATTGGGCCCTGCCGGTCGTCCCTGGGACGGCGTGGCCGGCGCGTTCAAGGAGTACGCGCTATCGCGGGGCCGAGGCCCTGGAGGAGTCCCGGCGACCGCGCCGGTCGAGACGCGGCCGAGGTTGCTCCCCTGCGACGACGAAGCAACCGACCGTTCCCTGCCGGCCGGCGAGAGCGTGGCATGGACGCTCGTCTGGCCGGCCGTGTCCCAAGCACGTGGCAGCCCGGCGGGCTGCGGCTTATCCCTTGCAGCACCCTCACGGTCCGGGGGACGCTCAGCTCGCCGGGGACGCTCAGCTCGCCGGGGACGCGCCGGTCATCGTGAGCCCCGGCGAGGCGCTCGACGCGATGCTTGCCGACCGCCGCTTCACAGGCTGGCTTGGCGTCCAGCCGCCCGCGACATGGAGCAACGCCAACCTGTTCCTGTCGAGCTCGCCGACGGCGCAGGGGATCGTCCCCGCCGGCCCGGTCTGGGATGTGGAGCTCTTCCGCGAGATGGGCGTCCCGCGCAACTGGGCGATCGGCTTCGTCGATGCGTTCAGCGGCGAAGTCCGTTCACTTGGCTTCTGTAACGATCCGTGCGACCGCTGAACGGGCCTCTGGCAACCGCTGAACGGGCCGCTTGACCGAATGCCAGGCCTCGGGCGATCCTCTCCGCGGCGATGGGGCTCGCCCGAGGAACCGCCCGGCCGGCCGGGCTGATGGCTCCTGACGGATCGACCGCCGGTCCTGCCTGGAGGATCCCGTGCCCCTCGTCCTCGTCGCCCTCGGAGGAGCGGCCGGAGCGGCCGCCCGCTATGTCGTCGACGGCTTCGTCGCCGAACGGACGGCCGGAGCGTTCCCGTGGGGAACGTTCGTGGTCAACATCTCGGGCTCACTCGTGCTCGGATTGCTGTTCGCATTCGCGATCGAGCGCGACGTGCTGCCGGCCGGCGTTCGGGCGCCGCTCATGATCGGATTCCTCGGTGCGTACACGACGTTCTCCACGCTCATGCTCGAGAGCTGGCGGCTGTGGGAGGACGGCGCCGTCGTCCTCGCGCTCGCGAACATCGTGGGCTCGTCGCTCGCCGGGCTCGTGGCGATTGTCGCCGGACTCACCCTCGGGAGGGCGTTCGCGTGAAGATCGAGGGCACCGGGCTGCTCGCCCGGATCTACATCGGCGAGTCGGACACGTGGCACGGCCGGCCACTGTACGAGGCAATCGTCCACCTGCTGCGCGAGCGCGGACTGGCCGGCGCGACCGTGCTGCGCGGGATCGAGGGCTTTGGGGCGAAGCAGCACCTCCACACGACCCGGATCCTGCGCCTGTCGCAGGACCTGCCGGTGCTCATCGAGGTGGTCGACCAGGAGGATCGACTGCGCGCCGTCCTGCCCGAGCTCGACGGGATGGTCGGCGACGGGCTCATCACGCTCGAGCGGGTCGAGGTCATCGCCTACCGGGCGAAGGAGCGCGGAGAGGACTGACGCCACTCGCGTCGACCCTCTCTGCCAACCCTTCACCGCGTGCACGCTGGTCGGGGCCGTCGCGTCAGATGTCCTTTGGGACCACCGTGGGCGGGCCTTCGATGCTGGCCAATCGGTCACAACGCGATGGTCTGGCAAGCGTCGGCCCGTTCGGTTCTCGCCCGACGAAGATTTGGCAAAGGCGGTGACCAGTCGGCGGGAGTGCCGGCAGTGATCCTCAGTACGGCCAGGCCCAGTCGCGGATCTCCGGCGCGTCCTCGCCCTCGAGGCGCGTGTATGCGCGGCACTCGAGGCGGCGATCGACCATTAGCTGGCGCACGTGACCGGCCCGCGAGGCGAGACCCGGCACCCGGTCGATGACGTCCATGACGAGGTGGAAGCGGTCGACGTCGTTGAGCATGACCATGTCGAACGGGGTCGTCGTCGTGCCCTCCTCCTTGTAGCCGCGGACGTGCAGGTTGGGATGATTCGTCCGCCGGTAGGTCAGGCGGTGGATGAGCCACGGGTAGCCGTGGTAGGCGAACACGATCGGCTTGTCGGTCGTGAACAGCGAGTCGAACTCGGCGTGCGACAGGCCGTGGGGGTGCTCCTTCTCGTCCTGGAGCCGCATCAGGTCGACGACGTTGACGACGCGGACGTTGAGCTCCGGCAGGTGCTGTCGGAGGAGGTCGACGGCGGCGAGCGTCTCGAGCGTCGGGATGTCGCCGCAGCAGGCCATCACGACGTCGGGCTCGCCGTCCGCGTCGTTGCTCGCCCAGCCCCAGATCCCGATGCCGCGCGTGCAATGGAGAATCGCCTGGTCCATCGACAGCCAGTTGAGGTTGGGCTGCTTGCCGGCGACGATGACGTTCACGTAGTTGCGGCTGCGCAGGCAGTGGTCGCCGACCGACAGGAGCGTGTTCGCGTCGGGCGGCAGGTAGACCCGGATGACGTCGGCCTTCTTGTTGACGACGTGGTCGATGAAGCCCGGGTCCTGGTGACTGAACCCGTTGTGGTCCTGCCGCCAGACGAGCGAGCTGAGGACGTAGTTGAGCGAGGCGATCGGCCGGCGCCACGGCAACTCGCGGGTCACTTTCAACCACTTCGCGTGCTGGTTGAACATCGAGTCGATGATGTGGATGAACGCCTCGTAGCAGTTGAACAGGCCGTGCCGGCCGGTCAGCAGGTAGCCCTCGAGCCAGCCCTGGCACTGGTGCTCCGAGAGCATCTCCATGACCCGTCCGTCGGGCGCCAAATTGTCGTCGGTCGGGAGCGTCTCGGCGTTCCACGTCTTGTCGGTCACCTCGAGCACGGCGCCGAGGCGGTTCGATGCCGTCTCGTCCGGCCCGAACACGCGGAACGTCTGGCGGTTGCGGTCCATGACATCGCGCAGGAACTCGCCGAGCACCCGTGTCGCCTCGCTCGTCGTCGTGCCCGGCTTCGGCACGTCGACGGCGTAGGCGCGAAAGTTCGGCATGTCGAGGCCGTGGAGCAGCAGGCCGCCGTTGGCGTGCGGGTTCGCGCTCATCCGGCGCACGCCGGCCGGGGCCAGAGCAGCCAGCTCCGGGAGGAGGGTGCCCGACGCGTCGAACAGCTCGTCCGGCCGGTAGCTCCGCATCCAGTCCTCGAGGAGGGCCCGGTTCGACCCGTTCGTCCGAACCTCCGCCATCGGGACCTGGTGCGAGCGCCACGTCCCCTCGACCGGCAGGCCGTTCAGCTCCTTCGGCCCCGTCCAGCCCTTCGGCGTGCGGAGCACGATCATCGGCCAGCGTGGGCGGCCGACGACGCCGCGCTCGCGCGCGGCCCGCTGGATCTCGCGGATCTCGTCGATCACGTCGTCCATGACCTCGGCCATCCGCTGGTGGACGGCGGCCGGCTCGTCGCCCTCGACGAAGTACGGGCGATGGCCGTAGCCCTCGAGCAGCGCGCGGAGCTCCTCCTCGGGAATCCGGGCAAGGACGGTCGGGTTGGCGATCTTGTAGCCGTTGAGGTGGAGGATCGGCAGGACGGCGCCGTCGTGCACGGGATCGAGGAACTTGTTCGAGTGCCAGCTCGTGGCGAGCGGCCCGGTCTCTGCCTCGCCGTCGCCGACAACGCAGCAGACGACGAGGTCCGGGTTGTCGAACGCGGCGCCGTACGCGTGCGACAACGCGTAGCCCAGCTCGCCGCCCTCGTGGATCGAGCCGGGCGTCTCCGGCGCGACGTGGCTCGGGACGCCGCCCGGGAACGAGAACTGGCGGAACAGCTTCCGCATCCCCTCGGCGTCGCGCGAGATGCTCGGGTAGACCTCGCTGTAGGTCCCCTCGAGGTAGGCGTTGGCGACGATCGCCGGACCGCCGTGTCCCGGCCCGATGATGTAGATCGCGTCGACGTCGCGCTCGCGGATGACCCGGTTCATGTGGACATAGACGAGGTTGAGCCCGGGGCATGTGCCCCAGTGGCCGAGCAGGCGTGGCTTGACGTGCTCCGGCTCGAGCGGCTCGGCCAGGAGCGGGTTGTCGAGCAGGTAGATCTGGCCGACCGAGAGATAGTTCGCCGCGCGCCAGTACGCGTCGATCCGGCGCAGGTCGTCGGCCGACAGGGGACCCGGGCGCCCGTTCGTTGCGGTCGCGTTCGTCGTGGCGCGCTCGTCAGTGGTCATCGGTGGGGCCTCCAGTCGCTGGTCGGCCCTCATTGTCTCTCGGCCGGCCACCCACGCACCCATTCGTCGTGGTCCCTGACCGCCATGACCCGCCGCGGACGAGCATCCGGGGCTGCCCGGGCAATGGCTCTCAGGCGGCCACGCCGCCGAGCGTATCCGACGCGTCGAGCCCGACCGGCACGAGGGATCCCGGCGGGCCCGCTTCGACCAGCCGCTGCAGAACGGCGAGCGAGCTGAACAGCGCAACGGTCCTCCCGCGCGAATCCTCGACGAGCGACACCCCGTAGCCACCGATTCGGCCGGCTGGACCCTCTACGAGGCGGGCCGCCACCCACGACGCCGGCGTCATCGAGACCGGGCAGCCGAACTCGGTCTCGAGTCGATAACGGGCGACCTCGAACTGGAGATCCCCGACGGCCGCGAAGATCGGCCCCTGGTCGCCGATGCCGGGTCGTCGCAGGACGTGAATGACGCCCTCCTCATCGAGCTGAACGAGTCCCGCCCGGAAGCGCTTGTACCGCCTCATGTCGAGATTCCGGACCGAGACGAACCGCTCCGGCGAGAAGGTCGGGATCGGCGGAAAGCGGATCGGCTCCGCCTCGAACAGCGTGTCCCCGACCAGCACCCCGGTCGCGTTGACCACGCCGACGATGTCGCCGGCGACTGCGTCGTCGATCGTGACCCGGTCGCGCCCGAACAGCTCGTGGGCGAAGCGCAGCGTGATGGGCCGGCTGGTCCGGGCGTTGGTCACGCTCATGCCCCGCCGGAAGCGACCGCTCGTGATCCGGAGGAAGGCGATCCGGTCGCGGTGCCGCGGGTCGGTGTTGGCCTGGATCTTGAACACGAACGCCGAGAAAGGACTGTCGATAGGCCGTGGTGGCCCGGCGTCGGCCAGGGCGGCGCGAGGCGACGGCGCGATCACGGCGAACCCCTCGAGCATGCGACGCACGCCGAGGTTGGTGAGCGCGCTGCCGAAGAACACCGGCGTCTGACGGCCGTCGTGCACGCCCTCGCGATCGAGCACGTGCCCAGCGTGGTCGAGCAGGTCGAGCTCCTCGCGCGTCTCCCGCCACTCGGACTCCGGACAGCCCGGCGGGGCCGCCTCGCCCAGCGGCGTGGTCCGCTCCTTGCCGGCGGCCGCGCCGTGGGCGGTCCGCTGGATGGATACGACCAGCCGCTCGCGGCGGTCGACGATCCCGGCATAGACGATCCCGTCGCCCGCCGGCCACGTCAGCGGCACCGGTTCGACACCGAACTCGGTCTCGATCTCATCGAGCAGCTCGAGCGGCGCGCGCCCGGGTCGATCGCACTTGTTGATGAACGTGACGATCGGGATGCCTCGGGCTCGACAGACGCGGAACAGCCTGCGCGTCTGCGGCTCGATCCCCTTGGCCCGGTCGATCACGACGATCGCCGCGTCGGCGGCCCAGAGGGTCCGGTAGGTGTCCTCGGAAAAGTCGGCGTGACCCGGCGTGTCGAGCAGGTTGACCACCCAGGGTCCGTACGTGAAGCGCAGGACCGTCGAGGAAATCGAGATCCCGCGGGCACGCTCGAGCGCCATCCAGTCACTCGTCGTGGAGCGCGACCGGCGGCGCGCCCGGACCGAGCCCGCCTCGTCGATCGCTCCGGAGAACAGGAGGAGCTTCTCGGTCAGCGTCGTCTTGCCGGCATCCGGGTGACTGATGATCGCGAACGTCCGGCGCGACGCCGCCTCCGCGGCGATCGAGGATGACTCGACCGTGCCGGCGATTACGCTCACGAGACCTTCTCGCCGCCGGCCTCCGGCGACAGCGACCGCCGAAGGACCTCGACGGCGAGCTCCGCCGCGATCAGGCGCTCGCGTTGGAGACGAAAGCGCTGGGCGGCGAGATCGAGCATCCGCCGGAGGCCGCGCTGTGTTTCCTCCCGCCCGGCCGAGCCGGGCTCGCTCGCGCT
>Ga0326597_10009707_pt1 | contig 12870 bp, 10 predicted proteins | sample RVTome_12_FD_203789 | JGI IMG/M metagenome (GOLD analysis project Ga0326597, IMG submission 203789) | Soil microbial communities from uranium-contaminated site in the Upper Colorado River Basin, Wyoming, United States - RVT100D185 | ecosystem: Environmental > Terrestrial > Soil > Contaminated >... | reverse complement strand
TGCGGACCGGGTGATGCTCGTCGGCGATGCCGCCGGCTTCTACGACCCCTTCACGGGGGAAGGCATCTATGCCGCCCTCCGGACGGCCATGATGGCAGCCGACGTGGCGGACGAAGCCCTGGCCGGGGATCGGCTCTCCGTCCGGACTTTGGCGCGGTACGAATCGATGCGGGCGAAATGGATGGGGCCCAAGCTGCTCGTCTGGCGGTTCTTCCAGTCCCTCATTCGGCGCGATCGGCTGGTCGAACGCTTCGGGCGGGAGTTGGCCCGCCACCCCGAAATCGGGGATCTCCTGGTGGGGCTGACGGGGAATTACGTGCCCCCGCGCGCCCTGCTCCAGCCTTCGGTGCTGGCCCGGCTCGTGGCCGGGCTGGTGCCGTTCGCTTCTTTTTTCCCGTAGCGGCCCGGCATATCCCGCCGGGCGCTCGCCTGAAAGGAAAGCCATGCAGACGATGCGGAAGCGGAGCGCGTGGCGGTGCGCCGTGTTTTTTGCTTTCGCCCTCCTCGCAGCCTCCTCCGCCTCGGCGGCCTCATCCACCCCGTTGCCGCGGGGGACATTCGCCGTCATCCCCGCCCGGAGCGACGTGCGGGCCCGGGTCAGTTCCACTCTTCATGACTTCGATGTCGAAGCGAAGGTATACCGGGGCGAGGCGGTGATTTCCCGCGATTCGGGCAATCCCGTTCAGCTTTTCGTCGAATTTCGCGTCAAGGAGATGGTTTCGGGGAACTTTATGCGGGACCAAGTGATGCGGAGCGATGTCTTCGAAGACGCAAGATACCCCCTCGTCCGATTCCGATCCGAAAAGATTTCTTTGGCGGGGACCGGCCCCGAGGGCTCTCTCCGCTTCCAGGCGGAGGGAACGCTCAACATGCATGGCGTGGAGAAGAACCAGATAATTTCCATCTTCGTTCCTCCGGGCGGGGACCGTATCCTCGCCCGGGCGGAGTTCCCGCTCCGCATCTCGGACTATGGGATGAAAGTTCCCTCTCCCCTCCCCTTCCTCCACACGGAGGACGTGGTGAAGGTCACGGTCCGGATCGTCCTCCATCCCGGCGGGGATTGAGCCCGGCGCTTCGGCCCGGTTTTTCCGGTTTCCGCGCCCCTGGCGCCGGGGCCCGCTAAATATCCTCGACCAGCTCCCACAGCGTCCCCATGGTGCTCTTCGGCTGGATGAACGCGACCAGATGGCCGCCGAAACCGGGCCTGGACTTCTCGTCGATCATCTGGAAGCCCTGCGCCTTCATCTGGGCGATGACTCCCTCGATGTTTTTCACGTCGTAAGCCACATGGTGAAGCCCCTCGCCGCGTTCCCGGATGAACCTGGCAAGGCTGGTGTCGTCCCGGAGGGGGGAGATGGGTTCGATGAGGTCCCCTCCCAGATCCATCATGGCGAGGTCCGCGCCGCCGTCCCGGCTCTTTTCCCGCGCGAGCAGCTTGGCCCCCATCTTCTGGTAGAGCGCGATGGCGGCATCCATGTCTTTCACAGCGATACCGATGTGGTGGATCTTGTTGAACATTGCGGTCTCCTGCGAGAGGCGGGCGGCCGGCCCGGCGTCATTCTGCCGCCGGCGGCCCAGGCGCGGCCGGATCGCTGTGGGAGAAGACTATCCCGTCATCGTCGCCCCATCGACCGAAATGATGGAACCACTCATGAAATCGTTCTCCGGGGACATAAGGAATACGACCGTAGCGGCTATGTGCTCGGGGTCGCCGAAGCGGCCGAGGGAGATCCCCCTCAGGCGCGTCTCCCTGTAATCCGGCTCCTCCGCCAGTTTCGCCTTCACGCGGCCGCTCGCCACGAGGCCGGGGGCGATGCAATTCACCTGTATCCCATAGGGGCCCAGCTCCATGGCCAGGCTCCGGGTGAAGAGCTCGAGCGCCGCCTTGGTGCCGCAGTAGAGGGTTCGCGCGGGCCGGGCATGATGGCCCGAGACCGAGCCCATCATGAGGATATGGCCGCTCCGCTGGGGGATCATTCGCTTGGCCGCCTCTCGGCCGGCGAAGTAGAAGGATTTCGTGTTCACCTCGAACATGACGTCGATTTCCTCGTCCGTGACCTCGACGAGTGGCTTGAAGTTTCGTGTGCCCACGCAGTTGACGAGGATGTCGAGGCCGCCCAGGAAGGCGGCGCCCTCCGCGACAGCCGTTCCTCCTTGCCGCGAATCGCTGAAGTCATACCCCTTTCCATCCGCGCGAACGCCATGCGCCCGGCATCGCGCGGCTATCTCCTCGCGGGCTTGGGCGTTGGCTCCGCCCACCACCCAGACGTCCGCCCCTTCGGCCGCGAGCCGAAGGGCGATGGCGGCGCCCATGCCGGAGGAGGCACCCGTCACGACAGCCCGCTTCCCTTCCACTTTTCTTGGCATCGGCGAGGATTCCCCATTGAGGTTATGAATAGGCCCGACGGCCTTCCCTGTGGGAGGGAACTCTAGCAGAAAAACGCGGCGCGTCCGACATCCCGGCCCCATTTCTCGCGTGGCCCGCTCCGGCCCCCCGTTCCAGCCGCCGCCGGCGAAAGCACTCCAAAATGAATGTCTCTCCTGCATGAAAAAACGACCCGCCTCGTTCAGGGAGGCGGCGGTTTTTTCCCCGCGAGAACTAGGGATTAAAAACCTGAACTTCAGGAGAGTCCGCAAGCGCGCGCGCACTGCAACAAGCCACATTTCCTTCGGGGCCGCGCGGTCCCTGCCAGACGAGCCGTCATAACGCTGATGCTCTCGAATTTTCAGAATCGAGCCCGCCGCCTAGGACCACGGGCCCACCTTCCGCCATATTGGAAACAGGCGCGGCCGAGCGGCCAGCTTCGTGGAAGAGTTCGCCCCACGGATTCCGGCGGACACACAGCCCCGATTCCAAAGCACTTCCTGATTTCAAAGCACTTCCTGAGGAGGACCCCCAAATGCCAACGACAGCAGACCTGACAGTGGCGGGAATGCCCTTCACATTCTTCTTCGCCTCTGTCCTTGCCGGCATCGCCTTGGCCATCGGATTCCAGCTGCTGTTTACCCACTTGATGGCCGCCATCGGCCTCTCCGCGGCCAGCGCCGCCACCGATCCGGATGGAGCGCCGTTTTCACGAAACGGTGAAAATACGTATTACGAGAATCTGCGCAGGATTAACGCGATGTTCGGATTCTGGACATTGGTGACCGCCAGCATCTCCCTGTTCGGCGCCGTCTGGCTCGCCGTGGCGATGAATCCCTTTTTCTCGTGGATTCACGGAGTGGTCATCGGCTTGGTCGTATGGTCCGTGTCCTATCTCATCAGCGTCGGCATTGAGTGGAAGGTCGGCACTTCCATGCTCAGCATGATCGCGGGTGTCGCCCGGAGCAGCTTCCAGGCGCTCGCCGGGCTGACCAGCAGCGTTTTCGGGAGAAGCGAGGCCCGCAAGACGGCACGGACGGCGGACGCCATCGCCGCCTCGGTGCGGCAGGAGCTTTTTGGCAAGATGGACGTGCGACGCGAGTTGTGCAGGTTCATTCGCGAGCTCCGGCCCGACATGCGCGATTTTCGCAAGGAGCTGGAGAGGCTGCTGGACGGGGTGGAGATCACCACAGTGATCCCGGAGGACGATAGATCCCGGATGGTCGCCACCGTCCGGACGGGGCCCCTGACCAGGGAAAAGGCGCGGACAGTGGCCTCGAGCCTCAAGAATCTCATCGGCGTCGCCAGGCAAGAAGCGGGCAGCGACAAGGCGCGGCACGAGAAAGTGGCCGACAGCCTGATGCGCGCGGCCGGCTTGTCTCCCAGAGAGGCCGAGGAAGCGCGGCACCGGCTGGAGGAATATCTCCGCCAGACGGGCAAGGAAGAGTTGAACCCCGAGGCCATCAAGCACGACCTCGAGAGAATGTTCCAGGACCCCAGGCGCGGCACCGAGATCCTGCGGGCGCGGCTGTCGCAGATCGATCGGAACACCGCCACTGCGGTGGTCGCCCAGCGGATGGACATGACCGAGGAGGAGGCGCGGAGAAAAGTCGACGCCGTCATGTCCACCATCGACAGCCTGCTGGGACGCTCGCGGGACGGCGGGAGCGGCCAGAACGGCTATACCGCGGCGAAGAGGCGCGCGCTGGATCAGATCGAGTCGTTCCTGGCCTCGCTGGACCAGCCGTCGGAACATCTCGACCCCGAGGCCGTGCGAGCGGAATTTGAGCTCCTCCTGTCGCAGCCGGTAGAGGGAGCGAAGGCCCTCTACCACCGGGCAAGGCAACTGGACGACGAGGAGCTTAAGACGCTGCTCTCGAGCAATCCCTACATCGCCCGGGAGGATATGGACCGGCTGCACAAGAAGTTCATCGAGACGCGGGACCAGATGGCGGCCAAGTTCGAGCAGATGCAGAAGGAGGTCGAGAAACGTACCGAGCAGCTCCGGCAGGAGACCCTCTACCACACGGATCAGATCCGCAAGACATTCTCGTCCGCCACGTGGTGGCTGTTCGGCACGGCGGTGGCGAGCGGGGTCGCGGCCGTCTTCGCGGGATACCTCGCGGCCACGATGTAAGCCGCCCAAAGCGGGCCGCACGCAGAACGACAAGCCCCCCTTCGCCGGGGGGCTTGTTTTTTGGGAATGCACCGGCCGCCGCCTCAGGGCAGGGGCACCACCGCTTCGATTTCGACCAGGAAGTCCGGATCGGCCAGAGCCGAGACAACCAGGAGGGTGTTCGCGGGGCGGTCCTCCTTGAAGAACTCCTGGCGCACCCGGCCCACCTCGTCGCGGTACTTGATGTCCGTGATGAAGACGGTGGTCTTAGCCACATCCTCCATCCGGCCGCCCGCGCCCTCGATCACCTGCTTCATGTTTTCGAGAATTTGCCGGGTCTGCCCCGCCGCGTCGCCTCTGCAAACGATGTTTCCCTCCTTGTCACGGGAGGTCTGCCCCGCCACGTAGAGGATGCGGCCCGCCTCGGCGATGATGCCGTGGGAGTAGGTCTTCCCGCGCGGAACGAAGACGTCGGGCGGCTGATATGCGATTCGTCGCATCGGGTCCTCCACGTCATGGGAAAAGTATCGTTTGCGTCGAGAGTGGCTAGTTCCGGCCTCATCCTTCAACTCCTGCCGGCAATGCGCCAAAGCTGGGGATTTTTAACCCCGGCTCCTCCCCCTCAGCCTCTTCAGCACCTCCTCCGTCGTGAGGACATGGCAGAAGACCTGGTCCATCACGGCCAGGGCCATGTCGTGGAAATCCTGCCGAAGCGATGCGCACGCGTCCGAGGCAAGGATTACCCCGTAACCCCGGTCGTAGGCGTCACGGACGGTGGTCTCTACGCAATAGTTCGTGTGAACGCCGCAGCAAATCAGGCTCCGGATGCCCATGTAGCGGAGCATCTGGTCGATCTGGGTCGAAGTGAACGCACTGGTCGAGCTTTTGGTGAGGACGATTTCGTCCGGCCGGCGGGCAAGCTCCTCGAGAATTTCGATGTCGCGGGAATCCGGCGGCGCGTGGAAGCCCTTCTCCCGGTAGCTGGGGCTCAGGTCCCGGCCGTCCCGCGTCAGAGAGCCGATGCGGGTGTAGATGATTTCGAGCCCTTCGGTTCGGCAAGCGTCGAGGAGTTTCCGGGCGTTCGTGACGACGCCCGGGAGCTGGCTCACGAAATACGCGCAGACATCCCCCTTCCCCTCGCGGCGCATCCGCCCGTAGATGCCGTGGTCGGGGCTGGCGTCGAGATACTGGAGATCGATGAGCAAAAGGGCGGTTTCGGCGGGATCGAGCCTGACCTCGCTCATCGGAGGAAAGCGGTTTTTGGATTCCCGAAAGTCCATGGGATGAGCTCCTTCAAGCGGAAAGCGCGATGGGGCGGAGGCCGCCGTCATTTCGGGGCGTCTCCGGCCCGGTCCGCCAGCTCCTCCAGAGCGGCAACGACCCGGTCGGGTGTCTCCACTGGCAGCATGTGCCCGGCCCCCTGGATCATCTCCAGCGCCGAATTCCGCAACTTCCCGTGCAGGGCGGCCATCGCGTCGGGGGCGACCAGCTTGTCCTCCGTCCCCCCGATGACCGTGCAGGGGCACTCGATTTCGCCCAGCCAAGGCGTCATGTCCTCGCGCCGCCGCATGGCGTCGTTGAGCAGGGCGACGCTGGCCGGGTCCTGGGAGGCGAAGTTCTGGAACGTTTCTTCGACGATGTGAGGGTTCGCCGCCGCGAAGCCGGGAGAGAACAGCCGCTTGACGTAATCCCGTGCCATGGGCGAGGTCCCCTCCTTGAGGACCAGGCGGTTCTGCTCTAGCCGCTCGGCTTGCTTCTCCGGGCTGTCGGCCGAGGCCCGCGTCCCGACGAAGCCGGCGGCGCTCACCTTACCAGGATGCCGGCGCAGCAGTTGAAGGAGTACGTATCCGCCCATCGAGAAGCCGGCCGCGGCCGCCGCCCGGACGCCCAGTGCATCGAGGAGAGCGGCGGCGTCATCCGCCAGCTGCGCCATGGTGATGGGGGAGCCGGGATCGGGATGCCTCGACCCGCCCATCCCCCTCAGATCGGGGATGAGCAGCCGGTATCTCTCCTTCAGACTCTCCGCCGGGGGCCGCCAGACCGTGTGATCGCGGGCGAAGCCGTGCAGCAGGAGCAGGGGCGGCCCGCTCCCCTGCTCCTCGAAGGCGATGTCCATTCCATTGGCGCGCACCGTTCTCAACCGAGCATCCTCCCGGCCGGAATTGCGCTCCGGCTCCACTCCATGGCGGCGCTTCACCGCCCGCGGGAAAAAGAGGCCGCCTCGCACAGGCCGGGTCTTCCTCTCCCCATACGCGATCCCAAGCGTGCGGGGGCGGATATTACCCTCAAACTCGCGAAATATCACTCGCTCCAGACCCTCCGGTAGCCGAGACATCGCCCGCCGATCGCGTTATGCTGGCGCCATCATCCGCGTTCCACAGGAGAACCTGCATGTTCAACGTCGGGGTGGACATCGGCGGCACCTTCACCGATGTGGCCGTGGTCCGGGAGGGCGAGCGGACCATACTCGGGAAGGCACCAACCACGCCGGAGGATTTCCTCGTGGGCGTGATGGACGCGCTCGAGGATGCGGCCCGCCAGATGGGCCTCTCCCTGGGCGCCTTGTTGAGCGAGGCCCGGCTCCTCGCCCACGGCACCACCATCACCTCGAACGTGCTCTGGACCCGCTCGGGGCCGCCCGTGGGTCTCCTCGCCACGCGGGGATTCGCGGACCAGCTCCTCATCATGCGCGGCATCGGGCGGGTGGCGGGGCTTTCCCTCGCCGAGCGGCGGCACTACCGCGCCACGGACAAGCCCGAGCCCCTCGTCCCGCGCAAGCGCATCCGCGAGCTGGCCGAGCGGGTGGATTCCACGGGGGCGGCGCTCGTGCCCCTGGACGAGGCCGAGGCGCGCGAGCGGATCCGGGACCTCGTCGAGCGGGAGGGCGTCGAGGCGCTCGCCGTGGGCCTCCTGTGGTCCTTCCGCAATCCCGCGCACGAGCGCCGAGTGGCGGCTCTAGCGGAACGGGAGTTCCCGGGCTTGCGGGTGAGCCTCTCCTCCGAAGTGTCGGGCCGGCTGGGGGAATACGAGCGCACGGCCACGGCGGTGCTCAACGCCTACGTGGGCGGGGCCATGGAAGGCTATCTCGAACGCCTCACCGGACGCCTGAGAGAGGAGGGCCTCCGGCAGCTTCCCCTCGTCGTCCAATCGAACGGAGGCCTCACTCCGGCGGGAGAGGTAATCCCCGTCCGCACCATCGAGAGCGGACCCGCCGCGGGGGTGGTGGGGGCGGCGCGCCTGGCGGAGGAGCTGGGCCGCCCCAACCTCATCGCCACCGACGTGGGTGGCACCACTTTCAAGGTCGCCCTCATCCAGGAGGGCCGCTGGGAGCTCGCAGCCGAGACTGTGCTCACCCAGTACCACGTGCACGTCCCGATGGTGGATCTGGTGTCGATCGGGGCGGGCGGGGGCTCCGTCGCCTGGGAGGACGAGGGACGCCTGCGCGTGGGTCCGCGCTCGGCGGGGGCGGTGCCGGGTCCCGCCTGCTACGGGACGGGAGGCTTGGAGCCCACCGTGACGGACGCCGATCTCCTGCTCGGGACGCTCAATCCGCGGAATTTCCTGGGCGGCCGAATCAAGCTCGACCCCGAGGCCGCGCGCGCGGCTTTCGCCCGGGGCGTGGCCCCCCGCTTCTTCGACGGAGACTCCATTCAGGCGGCGGCGGGGGTACGCGCGATCATCGACGCCCAAATGGCCGACCTCATCCGCCGGGAGACACTCGAACGCGGCCGCGATCCGGGGGACTTCGCCCTGATCGCTTATGGCGGGGCGGGCCCTGTACACGCCCACGCCTACGCAGCCGAGGCGGGCATCTTCGAGATCATCGTGCCCTACCAGGCCACAGTGCTGAGCGCCTATGGCGCGGCGGCGGGCGGGATGCGCTACACGGTGGAGCGGTCCCTCACGGTGCGCCTTCCGGGCGGGGCCGGGGCCGCCGCGGAGGTCTTCGCCGACCTCGAGGCCGAGGGGTCGCGCCGCCTCGCCCGCGCTGGGGTGGGCAAGGGGAGCGGGCGCTTTGAGCGGTGGGCGGCGATGCGGTGGCGGCGCCAAGTGCACAGCCTGGCGGTGCCCTTCCCGCCCGGCCCCGTGACCGAGGAATCCCTGGCCAGGGCGCGGGCGGATTTTGCCGCCGAGTACGCCTCCCGCTACGGAGAGGGCTCCGCCTACACCGAGGCGGGGGTGGAGATCGCCCGCTTCTGGATCAACGCGCTGGGACCCGCCATGCCCGCCGCCCCGGCCTCCCCGCCCGCCCCGAAGAAGGCCGCCGTCCCGGCCGGAAGGCGCCCGGTCCACTGGGGCGGGGGCTTTGTCGAGACGGCCATCTATGATGGCCCCCGCTTGCCGGAGGGGGCCATCATAGATGGCCCCGCCGTGATCGAGCATCCGGGAACGGCCATCGCCCTTCCCCTCGGCGCCCGCGCGGTCGTGGACTCGGCGGGGCACACTCACATCCGGCTGGAGGCGCGATGAACCCCGTCCAGTTCGAGGTCATCTGGCACCGCATCCTTCAGCTCGCCGACGAGATGGGCATTCACTACCTGCGCTGCTCGGGCAGCCAGACGGTGGTGACCGGGAACGACGGCGCGACGGCGGTCATGCTCCCCGACACGAGCCTGGTGGCCATCGGCCCTTATATCGCCACCCAGTCGAACGTCCTCCCCCTCATCGTGCAGAGCGTCCAGCGGATGTGCGCGGAGAACCCGGGCATCGGCGAGGGCGACGTCTTCATCTGCAACGACCCCTATTGCGGGGCGATCCACCATGCCGACGTGGCGGTGGTGGCCCCGGTCTTCGCCGAGGGGAAGTTAATCGCCTGGCTGGGCGTGAGCGGCCACCAGCTCGACATCGGCGGCATGGAGGCGGGAGGCTTCGCCATCCACGCGGTGGACACGCACCAGGAGGGCCTCCGCATCCCGCCCGTCAAGATCGTCGAGCGGGGGAGGCTTCGCGAGGACATCTTCCGCTGGGTAATCAACCAGGTGCGCGACCCCTTGGTGGGTCTCGACGTGAAGGCCCAGCTCGCGGCCATCGCGGTGGGGGAGCGGGGGCTCAAGGCGCTGGCGCGGCGCTACGGGGAGGCGATCGGGGAGGTGATGCGCGGCAGCATCGACTACGTGGAGCGGCGCTTCCGCGAGCGGCTCAGGAGCCTGCCTGACGGGGAGTGGAAGGAAGTCCAGTTCATCGATCACGACGGCCACGCGCCCGATATCTACCGCATCGAGCTCAAGCTGACCAAGAAAGGGGACCGGCTCATCTTCGACTACACCGGCACCAGCCGGAACGCCCGGGGGCTCATCAACAGCGCCTATTCGGGGCTCCTGGCCGGGGTGCTGTGCGGCACCTACATCCAGCTCGCTTACGACCTCCCCTGGAACAAGGGGATCCACAACTGCATCGAGATCGTCACGGAGAGCGGGACGGTGAACAACTGCGCCTATCCCGCGCCCTGCTCGATGGCCACCATCTCGGCGGTCATCGTCACCATCGATACGGTCTTCGGCGCCATCGGGCGGATGCTCCTTGCCAGTGAAGAGCTGCGCGGGGAGGCCATGGCGATGTGGACGGGCTCCTCGATGGGCCCCATCGTGGCCGGCACCTCCCAGCACGGCCATCCCTTCGTCTACACCGAGATGAGCCACTTCGCCGGAGGCGGCGGGGCGCGCACCGGCAGGGACGGGGTGGACACCGGCGGGATTGTCTTCAACACCACCCCCAACGTCTCGAACGTGGAGGAGATCGAGAACGATTTTCCCCTGCTCTACCTCTTCCGCCGCCACCTCTCGGATTCGGGCGGGCCGGGCAAGTTCCGGGGCGGCATGTCGGCCGAGCTCGCCTACGTGGCCTGGCGGGCGCCCGAGGGCCGGCTCGAGGGAAGCTTCGCGGGGACGGGGGGCGAGATGCCCAACGCCATTGGCCTCTCGGGGGGCCTCCCCGGCGCGGCCATCCGTCTCATCGGAATTTCCGAAAGCGGGGTGCACAACGCCCTGGAGCGGGGGGAGATGCCCCCCTCGCGCCTCGAGGATATCCCGGGCCGGCGGGAGGCTCTCCCGGTCAAGCACCCCCGGCGCGCCTTCGGACGCAACGAGGTCTGGTACCACAACTGGCAAGGCGCGGCGGGCTACGGCGACCCCATCGAGCGCTCCCCGGAGGCGGTGCGCCGCGACCTGGAGGGCGGGGCCGTCTCCCCCGCCTGCGCCCGGGACATCTACGGCGCTGTCTTCGCGCCGGACGGGAGGGTGGATAAGGCCGGCACACTGGCTCGGCGGGAGGAGCTGCGGCGCCTTCGGCTGGGCGGCCGCGCTCCGCGCCCGATGGGCTTCGAGCCTCCCGTCGGGGCGCGCCGCATCGGCGAGGCGCTCTGGCTGGCCGGGGGCCGGACGATCTGCGGGCGCTGCGGGGAGGCGCTCGGGACGGCGGCCGAGCCCCTCAAGGCGGCGCGGGTGATTTCCGGACCGACCGAAGAGGCGGGCCCGGTGCGGGGGGAGATGTACCAAGCGCTCTACGGGCGGCGGCTTTTCTCGCTGCGGCGCGAAGTGTGCCCGGGCTGCGGGGTCCAGCACGAGGCCCGGGTGATAATGGAGGGGGCTCCGCTGCCTTACGTCAGGCTTGAGGAGGATTAAGAGGAGCCGCTTCCCCGCCTTGCCCGTTTCCGGCCGTGAAGTATCTGATTTTGTCCGGGTCGAGCCGCACGAAGACGGCCGCCCCGATCTCGTAGGGAGCGTCCTTCGGCGCCTGCGCCCGGAGCATCGCACCGCCCACCTGGATGCGGTAGTCGAGGAAGGAACCGAGGAACGACCGGTCCCTCACCACCCCAGGCAGCGTGTTGGGCGCCTCGCCCTCCCTCCCATGCAGGAGCTGGATGTCCTCGGGCCGGATGTTGAGGGTGACCTCCGCCCCGGCGGCAGGGCGCCCCGAGGCGCCGCCCGCGGGCGCGACCTCGACCCGCCCCATTCCTTCCACCTCCACGGCGGCGCCCACGCCCGTGCAGGGCCCGGCCAGGCGTCCGCGCAGGAAATTGGTCAGCCCCACGAAGCCTGCGACGAAGGGGGTCGCGGAGCGGATGTAGATGTCCTCAGGGGGGCCGATCTGCTCGATGAGGCCGTGGTTCATCACCACGATGCGGTCCGCGATGACCATGGCCTCGCTCTGGTCATGGGTGACGTAGAGCATGGTGATGCCCAGTCGGCGCTGGATTGCCTTCAGCTCGAAACGCATCTCCTCGCGGAGGGTGGCGTCGAGGTTGCTGAGGGGCTCGTCCAGCAGGAGGATGGAGGGGGAGATGACCAGCGAGCGCGCCAGCGAGACCCGCTGCTGCTGGCCGCCGCTCAGCTCTCCGGGGTAGCGGCTCCCCAGGCCCGAGAGCTGCACCACCGCGAGCATCTCGTTCACTCGGGTTTCGATCTCCCGCTTGGGAACGCGGCGGAGCTTCAGACCGTAGGCCACGTTCTCGAACACCGTCCGGTGGGGCCAGACGGCGTAGCTCTGGAACACCAGGGCGACGCCCCGCTGGTGGGGCGGCAGCGAGCTCACCGTGCTGGCGACCGGCTTCCCATCGATGAGGATGCGCCCGCCGTCCGGCCGCAGGAAGCCCGCCACCATCCGCAGCGTAGTGGTCTTGCCGCAGCCGCTCGGGCCGAGCAGGACCACACACTCTCCTCCCGCCACCGCGAAGGACACCCCCCGCACCGCGGCGAAGTCGCCATAAGATTTCCTCACCTCATCGAGGATGAGTTTCCCGGCCATTCTAGCGGCTCCTCAGACCGGCCCGCGAAAGCATCCGCTGGGAGGCGGTGGTGAGCGCTAAGCCACCCGCGATTACGAGGGTCGAGAGGGCGGCCATGGGGGGGAAGAGGTTCTCCTCCGAGAGCTCGTAGATGGACACCGCGATCACTTCGTTCCCCCCCGAGTAGAGCAAGATCGAAGAGCTGAGCTCGCGAACCATGATCACGAAGACCGTGATTGCCCCCGCCACCAGGCCAGCGCGGAGGAGGGGGAGGTCCACGTCGAACAGTGCCCGGACGGAGGAGGCGCCGACCGTCATGGCCGCTTCGGAGAGATCCTTCCCGATCTGGCGGAAGGCCCCGCGCGCCAGCATGAAGACGAGGGGCGTCCCCTTCACCGTGTAGGCGATGAGGAGAATCCAGACGGTCCCGTAGAGATGCGCCGGGGCGCCGCCAAACGCGAAGATGAGCCCCGCCGCGAGGGCGATCCCCGGGAAGCTGAACGAGAGGAGCACCAGAAGGGTCAGGAATTCCCGCCCGGGAAGGTCCGTCCTCGCCACGATCCAGGCCAGGACGAGCGCCACCATGGCCGAGAGCATGGCGGCGGCGGCGGCGAGGAAGAAGCTGTTCTTAAGCCCCGCCCGGGCGAGATCGGAGTCGAACAGGAC
>Ga0326597_10009706_pt1 | contig 12870 bp, 6 predicted proteins | sample RVTome_12_FD_203789 | JGI IMG/M metagenome (GOLD analysis project Ga0326597, IMG submission 203789) | Soil microbial communities from uranium-contaminated site in the Upper Colorado River Basin, Wyoming, United States - RVT100D185 | ecosystem: Environmental > Terrestrial > Soil > Contaminated >... | reverse complement strand
GGTGCGGGGGGTTCCGACCTGGGGATTGAGGAGACCGGGGTAGTCTCCGCCGCTCACGTCACCGCCGCCGTCGACGGTCACGGTCACCCCCGTCGCCTTGAACCGCGTGTAATCGACCTCCGCCACCTGCCAGGAGCCGAAGGGGAATATCTGGTCGAAGGGCACGAAGCCCTCCGTGTCCGTGGGGAAGGACTGGAACACCGTGCCGTCGCGGAAGCGCAGGTTCACGGCCTGCTCCGGGAGCCCCGGCTCGTCGTCTTGACGGATGCCGTCTTCGTTGCTGTCCAGGAACACGTTGTGCTCGTGCCGACCGAACCAGGCGTTGACGGGGATGTTTCCGACATCGAGGGTCTGATTGGGGCCGGCGACGATTACCGTCTGGAAGGCGATGATCTGGTCGAGGTAGGCGTCCCAGATGACGAGTTGGTGCGTGCCGGCGGGGATGCCGCTGAGTGTGAAGTTGCCGTCCGGGTCAGCCTGAACCGTCTGGATGTTGGGCCCGCCGCCGGCACCGCTGTTCAGCCCGACCCAGGCCCGCGTGTGGGCGAGCGCGGCGTACGAGCCGCTGTCGAACGCCTCCGGGCTGGGCGCGCGGGCGGGGTGCACCATGGTGACGGCGCCCTTGATCGTGTTGTTCCGCAACCCGGGCGGTATGCCCGGGTCAACCGTCGTGTGCGCGGGGTTCACGAAGCCGATGAACGCGTGGAAGCTCGCCACGCCGAACTCGGCAAAGAAGGGCGGCTCGCCCGCCTTCACCCAGGCGTCGATGACCTTGGTGCCCTCGATGGTCGAGGTCTGCGTCCAGTTTCCTACCTGACTCGCGGGCGTCACGGCGATGACGCCATACTTGCCGGGGGGAAGGTCCTTGATGAGTGCGGTGCCCGCAACCCGCGACGCGATGTTGGCCGGGGTGTTGGGACAGGTGAGGATGACGCCCATGGGCGGCGCCGGTGCGCCGGCGAAGCAGTCGAGCCAGTTCCTCAGCGGGGCGCCGAAGGCGTCCTGACTCATCGTCCCGCCCGCCTGGCCGTAGCGGCCCGCGGCGTCCTCGAGCACGATCTGGAAGCCTCCGAGAGGCGGCTCGGTGGGGTCGGGGGCGCCGTTGGTGGGGTTGTTGTCCTCGAACACGAGGACGCTGACCTGGGCGGTCGGGATCGGCTGCTTGTTCACGATCACGGTGATCGGGGCGCCGCTGGTGCCGGCCGGGATCTGGGCACCGCCCATCGTGTGGCCGTCGCCACTCTCAACCGCGCCGTCGCTGGGCAGGACCGAGACGTAGTAGCGCTTCGCCGGGTCGAGCGCGACCTGGGCGAACTCTGTCGCTCCGCTGCCCTGGGCCACGACCGGCATGTAGCTCTTGTGGAAGTTCGTCGACAACGTGGCCGAGGGCGCGAGGGGAGCGACGGGGTCGATGTTGTATGTCGCGTCTTCCTGGACCACCCAGCGGTAGTCCGCCACGGCGGCGCCGGGCACGGTGCCGACGGGGGGCTCCTGCACGTTCAGGGCGATGTTGGCGACCGGGTTGAAGTTCAAGGTCACCGTTGCCGGGGCGCTCGACCCCCCTCCGTCCGCGGCTGTGTACGAGAAGGTCACCGCCGCACCCGTGTAGGTGAACGAGCCGTCAGCATTCAGGGTGAGCCCAGCGGGGGCGGTCCCGTCGATCACCGCCGTCAGCGTGTCGCCTTCCGGATCCGAGTCGTTGCCCAGGACGCCGGGGGCCGCGACCGTGATCGTTGTCCCGATGGCGTTGACGTAGGGCCCATCGTCGGCGGCCACGGGGACGTCGTTCTCGAAGGACACGTTGAGCGTGACCTGGGCGGCCCAGCTGTTCCCTCCGTCGCTGGCGCTGTAGGTGAACCCGTCGGGACCCGAGTAGTTGGGGTTCGGCGTGTAGTCGAACGTGCCGTCGCTGCGGAGCGTCAGCGTGCCGTTGGACGGTCCGCTCACGACCGTGACCGTCGCGCCCGCAGGAAGCGTGATGTCATTGTCAAGCACGCTCGTCGGCGACGTGAACGGGGACGAGTCCTCGGGCACGTTATAGGAATCGTTTTCGGCATACACGGATGGCGGCGGCGGCGGCGTGGAACCGCCGCCCACTTGCAGGTACGCCAGCATCCCGCCGGCCGGCAGCGCGTCGGGGCTGCTGGCCGGCATGCGGTCGAACAGCGCGTGCGTCGCGTCTGGGCCAGGCATGGCGACCAGGGCGTCGAGCGTCTTGCCCGCGGGCAGGAGCGCCTCGCTCTGCTGCTTCAAGAGGCCGGGATAGGGGTTGCCATCCTCGGCGACCAGCCCCATGTCGAGGCCGACGACGGTCGGGACGTGGGAGCGCAGGCCGGCGTTGAGCAAGCGCAGGAGCACGCTGCCCGGCGCCGCGACCGGCAGCGCGGCCGGGGGCGTGGTCTTGTTGTAGGCCTCGCCGTTGATCAGGAAGTAGCTCGCGTTGTACTCCACCGTGCATGGATAGCCGGTCGTCCCCAATTCCACGTAGTCGGCCAGCGAGACGCACGCCGTCGTCAGCGACATCGATGCCGCCGCCGCGTCGGCCACGCGCTGGTTCTGCAACGGGTCGATCTCGCTGAAGAGCAGCAGGGCGCCGGCGTCGTAGCCGATGCCCGTGTAGGCCACGGGGGCCGTCGGCGTGTGACCCGGACCGTGGACAACGAGCGCCCCGTAGAGGCCCATCGGCACCTGGATCGACGGGTGGGTCCCGCTCTGGTAGAGGTAGGTGCCGGGACTCACGGAGTTCCAGGTATAGGTGACCGGCGTCGTCGCGCCGGCTCCTGTCTCGTGCGTGAGCGACCGGACGCGCTGCCTCCCCCGCGTGTCAGTGAACGGCTCCGGGTCGCCCCCGCCGGCCTGGCCCGGGATCACGATCGAGACCGGCGTTGGGAGCGTGTTGGTGAGGTGAATCGTCAGGTTGTCGCCCGCGGCGGCGTCGATCCGTGGTCCCGATGCCGAGTCCGCACAGTTGGGATTGGGGATCGGATCTTCGCTGGTGCCAAAGTCGCAGACGAAGACCCACATCGGGACCGGGGCGACGAGACCGGGCAGCGTCTTCGGGACGCTCTGCGCCTGGAGGTAGACGTCGGCGGCGGATGAGACGCCCGCGGTGAGCAGGACGCTCGCGCCCGCGAGCGCAGCCGTCCTCAGAATGGCCTTCAAAAAGGTCGATCGCATGGCTCTTCTCCTCCGCCTCAGTCGATGGTCACGCCGGGGGCTTCGACGATCAGCATCGTCATCATTCCCCCGGGGAACACGTCGTTATTCACCATCTCCCGCTCGGTGTGGGAGTGCCACATGTAGGCGAACCCGGCGTCCGGGTTGAGCCCGCCCTCGCCGGGGGGCAGGCTGCCCAGCGCGCCCAGGTAGGGGCTGCCGCTGTAGAAGCCGCCGAACGCCAGCACGCTCAGGTCGGGCAGGGTCACGGGGATCTCTCTGTCGTGGTCGGCGCACCACTCGCGGTAGTTGGGATCCAGGGCAACACTGTGGTAGCCGTCGGCGTCCGGAGTGCAGGTGTGCGGGTTGATGTCGGTCGTGCCGTAGATGTCCCAGCCCAGGTCCTTGCCGGTCCACTCGAAGACCGCGTCGACCGTTCCGCCCGGCACCGACGGGATCGTGAACAGGAGCGGCCCCGCGAGCTGGGTCGAGTCGGTCTCGCTCAGCAGCAGCCGGCCGTCGCGGGCGAGGACCCGCGCGTGGTTGCCGTGATGGTGGAAGGGATGCATGTCGCGCCCGGCCCCCACCACCCGCATCAGCAGCCGCTCGCCGGGGTGCATGCGCGTCATGGCGTTGTAGGGCTGGCTCAGCAGCAGCGGATCGCCCGCCGCGGCCATGGTGTCCGGCGCCGCGCGCCCGTTGAGCAGCCAGTACTCCGGACGGAACGGCCCGTCGCCGACTTCGATCGGGCCGGGTTCCGAAGCCTGCAGCTCCGCCGCCCGGTGGACTTCGAGGTCCACCTCGCTCAGCAGGTACAGGTACTCGCGATCGAAGCAGGTGGCCGCGTGGTTGTAGGCAGTGTGGTCGGCATCGACGCACCCGGCGGCCGCCGCCGATGGCCGCACGATGAGCGCCCCGTAGAGCCCCATCTCCACCTGCAGATCCGGCCGGGTCCCGCTGTGGTACTGGTAGGTCCCGGGCTCGCTGGCCATGAAGGTGTACTGGACGGACCCGCCGGGCGGGGCCTCCTGGGTCAGCAGACCCGGGACGCCGCCCGTGGTCGTCGTGAGCGTGTGCCCCGGAAACACGATCGAGACGTTGCCCGCGGCCGCGGGCAGGGCGTTGGTGAGCGTCACCGTCACCGTGTCACCCGCGGTCACGATCAACGTCGGTCCCGGCAGCTGCATCGTGGAGCCGGTGGTGTAGCCCCACGAGTAGTGGGACCCGCCGTCGGCGATGGAGATGTAGCCCGCTCTCGCCGAGAGGGAGAAGCTGGGTCCGGTCACACCGTCAATCGCGGCGCGCGCGGCGGCAGGCACCAGCAGCACCGTCACCGCGGCGAAGACCGAGAACAGCCGGGCCAGCCCGGCACTGCGCTTGTTTGGCTTGAACCTGGTCATTGCCGCTCTCCTAATTGACCCGGATCTCGGTCATCATGCCGCCGAAGTTCTCGGCGTCATTGGCCAGCCGGTCGAGGTTCTTGGTGTAGAGGAAGTAGGTGCCCGCCGTCGCCGGGGCGACGACGATCACGTCCGCCGACTGGCCGCCACCGAGCGTCAGCGAGTTGGTCTTGTAGTACAGGTTGTTGCCCGCGCCGTCGCGCAGGAGGCGCGCGTCCAACCCGACCACCTCCATCGGGATTCCGCTCGTGCCCAGCGTGTAGAACTGGGTGACGCTGAGGTTGGAGATGCGGAGCAGGATGCGCTGGCCCGGTGACGCCGTGATCAGGCTGGACACCGGCTGGGAAGTGTGCGAATACCCGAGCGGGTCCACGGTGTCGGGGAGCGCGCCCGCGACGACGGTGTCCGGGTAGCCACGGCCGTTCAGCAGGAAGTAGCGGTCCCGCATGCCGGCGAAGGGCAGCGGCTGGACGTTGAAGCTGGCGTCGTGGAAGTCGGGGTCGAAGGAGCCGATCTGGATCGGGTACTCCACGTCGTATCGCGTCGAGCCGTCGCCGTCGTTGTAGGCGTAGGTGTTCCCGGCGACGTGAGTCCCGGGGCATACGCTCCCAGGGATCGCGGGGTCGTCGGCTATGGTCTCGCACCGGTTCTGCCGCGGCCGGACGTACAGGTTGCCGAGCATGCCCATCTGCATGTGCTCGGCGGCCTCGACGTGGCAGTGGTACATGTACGTGCCCGCGTCCTTGGCGTTGTAGTAGTAGGTCAGGGTGGCCCCCATGGCGATCGAAACCGAGGCGTCGGGGACGCCGTCGAAGATCGCCGCCGCCTGCGGGAAGCCGTGCCAGTGGACGGTGTGGGGGTCGAACAGGTCGGGCCGCATCGCCATCCCGACGTTGGTGAGGGAGAGGAACAGCTCGTCGTCCTCGTCCACCGCGAGCGTCGGCGCCGGCGCGTTGGCGGCCAGCATGCCCTGCTCCATCACCCAGCCGGGGTACTGGTCGAGCGGGACGGGGGCCGCGTCCGGGAGCGGGACCTCGGCGAAGCTGAAGATGTACAGCGGCTTGCCATTGCCAAGACCCTGATAGTCGTCGGCCATCGTCACCATGCCGTCGCCCGCCGCCAGGTGGCCGCACTTGATGCCGGGGCCTCCCGATGGGTGCAGCAGCGTGGTCGCGGGGCACTGGACGTAGATGCTGCTGTCCTGGGCGCTCGCGGGGAGCGCTCCCAGGAGCACGGAGAACACGGCGAGCGCCACAAGGCGCCTGGTGTGCGAGAACATCACTCCTCCTCCTCCCTCGCGAGGGGCCGAGGCCGCCGCGACGTGGGGCAGACAGAAGACCGCGGCTCCGCGAGGCGGAGCCGTTCCGTCGGCCGCGGGGGCGGCCACCTTGGGCCGGGACCACGAGTCCCTGCGGCCGCCCGACCCGGACCTATCGACGAACATGGGGGCACCCTCCACCTTGTCGCCGGAGGCCGGGCGCCTCGGGCCGCTTCATCCCTCGGGGGGTAAGCGAACCCGGACACGCAGACTGGACGGCGGACGCACAACGGAAGAAAGCGAGAGGCGCGGGCACGGAGAAGGCGCGGCTGTCGACGAGCCGCGCGGGCGGCTCACTCGGCTGCGGGCGGGTGCAGACGTACGTCTCGTTCTGTGGGCAGCCGTCTCTCAAGACAGAACCCCTGGAGGGATGCCAGGTTTCTTTGTGACGTGTTCGTTGCCGAACGCCGCCCACGGTAAGTCGTGTAGCTCACGCTTTCTTTGCGCGAGCGCAAGGAGAGCGCGCGTCTTCCGGCTTCGTCGAGGCGAAACGAGCCGACCGTTCGCGACGAGCGCGCTCGTGGCGCAGACGTGATGCCGGCGCATCAGGGGTCCGGTATGCGGGATTGGTGGAAAAGGGAACCGCCCGCCGCACACGCTCGCGTCAGATAAACCGATTGGTGCCTATGCAGTCGTCTCCGTGTCGAGGGGCGGGAGGGAAGCCGCGTTCCTCCTCCTCGTGGAGAGGAGGATGAGCCAAAGGGATCAGCACGCGCGGCCACGCGAGCCTCGGTGCGGCGCGGACGGCGAGGACGCTACGTCCGATCGACTCCGGCGGCGCCCGGCTCGGGGACAGACTCCGGCCCCTCGGCGACGGCGACCAGGCCCGCGATGTCCACGACCACCACTCCCTCGCGGCGGGGGAGGACGAGGCCGTGCGTCTCCCACTCGCTCACGATGCGGCTCACCGTGAACAGCGTCGTCCCGGTCATCTGGGCGAGCTCCTCCCGGGAGAAGGAGACGAGCGCTCCCCCCTCGGCCGGGCGTCCCATGTGGCCCACGAGGCGCAGCAGAGCGTGGGCGAGACGCTGCGGCACCCGCTCCGTGGCGAGCTCGCGGTACCGCAGCTCGAGGGTCCGCAGCCGTTCCGACACGACGCGGATCGTGTTCTGCAGGAGGAGGGGGTGACGCTCCGCGAAAGGCTCGAGGTCGGAGCGGTTCCAGGCGAGGGCGTGGCTGGGCTCGAGCGCCTCGGCGGTCGCCGGGTAGCTCCCACCCCGCGCCACGCCCAGCCCGCCGAAGACCTCGCCGGGGCCGGTGAGGCGCAGGATGACCTGCTGGCCGCTCGCCGTGAGCTGGGTCATCTTGACGCGGCCCGCGCATAGGAGAAGGCTCTCGCGGGCGGGCTCCCCCTCCTCCAGGAAGCACTGCTTTCGGCCCACGCGCTGCTCGTGCGCCAGGGCCACGAGCTCGGCGTGGGCCGCCGGCGACAGGCCACGGAACAGCGGCGTCCGCTCCACGAAGTGCAGCCGGAAATCGAGGTCCGGCCTCGGAGCCATCTGAGGCACACTTCTCCGGTCTTTGTGGAGGGAACTGGCGGATTCTGGGCCTCCGCGCGATCGGCTGTCAAGGGCCGCGAGACACACCGGAGACACCCGGCGATGCGGGCAACCCCGGGCTCCTCCCGACGCGAGTCCCCTGGGCACGCATTCCGGGTCTCTCCGAGTCACCGGCGCGAGCCGGGCCGGAGAAGCATGATTGACAGGAGACGAAGGGCGATCGTAGCCTGGACACCGGCTCATGCTCGCTCTCCGACGCTGCGGTGCGGTCGCGACTGCCCTCGCTCTCGGGGCGAGCCTGATCGCGCCCTGCGCCGCCCGCGTCGAGGCGGAGGAGCCGGGTGGAAGCGCCGAAGCCGACGCCGATCAGGAGCCAGCCCCGCCCTCTCGCGTGCTCGTTCGCGGCTTCGGCGATATCGACTGGCTCTCACGCCGGAGCGACGACCCGAACTCCTTCGTCGTGGGCCAGCTCGATCTGTTCATGACGACCGAGCTGACCGACAACGTGAGCGTCCTCGCCGAGGTCGTCCTCGAGGCCGTCGACGATCCGGAAGACCAGATCGCGGATGTCGAGCGCTTCCAGGTCCAGTACGCACCCTCCGACGCCTTCAGGATCGCCCTCGGACGGATGCACACGCTGCTCGGCTACTGGAACCAGACCTATCACCACGGCGCCTGGCTCCACACGACCGTCTCGCGACCCGAGGTCTACCGGTGGGAAGACGAGAAGGGCGGGGGCATCCTGCCCGTTCACGAGGTGGGGCTGCGCGTGTTCGGGGCGGCATCCACCCCGGCGATCCGCATCGAGTACAACGCGAGCCTCGCCAACGGGCGAGGCCTCACGCCCGACGAGGTCGTCACCCTTCAGGACCACGACGAGGCCAAGGCCGTGAACCTGTGGCTCGGGCTCCAGCCCCGGGCCTGGCCGGGGCTCGAGGTGGGAGGTGCCGTCCACTTCGACACCATCCCCGCGCACCCCGAGGACCCCGCGCGTGTGAACCGGCTCCAGGAGCGGATCCTGAGCGGATTCCTCGCCTTCCGTCGATCGAACGCGGAGGTGCTGGCCGAGGCGTTCGAGATCCGCCACGAAGACGACATCGCCGGAGCCATCTACCACACCACCGGTCTGTACGCGCAGGGGGGCTTCGCCTTCGGGCGGGTCAAGCCCTACTACCGCTTCGACCTGATCGATCGCGACGAGGCCGATCCCTACTGGGGAGACGCCATCCGCGACCTGCGGAAGCACACGCTCGGCGTGCGCCTCGACATCTGGAGCCGGGTGGCCCTCAAGCTCGAGGTCAGCCACAACGACCCGAGATCCGGCGACACCTTCGCCTCGGCCGCCGCGCAGGTGGCGTTCACGTTCTGATGGCACGCCGCTCCCTGACGCTCGTGCTCCTCCTCGTCCTGCGGGGCGCGGCTTTCACGACGGCGCAGGAGGTTGCCGTGATCGTCCACCCGGCCAATCGGCTCGAGGCGCTGTCCATCGCCGACCTGCGCGAGATCCTGCTCATGGAGCGCCAGCACTGGGCCATCGGAGCGAGAATCTACGTCCTCCTGCCCGAGACGGGCACGCCGGAGAAAGACCTGCTCCTGGAGCAGGTCCTCAAGATGAAGGAAACGGAGCTGAAGCGTCATTATCTGGCCAAGCTCTACGCGGGGGAGATCCCGTCCTTCCCGCGGATCGCCAGCTCGAACCCGGCGGCCCGACGGACCGTGGCCCGCGCCGCGAACGCGATCGCGGTGGTCGAGACCACCGAGCTGGACGACACGGTGAAGGTGCTCAGGATCGACGGTCGAAGGCCGGGCGAGGCCGGCTACATCCTGGCCACGTCCCATCCCGCGAGACGGGGACGACCATGAGAATCCGCACGAAGTTGCTCGTCCCCTTCCTGGTGCTGCCGCTCGCGCCCCTGGCGCTCCTGGGCTGGAACGCCTACGACACCGGCCGCCGTTCCATCGAGGCGAGCCTGGGAAGGCTGTTCGAGGTCGAGGCCGCGCGGAGCATCGAGGCGCTCGACCGCGAGGTGTACGCTCTCTTCCACACCGGGGAGACATGGGCCTCTCTCGACCTGATGCAGGACGTGCTCACCGACGACATCGACGGCCGGATCTCGTCCTTCCTGGTCGGTCAGGCCCGGACACAGGAGACCCTCGGGCGAGCCCTCGTCGCCGACGCCGCGGGACGGGTGGTGGCGGCCAGCCACCCGGAGTGGCTGGGGAGCGTCGTGCCTGTTCGTGCCCCGGTCGAGGCCGGCAACGAACGGGAGGCCTGCGGGGACGACCCGAGCCTCCCCCCGGCGGCGGGCGCCGCCGCGGGCTCGGCGACGATGTGCTCCTTCCGCATTCACGCCCACTTCGACGAAGGCCAGGTGATCGGCACCCTCTCGGTCTCCTGGGACCTCGTGCGACTCTTCGAGCGCGTCCAGGCCGAGTACCGTCTCGCGCCCGGCCAGGGAGACCTCGTCCTGCTCCGGCGCGACGGGCTCGTCGTCTGGGCCCCGCCCAGGCACCGGGACTGGCGCCTCCGCCACAACCTGGTGGCGGCCGGCTCGCGGGCGGCGGCACTCGCCGTGGCCGGCCGCCGGGGGTTCCTGGTGGAGCCACTGGCGACGCAGGGCCATCTGGTCGGGTACGCGCACTCGGCGGGCGCGTCGGGCTGGTCGGCACTCGTGGTCGAGGACACACGCACCGCCTTTGCTCCGGTCGACCCCCTCCGGGGCGCCGTGCTCGGCGTGGGCACCCTCATGGCCGTTCTCGCGCTCGTCCTCTCGATCGTCCTCTCCGCTCGTCTCACCCGGCCGCTGCGCCAGCTGGAGACCGCGGTGCGGCGCGTGGAGGGAGGCGACCTCGACCTCCGCGTGGAGTCCGGCTCCGGGGACGAGATCGGAACGCTCTCCCGCAGCTTCGACCGCATGGTCCAGGAGCTCAAGCGTCAGCGGGCCCAGCTCGTGGACAAGGAATACGTCGACTCGCTCATCGCCGGAATGGCGGACGGGCTCTTCGTGGTGGACGCCGCGGGCCACGTCCAGCAGACGAATCCCGCCTTCCTTCGCCTTCTCGGGCGCGGCGCCGAGGACGTGGTCGGGCGGCCCGCGTGCGCACTCTTTGCCGGGGGCGAGGGCGCGTTCCGGCCGAGCGTCCTGGAGCCGGCCCGACGAGGGGGCTCGGCCCGCGAGGTCGAGCTCGAGCTGGCCGCCCCCGACGGCGGGCCCGGCGTGCCGGTCCTCGTCTCCGCCGGCCTTCTCAGCGCGAGCGGCGGGCGTGCCGGCCCCGAGGTCGTGTGCATCGCCACCGACATCACCCAACGCAAGCTCACCGAGGAGCAGCTCCGCCGGGCCCGCGAGGACGCGGAGGCCGCCGCCCGCGCCAAGGCCGAGTTCCTCGCCACGGTGAGCCACGAGGTCCGCACCCCGCTCCACGGCGTCATCGGCATGACCGACCTGCTCGAGGAGACCTCGCTCACCGATCGGCAACGCGACTACGTCGCGACGGCGCGGCGCTCGGGCGAGGCCCTGCTGGCCGTCTTCGACGACATCCTCGACTACTCGAAGATGGACGCGGGACGGCTCAAGCTGGAGCGGGTGGCGTTCGATCTGCGCGACTGCGTGGAGAGCGCCGTCGAGGTCCTGACCGGGCCGGCCCGGGACAAGGGGCTGGAGCTGTCCGTGCAGGTCGACGAGGCTCTGGCTCGACGCGTGGTGGGCGACCCCAACCGCCTGCGGCAGGTCCTCCTCAACCTGGGCGGCAACGCCGTGAAGTTCACGGACGCCGGCGCGGTGGCGATCCGCGTGGCAGGGCTCGAGGGCTCGGCGTCTTCCGTGCGCTTCACGGTCACGGACACCGGGATCGGCCTGTCCCCCACCACCCTCGAGCGCCTCTTCGAGCCCTTCTACCAGGCCGACTCCTCGAGCACGCGTCGTCACGGCGGGACGGGGCTCGGGCTCGCGATCGCGCGCCAGCTCGTAGAGCTCATGAACGGCCGGGTCGAGGTCGAGAGCGAGGAAGGGAGGGGTTCGAGCTTCTCCTTCACCGCCGAGCTGCCGTCGGTGGCCGAGGAGCGTCAGCCGGTCACGGTGCGCCGCGGAGCCCTCGAGGGCCTGCGGGTGCTGATCGTCGACGACAACGCGACCAACCGGCAGGTGCTGCGCGAGATGCTGCGCGCCTGGAAGTGCGTGCCCGAGGAGGCGGCCGACGCCTGGGAGGGTCTCGAGAAGCTGCGCGGCGCCGCCGGAACGCCAGGGGCCTTCCAGCTCGCCCTCGTCGACTTCCAGATGCCGGAGATGGACGGCGGCGAGATGGCGCGTCAGATCAAGGCCGACGACCGTTTCGCCTCGCTCCCCCTCCTGCTCCTGACGTCGATGCCCCAGCACGGGGAAGCGGCACGGATGATGGGGCTGGGCTTCGCCGCGTACCTGACGAAACCGGTCCGGCAGACGCAGCTGCTGGAGACGATCGCCGAGGTGATGGGCGCCACCGTCGCGCCACACCGCCCGTCCCACCTGGCGCTGCTGAAGCGCAAGAAGCGCGACACCGGGGGTCCGAAGAGGCGGTGACGCGATCCCCCGAGAGAGGCTCGTCATGACGACCGCTCGAAACCCCGGAACGACGCTCGGCCGGCGGACCTTCCTCGCCCGTGGAGCCGCCGCCGGAGCGGCGACCGTCGTCGCCGCCCGGATTCACTCGGCGGAGCCCGCTCCCCTGCGCGACCGGTCTGCCGGCCTGCCCGCCTTCGAGCTCGACGAGGCCACCGTCGCCGACCTCCAAAAGAGGATGGCGGCCGGCGAGCTCACCGCGCGGCGGCTGACCGAGGCCTATCTCGGCCGCATCGAGGCCCTCGACCGCCGGGGCCCCACGCTGCGCAGCGTGATCGAGACGAACCCCGAGGCCCTCGCCCTCGCCGAGGCGCTCGACGCCGAGCGCGCGCGGAAAGGACCGCGCGGGCCCCTGCACGGCATCCCGGTGCTCCTCAAGGACAACGTGGGCACGGCCGACCGCACCACGACGACGGCGGGCTCGCTCGCCCTCGAGGGACAGGTCCCGAAGCGGGACGCCCACGTGGCGCGGCTCCTGCGCGAGGCGGGGGCGGTGCTCCTGGGCAAGGCCAACCTCTCGGAGTGGGCGAACTTCCGCTCGACGCGCTCGATCTCGGGATGGAGCGCGCGCGGAGGGCAGTGCCGCAACCCCTACGTCCTCGACCGCAACCCCTGCGGCTCGAGCTCGGGCTCGGGCGTGGCCGTCGCCGCGAACCTGTGCGCGGTGGCGGTGGGGACGGAGACGGACGGCTCGATCCTGTGCCCGTCGAGCCGCTGCGGGATCGTCGGGATCAAGCCGACGCTCGGCCTCGTGAGCCGGGCCGGCATCGTCCCCCTCGCCCACAGCCAGGACACCGCGGGGCCGATGGCGCGGACGGTGGCCGACGCCGCCGCGCTGCTCGGCGCTCTCGCCGGCCCCGATCCGCGCGACCCCGCGACGACGATGCCGGGTCAGGGCGAGC
>Ga0326597_10009705_pt1 | contig 12871 bp, 12 predicted proteins | sample RVTome_12_FD_203789 | JGI IMG/M metagenome (GOLD analysis project Ga0326597, IMG submission 203789) | Soil microbial communities from uranium-contaminated site in the Upper Colorado River Basin, Wyoming, United States - RVT100D185 | ecosystem: Environmental > Terrestrial > Soil > Contaminated >... | reverse complement strand
GCCGACTTGTCGCGGTGCGGCTTCGATCCGCGGAGCTTGTTGAGATAGACAAAGCTCTCGTGCCAGTGGCGCCCGAACTCCTCGCGATCCCGGTCACTCATCGAGGCCGTGAGGCTCGGGAACTTGTTCAGCATCTCCGTCATCGCCCGGGATTGGCTCTGCGCCTCGGGCGCGGCCCCCGTTGGCGCCGACTCGATGACGACCGGCAGCAAGGCCGCGACCCGCGCCTTCAGGTCGAGGAACGACTGCTCCTCCGCCGGGGAGGTCGATCCGGGATCCCGCACGACATGGACGGCGTCACGGTACTGGGTCCACGCCTCGATGAGCCGTCGCAGTTTCAGTCGCACATTGACGCTCGCGAGCATTTGGGGCCTCCTGCCGTCGCGCGCGGTCCCAGGAGACCGGCCTCGCTTCGGCCCGCCGATGCGCTCATCGCACCAGCTTTCGCATCTTCTCCGGGTCTTGGATCCGGACGAGCACGCTGGCCGCGTCCACGACCCCTTCGCGGTGCAGCTCGAGGAGCGAATCGTCCAGCAGCACCATCCCCTCCGCGGCCGACCCGGCGATGACGTTGTTCACCTGATGGATCTTTCCCTCGCGGATGAGGTTGGAGATCGCGTTGTTGACGTACATGATCTCGCGGGCAGCGATCCGCCCGCCCTGATCGATGCGCCGCACGAGCACCTGCGAGATGACCGTGCGGAGGCTCAGCGCCAGCCGCGTCCGGATCTCCGACTGGTGCTCGACCGGGAACACGTCGATGATCCGGTTCACGGTCTTCGACGCCGAGGCGGTCGCCATCGTGCTCACGACCACGTTTCCCGTCTCGGCCGCCGTGAGAGCGATCTCGATCGTCTCGCGGTCCCGCATCTCACCGACGAAGATGATGTGCGGCATCTGGCGGAGAGCGCTTCGAAGGCCGCGCGCATAGCTCTTCGTATCGGCGCCCAGCTCCCGCTGGTCCACGACGCAGACCTGTGACGGCAGCACGAACTCGATCGGGTCCTCGATCGTGATGATGTGTTTGGGGACGTCGTGCTCGGTGTTCAGGAAGTTGAGGTAGCTCGCGATCGTCGTGGACTTTCCCGCTCCGGTCGGTCCCGTCACGAGGATCATCCCGCCCGGAGTGTTCACCATTTGCATGAGGAGACGGTCTGCCATCCCGATCGTCGAGTAGTGCGGGACCTCGAACGGGACGACGCGGAAAACGGCGGCGATCGTTCCCTTCTGCCGGTAGACGCTCACGCGGAACCGCGACAGCTCGGGGATATGGAACGCCATGTCGAGCTCGCGCTCGATCTCGAAATCCTTCCTCCGGTCCGGATTCAGGATCGAATAGATGAGGCGTTCCGTATCTGCCGGCGTCAACTTCGTCCCGGCCTCGTAAGGTTCGAGCGCGCCCGCGACGTGCAGCGTGACCGGCGCCCACGCCGAAATGATGATGTCGGACGCTTGGCGGCGCACCGCTTCATAGAGGATCTCGGTGATCTCCATGACGCTCAGCCTTCCGGTCTCGGAGGCGCCTGCGGAAGCGCGGCGCCCGTATCGCCCACGATCCTCGGCGTGATCTCGATGACGAGGTCCAGCTTGACGTCATCCACCGAATAGTGGCGGAAGAGATGTCCGAGGATCGGGATGTCGCCCAGGAGCGGGACCTTCTTCACCGTGCGGCGATCTTCTTCGAGCTGGAGACCGCCGATGTAGATCTTCTCTCCGTCCTTCACCCGCACGACCGTCCGCACGCGGCGCGTCGAGGTCTGCGGCAGATCGTCGTCCGGGCCGACGAACGCGACGATCCTCGAGACCTCCGGGATCACGAGCGTCGTGATGTAGCCGTCAGGAGTGATGCGCGGCGTGACGACGAGCTTGACGCCCACGTCGATCTTCTCGAGCTGGATCTGCGAGATGACGCCGCCTCCGCCGCCGGCCGCGGCAAGCGAGGTGATGACGACTGGGACGGTCTCGCCAGCAAAGATCTCGGCGGGCGTATTGTCCAGCGTCACGAGCTTCGTGTGCGAGAGGAGCTTCGCCTCGCCGTTCGAGATCAAGGCATCGAGCGCGACCTCGAAAGCGGTCTGCTGGCGGAAGACGTCGTCCGTCTCGTCCGCCTTCATGTAGCTGAGCTCATCCGGCAGGCTGCCCGCCGGGCTCGATCCGAGATCCCCTTCGCTCACCACGGTCGAGTAACGCATGATCTTCTCCCAGTCGATGCCCATCTCGAGGAGACGCGAGGTGTTCACCTCGACAAGCCGGGCCTCGAGGAGGATCTGCCCCGGCTTGCGGTCGAGCGTCTCGATGACCGTGGCCACCTGGTCAACGACGGACTGGCTCGCCCGGACGAGGATCCGGTTTCCGACCACGCTGGCCGAGACGTCCTGCGTCAGCACCTCGAGCATTTTCTGGACGTCGGCCGCGTTCGCGAACTTCAGCTCGAAGACGCGCGTCACGAGGCCGGTCTCCTGGGCGAGCCGCTGGACATCGGCCACGAGGATCGAGTTCCCGACGCGCTCGTATCCGAGCCCCGCCGCGCGAACGACGAGGTTCAGCGCTTCGTCGAACGCGGTGTTCCGGAGGTGGATCGAAATCGTGCGCCCCTGCACGTCGGGGCTCGTCACGATGTTGAGTCCGCTCCGGGAGGCGAGGATCTGCAACACGTCGTTGACGGAGGTGCCTTCGGCGTCGAGCGTGATGAGCACCTGATCCGTGTTCGTCTGCGCGGACGCAGCGGTTGCCACGAGCAGCAACGCGAGAACGTGCGCCACCGCTACCGTCCGCCAAACCCGCTCGCATTTCGGCATCGCGCGGAACCTCCTAAGGAGAGGAGAGAACGACGGACTTCCCGGCCTTCGCGACGGTCACCGAGGACCGCTCGATCTTGGTCACAGTCCATCCCATGAACCGATCCCCCTGCCTGAGCCAGCCCGATTGCAGGGTGTCGGCGACGCTGATCTGAACGCTTGGAGCGACGGCGTCGAAGAGGAGGGCCCGGAGCTCGGGCGCCTCTCCGGGGGCGGTGCGGTACGTCTCCTCGTTGCGAACGACCCGCTCGCCGCCCGGCGCGCCGAACGGGTTGCGTCCGCACGGGCGGCTGGGTACGGCCTCCGCGATCGGACGGGCCTCCGATGCGCCGGTCTTGTCGCTGGTGCTCGCTTCGACGACCGCATCCGTCTGGCGGTGCGCGGTGAGAACAGCGTCGGCGACCTGGTAGCTTCGGAAACCGAGAAGGACGCACACGATCGCCAGGGAAATCCATCCGGCGGCAACGCCGGCATTGGGACGGATCTCCATGACCGAGGCCTACCTTCCTTCCAACGCCGGAGTGAACACCGACACGCTCAAGCGAGCCTCCAGTGAACCCTCGGCGCCCATCCGCTCGATGGCCATCGCGTCGACGGTCACCGTCTGGCGCGACTCCTCGAGCCGCCTGACGAAGTCGATGACCTGTCCGTACGATCCCTGCGCTCTCACGAAAAACCGCGTCCAGCGCACGCCGGTCTCGACCACCGTTTTCTCGGTGATGAGCTCCCGGCCCTGGAGCCCCGACGCGGCCACCATCCGGCCGATCATCGTGACGGGCTCCTCGCGACCGAGCGCCTCCATCGCCTTCGGGAGATCCGGCGCCCCGAGCGCGGCGGACATCACTTCGACCTGACTCTCCATCCGCTGCAACGGCTGAATCTGCGCCGACAGCTCCGCGCGGCGCGTCGTAAGCTCCTTCTTCGACTCGAGGAGGGGTCTTGTGAGGGCCACGTCGACGAGCAACCCCACCACGAGGAGCAAGGCGGCCGTGACGAGGAGCTGGCCCGAGGAGGCGTTCAGCGCCGCGGGCGCCCTCATTGGGGCTTCTCCGCGGCCTGGCACACCACCCGGAACCGGCCCGACGCTCCCCCCTCGACGGTCTCCAAGGTCACCTCGGAAAAGTCTTCGGCCATCGCGGCGTCGTTCCTGAGCGCCGACGTGAAGCGCGTCAGCGCATCGAGTTCGGGGTGCCCGGTCCGGCCGAGGCCGGTCAGCTCGAGCTTCACGCGCCCCCCCTTCCGAGGCGTCTGCCCGTTCAGCTCGATGAGCGTGAGCGAGGGATCCATGTTGCAGGAGAGCGCAGCGAGTTTCGGAGACCACTCGCAACGCTGCCGCCGCAGCGTGAGGAGCTGCTCAGCGGTCCCGTACCCTGGAGGCTTCTCCGAGGCGCGCGCGAGCTGCGCCGTGAGCCGGTTCACATCGGACTGGAGGTTTCGATTCTGCTCGCGGAGCAGGAAGCCGCCGAGAACGAGCGACACGATGAGAGCGATTTCGACGGCAACGAGCAGCGTGAGCCCGGCGGTTCCAAGACGCCGCCGCCTGGCTCGTGCTTGCTTTTCTGCGTATTCTCGATAGAGGTTGATCCTATACACGCGCCTCGCCCCACCAGCGGCAGAGCCCGCAGGCCGTCACCAGCCTCGCCGCGGAAGCCGCCACACTCTCCACCCCCCGCGCCTTCTCTGCAAGCCCTTTCAGCGGGTCGACGACCTCGACTGGAATTTCGAGGCTCTTGGCGAGTTCGCCCGGGAGTCCGGCGATGAGCGCTCCGCCACCGGCGACTCGGATCTCCGCCATACCCCGGCGGTGACGTCCGCGGAAGAATGTGATGGTCTCCCGGATGCGCGTCGCCAGCTCGGAGACATAGGCGCTCCGGCCGTCTCGCGCCCCGGAGTCCGCGCCCGGCCCCACCGTGCGAACGACGAACCCCCCATCGGGATGAACCACATGAAGTGCCGCTTGGGCGCCGCCCAGGTCGAGGTAGCCGAGCGCGCCGTCGGACGCGGCGGCCTTCGGCGGACCGAGCGCGTGCAGCGCGTTCAGGCCGGCGAGGGCCTCGAGATCGATGACCTCGGGCTCGAGGCCGGCGCGCCCGAGGACGCGGATGGGGAAGTTCCGAAGAGCCCGCGGGGCGGCGACGAGGAGGACCCTCATCTCCTCCGTCGAGCCGTCGTCCGACGCGGGAGCGGGACCGAGGATCTGGAAGTCGAGGCATGGCGATTCCATCGCCTCGGTCGAGAGATGTTTCTTCGCCTCATAGGGGAGCGCGCGCCGCATCTCGCGCTCGCTCAACTTCGGAAGCGAGACCTCCCGCAGGCTCACCTGATCGCCGCCGACTCCGACGGCGATCCGCCCGAGCGCCGCGCGCCGGAGCTTCAGGCGCGCGAGAAGCCGCGAGAGAGCCGCGCTCGCGCGCGCTTCCTCGAGCTGTTCACCGGGCGGATCCCATTCCTCGATGCCGACGTGGGTGACCTGTTCGAGCGACGATCCGCCGACGCCGCGCATGAGCTTGACGCTTCCGGTACCGAGATCGATCCCGGTCCGGACGAACCTTCCTCCACCCGCCCACTTCACAGAAGAAGCCTCCTGCCGCCCTAGCTGGCGCTGGCGATCTCCCTCCACCGGAGAATCTTGAGAGTCCCCGACGTCCCCACGGGCCACCCGTTCTGGAGATACGGGGGAAGATTCTGAATGAAGCCCTCATTGTAGGTGAAGATGGGGCCTCCGGTGCTGTGGAAGTTGCGCAGGCAGATGAGGCTACCCGTGAGGTCGAAGTTCGAGTTCACGACCGTGACGTCCCGCGTCAGGTAGACGAGCGCGGGGTGTGCCGCCGTGCCGATGGAGCAATGGCTGGAGCCGGTCCGGTTCAGGTTCTCTGCGATCATCGCGATGCCGTAGTCGGGCTCGAAGATGATCTGACGGACCTCGATCTCCTTGCGAGGATTCGACTCCGAGTCGTCCCAGCCGTCCCAGTAGTGCCAGTCGATCCGGTCGGGATCGGTCGGTCCGAAGAAGCGTGAGTTGATGATCGTCGCGTTGATCACGGAGCTCCCGTTCCCGTCGAAGACGACCCTCTGGTAGAGGGCTGGAGGATCGACCGGTTCGCCGAAGTTGACGACGACCGCGATGTCGCCCACGGCTTTCGCGAAGCGGGCGGACGCTCCCTGGAAGTACTCGTTGATCTTGGTCGCAGTGTCGAAGTCGAACGTGTATGTCTTCGAGCCGTTGTGATAGCTGACCACGTTCGCCATGGTCCCGAACGGCAGCAGGTTCCCGTTGCGGTCGTAGACCTCCGCGTCCGGGCCGGGGACCCCCTTGACCCTGTAGTACGTCGCCCCCGGGAAGTGGCCCGCGTCGGTGTAGATGGGAGGAGGCGTTATCGTGTACCCCTCCGAATACGTCGTGTCCGGCTCGAAGTGCGGATTGCCGTTGCAGGCGCTCCCGGCGGCCTCTCCGTTGACGTGGACCTCGCCCCCGACGATCTCGAGGTTGCCGCCCACGCACGCGTTGTTCATCACGAGGAGGTTCAGACCGTACGTCGTGGGAGGCACATCCGCGATGACGTCGATCATCCGCCTCGCCTTCCCCACCTCGCCGGTCGAGACGGCATGGACCGGATGCGTGTACCCCGCCCACGTCGTGTCTTCAACCGTCAGGTCGTAGCTGCCACGCCCCGCCAGCACGGAGTCCCACCCCGCGCGCCACGTGAAGTCGTCGAGGAACTTCGCGCGCAGGCGCTCGATCGCGCCGTCCGCGAGGTAGAACGCCTCGCTCGATTCCTCGCGGTAGAGAGCGCCTTTCGTCTCGTACGAAGCGACGGCGAAGAAGGCCATGCCCGCGATGACGATGACGAGCACGAAGATGATGGTTCCAATGAGTGCGAACCCGCCCGGGTCGCGCGCGATCTTCAGGGCTTGCGATCGCATGACGGATCTCCTCTCAATACTCGAAGTATCGATTGCGAATGGCTGCGGTCGTCGTCGCCGCGACACGATTCGCCGCGCCGTCCTCGAGCTCCAGGACGATCGTCAACCTCGTCGTGTCGGCATCGGGGGCCACCGTGAAACTCGGGCACTTGCGATCCACCAGATCGGCGCCGTCCTGCTGGAGGCGCCCTCCTCCCGCCGCGATGCGGCGGAAGGTATGCGTCAGCGTTCCGGTCTCGTCGTAGCACCGGAACTCGCTCGAGGAGACGACCGTGATCGTCCGGGCTGCCCGGACCCAGCGCGTCATCCACTCGAGCGCTTCGGTCACGTTCTGCTGGAGGACGGCCTTGTCGCGCCCCTGCTGCCACGACTTCACATTCTGCTGCATGATCTTGCCCATCGCGAGGACGACGACGAGCGAGAGGAAACAGGCGATCATCATCTCGACGAGCGTGAATCCCCGCCGGTCGCGCCGGCGGATCATGGCATCCCCCGCGCGAGAATCGTCGTGGTGACGAGAGATCGCTGGACCGTGGAGGCGCCCACCCTGGCGTTCCAGCTGACCGTCAACGTGACGGTTGTCGCCTGCGGTTCCGGCGCCGCCACCGTGACGGCGTGCTGGATCGTGTACGTGCGTCCGTCGGACGTGGTCGTCACGGTCGTGCCGTTGAGCGGAGGCAGAAGATCGTACGTGAACCCGCGGCGCAACACATCGAGACGAGCCTGGGCCACGGCCGTGGCCTTGCGGCGATCCTCCTCGTAGTCGAGCTGCGTGCGCCCCCGCACGTAGAACTGCATCAGCCCGAACATGACGATGAGGAGGAGGAACGCCGCAACGAGCACCTCGAGCAGTGTCAAGCCGCTCGAGTCTATTGCCCTTTCTCGGGCCCTCTTCAATCCCCGAAGCATAGGCACCGGCGGTTGGGCCGGGACCGGGCTGGCCGGCCCCGGCGTCCCACCGAGTTCCTTACAGACCGGCTACGACAGGGGCGTTGCCGTTCGCGTTGATGGTCGGGACCGTGACGTCCACCGTCACGCCGGCCATCTTCGAGCCGGCGACGCCCGTCGCACGGACGGTCAGCGGGTTCGTGGTCGCGTTCAAGCCCTGCCCCGCCGTCACCGAATACGCGAAGTTCGGGGTCGCTGTCATGTCGATGACGGTTCCGCCGGCAATCATCGCCGCGGTGGGCCACATAGGATCGCCCGTCGCGTTCTGATTCTCCTGAGCGACCGCCTTGCAGGCTGTGATGACCTCACCGATGCGCCCGGTCGCCTCGGTCAGGCGCGCGTTCTTGATGTATTTCCCGTAAATCGGGATGGCGATCGCGGCAAGCACGCCCACGATCACGACGACCACCATGAGCTCGATCATGGTGAAGCCCTTCTGATTGGGCTTGCGACGGAAGCGGTTCATGGATACGACCTCCTCTGCACCAGGCAGATGTCCCGGACCGTCACACGGGCCATCGCTCTCGTCCGGGGGCAAGAGACGGGCCCGGGCACTACCCCACTACAGGATCAATAGTTGTATCCGCCCTTCATGATGGCGTCGCCCAGGTAGAAGATCGGCAGGAACATAGCCACGACGATGATGCCGACCATGATGCCCACCAGGACGATGAGAACCGGCTCGATGAGCGATGTCAGTCCCTGCACCGCCGCCTCGACCTGCCGGTCATAGAAATCCGATGTCTTCAGGAGCATGGCGTCCAGCTCGCCCGATTCCTCTCCGGTCGACATGAGCTGGAGGACCATCTCGGGGAACTTGCCGGTCGACCGGAACGCGCTCGTGATCCCCTGCCCCTGGCTGATGCGCCCCTTGGCTTGATCGACTGCACGGGCAATGACCGCGTTTCCCGAAGCGCCCTTCACGAGCTCGAGCGAATCGAGGATCGGAAGGCCGCTCCCGATCAGAATGCCGAGCGTGCGCGCGAAGCGGCTCATCACGGCCTTGCGGATGACCGGTCCGAAGATCGGCATCCGGATCAGGAACGTGTGGAATGCGTACCGGCCAGGCGGCGTGCGCACCCAGGCGGTGAACAGGATGACCGCGGTGACGAAGATGCCCGCCGAGATGAGCATGTTGTCGCGGATCGCCCGCGAGACCTGGATGATGCCGAGCGTCAGCGCCGGCAGCTTCTGCCCGAGGTCCGAGTAGATGTCCTCGAACGTCGGAACGATCTTGAACAGCAGGAACAGCGTCGCGAGGAACGCGAAGATGAGGACGAAGATCGGGTACGACATCGCCGCGCGGACCTTCGTCTTGATGGCATCGACCTTCTCGAGGTAGACGGCGAGTTCCTCGAGGATCTGGTCGAGCGTTCCGGCGCGCTCTCCTGCGCGGATCATGCTGATGTACATCTTGTTGAAGCTCTTCGGATGCGCGCCCATCGCATCGGACAGGCTCTGGCCCCGCTCGACGCGCGTCGCGATGTCGCCCACGGAGCGCGACAACCCCTTGTTGGTCGCATCCGCCGCGAGCCCGCGCAGCCCGCGCACGAGCGGGATCCCGGTCTCGACGACGGTGGAGAGTTGCCGCGTGAACAACGCGATCTCGCGTGTGCCGGTGCCGCCGATCGAGAGTCCGCCGAACTTCCCCGCCATCGAGAGCCCGCGCCGGGCCAAGCGGTCCTCGGCGACATGCAGCACGACGAATCCGCGCGAATGCAGCTGATCGACGACCTCGTCCACGGTCGCCGCGCTTGCGTGGCCGGTCAGCTCCTCGCCCGCCCGGCTCTTCACGACATATGCGAAATCAGCCATCGTCTCCCTCGGTGGGATTCACCTTCACTCGTCGCTCAGGCAGACGCGCAGCACCTCTTCGATGGTGGTCACGCCTGCCAGCGCCTTCTCCAGACCGCTCTGCTTCAGCGTCTTCATCCCCTGCGTCAGCGCCATCCGCCGGATCTCGTCCGCCGAGCGGGTCTCCACGACCAACTGGCGGAGATCTGAATTCATCTTCATCAGCTCGATGATCGCCACGCGCCCCGAGTACCCGCGCCCACGGCACTCCGCGCATCCGCGGCCGCGCATGTACTTGTGCGCTTTCGCGCCGGCTCCGTTCGATCCGTCCCCGAACACCCCCATTAGGAGTTCGGCCGGGGGGTCGTATTCCTCAAGGCAGTGGCGGCAATTCCGCCGGACGAGCCGCTGGGCGGCCACCAGCGTCAGGGCGCTCGCGGCCTGGAACGGCTCCACTCCCATGGACACGAGCCGGATGGCGGTCGTCGGTGCGTCATTCGCGTGGATCGTGCTGAAGACGAGGTGCCCGGTCAGGGCGGCTCGCACCGCGATCTCCGCGGTGTCGCGGTCGCGGATCTCGCCGACCATGATGACGTCGGGGTCCTGCCGGAGGAAGCTTCTCAGCGCCGTCGAGAAGGTCAGCTTTTTCCGCTCGTTGACCTGGATCTGGTTCACCCGCGCGACCTGGTACTCGACCGGATCTTCGACGGTCATGATGTTGAGCGTCTCGTTCCTCAGCTCGAGCAAGCCCGCGTAGAGCGTCGTCGATTTTCCGGAACCGGTCGGGCCGGAGAGAAGGATCATGCCGTACGGCTGATGGATCGCCTCGACGATGGAGCGATTGTCCTTCTCCGAGAAGCCGAGATCGCGCAGGGAGAAGCTGAAATTCGTCTTGTCGAGGAGCCTGAGGACCATCTTCTCGCCGTGGATCGTCGGCACGCCGGAGACGCGCACGTCCACCTCGCGCTCGGCGGTGCGAACGGTGAACCGCCCGTCCTGCGGCGCGCGGCGCTCCGCGATGTCCATGTTCGCGAGGATCTTGATACGGCTGATCACGCCCGTGTAGACGGTCCTCGGCGGCATGAGCGCGTCGTAGAGGAGCCCGTCGACGCGATAGCGGATGACGAGCCCTGTTTCGAGCGGCTCCACGTGGATGTCAGTCGCGCGCTCTTGAAGAGCCTGCGAGATGACCTGTTCGACGAGCTTGACGATCGGCGCATCTTCGGCGCGGCGCTTCGCCTCGTCCTCATTGACGTCGTCCTCGGAGAGGACGGTGTCCTCGAGCTCGACGACCGCGCGCTGAACGGCTTCTTCGACGCTCCGGCTTCCTTCCACGCGCGCGTAGTGCCGCTCGCGAAGCGCCTCGAGCGTCTTGCTCGGCGCCAGGAGGACTTCGATATCGCGCCGGCAGAGCGTGCGGAGATCGTCCATCGCGAGGACATCGAGGGGATCCGCGGTGGCGACCGTGAGGGCCGTCTCGGAAAGACGAATCGGGACGATGTTATGCCGCCGCGCGCTCGACAAAGGGACGAGATCGAGCGCCGCGGCCTCGACCTCGTCTCGCGCGGCGTCGTAGTGGCTCAGGCCGAGTTGGAGAGCGAGCGCGCGAAGCAGATCGGATTCCTGAATGTAGCCGCGGCGCAGCAGAATCTCGCCGAGGCGCTGGTGCGTGCGTTTCTGCTCCGCCACCGCCTCGTCGAGCTGCGGCTTGGTCAGCACGCCGCCGTCGACCAACAATCGCCCGAGTTCCTTAACCGTCGTGGGCACGGTCATACCCTCTGACGCCCCGTCGGAAACCGGTCGGACTCATGTCCGGATTCCGGCGCCAGCGCCGCTGTTCGGGGCGGAGAACTCCGCGGCACTGCATTGACGCTACCGCCAATCCTTGGGACTGGGCCCCTGACGCCCGGCCCTGAGAATCGTACGGTTGAGGGAAGGCGCTCTCGAGTCGCCGTCAATGTACGAGACCACGTCGGGTCCGCTTCACCAACAGATCCCAATAGCCTATCATTCTCCGGCGACATAGTCAAATTTTTCACCAATCCCCCCTCCAGCGCGTAGCAGCGGGGACGATCACCCCGCCTGCGGCAGGCCGGTCCTCTCCAGCGTTCGTCCCGAGTTGCACGCATCTTTAGCCGGCGGCCAACCTGCCTTCATTCATCCCGCTCCGGATCTCTCTTCGTCCCGCCCCCGGTAAAGAAGAGCACTTGGTGGGCTTTCGTGGTTCTTGGGGCCGAATCCGAGGGGCCGCGACCGCCTGCTCGGACCGCCGCATCGGGGGCGGACGGCCGAGTCAGGACTTCAGCGACTCCCCGCTGGCGCCGATCAGTGGCTGAGGAGCCGCGATTCGTCTGCGCCCATCCGAAGCTCTGTTGTTGACTTGAAGCCTTCGACGGCGTATTGGATTTCGACGCTCATTGATGCGAACCGCATGCGCGTCCAGCAGAGAGACGCGCCGGCGGGAGGGTGGTGTCCTTCCACGCAAGGAGATAGTGATGAGGCGATGGGGATTCCTGCTCGGCGCGGCGATCCTCGTGCTCGGCCTGGCCGGAGGATGCGACAAGAACGACGATCCGACCGGCCCGGATGGGGGCGGAGGTGATCAGAGTGGCGTGCCCGACTCCCTCCTGCTCTCACGGCAGTTTCCGCCCATCCTCGCGGACGGCACCGACGAGGTGACCGTACGCGCGCTCGTCGTGGACGGAAACGGGCGCGGCCTCTCCGGGGTCGGCGTCAGCTTCGCGACCACCGAAGGGGCGATCGAGCCGTTCGCCACGACCGGATCGAGCGGCGTGGCCGAGGCCACCCTGACGAGTGCCGCGAGCGCGGTCGACCTCACGGCGACGGTGACCGCCTCGGCAAGCACGGACTCGGTCGCTGCAAAGGAGGCGCCCAAGGCGGAGATCATCGTCTCGCGCCTGCCCCTGAGCAAAGCGATGGTCCTGGAAGCACTGCGGAGCCGCCGCGCGGCCGGCGCGTTCAAGACCGGCGGCACGCTCCACGACGTCGCCTCGGTCCCGATGACCGGCGTCACCGTGACGCTCGGCGCGGCTCCGGGCAGCGTCCCGGCGGACGGCGTCACGGCGAGCCAACTCACGGTCCGTCTCGTCGAGACGACCCGGCGCATCCCGCTGTCCGGACGTGAGGTCCGCTTCGGAGCCACGGCCGGCACGATCGCGGGGCAGGCGGTGACCGATGAGACGGGGTCGGCGAACGTGGACCTGACCGGCTCCGAGAGCGGCATCTCGTCGCAAGTGACGGTATATTACGGAAAGACGCTCACCGCGACGGCCGCGGTCCAGTTCACCGCGATCCCGCCGAGCGCGACGATCCTGCTCGCGGCGGACCCCGTGACGCTGCCCGCGGACGGCGCTTCCGAGGCGACCCTCACGGCGACCGCCCTCGAC
>Ga0326597_10009704_pt1 | contig 12871 bp, 12 predicted proteins | sample RVTome_12_FD_203789 | JGI IMG/M metagenome (GOLD analysis project Ga0326597, IMG submission 203789) | Soil microbial communities from uranium-contaminated site in the Upper Colorado River Basin, Wyoming, United States - RVT100D185 | ecosystem: Environmental > Terrestrial > Soil > Contaminated >... | reverse complement strand
AGCGGCCGACGCTATCAAAAGTTGATTTCCTAAGGTTTCTGCATAGCTTCGGGATGTGTTCGGTGTCGCACGTGTCCGCCGTCAGGAGGCTTCCCATGGGCCTGAAAACCGGCATTGAGTGGACCGACGCGACCTGGAATCCCGTCACGGGCTGCACCAAGGTCACCGCAGGCTGCGATCACTGCTACGCTGAGACACTCGCCAGGAAACGGCTGCACGACATATACGTCCGACGTCTTCCAGTCGTCGACACTCCAGACAACCGCGCCGACCCTTTCGCCGTCCGACTGTGGCCAGAACGCCTCGACCATCCGCAAAACTGGGCTGAGCCGCGAATGGTCTTCGTCAACTCCATGTCGGATCTCTTCCACGTCGATGTCCCCGACGAATTTGTCCTGCGCGTTTTCGAATCGATGCTCCACGCAGAACGACACGTCTACCAGGTGCTCACCAAGCGGCCGTCACGAGCGGTGCGGTTCTGGATGAAGTTCGGGCCCGTGCTTGGGCTCAAGGAAGTGCCGGGGCACATCTGGATGGGAACGTCGGTCGAAAACCAGGACGTGGACTACCGTGTCCGGCACCTCAGGCTGCTCCCAGCCACAATTCGGTTCCTGTCGTGTGAGCCCCTGCTCGGACCGATCGCCCTGGATCTCGCGGGCATTCACTGGGTCATTGTCGGAGGTGAGAGCGGTCCGGTACGGCGCGCCATGGAACCGAGGTGGGCCGAGTCAATTCGGGACCAGTGCGTACGGCGACGAGTGCCGTTCTTCTTCAAGCAGTGGGGTGGGCGGACGCCGAAGGCGGGGGGGCGAGTTCTGGCCGGAACGGTCTGGGACCAGATGCCTGTGGTTGGTACTGTCAACTGTGGTATCCAGGGCTGATGTGCAACCGAGCGACGGCACCCGCAGTCACACTCAATGTGAAAAGTGACGCGTCATCCCTTGTTAAGACCATGTGTGCGGTACTTCTGGAAGATCGCCCGCACGATTTTCTGGGCAACCGGTTTTTGAGAAGCGAAGAATAGGTAGTACACCTCCGCGCCCTTGCTATTTCGCATCGGCATCGGCTCTGGTACGTACTCGAAGCCAGCGACGTTCTTAAGTCTCTTTCGATATGCGCGAACCATAGCTTGATTCGCGACCTTCTCCGGATAGCCGAATAGATTCCACTCGGTGGTGTAAGCAACGTCCCGCCAAGACTCGTCCCCCCAGAACAACGTCATGCGCGCGGCTTGCCGCACGTCGACCTTCTTTGGGTCGTGTAGAAGAACGTTCATGTTCATGTCCATGAGCGGGAAGTTGACGAACAGCTCAATGCTCCGCATTCGGCCGGCCATCGCAACGACGCTCCACTGCAGGTGGAGCCCGTAAGGATCCAGCAGACAGAGACCCCGACGGTAGTCCTCATACTTGATCTTCGGGAAGACGTTGTCGAGGAGAACCCGGTTGCAGTCGCCTCCGAACAGGTGAACGTTCGAATAGTTTGCGGTCAGTTTCTGAAGTAACGAAACTCTCCTATCGTCAAGGTCGATGAGATAATAGTCGTTAAAGGGTGGGCTTACCTTCAGCGCATTGAGTGGGCTTCCAGGTACCCAGTCACCCGAAGTCCCCAAGTGGACACCGGCGCCGGCGAAGCCATCGACGTAGGCATGGGACATGTTCTTCTGACGGGCAAGGATCGTGGAATACGCCTGAGCGTACTCCTTGACGATGTCCAGTTTGATCTCGGACCAGTAGCCTATCGCATCGATTGGAACCGCTTCTCGATTCGTCACATCGCCCGCCAGAAGAGTTGCCTGCTTCGACTCGGCTCAGGTTGGTTTGCAAGACGCGTCCGCCCGCATCGCAGGCGCCGACGCTCGACCCTCAGCGCACCGCGACGTTGAGACGGTCTCTCGCCCGCTCCCATCCAGGCATCGCGCGCTTCATGAGCTGAAAGAATCGCCGAGAATGACGGCGCTCAACGAGGTGACACAGCTCGTGCGCGAGCACGTAGTCGATGCATAGAGTGGGTGCCTTGACCAGCTCGACGTTGAGAGTGATCAGACCGGAGCGACCGCAGCTGCCCCACCGCTGCTTCAACTCCGCCAGACGAAAACGCGGCTCGCGCTCGGCAAGCCACGGCAACACTCGCAGCAACGCGTTCACGCGCCGCTGCAATGCGACCCTCGCCCGGTCACGATACCAGAGCCGGAGCAGTCGCTGCACGGTCCGCGGGGAGGGATCGCGAGCGTGAACCCACAGGAAGGGACCCGAGAGTCGCACGGACTCCGGACCGCGCCTGATCCGCAGGCGATACTGACGACCGAGATAGAGATGGGTTTCGCCACTCACGAACCGCCTGACCACCGGAAGTGGATGGAATCGCTCGAACCGCCGCTGCTGGCGCAGGATCCAGGGAGCGCGGGCCCGAACGCGTGCGTCCACAGAGGTGGGTAGCGTTCGACAAGGAGCGCGCACGGTGACCGACAAGTCGGGGTGCACAGAGATGGAGAGCCGGGCCGTTTCTGCGAACCGTAGCCGATAGGCCAGCCGCCGGCTGCCATACCGCACGCTGCGCGTCACGCTTTTCGCACCCTGGCCACGTCGAGACATCTCTCCATGATCGCGTCGATGCCCTCGATCGACAGCTCGACACCCATGCGCTCCTTCAAGTCAAACAGCCGGTCCTCGATCGCATTGCGCATTTGGTTCTGGACATCAGGGTTACGGGTCCAATTGACGACACGCCGCTGTTCGATTTCCCGGTCAATCGCCAGCGCGACGTCCGTCTCCGCGGCATCCAACTCCGGACCGTCTTTCTTGTAGACCGCAAGCGCTTCCCGGACCACTCGATACAAGGCGCTGGCGTCAGGGCTATAGCGCACCCGTTCCGGCACGGTGTCCCCCGTTCGATCGCGTACCGACGCGCTGATCTCCTGCACGCGCCGCAGGTACTCCGCATCCGACAAGCGTTGCTCGTGGAACGCGCGAATCGTCTCTTCCAAGAGATCCGAGAAGCGCCTGTAGTATGCGGGGTCCTCCTGCATCCGCTCGGAGATCGTCCGCTTGGTGCGGTATGCGATCGTGTCGGCCTTCGAAGCGGGCGAGCCGAGCTTCTCGACCTCCTGCGCAAACGCCTCCCGATCGAAGATGTTCACAAGACCCGTGAGGCGTTCGACCTCTCCGGTCCCGATGTGCAGGTCGAGTAAATGTTGGATGCGCGGCTCGTAGTCGCGAAAATCAACAACCTCGGCGTAGCGGCGGCGGACCGAAACGCGCAGCGCCATGAAAAACTTCAGGTCCTCCTTGTACTTCCGGACCTTCTCCTCGGGGGTGCCGTCGAGAAATGCTACCGTTGAGAGCGCGATCTGTAGGGTGCGCGCGTAGGTCGAAAGGCGCTCGTAGAACTCGTGGCGCAATGCGTCGTCGGCCAAGACCAGTTCGTATTCCTCCTGGTCTCGTCGGTTCTTAACGATCTTGAACAGGTCCCACAAATCCGAGTGGCGTTGCGCCAGCTTGGCGATCTCGGTGGACACATCCGTAAGCGTTCCCTCGAGGTCGGCCGCATCGAAGTCAGGCAGCCCACCGTAGAGATCGAGCGCATGCTGGAGGTTTGCGAGCACGCCGGCATAGTCAATCACGTAGCCGAAGTCCTTGCCTTCGAAGACGCGATTCACTCGCGCGATCGCCTGGAGCAGCGTGTGGTCCTTGAGCGGCCGCGTGAGGTAGAGCACGACGTTGCGAGGCGCGTCGAAGCCTGTCAGTAGCTTGTCTACGACGACGATGATCTCAGGCTCGGGGCCATGCTTGAAGGCATTGATCAACTGCCGGTTGTACTCGATCTCGGTGCCAAAACGTTCCATTATCTTGCGCCAGAACTTCACGACGGCGTCCACATTGTCTTCCAGGACATCCACATCCCCTTCGCGGTCATCCGGCGCCGAGATGAGGACTTCCGAGGTGACGAGACCGCACTCGTCGAGATGCTTCTTGTAGAGCAGCGCCGTGGCCTTGTCCCGAGCTACGAGCTGGCCCTTGAAGCCTGTGCCCTTCCACGTGCTCGAGAAGTGAGCGCTCACGTCCCATGCGATGGTGGCCACCTTCTGCTCGGCTTTGTCGAGCTGCGCAGTCGAGCTGAACTTCCGTTTGAGGTCCGCCGCCTGCTCCTTGGTGAGCGGAGCGGTGATGCGCTCGAACCAGCGATCGATCTGCGCCTTATCCACGACCTGCGGCACGTAGCGCCCTTCGTACAGCAGCGGCACGACCGACTTGTCTTCCACGGCTTGGGTGATGGTGTAGGTGTCAATCAAGCCGCCGAACTTCCGGATGGTATCCCTGTCCTCCTTCATCACCGGCGTACCTGTGAACCCCAAGAAGCAGGCTCGGGGCAACACGCGGCGCATCCGGGCGTGAAGCGTGCCGTACTGGCCGCGATGGCCTTCGTCCACCAGCACAAAGATGTCCGGGCTCTTTAGCTCGAGGCCTTTCGTGGCAACGGCGGTCTCGAACTTGTCGATGACGGTGGTGATGACAGGATTCCGCTCGCTCTGGAGCAGCTCGACCAGGTGCTTCCCGGTGCGGGCGCGCTCGGGCTCGAGCCCACAGCGCCGAAATGTGTTCCAGATCTGATCGTCCAAATCCACCCGGTCGGTGACGAGGACGACCTTCTTCTGATTCGTGGTTCGAATGTCCTCGGCGATTGCGGTTGCGAGCATCACCATTGTGAGGGATTTGCCGCTGCCCTGCGTATGCCATACGACGCCGCCCGGGCGAGCTCCGTCCGGCTCGGAGTGGGTGATGCGGTCCATGGTGCGCTGCACGCAGAAGTACTGCTGGTATCGGGCAATCTTCTTTTCGCCGCCGTCGTAGAGAATGAAGTGGTGCATCAGCTGCAGGATCCGTTCCGGCCGGCACAGCGCAAAAAGGGCCAGATCCTGCTCCGTGGGCTCGCGGCCCGAGCGCTCGAGCGCATCGAAGTGCCGCCGGACATAGTGAAAGCGATCCTGGAACAGTTTGTCCTTTTCCTCCGCCGAGAGCGGACGGTTGACCGCCTCACGCAGCGCGGCGGCATCTACCTGCTCGCGCCATACCGACCAGAATGGTGAGGGCGTGCCGGTCGTGCCGTAGCGGGCCTCGTTCTTCGAAATCGCCAGCAGCAGCTGAGAATAGAGGAACAGCCGAGGGATGTACTCGGCCTTCTGGTTGCGGATCTGCTGGGAGATCGCTTCGCCCATCGGGTCATCGAGATCGGGGCGTTTGCACTCGATCACCGCGACCGGGATGCCGTTCAGGAACAGCACGAGGTCGGGCCGGCAGGTGTCGGTGGAGCCGGTGCGCTCGACCTCGAATTCCTCGGTGACATGGAAGGCATTGCGCTCGGGGTGCTCCCAGTCCACGTACTTGAGGGGGAAGCTGCGCGTGTCGCCGAGGATGGTTTGCTGGAGCGACTTGCCGAGACGCAGCAGGTCGTAGACCCGTTCGCTGGTGCGGACCAAGCCGTCGATCGGGATGTCTTCGAGGGCTTGGACTGCGGTAGCGATGTTCCCTTCGGAGAATGGCCATGCTTCGCCCTTGAACCGGATGCGGTTCAGCTCGCGGAGCCTCGGAGCTAGGATTCCGGTGAGGAGGACGCGGGAGGCCCGGTCGCCGCGCAATGTGATGGCCTCGGCCGGCGTGAGGTACGTCCAGCCTAGGTTCTGAAGCACTTGGAGCGCCGGGACCTGCGAGAGGTGGTCCTCCTTGAAGAGGGGCGTGCCGTCGGCGCTCATTGGATCACGCGGGAATGCGAATCTGGCCGGCGAGGAGCAGCTCCATCACACCCCGGCGCTGCCCATCGAGTGCGATGTGCAGACGTTCCAATAGCTCGATCTCAACACCAAGCGATCCGATAAAGTCCGCGATCTTTCGCTGCTCGGGAAGTCTGGGTAGTTGTACCTTTATCTTCAGAAACGCATGGGAATTGAGTCGCTTGGCCTTCCGCCCACCCACAGCGAGTCCGATTTGACGGGCATAGAACCAGGGCTGCGATGCTAGGGCGGCCAACCACCTCACGTCCAGTTCGGGTGACACCTCGAAGCACGGAAGGTCCAACGTCGTCTCGAATCCATCGAGCTCCGGCGGAACGATACCGCACGCACCATTGAGGAAGTCCAGTTTGCTGTAGATGAACTGCCCAGCTGACCGCCGATAGTACTGCGTTCCGGAGCTGCCGCGACGTGGATTCGTTGAGGCAACTACGCCGCGCCCGTAGAGCTTTACCGTCAAGCGGCGGGCGGTTGCACCGTTTGAACACGGCACACGACTCTCCCGTAGGAGCTCACCGAGAGAGCGCGTCTCTCGCGCATCCACTTCGAACTCCCTGAACCGGCGCTTCCCAGTCAAGAGGTCTTGCACCAGGCTGCGTTTGAATCCGCGCTTGGCACCCAAGAGCCCCTCAACCACGGTGATGGCGCCGTCCCACTGCCGAAGAGTAGTCGCGATGGACTCTTGCTCTGGTACTGACGGCAGCAGTACCTCGAGCTTCCGGAAGTAGGGAAGTCCGATCGTCTTGATCGTCGAGCCCGAGGCGATCCGCTTGAGCTCGGACTTGATGAACTGGAACCAGTAGTAGAGGTACAGGTTAACGATCTGTGGCCCACACTCCCACGTCAGGAAGTGCTGACTAACGGCCATGGGGGTCGTAGTGACGGCGCTCTTACCAACAGCCGCATCGCGGCTTAAGACGACCACCCCCGGCGGGTGCAGCACGGCTGAGGAGTTCTCGATCCCCTCCTCGGAGATTCGCTCCCGTGTGGACCCGATGTACACTCGATCCAACGCCGGAAGGTCCTTAAGGGAAAGCCACGCGATGTCTCCATTCCAATAGCGAGGCACATCTTTCTTCGGCGTGTGACCGGATCCTCGCGTCGCAACTAGGTCGACCCGGCAAATCCGCCAGCCCTCCGGCAGGCGCTGCCTGGGCATGCGCGACACAAGGTGCGCGAACAAGGCTCGCTGTGACACTTCAGGTTCCTCGCACTAGGGTGGCGAGTGATTCTCTTATACGCTTTCTGGTCTCTTCAAGCTCACTCTCCAACTCCTTGATGCCCGATTCTAGCGATGGCAAGTCGACCTCGACGGCGGACTCGACCGTGTCCACGTACCGGGCAATGTTAAGGTTATGCTCGTTCTCCCTGATCTCCTCTATTGATGCACGATGCGCGTATTTCTCCACCGCCGCCCCAGCCTTGACGGTCGACACGATCTTCTCAATGTCGTCGGGCCGCAGCCGATTTTGGTTCTTGCCGCTCTCGAACTCCCGGCTGGCATCTACGAACATCACCTCGGTGGCCTTCCGACCCTTCTTGAAGAGCAGAATCGCGGCGGGAATGCTAGTGCCGAAGAACAGGTTCTCCGGAAGCCCGATCACTCCATCGAGCAGGTTGTCCTCGATTAGTTGCTTACGGATCTTGCCTTCCGACCCTCCACGGAACAGCACGCCGTGCGGCACGATCACGCCCACCCGGCCCCCATCCTCGAGCGCTGTCTCCACCATGTGACTGATAAAGGCATAGTCTGCCTTGGACTTTGGCGGAGTGCCGCGGTGGAATCGGTGGAAGGGATCGCCCGGCGCGTGCTCGGCGCCCCACTTGGCGAGCGAGAACGGCGGATTCGCCACAACCACGTTGAACTTCATCAGCCGGTCGCCGTCGACCAGCTTCGGGCTGTTCAATGTGTCGCCCCACTCGATGCGGGCGTTGTCTACGCCGTGCAGGAACATGTTCATCTTACACAGCGCCCAGGTCCCGCCATTGACCTCCTGGCCATTCACGAAGTAGTCTGAACTCCCGACTTCACGCGCCACCCGAATCAGCAGGGACCCTGAGCCGCACGCTGGATCGCAAATCGTCTCCCCCGGCTTGGGCGCAAGCAGCTTGGCCAGGAGCGTCGCCACCTCGGCCGGCGTGTAGAACTCGCCGCCCTTCTTCCCCGCGTCGCTCGCGAAGTGGCCGATGAGGTACTCGTACGCGTTTCCAATGATGTCCAGCTCGCCGATCCGCGAGGGCCGGAGATCCAAGACTGGATTGGCAAAGTCCTCGAGGAGGTTCTTGAGCCGACGGTTCCGATCCTTCGTCTCGCCGAGGTAGGGCTCGCTGTCGAAGTCCACGTTTCGAAACACGTTCTCGAGCTTGGCCCGGTTGGCATCCTCAATCTTCTCGAGCGCAATGTTGATCAGCTCGCCTACGTTCTTGGCGTCGCGCCGCTGGTAGAGGTATTGGAAGTGCGACTCCGCAGGCACCACGAACCGTTCGCGCGCGAGCGCCCGTTCCATCCGGACCGCATCGCCCTTGTATTTCGTCTCCAGGTCGGCTCGCTTGTCGGTCCACACGTCGCTCACATACTTGAGGAACAGCATCACCAGCACGTAGTCTTTGTACTGCGCAGGGTCGAGCGTGCCGCGGAACGTGTCACACGCTCGCCACAGCGTATCGTTGATCACCTGCTGGGAGATTCGTTCGGTCATCTTGCTTTCCTCCGCGCACCATCGCGTAGACCTTCGATGATTCGGGTAGATTGGAGCGACTGCAACTGGTCCAGCGCCTCGTCGAGCCGCTGGCGAAGTAGCCGCTCGCGCGCCATCAGCTCGCCCACTTGCGCGACCTCGCCCTGCACTGCTTCAGACGGCACGACCACGGGCAGCGTTTCGAACGAACGCCGCTGGACCAACGGGGTGCCAGCGCCGGTGCGCATCCGGTCGATCGCCGCCTGGGCGGGCGTCTGGTTCAAGTACCACGCCAAGTAACCGCCGTCCAGGCCCGGCTTGGGCCTCATGATGTAGAAGCTTACCGGCGCGATGGTGGGCTCCTTCACGTTGGCGAGCACCCACGCGCGATTCTTCTCCCCCCTCGACATGAAGAGCACGTCACCGCTCCGTACCTTATACGAATTTGGATCAGTGTGCGGCGTGATTCGCAGCTCGTGCGCCGGCTCGTAAACGTACGGCATCCCGTCAGTGAGATGCCGCGTGAGTATCAGCTGATGGGTGCCGTTCAGGGCGTGCTCCATCCGGCCACGCACCGAAAAGCCGGGGAGGACCTCGGCGCACTCCGCGAGTGGTAGCACCCGAGCGGCTTCGGCCCTCCCCCTCTTCGTCATCCGTTGCAGGCTGGGTTGTAGCTGCCGATCAGGTCCTGCTCGATCACGAGCCGCTGCCGCTCCGACTCCTCCACCATCGCAGCAACATGCGTCTTGCGGTGGCGGCTGAAGCAGTCTGCCTTGTGGTGATTGTCGAATCGCTCGCTTAGGTCGTCGGTCTGGCCGACGTAGATCACGGCGTACCCGTCGGCATCCTGTCGGAGGACGGAGTAGACACCGCCCACGGCCTTGAGCGCCGCGCCCCACTGGTAGACGTAAAGCTGGTACTTGGCGCCCGAGCGCCCCACAAATGTGATCGTCGTTTCAACTCCGGTAGCCATGTGCTGCCCTTTCAAGTGCGGGCTCGACTGGACGGCCACCGGCTCGGCGACTATACTTCTCGTTGCCATCGGCCTGACCTCGGGACGCCTTTGTCGCACCCAGGTTGAGGTTGGTGTGAGGCCCGTGCTCCTAACACGGGCCTCAGTATTTTCAGCCGAGAAACACAAATTCTCGGCTGTGGAAGAAACGGTACAGCCAGTACCGCCATCCTGTCAAGTCTAGTACGAGTAACTCAAGAACTGCAATTAGTTTGCATTGACTTATTGACAATTGTCGGCGACATTATCGGCACATAACTATGGTGCTCCTGTCGTCCTTTCAACCGGCCCTGGCGCCGGATCAGATCGCCGAACTAACCCGCCTGCTGGGGGAGATCGACGAGTTCAAGGGGCATTGGCGGAAACTCGGTGAGATCCGCGCGGAGCGACTCGCGTCGCTGCGCCAGGTCACCACCATCGAGTCCGCCGGGAGCAGCACCCGCATCGAAGGCGCCCAGCTGAGCGACGAGGAAGTCGCACGGGTGCTCCAGGGCCTCAAAGTGGACAGCTTCCGCGCGCGCGACGAAGGCGAGGTGCGGGGATACGCTGAGGTCCTGCAGACAGTCTTCGATCACTACCGCGACATCCCGCTCACAGAGAACTACATCAAGCAGCTGCACAAGATTCTGCTCGGCCACGTCGAAAAGGATGCCTGGCACCTGGGCGAGTACAAGAAGCACGAGAACAACGTCGAGGCCCAGCACCCGGACGGCAACAAGACGATCATCTTCCGAACGGCCTCTCCGTTCGACACGCCCCGCTTGATGGCGGAGCTCGTAGCCGCGACGAAGGAGGCGCTTGAAAGCGACGCGCTGCACCCACTGATCGTCATCGCTCGGTTCATCGTGGAGTTCTTGGCCATCCACCCGTTGCAGGATGGCAATGGTCGCCTATCCCGCGCGTTAACGGCCCTCTTGATGCTTCAGACCGGCTATGAGTATGTGCCGTATGCCTCAGTCGAGCGCATCATCGAGGAAAACAAGCCAGGCTACTATCACGCCCTTCGAGTCTCCCAGACAGCGATGCAGGCTGATCCGTCCCAGTTCGGCGACTGGCTCCTGTTCTTCCTTCGAGTCCTGCAAACGCAGAAGCGGATCTTGGCAGCCAAGCTCGACGTCGAGCGCGCAATCGTTCACCTCAAGGACATTCAGGTACGTGTGCTCGAGATGGTCCAGCGTCAGGGCCGGGCAACGAGCAGCGACGTCGCCCGCGCGCTGAGGATCCAGTCCCGCGCTGCCCGCTACCACTTGGGCTTGTTGGCCGAGCAGGGGCTGCTGGACTCGCACGGCGAGCGCCGGGGACGCTACTACTCCCGACGGATGGCCCCACCGAGCGCAGTGTCCCCTGAAGAGTCGCGCAACGCTGCTATCCTGGCCGTTGTCCTGGAACTGGGCGGGGCGGTCACGCGAGGCGATCTCCTGCAGATCGTGGCCCAGCATGGGGGGCAAGGTCGGCTGGTCGGCTCGATGCATGGCCGGCGGAAGGCCCATCTCAAGCGAGACGCAAAGACTGGCAAGAGCGTGTTGACATCGAGGGGACGCGAGATCGCGGAACAGTATCTCTTCGCCCGGCGGCTCGCCCGCCAGGGAGTGGTGGCCGAACTGCCGGTGAAGGATGCATCTTCTCCCGGACCTTCCTGACTGCCCCAGGAGGCAGCGTGCGCAAGCGACCACATCTGCTGGTGCAGCATCTCGAGAATCTCTCGCGCCGCGTCCTGGAGGACTTCCAGGACATCATCCGAGAATACGTCCGCGGTCGTCGAGGACTCTATGCGCTATACCGTCGCGGCAAGTTGCAGTATGTAGGTCTAGCCTCCGACCTGCGGTCACGGCTCCGGGCGCACTTGCGCAACCGGCACTCGCAAAGCTGGGATGGCTTCAGTCTGTTCCTCACGGTCGGAAGCGATTCACTCCGAGAGCTCGAGGCGCTACTAATCCGCATTGCACGACCGCGAGGAAACATGTCAAAGACCAAGTTCCCCCGGTCGCAGGACCTCCGACGCATTTTCCGCAGCCAGATCAAGAAGAGGCAGCGAGCCGACCTTGACGCCTTGTTTCTCACGCCCTCGCGGGGCGGAGGCAAACGGAAGGAAGAACGTGTCGGACGACGGGGGGAGGCCCGCCTATCGCAGTACGTCGATGGCCGCCTATTGATTCGGATGACGTACAAGGGACGCGTCTATAAGGCTCGGATCAAGTCGGATGGCTGGATCCGCTTCAGGAAAAGGCTCTTTCGCTCCCCTTCACTCGCCGCCACAGCTGTGAGCCACCGCCCCATGAACGGATGGTCCTGGTGGAAGTACCAGCGGGCACCTGGAGATTGGATCCCCATCGATCACCTGCGTCGCTAGCGTCGAGCACCTGCCCCGCCGAAGAAGAAGCCCCACACCAGAAGTCGATGTGAGGCTTGCTCTTCACTCAGTCGGGACGACGGGATTTGAACCCGCGACCCCCTGAGCCCCATTCCTTTAGGACTTTGCCTTCCTCGAAGGTTTCGACTTGCCGGAACTGTTGAGGGCGACCGCTTGGCGAACGAGCGCCTTGAAGGCGGACGCGTCAACTGCTTCTCCTTCGTGGATGTCGAGCGCGCGGCGCACCTTTCCGTCGAGACTCGAGTTGAAGAGACGGGCCGGATCCTTCAGAGACGCGCCCTTGGGGAAAGTAAGCTTCACGTGATTCTTGTAGGATTCGCCAGTGCAGATGATGCCGTCATGCGACCAAACCGGGTTGCCCCACTTCCACTCCTCGACGACGTCCGGGTCGGCCTCCTTGATGAGCTGGCGCATCCTGCTCAAGGTCTCCCCGCGCCAATCCGCGAGCTCGGCGATTCGTTTCGAGATGAGCTCCGCTGCCGACTGGCCTTGGCTCGCGCCCGACTTTTTCATGTTCTCATCCTAGAAATGGCGGCCGCCTGCTTGATCCAGGTCGCCAGCTGCTTCTCGTCGACCTTGTCGTCCTCGTGGATGTCGAGGTAGCGCACGTCCTTTTGCTTGGACGCGCCGGGGGGGACAGGACGCAGCGACGTGCCGCGGAAGAAAGCCACCTTGACGTACTTCGTGAAGCAATGGAGGCTGAGGAACCAGCCTTGGCCCCCCCCCCGGGCTCCGTAGAAGGGCGAGTTCCATTTGACCGCCTTGCGCACGCCGGGGACGGTGCGCACGATGAGCGCGTCGAGGCGGCGCCCCAGCCCTCGTTTCCAACCCGGCATGGCCGCGATGTACGCCTGCACGGGGGCGTCGCCGTCGCCCTTCGCGATCTGAGGGTTGCCGCCTGCGAGGAGAGTCGGCTTCGTGGACTTGGACGCCTTCACAGAATCGCTGCGAGGGGACAGGCAAAGCCCGGTAGCACGTCCTCGCCGTCGAGCTCACCACCCTGGCTGATGGTCACCTCGGTACCG
>Ga0326597_10009702_pt1 | contig 12872 bp, 13 predicted proteins | sample RVTome_12_FD_203789 | JGI IMG/M metagenome (GOLD analysis project Ga0326597, IMG submission 203789) | Soil microbial communities from uranium-contaminated site in the Upper Colorado River Basin, Wyoming, United States - RVT100D185 | ecosystem: Environmental > Terrestrial > Soil > Contaminated >... | reverse complement strand
GGAGATTGAAGGGCTTGAAATCACATACTTCTTTTCGCGCAGCTCTCGAACATACTGGGGCGGTCCGTCAAATAAATCGGTGAGGACTTCCTTCATCCCCGCCAGATACTGGAGCTTTTCAAAACGCTGGAGCAATCCCGAAAACTCCGAATATGTAAACAGCCCGCACGGGCGTCCCTGCATGATGTCCAACATGCGCTCGGATGTGACTTCGTTTGGATAAATCCGCTCCGGTACGGCATCGTGCAGCAGGCGCTTGCCGATATTAAGTGCAGTCGTTTTTCGATACAGGCTTGTAGGTCCAAGAAGGACAACCCACAGGTTGGGCGTCACAGCGTGATCACCGAACTTATAGGTGATACCGTTCCCGATAGCAGCGGCTATAGTCGTAAGAGCTGATGCCAACGAGTAGATTCGTGGTGCGTTGGTCAAAGGCTCCGCGTATTGCATGTACCGAGACAGGAATGATTCTCGCGGTATTGTCCCATCTAGGTCCGTGCGGGAGCCCAACTGTTCGAGTTTGATCTCAGTCGTCATTCGCCAGTCCAATCCTTTACAATGTGCCACCTCGAAACCGATACACTTACGGAAGCGGCAGACTTTGCGACGCCTCCGCGTTATCCGACGGTCTGCTATTGCATCACGCCAGGCCCTGTCGCTAGTCGATCACGAAGTGAGGCGTCGACGATCCCCTCCCCGAGGGCCACTTTCAGCCTTATCGAACGCGGGTCACGCATTTGCATCTCCCGTGCGCTCCCTGTTACAAAGGACAAGCTTTGCCTCAGGGCGCAGGTATGAGAGGTGCAGGTTGCGCACGACCCCCGACCATCGGAGGGGAGACACCCGTGCCTTCCCAGAGACGAGTTCAGCCTGCTTCGCGGCTACTTCGGCTTTGGGGAAGTGGAAGATCACACGGCCGGCTTCGACCGTAACCTTGGAGATCGCAATGCCCCGGTAAATCAGGTAGGCAGCCAAGTCGACATCCAAAACGCTTGTCAGTTCAATCGCTGGTCTTGCATTCATCCTTGAACCCTCCGTCTTCGTCTTCGAGCCAAGTGGAAAGAAGCAGCTCTACCACAATGCCCTCGAGCGCTCTTAGAGCCGATTCTTCCTCAGCCCGCCTCGGCACCTTGTCCTCGACCATTCCGCATACTCCTCCTCGTCGCTGGTCAGCCCGTTGCTGTCTAGACTCTATGGGGGTATGGCGAACGATCACCAATCCTGCCTTCGATGCGCTGGTGCGACGGGGACGGAGACCGGTAAGGCCTGAACGAGTCGGAAGTTAGGACGGGAAGGAAAAGTTGTATTTGATTGGAAGACGTCGGTGATTATTCACCGAGCCGCCAGGAGAAGAATCAGGGAGAGTCTCCCTGCCTCTTTCCCAAAAGGAACTTGGGCCGGTACGCGTGAACTTTGCGGTACGAATGGAACGGGTCGTCCGCAATGCCCAGAAGCGCTTTCAGTCGCCCGCGAATGTCCTTAATCGCAGCCTTAGCCCGGCCGCGGGTTTTGGGATCGGCCGGTACGTCCCAACTGATCTCCCTATCCTGTGCGAGCCTTTGGAGAATCAGCCACCGTGTGTCTCGCCGGCACGTTCGGCGATCCTTGAAACCGATTTCCGCGAAATTGTACAGACAGGATAGCGATCGGGCGTCTATTCGGAGCGTATCGTCATCGATGAAGGTCAAGCGTACTTCCTCCCAGCGAAGCTTCTCCAACGCGTGGAACTTGGCCGATCCGATACGGTCAATAATCGTCTTTTGCGGTTGAGAGTCATCATCGATTTGTTCACTTAGTTCGCAGGATTTCTGCCATGAATCCAACCACGGCTCTGCTGACGTCCTTGCACCTCCTGCCTCAGGCCCGGCAGGTGGTGGATCCAAGAGAGCCACAATTGTTGGAACCTGAAAGAATTCGTCGACGAGTTTACGGGCAAAGGCTAGCTTCCGAGCAACCATGTCGTCCGCAGTGATGAGTCTCTTTGAATATGCCTTGTCTACCCGATCATTCTCATGGGCCACGGCCGTGAACAATTTTCGAAGTGCTACCCAGTAGGCCGCGACCGAGATATCCTCAACTGTGAATATGCACCGTTCACTTAATCCTTCACCAAACTTATGGGAGCGAACTAGGCCCAGCTCGCGTTTCTCTGCCGGCGTGAGTGTTTGAATGAACGCCTTTTCTGCTGCGGGCAGTGAATCCAGTCGGTGAAGTGCCTCGTCTGGCCACGGATCCGATGGAACGATGGGCAAGAGGTGCCGTTTCTCGGGCGGTGTTGCTTCCCACAGTATGTCGCTGACCAGAGATGCCAGGAGTGTGACCGTCTCCGATGTTTGCTTCATCTCATGGAAGTCCACGAAGCGCAACACGCCGTCGTTTCTTGCGGCCGCCAGCTCCGTGGCAGCTGAAATGCGTTTTTGTAGTTCGCGTCTATTGGCATCCTGCCACGAGTGGGTGATCAGCAACAGGGGAACCAGTGGGGCTACATGACCCGTCCAGGCGCAGTTCGTGAGAAACTGGGCCGCGAGGGCGAGAATGCACTCCGGACTATCGGCTAGGCCGGGAACGTAGATCGAGTTGCCGAAGCGCTGAAGCAGCTGGGGGCAAATATCTCGATGGGGGGCCGGAGTGTGACTGTACAGCGCCTTGCGGAAGTCGTCGTTCGGGACCGGTGGTGGCGGAACTTCGGCAGCGGAGGCAATTAGGAGTTTGTTCGCGGGCCGCGGGCCGCCGCTGTCCAGTAGCTGCATCAGCACCTCCTGTTGGCTCGCGGTGAGGAGGTGGATGCCGTCGAGGAGGACGGTGTCGGTGCCGTTCAACCAATCCGGCTGCGGATCTGTGATGCAGCTGATCGTCTTGGCACCACGATCCTTGCACAGCCGATAGTGAAGGTATCTTGCGAGTTCCCCCTTGCCCGAACCGGGGGGGCCGAAGAGCAGGACAGGCCGCCAGCTCGGTTGCTTCGAGTAACTGGAGACGAGCCGCTCAATCTGCTCGATGAAGTCCCGTGAAAAGCCGGCGGGGAATGCTGGTGTCCCCGCATGTTTGAAAGCTTGTTTTTGCGGCTTTTCAGTCTTCGTCGCCTGATTTCGCACAGTCCTGACCTGTCCTGTCTCCCTCGCCAGCCAATCCGAACTTCTCCGCGCACTTGAATGGCATCGCCACGTTCGGCCCAAGGACGGTCTCCGAGTACCTAGCGGGCCATCTGGGCACTGAGGCTGGCGCCGGACGCCCTCAGGATAATAGCAACTCCAGGAGATGGCCTCAAGAAGCGAGTCTGTGATGCCCATAATCGACTGAATTCATTATAGTTGACAGGAATATGTGAGAGTAGTAAATTGAATAGAGTTACCGGCCGAACCCTTGAATGACAGAGGGGGATAACTGTTTTCCGACCATGGCTACCAAGTTCCGAGAAGATAGAGCTACGCAGGCTGCCGCCAAATTGCTGAGTTTGAGCAATGGCCGGTTGAATGTGCTCAGCCTTATCAAGCTGCTGTATTTCATCGATCGGGAAGCGCTGCTCAGATGGGGACGACCTATAACATTCGACTCCTACTACTCCATGCCTCACGGTCCGGTGGTCAGCTTTACTCTAAACCTCATCGATATGCCGCGGGATCCGGTTAGTCCCAGTTACTGGCATCGGTATATTTCTGAGCGCAAGGATCACGAAGTACAACTTCTGAAAGACGTGCCGAACGACCAGCTCTCAGAAGCGGAGGAGCTGTTGATCGACGAGGTGTTTCAAAAGTATCAAGGATATACGCAATGGGAGCTTCGAGATCTTTCTCATAAGTTGCCAGAGTGGAGAGACCCACACGGATCCAGTGTACCAATTACGGTCCGAGACATACTTGAGGCCGAGGGTATCTCTGAGGTCGACATTCGCGAGGTTGAGGAATTCCTAGACGCCGAAGCGGACATCTGCAACGGCACCACATGAATGGACGTCATCGCTGCTGGAAGGACGCTATGGCTGCGGGGGCCGGGTCTCTCAAAACCTCATATTTGGCTGATTGTCACCGATGTGATCCCCAATCCAGAACGGATCGTAGCGGTCATGGTGAGGACGTCTACCGTACGCACTGATCCAACCTTAATTCTGAAACCGGGCGATCACCCATTCATTAAGCATCCATCATCCGTGCACTACTCGACCGCTAACTACATTCCAATGCAAACTATCCGGACCGCGCTGCAAAATGGAAATTGTCACTTACGTGAGGATCAAACAAAGGAGTTGCTGGCACGCGTCCGGGCTGGACTCTTGCGCTCTCCATTCACGGTGCACGCCATCAAAGCCACATGTCTGACTATGTTCGAGTGATCAGGATGCATAAACGCGTCTGTTATTCGCTGGCGATTATCGCGGCCCATTCCAGCGACCGTCGGCCATTCTGGCACTAACGGTAAGCCGGCCGAGCCGGGCACGGAGGCAGTGCCGGCCGGGCACACGCCAATCGATCGCTACACGGGAGCACCGCCCGCCTCAGCCCGGCGACGTACCGGTCAAATGTAACCTTCCCACAATACGTTACCTTTCCGGCGGTTAGTCTCTGGCCTGAAATGCGCCAGTTTCCAATTGACGCACCCGTTGGTCTCGGTTATGTTTGGCCTCATTCGGACCTGTCTTTGCAGGAGCAACATCCATGGGCTGCACGGCCGCCTTACGGGCTTGGACGGCGAGCCCTGGTCGCTCGGAGAAAGCTCGCAAGGCAAGGACGCATGAGGCCAGTCTTTCGCAAGTCACCTCTGGAAGACCGTTAGGAGATTTGAACGGTGCACGGGTTTCTCGGTCACAGCGATGTGCGGATTTCGATGATAGGCAGCCGCCAATTCCACTGCCAGAGTTGTGGCGCGAAGAGCCCGGCGGACACGTCGTGCGCTTAGAATCGATGCGGATTGTGCGGAAACCATATAAGACGCCGAAATCTCAGGACGACGACTCTAATCCAATCACGAAAAGAGAGCTTACGCCGAATTGCGTGCGGCGTACTATCTGGAAGGTAGATCCAAAGCGGGCTTATCTGGAAACCATATAATCGTTGTTAGAGCCCATCCACAGAACGGAGTAGAGCAAATGGCACAGGTCCCTCCAGAAGTCGCGAAGGAAGAATACGGGATCAATTGTGAACACGAGAAGATGCCAAAGGGCGAACTCCGTTTCCGTCTAAGGTGTGATCACGACGGCACTGCGTATATTCGGACGGTCGCGACCGCAGATAGTGGTTGGCAACGAAGTCACTACCATAAACAAGTTCGTGAAACCTATATCGTGCAGAAGGGGTGGATGGCGTTGGCCACCCTCCGGGATGGCAAGTTGATCCTCGAGCGTTTCTCGGAGAGCGGAATTGTCACTACGCAACCCGAAGTTCCACATAACGTCTATCTTCCGGGAGATGCTGTAGTTCACACCGTAAAGCACGGTACCGCAGTCGGAAAGGATTGGGACGAGCACACCGAGCTCGACCAACTTACCGCCACATTGACTGAACGACAGATTGTCGCGCTTGAGGGCCTTTCTCCGGTTGTCGCAGACATTGAAACGCGGTTCAAGTCCTACGTGGACGTGTACAACAACCTGGACAAGCTGTTGTGGAGTGTTCCAGCGTTTTTCATTGCTGCCGCTTCGATTCTGCTGGGCTTGATCGGAAACACGCTAGCCAAATCCGATTCAGAACTATCCGCCGAGGTGTGGGGTGGTGTCTTCTTCTTCGTCGGCCTGCTGTTCTTTCTCGGCACTTACAGCATGTGGAGAATCCGATTGCAGCACACGCGAATGGGTGATCACATAAGGGTTCTCGAACCCCAGGGCTATTTCCGTTTACGCGCTCAAACCGTGAAACGGTGGCTTCCGCCCTCGGCGCCGCATCTCTTTATGGTTGTGTTTGGTGCGCTCAGTCTGGTGTTTTTCTGGCTCACCTTTCAACTTTATCGAGGCGACGCTTGGCTCGCACAATTACTTCGAATTGGAGTGGGCTCTAACCCGTAGGTGGAGCGGACGCGCTAAAGCGCGCCGCTCACCATATCGTTATGCGCCACGGTTGAACCATCTGGGTCATGGCTGCAGACAAGGTCTAAAGCATGAATTTGCTTCCTCAACTGTTCGACTGGCTCTCCGCGAACCCCTGGCTTAATCTGATCTTCTTGGTTCTTGCTGTCGTCAGCATCATCGCGACTGTTGCGTCGCATGTCCTCAGCCGTCGTCGGAAGATACCCTGCTTCGACAAGAAAAGTGTTCGACTCGTCGAAGAGAAGGCGGTGAAGATGCCTGGAATTCGGATCCTCTATGGCGACGAGCGCATCGAGAGCCTGACGCTCACGAAGCTCGCAATCTGGAACGCAGGCGACGATCTGGTCGAACCCGCCGACCTTGCCCCTTCCGATCGCCTTCGGTTGGAGGTTATGCCACCAGCGAAGATCTTGGGAGTTGAAATAGCGTACGAGTCCACACCGGCCAACAACTTCAGATTCGTTCCGTCGGAGACTCCCGACACGATGAGGTACATCGAGTTCGATTACTTCCATCGGCGTGAGGGGATCGTGGTAGATCTGTTTCATACCGGATCCGACGCAGACGTCAGACTACGAGGCACACTCAAGGGCTTGGGACATCCAAGGAGACTTCGAGCCAATGACGACGCTCTCACAGATCGATTCTTCGTTCGTCCGATCGTTCGGCCGGTCATAAGGACCCTTAAGAAGCTGCCGAGCCCGTTCGGCTTCAGTCTGTTTGTTGTGATTGCCTTCGGCCTGATGCCGTTTATGGTGCCGCTCTTCGTCATCGATCAGGTGCAAAAGTATCTCAGGCCGATTCCCAAGGAGTTCTCACTCTGAAATCGGTTACGTATGGCGCATAACACTTATGAGGCCTCCCGGTGGCAAGGGGAAAGTTGAGCCCTGAGCAGCCGTGTGTCCTCCTCTCAGGCTGGTTGCCACCACCCAGCATACGATCTCCGTATGCCGAGGAGGAGGCCTCGATGAGTATCAAGCGGGTGCAGCCGACTCACCCCGCGTTGGGGGGGTTGTGGCTTTCGCTCGAATGTTGGGCTTTCGGACAATGAGATGATATGAGCGACAACCGATTATTCGCTGGATACTTCAAAGAGATACACGCAGTGGCCCAGCAGGGCGATGCGCGAGAGGAGAGCTTCTACCCTGCCCTCGCTGCGATGCTGAAGGCAGTGGCCGACGCCACGGGCCGCAAGCATGTCCGCGTTACCACTCTCCCGAAACCCACGGACGCCGGTAACCCCGATTTCCGCCTTTGGAACGGCACCGATCGAATTGTCGGCTATGTAGAAGCAAAGAAGCCGACGGAAGAACGCCTCGACGCTATCGAGGAGTCGGAACAGCTCACGCGCTACCGGAGCACGTTCCCCAACCTGATCCTCACGAACTTCTTCGAGTTTCGTCTCTACCGCAATGGGGAACGGGTGCAGACGGTGCTCGCAGCGCGGCCTTTCGTCCTCACTCGTCTGCACACAACTCCGCCCCTCGAGAAACCCGAGGACCTACGCGCCCTTCTCGACCGTTTCCTCGGCTTCTCGCTGCCCAAGGCATTTACGGCTGAGACTCTCGCTGTCGAACTGGCCAAACGCACCCGGTTTCTTCGAGATGTTATCCACCAGGAACTGGGTCGAGAGCAGAACGCGCCCGGCGTTCTGTCCGGCTTTTTCGAGGCGTTTCAGACCTATCTCATCGGCACCTTGACGACTGAGGACTTCGCCGACCTCTTCGCCCAGACGATCGCCTACGGACTCTTTGCCGCCCGCACCCGCGCCGGAGACGGCTTCAGCCGCCGCGCCGCCTTTGACAGCATCCCGCACACCATCGGCGTGCTGCGCGATCTGTTCCGCTTTATCTCGCTGGGCGACCTGCCCGAGCAACTGGCCTGGTGCGTCGACGACATCGCCGAGGTGTTAGCCGTGGCCGATGCCCCCGGCATTCTCGACCGGTACTACCACGAAGGCAAAGGAAGCGACCCGATAGTTCATTTCTATGAGACTTTCCTAAAGCAGTATGATCCGGACGAGCGGGAGCGGCGTGGCGTCTACTACACGCCCGAACCGGTTGTCGGCTACATCGTCCGCTCGCTCCACAGCATCCTGAAGACCGACTTGGGGAAACGTGACGGTCTGGCCTCAGACGGCGTGACCCTGCTCGACCCGGCGGCGGGCACCATGACCTTCATTGCCCGAGCCGCACAGCAGGCCGTGGCCGAATTCGAGGTCAAGTACGGCAAAGGCGGCCGCGCCGACTTCATCCGCCGCCACATCCTCAAGAACTTCTACGCCTTCGAGCTGATGATGGCACCTTATGCCGTCGGCCACCTAAAGATGAGCTTCTTTCTCGAAGAACTCGGCCACCGCCTGGCTGACAACGAGCGCGTTCCCTTCTATCTCACCAACACCCTCGATAATGAGGAACTGGAGCAGAGCCGATTACCCGGCTTTTCCGCGTTGGCCGAAGAGTCCAGACTTGCCGGAGAAGTCAAGAAGCGGACGCCGATCCTCGTCATTCTCGGCAATCCGCCGTATTCGTTCAGTTCATCGAATATCGGTCCGTGGATTCAGACACTCATTGAAGACTACAAAGTCCTCGATGGGCAGCCAATGAAGGAGAAGAAGATTGGAGTCATCCAGGACGACTACGTCAAGTTCCTCCGCTTTGCTCAGTGGAAAATCGCGCAGGCCGGGCGTGGCGTCGTCGGTATGATCACCAATCATTCCTACCTTGACAGCCCGACCTTCCGGGGGATGCGGCGAAGCCTCATGCACACCTTCGACGACATCTACATCCTCGATCTGCACGGGAATGCGCTGAAGAAGGAGATCTGCCCTGACTGCTCGCCTGACAAGAACGTCTTCGACATCCGCCAGGGCGTGGCCATTGCCTTCTTCGTGAAGCGCGGAGGCAAGACAAAGGTTGATGCCGTGGTCCGCCACGCGGAACGCTACGGCCTTCGTGAAGTGAAGTACGACTGGCTCAATGCGCATGATCAGAAGAAGACCGAATGGAGAGAGCTGCGACCAGCATCGCCTTACTATCTTTTCGTCCCTCATGATAGGTCGCTCGAAGCTCAATATAGGAGGTTTACCGGCGTATCCGAGATAATGCCCGTGAACGGTGTTGGCATTATCACTCGAAAGGATGAGCTGACAATCCGATGGAGTCAGCACGAAGCTTGGAACACCGTTCAGCGTTTTCTGCAACTCTCACCAGAGTTGGCCAGAGCCGGCTACCAGGTCGGAAGTGACACAAGCAATTGGCAAGTTGCGCGGGCTCAGAAGGACTTGCGCGACTCCGGTCCGACACAGGACAAGATCGTTCCCATCCTATACCGTCCCTTCGACGTTCGATTCACCTACTACACAGGCAAAAGCATTGGATTCCACTCTCGGCCCTGCTACGAAGTGATGCGCCACATGCTGGCCGGGGAGAATCTTGTGCTCGCTGCACCGAAGCAACAGAAGAACGAATTCGGGGCGATGGCGACAGACTCCATTGGCGCACACAAATCGGTCGCCGCCTACGACATCAACTACTACTTCCCTCTCTTCCTCTATATCACTGCTGACCGTGAAGACCTGTTCGCCCATCATGAGCCATCCGAGCGCAAGCCGAATCTGAACCCGTCATGGGTCGCGACACTGGCGTCGGTCTACGGCAAGACGCCGGCGCCGGAGGACATCTTCCACTACATCTACGCCGTACTCTACGCGCCCGCGTACCGGACGAAATATGCCGAGTTCCTGCGGCGGGACTTCCCGCGCATCCCCTTTACGTCGGATGCGAAGCTGTTCCGCAATCTGGCCGCGCTTGGCGCGAAGCTGGTAGCCCTGCATCTTCTCAAGTCGCAGGTCCTAGATCCGCCCGCCTGCCGTTTCGAGGGCGACGGCGACGGGCGCATCGGCAAAGACCGGAAGAGCGGTTTGCGCTACGATGCCTCCGCGCACCGCGTGTGCATCAATGCCACGCAGTATTTTGTGCCCGTGCCGGAAGCCGTCTGGTCGTACCGAGTCGGCGGCTACCAAGTGTGCGAGAAGTGGCTCAAGGACCGCAAGGAACGCCGTCTTGACGTGGACGACATCCGGACCTACTGCCGGATCGTGACCGCACTTGGACTCACAATCGAGATTCAACAGAAGATTGACTCACTTTATCCTGGCATTGAGCGGGATACGGTTTCGCTTTCAGATCCGCACGTGGTTGACGAGACTTCTGGCGCCAGAACTGGCCGGCCCCGGCGCCGCCAACGTCGCTCATGATCGCAGAAGGTAAACTAGGGAGGAGTCGGCATGCCTAAGCGACTTACAGTATCTTTAAAGCGGCAACCGGCGCTGCAAGTGACGCGTGTGTCGATAGGAAGTAAGAAAATGGTGTACGTAATCCTGGCCGGCAAGCCCGTGAGATATCGCTATGGCCGTTCCAGGGTCGTCTACATTGGGACTACGAGCCGTGGAATAGCCCGAATCGCAGCCAGTGTGGCGTTCCGTGCCGAAGACGTGCTGAAGCTCCACGGTGTGAGGAATTTCACAGTGCACATACTTACCTGCGCAGCGCGCCCACGGGTGAAGACTTGGGAGAAGCTGGAACGGGCCATGCTTTTGGCGTTCAGACGTCAATACGGAGACTTGCCCAAATGCAACACACAGGGCAAGCGAATGAAAGATGATAAACCGGATCCGTACTTCAGGCAAAGCCGCATCGAGAAACTCGTCGTCGCCTTGGGTTAGTGGATTGGCTGACACAGTGGGCAGGCGGCAGGAACGGATTTGTGCTGAAAGGGTGAGCGCTTTCCTGAGGCAGGCAGGCAGGACAGTGTCTGTCGAGAGAGGCGACGACCCGCCCGACTACGCCTTCACGGTCGACCGAAAGAAGTGGGCCGTCGAGGTGACTGGATTGATACCACAGATTATGCATGAAGGGAAAGCTCACTCTCGCGCTGGCATTGACGCCCGGACGGTTGGGATAGAGGAGGAAGTCAGAAGGGACGTGCTGCGACGTTCAGGAGGAGACGTGCATGGAGCCTACAACCTGCATCTCGAGGCGCCGTTTACGAAAGCAGAGGTACGAGAGATCGTGATTCGGGCCGCCGAGTACATAATGTCCAAAGATGGCGGAAGCATGGATTTACTTAAGGACGGAAACGCGATAATCGAAAGAAAGAAAGCAAATGGTGAGCTGACGGTCGGATCCATATGGAGCATTCGCCCCTTTCAGCGCCTCGCCGACGGGAGAAACAGCGACGCCTATGACCTCAAGGCGACATTGCTGCAGTGTTTGCAGTATGCCCTCGGGAAGAAACTGCCGCGGATGTGCAAACTCCAGGGTTATGACAAAACGGTGATAGTATTCTGGCATGAGATGAGCTGGTACGATCAGGACGATCTGGAGACTGCACTCGGGCAAGTGCTACCGGGACAACATGGAATCGACTGTTTCTTCTATGTCGACAGCGACAAAGTGCTTCAAGTCCTTGGCGCCGCTCATTAATCGAGGCTCCGGGCCGTTGGGAGGGCAGGGTAGGTAACATTAGGTTAAAACGTTACATTCCTTTAGCCACCCGCAGCGATTGTGGCGGTATTGGACCTGGAGGTTGTGGCGATACGGAGGCGGTGCATCGCTGCCGGCAGGCGCGGGACGGAAGTGGCGCCGGCAGGGTATACTCACGCCGCAAGGGCGCACGTAGGGAGCAGAGCAATGACGTCATTCGATTGGTTTCGGGCGGTCGCCAAGCTGCTGGTTGGCATTTCATGGCCAGCGGCGGCACTCATCGCCATCTGTATTCTGCGTAATCCATTGCGGAGTATTCTGAGTGCTATTGCATCGCTTATTGGAAAATCGAAGCTGAAGTTTCCGGGAGGATTCGAAGTGGTACCCGTGTCGGAAGACTTAGCGAGGAAGGACACAGTAAGCGCAGCGAGGCCAGAGATGGCGGTCTCGGATTCGCGACAGACAGAAGTCGAGGAATTCTTCCGACTTATCTCCCAAGCTACCAGGTTGGCAAACAGTAATAGACACAAGGAGGCTGTGGGCGAACTGAAGACTGCGAATCGCATTCTGCCGAATCAATGGCTAGTGTTGCACAACATGGCGGTGTCTCTTATCCGATTGGGAAAGAGCGAGAAGTGCCCCGAATACTGCATTGAAGCCGAATCGGTCTGTCGTGTAGCTCTAGCTGCTGCACCTAGTTTCCCTTATGGAACACTTTATAATCTGGCCCGGGCTCAGGCAGCAGGGGGGAATATAGTAGGATTACGAGAGACTTTCGAGCAGCTGAAGCTCATCAAACTGCCAGAGAATCTGGCTGGCGCGCTTGCAAAAGGTGATGTGGACTTTGAGGATTACCCAAATGTAACAGCGATGCCAGAATACCAAGTCTTGAAGCAGCATTGGTCGCAGGAGGTTGCGTAGGAGGGCAGCTCTCAACGGTTGGCCATGTAGGCTGGCTTATATGACTTTCGGCGCTAGTGTTCTAGCCCACAGGTAGAGCGTGGAAGTCGCATCAGCAGCGCAGGTATCACCTGGCCGATGGGGCCGTCGTGGAAAGTTCCGCGACACGCATGCAAAAGTTCGTCCTTGGCTTCGGAGTTTCAACGTAAAGGGCATCGGTTGGAGAGGGAGTAGTTCTATGCGACAGTCGAAGGCTCGGTGGTTCAGCATGTGCATACCTGCTGCCGTTATCTGGTACGGCATAGGTGTCGCCGACTCGTCGGCGGTGGTGGACCTTCAGTCGGCGGTGGCCCCAGCCAGTTCCACGGCCGCTCCTGCAGACACACCTGTGACTGGACTTCCATCTGGGCTAGCAACCTCTGACCGGAGCGCCGAAGCGACTTCCTCGTCCATCCCTGTCCCTGCAACAC
>Ga0326597_10009701_pt1 | contig 12872 bp, 6 predicted proteins | sample RVTome_12_FD_203789 | JGI IMG/M metagenome (GOLD analysis project Ga0326597, IMG submission 203789) | Soil microbial communities from uranium-contaminated site in the Upper Colorado River Basin, Wyoming, United States - RVT100D185 | ecosystem: Environmental > Terrestrial > Soil > Contaminated >... | reverse complement strand
TGCCGCCAGCTACGCTCTTCGTGGGGTATTCCGTTGAGTTGCGCCACGCGGTTCAGGGCCGACGTGAAAATCGAGGCGCCCGTCACACAAACTCGCACCTTTTCCTCGTCGATTGGTCGATCGACTCCGTGCACGCTGCACGGTAACGAGCAGTTTTCCGCTGACGGGGTCACGCACCACGCGCCAAACTGGTCCGCCTGACGCTCGAAACGCCGGGATATCCATCCGAACCCGACCCCCCAAAGCACAAGCGTCAAAGCCACACCTATGGCTTGGATGGACAGCAATGAGAGTGCTACGGGAACGTTGGGATTAAGCGCTGCACGCGCCAGCACCTCCATTAATCCCGCGATAATCAGCCACCCCACGAATGCGAAAACTAGAAAGTGTTGCATGTGTCGGTGGCGAATGTGGCCGATCTCGTGGCCGAAGACGGCTTCGATTTGTTCGTTGCTCATCGCCGAGATCAAGCCATCGGAAAGCAATATGTACCGCACCGGTGCGATAATGCCCATCACCGCGGCATTGATGAGCATGCCCGCGCTAGGCCATACGACGATGTCGTTGTATTTCATGCCCTGTAGCCTGCAAATTGATTCCAAGCGTTCACGCAGCGTGCCTTGTTCGAGTGGAATCGTTCGCCAAATACGCGTCAACATCAGCGGGGCAGAAACGAAGACACCCACGGCCGAAATGCCCAACAGCGCATCCGGCATAAACACCCAACCGCTCCATTGTTGCAACTGCTTTTCGTATCCGCGCAGCACATTGGAGGCAAACAGAATGATGGTCAGGGGGACGGCCACGATCAGCACGTGATGCCTGAAGTTGAAGTCCAGGTAGGTTCGTAGAGTCCAAGGCGGGAATCCCGCGACAGTCCCATCATTGTCGCTAACAAAACGTAGCTTTCGCTCAAGTGGAAACTGGGCGATCCAAACCGCTATGATCGTGATAAGAAATGGAGCGAGGACCAGGATGTCGCCGACAATTCGGAGCCATGGTGATCCGCGACTCACGTTCATCAACGCGACCCAGTTAGTCAGGAAAACACTGGCGGCGAATGCGAGGAGCGTGGCGACGCGCAGGGAGAGCGTCGCCCGGTGGTGGGCGAGCTGGGCCGCGTGGCTGTTACCCGGTTTGCCGCTGAGCATGGCCTGGGCTCGGCGAGCCAAGAGCCACGCGACCAACGCCAGAAGCGGCGGGTGGAGGCCGACGATGAGCAAGGTCCGGAAAACATCGCCCTGGGGTACAATAATCCCGCTTGGCGGGGCGTCAGCTTGCCAAAACAGAACCGCGAAGGCCAGTATCGTTATCAAGTACATATCTTATAATAGATTATGCCGTGTGTCTGGGACACCTCCGCGCATGCTCTTGTCGTGCCGGACCGATTCCGCGATCTTCCAACGCTGGCTGAATATGCAGCGCTTGGCTCGGCGCAGCATGAGATACCAAGGCGAGGAACTTGTACCAGGATGATACCATGATGGGAAGCAGGATTACAGTGGGTGGGCTGTTACTTGTTTGTTCGGTGATAACCGACCCGGCGATTGCGCAGTTGGAGCAAGCGGCGACGACGCCCGTGCCCGATGTTTCAAAACACACTCAAGTGGAGCGCCAATCACCACAGCCGGCCACCGCGCCGCAGGAAGCTGGGCGACGCCACGCCGCACAATTGTCCAAACTTCACTCCGCCATAAAGAAGAGATTGGGGCTAAGCTCGACTCAAGAGAAATCAATTGAGCGTCTGTTTCGTCGGCAATTGAGTGTCCTGAACGGAGGACGAGCGGCGGAGCGTTATTCGGGGGCGCGAGATTCCGATGCTACGGAGTTGGCGAGCCTTCGTGAGCGGCTGCAATCGGCGCGCAAAGCCGGCGACGAAAGGGCGCTCCGCAAACTGCGGCAGGAATTTCGAGATAAAATCACCACGCGAACTACCGCGGACGCACTATCGACGGACGATTTTCTGGTGAAAGTTTCCGCGCAAATGTCGAGCGATCAGCAGGAGGAGTTTCGGCAATTGGCGCGTTCAATTCTGACGCACGATCGCCTTGGCCGATCGGGGACCGACGAGCTTAGAAAGTTCTGGCGCGCGGTGAGCAACCAGGCCGTCGGCCTTTCGAGCGAACAGAGGCGGACGGCGACCGGTATTGTGCGTGATGGTGTCGCCGACTTGTCTCAGGCTCAGAAGGATGGGACGGATGGTGCGCCGATCATCGAAGCGGTAAAGCGCGAGGTATTCAAGCAGTTGAATCCGGGACAGCTTGAGAAAGTCGAAATCGCGCTCGGTCTGCGGCCTAGACCCGTGCCGGATGAGTCGGAAACCGTCGTTACGCTGGTCGCAGACAAGTCCCAAGATGCGAAAGCAGAACCCAAGCCAGAGGTGAAGACAGCGCCCCAGCCCAAGGCAGAGCCTGTTGAGGCATCCAAGGTCGAGCCGACACCGGAACCGAAGGTCGAGGAAAAGCCTGAGCCGACACCTAAGGCCGAACCTATACCCGTCCCGGAGCCCAAGGTCGAACCGAAACCAGAACCGGCAGCAGTCCCGAAGCCCGCACCCAAAGAGGAATCCCCGAAAGAACTGTCAGGCGAATCCCAACCGAAGCCGGCAGCCAAGCCCGACCCTTCTCCCAAGCCCGAGAAGGATTCCGGCGCCGGCAAAGATAGCGACCAAAAAGAAGCACCCGATAAGGACGACGACGAGGGGTAGCTGCTGGGCTGCTAAAGCTTCTCGCTCAGCCACGCCTTCGCCCGCTCGATCGCTTGCGGTATGGCGCTGGGATCATTCCCGCCGCCCTGGGCCATGTCCGGCCTGCCCCCCCCGCGACCGCCGACGATTGGCGAGATTACTTTGATCAGGTCGCCCGCTTTGATGCCTTGCTTGACGACGGACTTGCTCATTCCGGCGATGAGTGTCACCTTTTCGTCGCTGGAAGTAACGAGGAACACGGCCGACGCTTCCGTTTTGTTGCGTACCCAATCGATCGCACCGCGCAGCGCGTCTGGACCGGCGAGGGGGACTTCACCGACCACGATCGTTACACCGTTGACGGCCTCGGCCGATTCAAACAGCTTGCCCACCGCATCCATGGCGGCCTCACCTGAAACACTTGCGGCTTGCTTCTGCTCTTTCTTCACCGTTTCTTGTAATGCGGCGATCCGCTCGCGCAGTTGATGTCGAGCGGTGAGCGGGATGACGGCTTCGTTGAAGTTCCCTTGAAACACCGGTAGCCACGTTGCAAGATCGTCGCCGGGCTCCTTTGTGCGATAATTGACAAGCCCGATCATCGCCAAGCCTGCGGCGTTAGCAGCGCGCGCCGCGTCGCCACTGACACCCACCACCCGGCGGATGCCCTTGGCCACACCCTCTTCGGCAGTGAGCACGAAACGCTCGGCCTCGGAGGTGTTTTTGAGATGCGTTCCGCCGCAGAATTCAACGGAATATTGCATCCACTTGGGGTCTTTCGGGTTGCCGAGCAGCGTATCCGCATCCTTAACACCCTCCTCTCCAATCGGTGCTCCGATGGAGACCACGCGGACGCGATCGGGATATTTCTCACCGAAGACGGCCCGAAGCGTATTGATTTCGCGTGCCTTGGCTTGATCAACTTCCTTTGTGTAGACCGTCAGGCCGGCTTCGATCTTTTCGTTGACCAGTGATTCGATGCGTGCCAATTCTTCGTCGGAGACTGGTTTGTTGTGCGAAAAGTCAAACCGCGTCTTTTCGGGATCAACCAAAGACCCCTTCTGCTGAACATGATCCCCCAGCACCTCCCGCAACGCCCAATTCAGCAAATGCGTCGCGGTGTGGTTCTTCATCGTGGGCAATCGTCGATTTGTATAGACTTTCAAGTGCGCAGGCGCTGGCTCGTGATGGAGACCATCTATCCGACCTGGATACTTTGCAATGTCGTTCGGCTGTGCGAAGGCACCTTGCGGGAGGTTTCGCGCACGTATTGTTCCCTGCATGCAGCGTCCAACATGCACAAACGTACGATCGACTTTCTTCGTATCTAGCACTTCGAAAGTCCATCCTTCAGCTTCGCAGCGAATGACGCCTTGATCTCCGACTTGTCCGCCTTGCTCTGCATAAAAGGGCGTTTTCGACAAAACTAGGCCGCCGGATTGATTGGCTTCCATCCTTAACGCACCAGCCAGATTCTCACCGACATAAACACCTTCAACGTAGGCATCACTTAGTTCTAAAGTCGTGTACCCTGCGAAAGGTGTTTCACCGCGGGTGCGGACAAATTCGATCCACTTTGGGTGGGCCGTAACAGTGGTAGCACGCGCGCGTGTCCTTGCGTCGTCCATTAATCGCTGGTATTCGCCGAAATCGATCGTTAATCCCTGCTCCTCGGCCATGAGTTCGGTGAGGTCGATGGGGAAACCGTACGTATCGTGGAGCTTGAAGGCGTCTTCGCCAGCGAGCTTTCCGTGATGATGCTTGCGGGCGTGGTCAGCAGCTTCATTGAACAGCTTGATTCCTCGATCAAGCGTCTTGCCGAATGACTCTTCCTCGTCACGGATAATCTCCGCCACATGCTCGACGTTCTTCCCTCCGTGAGCGGAGCGAAGTTCCGGGAAGGCATCGGCCATGTGGTCAACAAGCGGTGTAACGAGGTCGCAAAGGAACGGCTGGTGCATGTTCATGTATTGCCGGCCATAGCGGACGGCGCGGCGGAGGATGCGGCGCAGCACGTACCCACGTCCTTCGTTGCTTGGGATGGCCCCGTCGGTGAGGGCGAAGGTCAGACAGCGAATGTGATCGGCGATGACGCGATAGGAGACGTCGATCATGACTTGTTCGTGCGTCGTCGCTCTTTCCGAGCCGCCCTCCCCTTGCGTCCCCCCCTTGGCAAGTAAGGGAAGGCAATCACCCTGAGCCGCAGGCTTTAGCCTGCGCGATGATTCGGGTTCCGTTGGTGCCTCAGCAGTGCGCGATGATTCGGTTTCCGTTGGTGCCTCAGTAGTGCGCGATGATTCGGTTTCCGAGGGCACCATCGGCGTGCGTTCGTTCGCGCAGGCTAAAGCCTGCGGCTCGGGGGGCAACGTCGCACAATACGCCGGCGCTCCCGTGCGCTCTTGGATGGCGTCGAAGATCGGCCCAAATACATCCGTGTCGTAGTTGCTGGTCGTCGCGAGCTTGCCCTGTTCCAATCCCTGAAGCATGGCCACCAACCGCTCAAACCCCATGCCGGTATCCACATGCTTGGCCGGCAGCGGCGTCAGCTTTCCGGCCGCGTCGCGATTGAACTGAATGAACACCAGGTTCCACAGCTCAATGACCCGCGGATCGCCCGCGTTTACCAGCGAGGCCCCGGTCTTGTCCGGCGTCATATCGACGTGGATTTCGCTGCACGGCCCGCACGGACCCGTATCGCCCATCTCCCAGAAGTTGTCCTTCTTGTTGCCGGGGTGGATGTGCGACGGGTCGATGTCGGTCACGATGCGCCAGAGCTCCGCCGCCTCGCTGTCCGGATCGAGCCCCTCCGCCTCGTCACCCTCGAAGTAGGTCGCGTGGAGTCGATCCTTCTCGAACCCCCAAACCTCGGTGAGCAGTTCCCAAGCCCATGCGATGGCCTCCTTCTTGAAGTAGTCCCCGAATGACCAGTTGCCCAGCATTTCGAAATAGGTGTGGTGGTAGGTGTCCTGCCCCACGTCATCAAGGTCGTTGTGTTTGCCACCGGCTCGGATGCATTTCTGCGTATCGGCCGCTCGCACGTAGGGCCGGGTTCCGGTCCCCAGGAATACATCTTTGAACTGATTCATGCCGGCATTGGTGAACATGAGCGTGGGGTCGTCGTGCGGCACCACGGGTGATGACGCGACGATCTCGTGCTGGTTCAACGCGAAAAAATCAAGAAACTGCTGGCGTATCTGGTTGCCGGTCATGGGTCATCCAATATGGATATTTGGCTTCGATTCGTACTGCTTACAGGCCTTACTCTATACGCTCTTCGACGCCGATCCAACTCAATCCGGTATTGTGCGTAAACTTGACATCAGACCCTGACTGCCGTATCTTTTTGGGTCCAATATCGCAGTCTAGTCATTTGAGGAGCCATTATGCGTACGGTTCGATTTTTCAGCATTACGGTATTCATCGCTCTAGGGTCGTGGGTCGGATGTGCCCATGCCGACAAAGCTAAGCCCCTCGCGCCGGTCAAACCGGTCAAAATAACAGCTCAGAGCAATCCAACCACCGATGGTGGCCGTGGAACTCCGAGTCTCGACGATTTTTTCCGTCCAGCGGCTTGGATCCACGTCGACGGACAGGCCGGCATGTTCTCAAGCGAGCGCGGCAAGCCCAAGCTTGAATGGGAAATAAAAGTGCCGGTGGGCGCTTCGCCCACGTTCCGTGTGGAGGTTTTCGAGCCGCTCCTGGGTAATCCGAAGGATTTCTCCTGCACGCTTGAAACGATCAAAGGATCAGGCAAGACGGCCTACGCCATTTCCTCCAAGGAAGGCAAGTTTTCGTCGGAAACGGAGTATTCACTGCTCAAGCCCGGCAACGATTTCGTCATTCGTAACCGCAACTCGGGCGATGTCGTGCGTGAAATAGCGCCGCTGGAGCCGGGCACTTACGTCATAGCCGCCGGAATCAAAAACGCCAAGACCGGCAAGGAAGCCCTAGCCGTTACTTACTTCACGGTCCGCGACGGCGACGAAGAATAGGGCCATTTGAACCAGAATCGCCGGCACGAGCATTTGGAACTTGTGGGGTAGAATGGCCGCCCGGTGCTCTGAAATCTACGCTCGCAAATACGGTTGCACACCCCCTAACTCCCGACTTCGATCTTGAGGCAACGAACACCGCGCGTGGTTCGGGCTCACTTTCGCGTATTCCCGGAATCCATCCGACGAAGTGCCACGCGCGGGAGAAGGTAATTGCGCCCCTTAAAAAGCGTCACCTCACCCGAAACGGCAAACACCAATCCGTGCTCGCCCAAATTCAAAGCCTGCAACATAAGCTCTAAACTTTGGTTCGGTAGGATACGCATGGGCGGCTCGGAATGCTCCGGATCATCAGATTCAAATGCGAACATCCACCAATGCCCATCCCGAGTGAGTCGCCCGGGACGATGTACGAGGGGAGCCCCATCGGGCAAAAGCTTCTGACCGACTCCCCCACGGTCCCCGTCGTCATCGCTGGACTGCTCCGAAGGCTCGTCGCGGACAACGAGGGGCGAATGGCTGGGCGCCTTTTTTTGCAGCGCGGACAGCACATCTTCAGCGGTAGCCGGAAGAGTGTCGTCGGCCACGGTCGCAACTGATGCCTCGGGCACCGCCACGGGTACCGCCGACACAACGGAGCGCTTCGCCGACCGCACCAGCAAGTGGTTTTCAGCTTGAAACACCGTAACTTCACCGGACACGGAAAACTCGACCGGAAGCGTAGTGCCTGCCGTCGTGCGGACCATCATTTCCAGGTTGGAATTCGGTAAGACCTTCACAGCCTGCTCACCCGAGGTCGGGGTAAACAACCAAAGTGGATCGCCCTTCCGAACTGTTCCGATTCGGTCAACCACCATCGCCCCTTCAGGTAGTAGCAAAGGGCGATCGTCTGCCTTGGAACGAGCGGCTTGGCTTGCGGGGGCAATCACGTCGGTGATGGGACGACCTCTACGAAGCGCTCGAAGCAACTCCTCGGCGGTCTTAGAGCCGGGCGATTCCTCCTCAACTTCGCCCACTTCCTCAGTCGCGGGTTGAGTTTGTTCTTTGGCCGGTGGCGGCTTATCCTGTGCATGCGCCCCGACTGCTAACACCATAAGCGCCATCAGCGCGACAACATGCACCCAGAGTCCGATCTTGTTCCGCTCCAGCACCATCATCCACTTCCATGTAGGGTCCGCCGCGCGGACCTTCTTGTGAGTGGCCCACCTCTTTAGAGGTGACGGACTCGAATCGGTTCCGGATTCGCGTCCGCCACAGCCAAAGCCGTGGGCCACCCATGACATCCTCGGTCCGCATGGCGGACCCTGCTCGTTCCGTTAGCTACCGCTTCTCTTGTCTCGATTTGGCGTCAGTTGCTTCGCCAGTTCCTCGCCGGACGTGACCGGCAGTTTGCACCGATAATTCTCACAAACATAGGCCGTCGCCCGCCCTGCCATTCTCGTCTTGCCCTTGACTAAAGGGTCTTCAGCGTTCGGCTCGGCATCCGCCAGGCCGACGACCACCTTATTGGGCACGTATCGATCGAAGACAGACCGCACCAGCGCTTGCGTGTCTTTGCTGGATGGAGCACCCACGATAACGATCTCTTTAACCCGATCGTGGTAGAAGTCAACGGCACACAACAACCGCTCGAACGCGCCGGGCGATTGCTCAATACGAGGCGCGAACGCGCGGAAAATCGATTCCGCCTTCTCCCGATAGTCCTTTCGGTTCAGCAACACGGAAAGGCGCAGGAGATTCAACGCCTGCACAGAATTGCCGGACGGGATGGCACCATCGTGCGGGCTCTTGGACCGTGCCAACAGCTTGGGCGCGTCCTTGGCGGTAAAGAAGAACGCCCCACCCTCGAAATCGAAATAGTATTCAATAGCCATGTCCGTCAGGGCGGCCGCCTCCTTCAACCATTTCCGATCAAACGTAGCTTCATAAAGATTGATCAGTCCTTCGACCAGGAAAGCGTAGTCGCTCAAATAGCCCGTCAGGCGTGCCTTGCCTTTTCGATAGGTTCGCAACAATCGGCCATCTTCGCGCAGCTTGTCGAGAACAAACTCCGCCGCCCGCGCCGCGTGCTCGGCGTACTTCGGTTCGTTCAACACGCGTGCGCCCTTGGCCATACCGGCGATCATCAGACCGTTCCAGCCGGTCAGAATTTTATCATCCAATGCTGGTGCCACACGTTTGGCTCGAACGGCGTACAATTTCTTGCGCCATTCCTCCAATTGCACCTGAAACGTTGCGATGTCCATCCCGCGCCCGCCGGCAAATGCCTCCGCCGGTGCAGTGATATGCAGAATGTTCTTGGGACCGGCGGGAGCGTGTCCCATTCGCTCGAACCAATTCCCAGATTCCGTGACGTCGTAATAGGCGCAAAAAAGTTCGCCTTCTTCTTCCCCGAGGATGGAATGAATCTCGTCAACCGTCCAGATGTAAAACGCGCCCTCCAACCCCCCACTATCCGCGTCACGCGCCGAATAGAATCCGCCTTCCGGCGATTGCAGATCGGTAATGACGTAGTCGAATATGTCGCCGGCGATGCGGGCATATAGCGGTTTGCGGCAAACTTGATAAGCATCAAGAAAAATAGCGCTGACCATTCCCTGGTCGTAGAGCATCTTCTCGAAATGAGGCACCAGCCAGTCCGGGTCCGTGCTGTATCGACAAATGCCGCCGCCGATGTGATCGTAGATGCCGCCACGGGCCATGTGATCCAACGTCACCTCGACGGCCTCGAATAACGCTGCGTCGCCGGTGCGATGATAGACGCGCAGCATCAAATCCATGGCCATGCTGGGCGGAAACTTGTTCGAACTGCTTCGGATACCGCCGCGTTCATGATCAAAATACCCGGAAAGCGTCTTGGCCATGTCATTCACGGTTTTGACGGGGACGACGTCCTCCGCCGGCTGGGGACCGTCTGACCAACTCGACAAGAACGCGCGGGCGCCTTTCGCCGCACTCAGTAGGTCGTCGCGTTGATTCTCCCATGCCTCGCTGATCGACCAGAGCACTCGCAGTAGCTGGTGTTTTGGGAAATAGGTGCCCGCGAAAAATGGCGTTCCATCCGGCGTGAGCCAGACGCTCATCGGCCAGCCTCCGCCACCGGTGCGAGCCTGGGTGTAGGCCATGAAAATCTCGTCGATATCGGGCCGCTCTTCCCGATCGACTTTGATGCTGACGAAGTTTCCGTTGAGCGCGTGGGCCACTTCTTCTGCTTCGAAACTCTCATGGGCCATGACGTGGCACCAGTGGCACGCGGAGTATCCGATGCTTAGGAAAATCGGCTTGTCTCTCTTTTTGGCAGCCGCAAACGCCTCCTCACCCCATTCGTACCAATCGACTGGATTATGCACATGTTGCAGGAGATATGGACTAGTGGCATGGATCAGGCGATTCGTATGCCGTGGTTCGCTGGATGTGGACACGGAGGGTTCCTCTCCATCGGAAGCCTTGGAATGCTCATGTATGACGATCGGCCCGGCGATCAAGGCAATCACGCCGACCCGCACCACGAGGCGCGCACCGAGCAAACTTAGCATGCAGTTCCCAAAAATCACAACGCTCTCGAAACGGCCCGGAATCTACCTCGATCTTGCTTCGACCCAAACTCGAATTGTAGCCATCGTATCACGGCGGTCAAAGCAGCGCGACGCCATGATGAAGCTACGCAGCCTACCGGCTCGGTGGAGAGCCTTTGAGAATGGAGCGCCAAATCCATAAAACGGGAATGACATGCTCCCCGGAGTCCGAAGATAGCGGAACGAAAAACCCCGCGAGTCCGAGGCGGACTCCGGACTCGGCTCAGGAAACTACTCACATCGCCGGCGTGGATGCATAAAACAAAGCAAACCCGCCCAACCCTTGCTACCGACCGGCGCCTGAAGTATCCTACGCTGCTTGGTATTTGACTGATTCCGGGAGAAATAGAGTGACCCGCCGATTTATCAATGAGCTACAATCAGGTGATCGAATTGAGGACCAGGTGTTTCTCGTTCAATCCAAAGATTTGCGCACCACGACGCAAGGGGGTCTGTATATCCACGCCGTACTCGCCGACCGCACGGGGCAAATCCTCGCCCGCCATTGGCAAGCGACCGAGTCCTTGTTTCAGATGCTGACTGAATCCGACTACGTTCGATTCAAGGGGCGCGTGGAGAACTACAAGGGGAATCCCCAGTTCATCGTCGACGGCATGCAGCCGGCCGACCCCGGCTCCTTCGATATCGCCGATTTTCTTCCCACCACAAAAAACGACATCGGCGAAATGTGGACGCGGGTGCTGGAAATCCTCAAGGGCATCAAACACCCCGAACTCGCCGCATTGCTTCAGGAGTTCCTTGCCGACGAAGAATTGATGGCCGGGTTTCGCCGCTCACCGGCGGCCGTGACCATGCATCATGCCTATATCGGCGGCTTGATGGAGCACACCTTGCAGCTCATGGAACTGGCCTGCCGGGCCATTCCGCTGTATCCGAAACTTAGTTTGGACCTGGTCCTCGTCGGGTTGTTCTTGCACGATATTGGTAAGGCGAAGGAACTCAGTTACGACACCAAGATTGGGTATTCCGATGAGGGTCAGCTTGTCGGCCACATCGCCCAAGCCGTTTGTTGGATCGATCAAAAAACGAACGCCGTGGGCGAACGAACCGGCAAGCCGTTCCCGCTCAACCTCAAGTTCGTGCTTCAACACATTGTCCTGAGTCATCACGGGCAATACCTTTTTGGCAGCCCCAAGCTTCCGGCCATTCCCGAGGCGGCCGCGATTCACTTCTTGGATAATTTGGATGCCAAGGTCAACATGATGCTGTCGGAAATCGAGAAAGACGTAGACCAACACAATAGCTGGACAAATTACGTTCGGGCGTTGGAAACAAAGGTGTACAAACCCAATGTGATGGGGACACAAACCGGCTGACACCTGGTGAGCTCGAATACCAAATCATACGAAGAACGATGAGATATACGCAGATCACTGATGACCAGGTTACGCAGGCACTTGAGGCCATTGGCGTTAAGACCCTGGACGATCTCTTCGCGACCATTCCTTCGAAACTGCGCCTGGGAAGAGACCTAAACATCCCCAAGGGTCTAAGCGAAATGGCGCTTCTCACCGACGTGGGCGAACTCGCATCGCGCACTATGAGTTGCGACAATCTCGTTTGCTTCTTGGGGGGTGGGGCCTACGACCATTTCATCCCCACCCTTGTCGACGCGATCGCATCTGAAACTGATTTTCTGACGGCGTATACGCCCTACCAGGCCGAAGCTTCTCAAGGCATATTGCAGTTGTTCTATGAATTCCAAACCATGATATGCCAACTTACCGGCATGGAGGTCGCCAACGCGTCACTTTATGAAGGGTCAACTGCGGCGACGGAAGCGGTGCTCATGGCCACCTCGATCACCAAGCGCAACCGCGTGCTGGTCGCCGATACCGTTCACCCGGACACGCGCCGCGTACTTCGTACATACGGACAATCACGTAATCTCGAACTCATCACGGTTGCCACGGACCGAGGGGTTATAAACGACGGCGCTTTGGCTGACCTGCTCGACGATTCGATCGCTGCGATCCTGGTGCAGTCGCCTAATTTCTACGGATGTTTGGAGCGCGTGGATCGCATCGCGCCGCTTGCTCATGCGCAGGGTGCATTGATCATTGTCTCTACAGATCCGCTGGCCGGCGGTATCTTGAAACCGCCCGGCGCCTGGGACGTAGACATCGTGGTCGGCGAGGGTCAGGCGTTGGGCGTGCCCCTTCAGTACGGCGGACCCTACCTCGGATTGCTGGCCAGTCGTGAGAAGTTCTTGCGAAAAATGCCGGGGCGCATCGTCGGAACGACAACGGATGCCGTCGGTCGCCGCGGTTTCTGCTTAGTCATGCAAACGCGCGAGCAGCACATTAAGCGAGACCGCGCCACCAGCAACATTTGCACCAATCAGGGCCTGCTCGCCATCCGCGCAGCGATCTACATGGCCGCGCTGGGCCGCTCGGGCATCGCCCAGGTTGCACAACTATGCTTCGACAACGCCCATTACGCCGCGGACCGATTGGCCAAGCTCGAAGGCTACGAACTACGGTTTGACGCGCCGTTTTTTAAGGAATTCGTCGTTAAGAGTTCCAAAAATGTGGACCGTGTTCTTCGATCGTGCCGCAAGCGCGGCATTCTTGGCGGCGTGGCGCTAGGCCCATTCGACTC
>Ga0326597_10009700_pt1 | contig 12872 bp, 12 predicted proteins | sample RVTome_12_FD_203789 | JGI IMG/M metagenome (GOLD analysis project Ga0326597, IMG submission 203789) | Soil microbial communities from uranium-contaminated site in the Upper Colorado River Basin, Wyoming, United States - RVT100D185 | ecosystem: Environmental > Terrestrial > Soil > Contaminated >... | reverse complement strand
AGAACGGCGTCGTGGTGCCCGTGGTACGAGCCTTCCATCTTCACGATGCGGTCCCGGCCGGTGGCCGCCCGGGCCACCCGGATGGCGTCCATGGTGGCTTCGGTGCCGGAGTTCACGAACCGCATCTGCTCGAGCTGGAACCGCTCGCAGATCGCCTCGGCCAGCGCCACCGTGGCCTCGGTGGTCACGGCGAAGTGGATACCCTGGTCCGCGACCTTGCGGATGGCTTCCACGATCTTGGGGTGCGCGTGCCCCACCACGTTCACGCCGAAGCCACCATGGAAGTCGACGTACTCGGTCCCGTCGACGTCCCAGACCCTGGACCCGCGCCCCCGGGCCAGGTAGACGGGGTAGGGATCGTTCGCCTGGAAGTTAGAGGCCACGCCCTTCGGCAGGCTACCTACGGCCCTGCGGTGGAGCCGAGCCGAGCCGGGGGTTCGCTCCAGGAGACGCGCCTCCTCCCGCTCGGCGATCTCGGCCGCCCTGGCCTTCAGGTGCTCGACCTCCACGACCTGCATGCGATCACCTCCTGGCCGGGCCAGCGTACCGAAAAGCGGGCGAGCGAGCCGTCACGGGCGGAAGTTCACGAACTGGAGCGGGATCCCGAAATCGTGGCCCTTGACGGCCCGGATGATCTCCTGGAGGTCGTCCTTCTTCTTGCTCGTGACCCGGACCTGGTCTCCCTGGATGTGGCTCTGGACCTTCAGTCCGGTGCTCTTGATCAGCTTCACGATCTCCCTGGCTCTCTCCTCGGTGATGCCCACGTTCACCTGCACGCTCAGGCGAACGGCTCCCTTGGCCGCCGGCTGGACCGGACCCTCCTTCAGGGCCTTCAAGGGAACCTCCCGGCGGACGGCCTTCTCCTTCAAGACCTCCACCGCGGCCTTCAGCCGGTCCTCGGTGGAGGAGCGGAGCTCGATAAGCGTGTCGTCCCGCTCGATCGTGGTGCCGGTGTTCTTGAAGTCGAACCGCTGCCCGATCTCCCGCCGGGCCTGGTCGACCGCGTTCGCGACCTCGGGCATGGAGACCTGGGAGACGATGTCGAACGAGAAGTCCTTGGCCATGATGTGTCATCTTAGGGTGCTCGAGCGGCGCCCGACGCGCGACCGAGGGAGGAGGGCCGGGGAGTGCCGGGCCGACGGACGTACGACCTGCTCTACCGGATCGGTGCCGCGCGCTGGCAACGCGGGTGGGACAAGGGGGTCGGACCCGAGCTCGTCGGCCTGGTGGAGTCGGGCCGCCTGACGCCGTCCACCCTGCCCCCTGGGCGGGCCGTGGATCTCGGGTGTGGGACCGGGGGCAACGCCCTGTTCCTGGCCGAGCACGGCTTCGATGCCGTCGGCGTGGACTTCTCTCGGGTCGCCGTCGAGCAGGCCCAGCGCGCGGCCGAGCGGCTCGGCCTCGCGGATCGGGCCCGGTTCGTCGTGGGCGACGTGACGGCCGAGCGGAGCCCAGGGGCCGACGGGCCCTTCGACCTTGTGGTCGCGTACAACACGCTCCAGGACCTCTGGGGGCGAGCCCGGCCGGCCATGGCCGCCACCGTCCGCCGTCTGTCCCGGCCGGGGACGGTGGTGGTTCTGTGGTGCTACTACGGGACCAAGCGAGAGCTCCCTCTGGTGAGCTTCCGGGGACCTTCGTGGGTGGCGCCGTTCGTGGTGACACCGGGGGAGGAGGTCGCGCTGTTCGGGGACGACTTCGCCATGGAACGCCTGGATGAGCCGGCCCCCGAGACCGGCACTGCTTGCTTCCTGCTAACTCGCCGGCCCTAGCGGCTGAAGACTCCGCCCGATGCAAACAGGGTGTCGACGATTCGGATGACACCCGGCGCCACCAGGACGACGAACATGGCCGGGAAGATGCATGTGAGCATGGGGAACAGCAGCTTGATCGGCACCTTCATGGCCTTCTCCTCGGCTCTCTGCCGGCGCTTGATCCGCAGCTCCCGCGCCTGCGAGCGTAGGACCTTGGCGATGCTCACCCCGAACACGTCTGCCTGGATCATCGCCAGCACGAACCCCCTGAGCTCCTCCACGTTGGTCCGTTCCGACAGGTGCCGGAAGGCGTCGACCCGGGACACGCCGAGCTGCATCTCGTGCAGCATCCACCCGATCTCCTGGGAGAGGGGCCCCGTGGTGCTCCGGCGCACGTGCAGGAGGGCCGCGTCGAAGCCGAGGCCGGCCTCCACGCTGATCGTGAGGAGGTCCATGGTGTCCGGCAGGGCCCGGCGGATGGCTTCCTGTCGCTGGAGGACGGCCTGCCCGAGCGCCGCCCCGGGGATCAGGAAGAGGGTCGCGGTGAGGATTGGGACCCACAGAACGCCGAGGAGGTGCGGGCTCCCAGCCACGCCGACCACGTAGCCCAAGCCGGCGCCGAGGATGAGGCCGAGCCCCTTGAAGGCCAGCACGCGCTCGGCGGTCCAGCTTGGGGGACTGCCGGCGAGGACCAGCTTCGTCGCGATGCGGTCCCGGACGCCGGAAGGAGCCAGATGGCCCGCCAGGGTGGCCAAGGCCGACACCGCGGGTCCCAGCACGCGCTCCACGAACGGCCGCTGGAGCACCTGTTGCCGGATGTCGACGCCGGCCTGCCGGAGTTGGGTCTCCAGGACCTCGACGGGCCTTCGCGCCTGCGCGGACAGGCGGAGGGTGAGACGCGCGAAGACGACCGCGGCGAACGTGCCGATGACCCCGAAGGCGAGATAGAGGCTAGACATCGAGCCTCACGACCCTTCGCATCCACCAGAACCCGAAGAGCATGAGAACCCCGGCGCCGCCGAGAAGGACGATGCCGATCGACGTCTCGAACAGCGGCTGGATATAGGACGGGACGACCAACAAGAGGTACGCGGCCAGGAGGAAGGGCAGCACGGTGAGGATCGCCACCGAGAGCCGTCCCTCCGCGGACAGGACGCGCACCTGGCGGCGGATCGTCTCCCGTTCCCGGATGGTCTCGGCGACCGTCTCCAGGATCTCCGCCAGGTTGCCACCGACTTTGCGTTGGATGTTGATGGCCATCACCGCCCATCGGAAGTCCTCGCTCCCGGCACGCTCCGCCAACGCGTCCAGCGCCTCCTCCACTGGACTGCCGACTCGGATCTCGGTCACGGCGCGGACGAACTCCGAGGCGCTCGGCTCCCCGATCTCCTTCGTCACCATGTCCAGGGCCTGCATGAAGCTGTGCCCCGCCCGCATCGAGCTCGCGATGACCATCAGCACGTCCGGAAGCTGGGCCTGGAGTTGCCCGGTCCGCTTGCGGGCCGCGCGCGCGAGCAGGAGCCAGGGCACCACGCCGCCTACGGCTATAAGGAGGAGAGCCACGAGGAGGTTCCGGGACGCGAGCCCGCCGACCAGGCCGCCCACAAGGGCGGCGAGGCCCGCCCCCGCCAGGAACTCGCCGGGCCGCATCGACACCCCGGCTTGCTCCAGGCGGGAATCGAGTCGCGCCGCGAGCCCGGTGTACCGCGCCACGCGTCCGGCCGCCCCCACGACCGGCTGCGGGATCCAGGACGTGAGCGGGTTGCGCTCCTGCCTGGGCGGGGGCGTGGCCCGGGCCCGGGGTGGAGCCGCCATCCGCACCGCGAGCTGCCGCTCTCTGCTGGAACGCGCCTGAAGCCCGAGGAGGAGCGAGACAAGGCCGAGGGCGGCCAGGAAGGAGAGCCCCACGGTCGTCACCAGCCCCAGTGGGCCCTGGAAGAGCCGGCGAAGTGGCGTCAGCGTCTCCGTTCCTCCAGAGGTGCCGGAGCCGAGGGCCGGTGCCAGGAACGCCACTTCGTCCACGCCAACCGGGACCTCGACGCGCACCGTGGCCTGCGTGCCGTACGGGGCCCGGGAGCGGTACGTGATCCGGTACTGCTGCGAGAGCTCCGTGGCCAGGCTGCGGTATGCCGCGCCAACATCGTCCGGCGAGGCCGATGCGTATGTGCCGGAGGTGAGCTGTGCGAGCTGCTGGAGGGTCGAGATATCGGTCTCCGCCCCCTCTAGCGCCACCGAGAAGATCGTCGCATGAGCGTCCCGGGCGGCGGCCGCGGCCGCCTGGAGGTCGCCGACGCCGGCGGTGTTCCGACCGTCCGTGAGCAGGACGATGTTCCGCTGGGCGGTCTCCGTGAACATGCCCGAGGCCGTCACGACGGCGTCGTAGAGCGCGGTCCCGATCGCCGTGGGCGGCGGGGAGGCGAGCGATCGCAGCACGGCTTCGTGGTCCGAGGTGATGGCCTGCACGATTTGCGGCCGGTCGGCGAAGGTGAGGAGGCCGACCCGCACCCACGGCGGGATACGTGTCACGAACTCGCGCGCCGCGGCGAACGCGGTCCGTAGGGGCGCCCCGCGCATGCTGTTCGATGTGTCGACGGCCAGCACGACGTCGACGCCCTGGTCGGTTGGGCCGATGGGTCGGACGGCGGTCACCGGCACGGCGACATCGTTCTCGAGAACCTTCACCTCTCCGGCGCCGAATCCGGCGGATCCCTGCACCGAGACCATGACGGCCACCGTGGGGAAGTCGTCGAGCTCGACGTGGCGGATCTGGACGTTCTGGTCCGCCAAGGCGGGGGCCCACGCCGCGGCCAGGGCCAGGCCGAGGCCGACCGCGATCAGGCGACGGCTCACCACGGCTCCTTCCCGGGCGGCGGCGAGAACAGCTCTGCGCGGAGGGTGACGTTGCGATCGGCGAGTCGCTCGAGGAAGTGAGGGCGGAGCCCCGTGGCCCGAAGCTCGCCGAGAACGGAGCCACGGTCGTCCAGGCCCGCCGAGAAGTCGAACAGGAACAGGTCCTGAAGGGTGATGACGTCGCCCTCCATGCCCACGATCTCGGTGACGTGGGTGACGCGGCGGGTGCCGTCCTGGAGGCGGGCCTGGTGGACGATCAGGTGGATGGCCGAGGCGATCTGCTCGCGCACCGCCCGGACCGTGATGTCCATCCCGGCCATGAGGGTCATCGTCTCGAGGCGGGACAGCACGTCCCTGGGGGAGTTCGCGTGGATGGTCGAGATCGAGCCGTCGTGGCCGGTGTTCATGGCCTGGAGCATGTCCAGGGCCTCACCGCCCCGGACCTCCCCGACCACGATGCGGTCCGGCCTCATCCGAAGGGCGTTGCGGACCAGGTCGCGGATGGTCACCTCGCCCCTGCCCTCGATGTTGGGCGGCCGGGACTCGAGCGAGACCACGTGGGGCTGCTGCAGCCGGAGCTCGGCCGCGTCCTCGATCGTGATGATCCGCTCGTCTTCGGGGAGGAACGAGGAGAGCACGTTCAGCGTGGTGGTCTTGCCGGCGCCCGTCCCCCCCGACACCAGCATGTTGATCCGGCCGTGCACGCACCCGTCGAGCATCTCCACGAGGGCCGGGGTCAGCGTCCCGAACTGCACGAGGTCCTCCGACGTGTACGGGTCCGCCGAGAACTTCCGGATGGTCAGGGCCGAGCCGTGGATGGCGAGCGGCGGGATGATCGCGTTCACCCGGGAGCCGTCCGGGAGGCGGGCGTCGGCATAGGGCGACGACTCGTCGATGCGGCGGCCGACCTTGGCCACGATCTTGTCGATGGTCTGCCGGAGCTGCTCCTCGTTCACGAAGCTTGCCCCGGTCCAATAGATCTTGCCCCCGCGCTCCACGTAGATCGCGTCGGGACCGTTCACCATGACCTCGGTGACCTCCTGGTCCCGGATGAACGGCTCGATGGGGCCCAGGCCAAGGATGCTGTCCCCGATCTGCTGGATGATGAGGGCCTTCTCTTGGGCCGACAGCGGGACCTGCTCCTCGTCGAGCAACTCACGGAGACGGCCGTGGACGAGCTCCTGGAGGTCCTTGTCCGACATCGTGGCGTCGTACAGCTTCGGGCCCAGCGATTCGACCAGCTTGCCCTGGACCCGGTTGTGCACGTCGGCCGTTCGATCCGGGCGCTGGATCTTCGAGAGTCGTTCCGCGAGCGACATCTTCCGCCTCTACTTCCTCCAGCTCCGATTCGGTCCCGCCGCGAGGGCGTTGGGGGTCGTCCTCGTCTGCGCGAGGATCCTGTCCGCGAACGCGGTGATGCTCTTGGCCACGGAAGACCGCGGCTCGTGAAGCCAAAGCAGGCTGGAACGGTTGATGGACCTCGGGACCAGCACGCTGGACGGGATCGCGGCGTACACCCTGATGCCCAGCACGCGTTCGATGTCGCCCGGCGAGAGGTCCACCTTGCTGTCCGCTCGGTTCAGCACGACCCGGAGCCGGTCCCTCGGCACGCCCAGGTTCTCGAGGGTCTGCATCCCGAGCGACATGTGGCGAACGCCGATCACGTCGAGCCCGGTCACCAGGCAGATCACGTCCGAGAGGTCGAACGCGGCGAGGACGTGGTCGGAGTAATCGGACGTGGCATCGACGATCGTGTAGGCGAACGACGACCGCAGGGCGCGTAGTACCTTCCCCATGGCCTCGCTCCCGATGGGCTTCGCCCCCGGATCCGGGGGCGACCCGAACCCGATCACTCCACCCAACAGGGGCGTGCCCATCTCGGGGACCGCGACCCGGTCCGGCCCATCCTCCAGCGCCACGAGGTCCCTGAGCGGCCGGCTGGGGTCGGCCCCGAAGTAGGCGAACACGTCCCCCAGGTTCAGGTCGAGGTCGAGGAGGGCTGTGCGTTCGTTCGTGCGCGCGGTGATGGCCGCGGACAGGTTGCACGCGAGGAACGTCTTCCCGGTTCCACCCTTGGTGGAGAAGATCGAGATGACGTGCCCCCGCCGCTCTCGGCTGCTTGGTCCGCCGTTGCCGCTCGCCGAGCGAACGCCGGCGCACCACTCAAGGGCCCGCTTGAGCGCGTCGCGGAGATCCTCGTTGCCCTTCGACAGATCCACCACGTCGCGAACGCCGGCCCGGATCAGGGCGGGTAGCGACCCGTTCGGTAGAAAGTCGCGCACCACGACGACGGCGGTCGTGGGCGAGCTCCGCGTCACGAACTCCGCCAGGCCGATAGCATCGGGTTCCTTCACCTCCGGCGAGAGCACGAACAGATCCACTGCCTCGCCCGCCGCCCCGAGGATCTCCTCGGCGGCGGTGACGCTCTGGGCCCAGCCGATGTCTTCCGGCTTCGCCTCCAAGGCCCGGGCCAGGGTCGCTCGGAACGTCTGGTGCGTGCCGACGGCGATGACCGGCTGCGTCATCTGAGCACCTGGGCGAACGAGATCGGCTTGAGATCCTTGCCGCTCGCGTTCGGAGGCAGCAGGCCGAGCCACACGGTGCCCTGCTCCATGGAGAAAACGAGCTTCTGCGCATCCTCGGGGAGCAGCGCGAGGGTCACGGACAACGTTCCGGTGGCCTCCTGAACCTGTCCGCTCCCGTCGATGCCGCCCGTCGAACCGTACACGCGAAGCACCTGGACCTGGGGAACCAGGACGATGGTGACGTCTCCTCCGACGAAGGCCTTGAACCCCGTCGCCGTCACGCTCGAGGAGGTCACCGTCACCGACTTCGCCTTGACCTCGCTCGCGGCGACGTTGTCGAAGGTGGCGTAGATGGTCACGTCGTCGCCGTCGCCGAGCGCCCCCGCCACGGCGCGAGGCGCGTCCAGCGACACGGTGACGGCCTCATGCCCCTCGGGGATGCCGAGGAGCCCGCCTGCGGCCTGCAGCTCGCCCTGGAGCCGGGCGGCCGCGATCTGCTCCCCGGCCAGGATGGGGTATGCGGTTCGCTGCCCCCGGAGCTGGTACACGTCGGTCACGGCGCCCTCGACCATGTCGTCTCGGAGCACGGTCCTGGTCTCGAACCTCCCCTCATCGATCAGAGGATCGAGATCGGTGCTGGCAGGGATGTCCTCCTTCGCCACCACGATGGCGACGGTTCCGCCCCGCGTTTCCGCGCTCTGCTTCACGTTCGTGACGTACAGGAACACCGCTCCCGCGGCCGCCACGGCGAGCAGCACCGTCACGACCAAGGCCACCCCTCCTCGCTTCATCCCGGTCTCCTTTCCACGTCAGTTCGTCAGCCGGTCAGCGATACGCCGACCCAGCCGAAGTTCTGTCCGCCAAAGTCGGTTGCATCCACCGTGTAGCCTCGCCAGATCGCCTTCAGGCAGCGGACGCTGCCGATGCTGCTGATCGGTCCGGTGTACTGGCAGTTGGTGATGGCCTGTTGCCCGCTCCAGGCCTGAACGACCTCGAGAATCGCGAACCCGACGATGGCGTACTTGTCCACGGAGCAGTTGCCGTCCACCCCTTCCGGACGACAGAGGTCGCCGTTGGAATCAACCTGCTGCTGGGGGTCGTTCACGGGGAAGTAGAGGGTGTCCCCGGCGACCGCGTTGATGTCGTTGTTCAGCGCTTGCCCCTGATTCCCGGTGAATCGGCAGACGTACGTGGGAGGCGGCGGATCCGGAGGCGGATCGTTCAGCGCCACCGTGCCGTCGTAGCCCTGGGTGATCCAGTTGGTGACGTCGGTCTGGCTCGCTGTGTAGCCGGCGCAGGAGTCGTACTGGCCGACCTTGCCCCACGAACCCAGGGCCATCAGCCCCCACTCCGCGTTGGTGAGCCACGAGGAGTCGCTGGCGGAGCCCTTGTCCCACCAGAAGTAGCATTCGCTGTCGACAGCTACCTCGCTGGGGATGTTGCAGGGTTCGCTGAGGCGGTTCATGCTGAGCATCAGGGGGGCGATCCGGTTGGCGGAGCCGACACCTCCCCAGGTAGCGGTCGCGGTCGCAGAGACGGTCTTCGGCGAGCTCACCCCGACAACCTGCCCGAAGAAGAGGGGCTGCTGGCCCTGGTAATGGACCGTCACCGAGCCGCCGTCCGGGTTGCAGCTCGGTGTGTAGACCGGGTCCTCCGCACGCACCGCGTCGCCGACGTTGGCGGTGGCAAGGGCGTCGGCCTGCGCATCGGCGTCAGCCCGAGCGGCGGCCTCGGTCAAGCCCCTGCCTCTGGCGCAGGAGAGCGCGGCGGCGAGCGCGGCGGCGTCGTTCCCGTTGCGCATGGCTCGGTACTTCAGGAACAGGAAGCCACCGTCCACGGAAAGGGAGAGCATGCCGATGAGGGCGACGAGGAGGAGGGCGACGATGACTGCGTACGCCCCTCGCTCCTCCCGGGCCCGCGCCATCACTCGCATCGGAACACCGCCGAGATCGTCACGTCCTTGCTGAGATCGGGAAGCAGCGGGATCACGATGGGGATGCGCTGGATCCAGCTGACGGTGACCGGCGCTCCTGGGTTCGTGGTGCAGTCGATATTGGCTGCGGGGGTACCCGGCCAGATCGGGTAGCCCACTGCGGCCTGCTGGACCCGGTTCGTGATCAAGACTGGTGTGCATAGCGGCCCCTCGGGCCGACATGAGACGGCCGCGTACCGGGCACCTTCACGCGCCGCGGAGATGTAGGTCACGAACCGGCTGAAGGCGAGCCCGAAGGCCGTGATCCCGAAGAGAATCACGATAAGGACGGGCAGCAGGATGGCGAACTCAACCGCCACGGCGCCCCGCTCTCTCCGCCCGAACGCCGACCGCCAGGGAGGCTTTCCGGTTCTCACCATGAGCTGCTCGGTGCTCGACTCCGTTCGACGCTCTGGCCGACCATCACCGGCCGCTCGCCCCTTCGAGCGAGCGGCCGGTAAGGCCGCGCCGCTTAGGCCGCTTCTAGCAGGCGGTAGGGGCGGTATCCACGCAGGTGGCCGTCGTGGTCAGCCTGGCGTTGATCGCGATCCCGAGCAAGGACGCGCCCACCACGATCACGACGGCGATCAGCGCAACGAGCAGGCCGTATTCCGCAGCCACGCCGCCACGCTCGCTGCCGGCCCACTCCACCAGACGCTCGTGAAGCCGGACCCGGAAGTCCCCCCACTCGACCCGGACCTTCGCGTACGAACGAAGGAGCATTCGGTTGTCACCTCCTCCCTGTACACGAGGTGGCCGAACCTCGGGCTCGCGGAGATCCGATGCACCGACCCTCGCTCCTCGACGTCCGAGCCACACGTCCAATCCGTACAGGGGCGACGCTAGGCGGGGGCCATGCGCAATTGCCATCGGGAGTTCCTTGCAGGATCGTCTACGCGCCATCACGTACGCGGTTCAGCGCAGGCGGCCGTTCCTACGGAAGGGCGGCGACCTTCGGGAGCGTGACGCCCCAGTTGAGGCCGTTCGTGCTGGGGAGCAGACCCGACCGGATGGCGACCGTCACGGCCGCCATCCGCCCGGTCGCGCCCAGCTTGCGGTAGATGTTGTTCAGGTGGGTGGTCACCGTGCGCTCGCGGACGCCCAGCCGCCGGCCGATCTCGCGCGCCGTGAGCCCCTCGGCGGCGATGCCCAGGACCTCGATCTCCCTGGCCGTGAGGACGGACGAGACGTTCCGGTGCCGGTCGAACCCCTCGACGATCCTGCCCAGCGCGCCTCTGGGGAGTCCCTCAAGGACGATCTCCGCTTGCGCGGCTCGGCGGATCCCTTCCACGAAACGCTCGGGCGCGGAATCCTTGTGGATGAACCCGTCGGCCCCGACGAACAGGGCCTGGGAGATGGTCACGCCGTCCAGATCGGTCCCCGTGACGAGCACGATGATCGGCGGAAACTCCTCCCGGATGGCGCGGACGAGCCAGAACGCGTCGCGCTCCCCAGCGAGCTCCAGCCCGACCAGGACCACGACCTTACCTCGGCCGCGGAGCCGCCTGATGGCCTTCATCCCTTCGTCGGCGTCGCCGGTCTCCGCCAGCACCTGGAGCCCGGGCACAGTGGCGATGAGCAGGCTGAGCCCGGCCCGCACGACGTTGAACGGTTCCACAAGAACGACGCCGACCCGATTCGGGGAAGCTTGGGGCCGCACTCCCGTGCCTTTCGCCGTAGGCCGTTCGGGAGGGAACGCTAGGGCGAAACGACCTACCGAAGCAATAGGTCATCCGTCGGATGGTCTACGTACGTTGGCTTACGTAGACCAGGGCTGTTGCAGCGCACGGGATTGTACGTACGCGAGCGCCTCCCGCCCGGGGCGGTGCCTCCGCCACTGCGCTGCTCCCACGCGTGGCGCGGGCGTGGCCGTGGCCATCCTGTCCGGGCCGCCCTGGTGCCGATGGCCCCGGCGGGAGGTTCGCCTACCTCCTCTATCCGATCACCCTGTTAGCCTGGGTCAGGCTCGTCCTCGAGCCCTCGCGGTATGACGGTGATGCCTGAGACCCAGACGCTAAGATGGGGAGCGTCCCGGGAGGGTGCCCGAGCGGCCAAAGGGAGCGGTCTGTAAAATCGCCGGCGTAGCCTACGGAGGTTCGAATCCTCCCCCTCCCACGGACTTGGGCCGGGCGTCGCGTCCGGCCCGTTGAGCTTCTAGCCATGTCCGGCCGCCTCACCGGCGCCGGGATCCCTTTCATGGCGCTTACGGTCCGTCCCCCTTCGCGAGACCTCGCCCCCCGGTCAGGGGACCGTCTCGACCAGGGCCTTGAGCCGCAAGAGCGTGTCCCCATCCGACGCGAAGACCACGGTCACGCGGTCCCCCTCGACCGGCAGCACGTCCGCGGACTGGTCGCCCAGGATCCACTCGCCGATCCGAACGGCGAACTCCGAGGCCTCGGCGTGCGAGTCCCATACCGTCGACAGAACGACCACCGCGTCATCCCCGTGCGACCAGGCCCGGTACACCCCTCCGTCCCAGCCCTCGGCAGCGATCTCGGCGCTGGAGGTAGTCAGGCGAAGGCCGAGGAGCGACCGCAGCCACTCCTCACCAACCTCCTCAACGTCGAGGTCTTTCCACCCCCTGCCCAGGGCCGGCCCGTAGTCGGGGATCTCGACCCGCCGCGGCCGGTCCTTCGGGTACTTCTTCGGGTGCAGGATCTGCTCGGTGGACACGGGGGGGTGCCGGAACGCCGCATCGATGGCCCCGACCCCACCCTGGCGGACCAGGCCCTGCACGAACTTCAGCCCACCGAGGTACGGGAACGCACCGTCCCTCAGGAAGTTGGGCACGCCTCGGACCGTCCCATGGGGCTCAGCGATCGCCTTCAGCGACACCCCGAACCGCTCGATCGGGCTGAGGAACCGCAGCGCCCATACGCGCATGAAGTACGTGGCGTTGCCCTCGACGAGTGATTGGTAGGCCAGGGCCTCGTCGTCTCGACAGTTCCCGAATGCCTGATCGAACCGGGTGAGGTCGAAGTGTTGGTCGTCGATGGCGTGGGTCAGCTCGTGGGCCAGTGTGAAGCGCTCATCCGGGGAGGGGCTTTGGGTCCCGATGAACCTCAGCCTCCCGATCTGCGGCACGTAGTACCCGATCACGCCCGCCCCGGAGCTCTTCTTGAAGACCTTCACGAGATCGGTGCCCTTCGGCACGGCCCCGATCGTTTGCCACGCGAGGGACCGCCTTCCGTACATGTCCACGGGGAGCGTCTGCACGACAAGCTGCCGGATCCCTCTCTGGAGCTCGGTCGCGGTCACGGCCTCGACCGGGACGGGCCGCAGGAGCGCCAGCCCTCGGATCTCCTGGACCTGCCGCTGGACCTCGCCAACGGCGGAGGGTGTGGACCCACCCGACGAGGCAGGACCACCCTGGACGGACCGGTAGCGGCACAGGCGTTTGAACACCTCCGCCGTCGACACGTTGCCCAGCCGGACCTCACCGGAGGTCTCGTCCTCCTGAGCCCCCCGCTCGCCGGCTGGGGGAGGGGCCATGCTCGTGCACGAGACGAACACGACGAGCACGACGGCCAGACTTCCCCGGCCCTTCATGCTGTGTTGGTACTCGATAGACGGCGTGACGGTCAATAAGGGCGGTTGGGATTCACCACGCCCCATACAGCTCGCTGGCGGGATCGAAGAACCCGCCGGCCGGGCGGGCGTGGGCGTGCCAGTGGTCCGGGATGCGCCGCCGGTCGCCGTCGACCCAATAGCCCTCCTCGCCGTACCGCTGTGCGGCAACGCGTTCCAGGTGCTGGAGCAACCTCGCCTCCTGGT
>Ga0326597_10009699_pt1 | contig 12874 bp, 19 predicted proteins | sample RVTome_12_FD_203789 | JGI IMG/M metagenome (GOLD analysis project Ga0326597, IMG submission 203789) | Soil microbial communities from uranium-contaminated site in the Upper Colorado River Basin, Wyoming, United States - RVT100D185 | ecosystem: Environmental > Terrestrial > Soil > Contaminated >... | reverse complement strand
CCAGACCTCGATCAGCTCATCGGAGCACCTCAAGGTCAACTCGGTGACCCGGCGCACGTTGGTCCTCCCCACCACGGATCGGCAAAACGTGGTGAAGTCGTGCTCACCGATGAAGGCCACCGCGGCGGCCGTCATGGCGGGCAGGTCGAGTGGTCGCCGGACGTGCCACGTGATGTGCCTGGTGAGGGGATCCTGAGCGCCAGCAGTGTTGATCAGGTACCGGTAACGGCGCCAGGTCGCAGAGTGTCGGGCATCGAAATCAGCGCCCACCTCGCTCGCCGCCAACACGGCTATCTCCGATCCCACAAGCCCGTTGAGGGCTCGTCGCAGCCGTTTGAGATCGACCTCGGCGTCGAGTTGGAATGAGACCACCTGGCCGTGCGCATGGACACCTGCGTCGGTCCTGCCTGCCACCGAGGTGGCAACGGGCGTGTTGAGAATCGTCTCCAGGGCGGTCTCCAGCTCACCCTGGATGGTGGGCTGACCGCTCTGCCGGGCGTAGCCGTTGAAGCCCGACCCGTCGTAGGCGAGGTCGAGACGATAGGTGGGCACCGTCAGAAGAAGGCGCCGCTGAGCAGGGCAAAAGGCACCCTGAGGATCGCACGAACCAGGGCAGCGGCGGCGAAGCCGATCAGAACCGATACCCCGGCATGCTTGAAAGGAAGATCTGTCGCCTCCTTGGTGGCGATCACCAAGATCGCCAGGTACCACACGAGGCCGGCCCAGGAGAACGGCGCACCAAAGATCTCGGCCAGCAACGGGAGCACGGCGAGCCCGTGCATTGCGACGAGGGTCTGGGACCTACCTGATGACTTGAATATCCGCGTGGCGGCGAACCAGGTGGCGAAGCCGAGGATGAGCCAGGAGGCAACCGAGGCGATGACGACCTGGAAGAGGCCGGCCAGATCGAAGGCGCCGAGGGCAGACAACCGGAGCAAGAGCCCTAGATAGGTGAGGGCTCCGACCGTCGCCACCACGATCGCACCGTCCGCCATCGCGTCGTCGTCGAAAAAGGCCTCGGTGAAGGCCTTGCGGTCGAACATGGCGGCACGACCGGCCCTGGTGAACATCTTCACGATCGAGCAGGGTAACGGCCGCTCATCCCCAAATCGGGGCGGAGTCTCCGCTATCGCCGCTTTTCGCCTCAGGTGTCAACGTCGCAGCCGGACCCGTTTCACCGAATGATCCCGGGCCTTTTCGAGGATCAGGGAGGCCCGGTCACGTGTCGGGAGGATGTTCTCTGTGAGATTGACCTCGTTGATCCGCTCCCAAATGTCTTGGGCGATGTCGATGGCTTCGGCGCCGCTCAACTCGGTGTAGCGGCTGAAGAAGGCGTCGGGCTGAGTGAATGCCGTCTCCTTCAGGGTGAGGAAACGCTCGATGTACCAGCTACGGATGTCTTCGATCTCGGCGTCGACGAAGACGGAGAAGTCGAAGTAATCCGACACGAAGGCGCCCGAATCACCCGCCTGCAGCACATTGAGACCCTCGATGATGAGGATGTCGGGACGGCTGACGACCCGATTCTTGCCCTCGACGATGTCATAGCGGATGTGTGAGTAGATGGGGACCTCTAAATGGTCCTCTCCCGATTTGGCCCTGGCCACGAACTCGAGCAGCGCCGCCCGGTCGTAGCTCTCGGGGAAACCCTTGCGTTCCATGATCCCCCGATCCTCCAGAACCCTGTTGGGGTAGAGGAACCCGTCGGTGGTCAGCAGGTCCACCTTGGGATGATGAGGCCAACGAGCGAGCAGCGCCTCCAACACACGGGCGATCGTGGACTTTCCCACCGCCACCGATCCGGCGACACCGATGACGAAAGGGCGGGGTTGGGGCTGGGTGCCAAGGAACGTGTCGGTGACCGACGAGAGGAGCTGGCTTCCCTGGACATACAGATTGAGCAAACGCGACAGGGGAAGGAAGGTGTCTTCGACCATGTCGAGGTCCAGATTGACGTTGATGCCCCGAATCTTCTCCACCTCGGCTTGAGTGAGTGTGAGCGGTGTCCGCCCCCTCAGGCTGGCCCAGTCGGCGCGGTCGAAGTCGAGGTATCTCGGATGGCTCACGGCCCGATCAGGCTACCGCCGGCGCAGGTATGTCTCGGATCTGCGATACTCGGCCGGCATGTCACAGCCAGAGTTCCCCAGCGAGTCCAGGGGGTATCCGGAGGCGAGTCAGGCCACCACCGTCCTGGTCCTGGGCATTCTCGGCCTTGTCATCTGCGCAGTACTCGCTCCATTCGCATGGTCCATGGGCAACAAGGAGTTGGCAGCCATCGACTCAGGGCGTCGGGCACCCGAGAATCGGGGCACCGCCAACGCCGGGCGAATACTGGGAATAATCGGCACAATCTTCCTGATCATCGGCGTCATCGCCTTCATCGTCTTCTTCATCCTGATAGCAGTTGGCACCGTCACCAGCTGGGATGAGCTGTTCACATAAACTCGTAAGGTCGTCCTCTTTTGTCCCGATAAACACCCGGATGGGCACGTTCACCGCATCCCTGCGCGCCATAGGTGACGTTCGAGGCTTGCCCGCGACCGTCGAGATCGCCGATGGCAGGATGAGCATCGCTGCCGGCTCCACCCATATTGGAGAATGGGCCCTGGCGGACATCCACATCGAGCCGATTCCGACCGGTTATCGCGTCGCGGCCGAGGGCGAGCAGATCCTCGTCGAGCTGAAGGACATCGATGGATTCGCCGACGCCCTCGCCCAAAACGCGAGAAAGACACGATTTCGGCGCAAGGGCCTCGAGCCGGCGAAGATCGAGGCTTCAGCCCCCGCGTCACCGAAGGCCTCGCCTGACTCCGCGCCCGTGGCGGCGCCCCCAGCGAAGTCTCCCCGCGAGGTCAAAGCCAAGAAGTCCAGGAGCGATCGACAGGAGGAAAGGGCCGCCCGGACAACCAACTCACGTGTCGGCGAGCCCGCAACCAGAGCGAAGCCCAAGCCGGAACGCGAAGGTCCCAGCCGACTCGTCAAGACCATGGATGGGATCATCGAAGCGGCGGAGCGGAGATGGGAGACCCTTTTGCCTCCGTGGGTGTTCAGCCGGGGGATCTTCCTGCTGCTGGGGATCTTCTTGCTCATGACGATCATCTTCCCTGGACTCTCGTCCGCGGTGCTCCTGATTCTCGGTGGCCTGCTCATCGTCTTCGGTGGCATCGCCTACTCCGACGAGATCGTGGCCTCCAAATGGCTCCCGGGCCGGACCAGCCCCGCTCACCCCCTCATCGGCGGTGTCGCCCTGGTCATCCTCGGCGTGCTGGTGGGGATGCTGGCGAGATAGCAAGACCGCCCAAACAGGGCGGTCTTTGCAGTTTTCCCCCAGTCGCGAAGGGTCGTCTGAGGGGGTTGCGGTGTCCTAAACGAGCTCGATCATCGCCTCTTCGGCACCGTCGCCACGACGTGGGCCGAGCTTGGTGATCCGGGTATAACCACCGGGACGATCCCCATACCGGGGAGCCACTTCCTCGAAAAGCTTGGCCACTGCGGCCTTGTCGGTGATCGTCTTCATCACGATGCGACGGGAGTGACCGTCCCCCTTGCGTGCCTTGGTGATCAGCTTCTCGGCGACCGGGCGAACGGCCTTGGCCTTGGCCTCGGTCGTGGTGACCTTCTCGTGCAGAAACAGATCGGTGGCGAGGTTGGCCATGATCAGCCTCTCATGGGCCGGGGACCCGCCAAGACGGGCACCCTTGCGCGGACGTGGCATCAGAGACCGCTTCCACTTGGAGCGTCGGCGAGGCTCAGCCCCAGCTCGTCGAGCTTGGCGATCACCTCGTCGAGGCTCTTCTGACCGAAGTTCGTGATGTTCAACAGATCGTCGGAAGTTCGCTCGACCAATTCGCCGACCGTCTTGATCTGGGCGCGGCGCAGGCAGTTCCTGGGTCGCTCGGAGAGATCAAGAGCTTCGATTGGGAGCTCGAGGTCGGGTGACCCGCCGGTCTCGGGGACCACGTCAACCAGCTCCAGGCCCTCGCCCTGGCCGACATCCGCGAAGATGTCCATCAGCTCGCCGAGTGTCTTCCCTGCCGATGACACGGCGTCCTTGGGCTCGATGGCACCATTGGTCTCGACATCGAGGACGAGTCGGTCGTAGTTGGTCATCTGGCCTACCTGGGTGCTCTCGACCCGATAAGCGACTTTCCGGACCGGGGAGAAGATCGAGTCGACCGGGATCACCCCAATGGCGGATGAGCCGCCCTTGTTGCCGTCTGCGGTGCGATACCCGACACCCGGGGCCACGGTCATCTCCATCTCGAGACGCCCTGACGCGCTCAGTGTGGCGATGTGCGCCTCGGGGTTGACCACCCTGACGCCTGCCGGGAGCTTCAAGTCCTTGGCGGTGACATCACCGGCTCCCTTGGTCGACAGGTAGAGGGTCTGCTCGTCCATCCCGTCCATCTCGATGACGATTCGCTTGATGTTGAGGATGATGTCGACGACATCCTCCACGACACCGGGAATCGTCGAGAACTCGTGTTGGACTCCTTCGATCTGGATGGTGGTGATGGCTGCTCCGGGGATACGCGACAGGAGGGTGCGACGCATCGTGTTCCCGAGGGTGTAGCCGAACCCGGGCTCGAGCGGCTCGATGATGAACCTCGACCGGTTGTCGCCGACATCCTCGACTTCGATCTGGGGGCGCTGAACAATCAACAACTCGATAACCTCACTTCGAGTAGAGCTCGACGATCAACTGCTCGTTGATGTCTGTATCGATCTGATCCCTTCGGGGATGATCGCTGACCACAATCTTGCGTTCACCTGCGTCGACCTGGAGCCAATCGGGTATCAGTCGATCCTGGGTGTCGACGGAATGCTGGATGACGATCAGCTCTCTGCTGCGGTCTTTGATGGTGACGCTGTCACCGGGACGCACTTGATAGGACGGGATGTCCACCTTCTGCCCGTTGACCCGGAAATGGCCATGATTGACCAGCTGACGGGCCTGAGGACGGGTGGCGGCCAGACCAGAGCGCCAGACGACGTTGTCCAGACGCTGTTCGAGCATCTGGAGCAGGGTTTCACCGGTGATGCCGGGGCGACGTGCCGCCTCTTCGTAATAACGGCGGAATTGCTTCTCGAGGACGCCATACATGGTGCGTAGCTTCTGCTTCTCGCGGAGCTGCACCTGGTAGTCGCTCTCACGGATACGGCCACGCCCGTGCTCGCCGGGCGGATACGGGCGACGATCGACCGCACAGCGCTTCGACTGGCAGAGCTGGGTTCGTGCCCGGCGGCACGCCTTGCACTTGGGTCCTGTGTAACGGGCCACGGTTCAGCCCCTCCGGCGTTTCTTGGGCCGGCAGCCGTTGTGCGGAAGCGGGGTCACGTCCCTGACCCAGGTCACCTCCATGCCCATGTTCTGCAGTGTTCGGACCGCAGTGTCACGACCCGAGCCGGTCCCGCTCACGATGACGTCGAGCTTGCGAATGCCATGCTCGCCGGCGCGCCGGGCAGCCTCTTCGGCCGCCACCTGGGCGGCATACGGTGTGGACTTGCGAGATCCCTTGAAACCGACCGAGCCACCCGAGGTCCACGCCACGGTCGCTCCGGTCTGGTCGGTGATGCTGATGATCGTGTTGTTGAAGCTTGCCTTGATGTGGGCTTGGCCGTGGGCGATGTTCTTGCGCTCACGACGGCGGACCCTCTTGGCACCCTGGGTAGCCACTACTTGGTCACCTTCTTCTTGCCGGCGATGGCAACACGGCGGCCCTTGCGGCCACGGGCGTTGGTGTGGGTGCGCTGGCCACGCACCGGCAGGCCGCGGCGGTGGCGGATGCCCTGATAGCTGCCGATCTCGATCTTTCTCTTGATGTTCTGCTGCACATCACGGCGTAGATCACCTTCGACCTTGAGGTTCGACTCGATGTGGCGACGGATCCGGGCTACCTCGTCGTCGGTCAACGATCGAACGCGGGTCGAGGGATCGATGCCGGTCTCGGCACAAATCGCCAGGGCCGTGGTCAGGCCCACCCCATATATGTACGTGAGCGACACCTCGAGACGCTTGTCCCTCGGGATGTCCACTCCTGCGATACGAGCCATATCAGATCAACCTTGGCGCTGCTTGTGACGCGGGTTGTCACAGATCACCCACACGCGGCCACGACGCCGGATGATCCGACACTTCTCACACATCTTCTTTGTGGAAGGTCTCACCTTCATCTCTGATCTCCAAATCTGGCGCCCTGGGACGGACGCGTGTGTTGCCAGGCCACTGTCAACTGCAACCGAAGCATTCAGAGTGGTTGCGGGCGACGGTGCCCTGGCTACAAAACCGCCCCTTCGGCCAAAGAGAGGGCGGCAAAGACTTGGGAAGTCTACCCAAACCGGGATGCTTGCCCAAATCTCGTGCGAAGACGGCTCTCACGGCGATGCAGATGATCACATCGGGCTGGGGAGGCGCACCGCTCCCCAGACGCCGACATCAATCGGCGGTCACTTCAGCTCGGCGGCGAGGTCGGCATGCCCGGCCTCGGCGGCATGGTCTCGCGCGGAGAGCCCACGGTCGTCCTCGATGCCCGGATCGGCACCATACGAGAGGAGTAGCTCCGTCAGCTGCCGGTCGCCGCTCTGAGCCGCCGACATCAGCGGTGTGAACCCACCTGACTGACGATCATTGACTTCGGCGCCTGCATCCAGAAGGTGACGAGCACAGGCGAGGCGGGACTCCACCTGGCTACTCGCGGCCGCGGCGTGGAGCGGCTGATTGCTGAGGGCATTGTCGGTCCGCGCCAGGACATCGGCCCCGGCAGCAATCAGGGCCCGAGCCGTCTCCGCGTGCCCGAAGAAGGACGCCAGATGCAACGCCGTGAAGCCATCAGGGGAGCGGGCAGAGATCAGCGAAGGCTGGACGTCGATGAGCTGGCGCACGCGATCGGTCGCTCCGACGGTGGCAGCCTCCCAGAAGTCCAAGCCGGCAGGGCTCTGAACCAGGCACTCCAACACCTCCTCCTGGCCCCAATACGCAGCCACGAGAACGGGCGAGAGCCCGTCCTCATTCCTCGCCTGAATCGCCTGCGGCTCTGCTGCCAGGATTCGCTTGACGCCGGCAACGTCGCCTTCCTCGATCGACGTGAACAGGCCTTCGAAAGACATATGCCTCCTGTGCGCGAGACGGTTAGCATAGCTAAGCATGCCTTCCACTGCCGAGCTGGCCAACCGTGTCGCCGAACTGGCGATGCGGATCCATCGACGGTCCCGTCAGGAGGATCGGGTTCACGGCATCACAGGCGCTCGTTTCGCAGTGCTCGACCGACTGGCCAGCAGTGGCTCGCTTTCCCTCACCGATCTCGCGCAGGCCGAGGCGGTGAGCGCTGCCACGATGACCCGCATCGTCGATGGGCTTGCGGAGGGGAAGCTGGTGCGTCGAGAGAGATTCGCTCTCGATGGCCGGGTGGTGCGGATCGTGCCGACCACCTTCGGACGAACGTTGGTGGCAGGATCCCGCAACCGCAGGCTGAGGTGGTTGGAGTCGCTTTTGGCGAGTCTCGACGAAGCAGATCGCGCTGTCATCGAGCGCGGAGTCGAAATCCTGGCCAACGCGACCGAGGACGGCGTTCGAGCCACGATATGAGGACGGAGTCGATCGGGCCCTCGTCCCGGCTCAGCCACCCAACCGTCGAACGACGCTCAGCCTTGGGCAGAGGTCTCGGCGCGTGCCTGTGCCACCGGGACCGGCTCCGAGCCGGCCGTGAACACCTGTGACCCATCGGGTGTGATCGCCACGGTGTGCTCCCAATGAGCCGAGAGCGAGCCGTCCTTGGTCCGAACCGTCCACCCATCTGCATCAACCTTGGTGTGACGACGATCCATGTTGAACATCGGCTCGATACACAATGCCATCCCGTTGCGCAGCTTGAGCCCTTTGCCCACTGATCCGTGATTGGGCACCTGGGGCTCCTCGTGCATCTCGCGCCCGATCCCATGCCCCACGTACTCCTCGACCACGCCGTAGCCATTGGCTTCGCCGATCTCCTGGATCGCGGCGCCGATGTCACCGAGATGGTTGCCCTTTGCCACCATGTGAATACCGGCCCACATCGCCTCCTCCGTCGTGTCGATGAGATGCGAGGCCTCGGCAGATATCTCCCCGATGCCCATGGTGAAGGCGGCGTCACCGTGGAAGCCCTCGTAGATTGCGCCGGCATCCACAGAGAGGATGTCCCCCTCCCTCAACCGGTACCCGTCGGGGATGCCGTGGACGATCACGTCATTGGGAGAGAGACACAGATTTCTCGGATACCCGAGGTAGCCGAGAAACGAAGGCGTGCAGCCATGATCTGCAATCACCTGGGCCCCGATCTCGTCCAGCTCGAGCAACGGGACACCGGGTAGAGCGGCCGCGCGGACGGCCTCGTGGACCGCGGCGACCGCGGCGCCTGCCCTCTGCATCTTGGCCAGCTCGCGACGGCTCTTGATCGTGATCATCGCAACAAGGACAGTATCCGCTCGGTCACCTCGGCAATGTCACCGATCCCACTCACCGAGACGGTGACGCCGCGGGCGTCGTAGGTGTCGAGCAGAGGTTGGGTCTGCTCGCGATAGATCTTGAAACGGTTGCGGATCGTCTCCTCGGTGTCGTCGGCCCTGCCCCGTGAGAGCATGCGCTCCACCAACTCGACCTCGTCGACATCGAAGACGACGACCCGGTCGAGACCGTCCTTGCCTATCAGCTTGTCGAGAGAATCCACCTGGGCTGCGGTGCGGGGGAACCCATCCAGGATGTACCCATCGCCGGCGTCGGGCTGGGAGATGCGCTCGGCCAGCATGGCGACGGTCACCTCGTCGGGCACGTAGTCGCCGGCGGCCATGATCGCCTCCACCTTCCTGCCGAGCTCGGTCCCACGGGCAACGTGATCGCGGAACATCTCGCCCGTGGAGATGTGGGGTATGCCCAGCCGGGCCGCCACCTCGCCGGCCTGGGTGCCCTTGCCCGCCCCCGGGGGCCCGATGAACAGGAGCCTCACCTGGATTCTGTCCACCCACGTGCAATGAACGCGCCTATGAGGTGTTCATTGCACGTAGGACTGCCAAACCCGACCAACTTCATCAGGTGAGGATTCCTTCGTAGTTCCTCATCGTCAGCTGGGACTCGATCTGTTTCATCGTCTCCAGAGCCACCCCGACCACGATGAGGATCGACACACCGGAGAAGGCGATCTGGATGCCCCAGACGGCACCGGCGATGGCGGGCAGCACCGCGATGGTGGCCAGGAAGATCGATCCCGGGAGGGTGATGCGGTTGAGGATGAAGGCGAGGTGCTTGGCGGTCTGACGGCCGGGTCGCACACCCGGGATGAACCCGCCTTGACGCTGGATCATCTCCGCCTGTTGCTCGGGGTCGAACTGGATCGCCGTGTAGAAGTAGGTGAAGAAAACGATCAGCGCGAACAGGATGAGGATGTACCACCAGCTCACCGCGGTGGCCCCAGCTCCCAGGTTCTCGTTGACCCAGCGGAAGATCGCCTGGATCCAGGCGGCGTCCGAGGGGATGGCGGTGATGATGAGCGACGGGATCAAGAGCACCGACGTGGCGAAGATCACCGGGATCACACCTGCCGTGTTCACCTTCAAGGGGATGTAGGTCGACTGCCCACCCATCACCCGACGACCACGAACGCGTTTGGCGAACTGGATCGGGATGCGGCGCTGACCCTGGTCCACGAAGATGATCGAGCCGATCATCGCCAGGAAGATCACCATGATCACCAAGAATCGAGTGGGCAGGCCCACAGCCCAGGTCTGTCCGTAGATCTGGCTGAACACGAACGGGAATTGGCTGAGGATCGAGATGAAGATGATCAGCGACATCCCGTTGCCGACACCCCGCTGGGTGATCAGCTCACCCAGCCACATGACCATGGCCGTGCCGGCCGTCATGGTCAGGACGATCAGCACCACCCGCCCTGCGGTGTAGTTGGGGATGAGGTCGATCCCGCCGGTGAAGCGACCGGAGTGGAACAGGAAGGTGAAACCGGTTGACTGGATGAGGGCCAGGATCACCGTCATGTAACGGGTCCACTGGGTGATCACCTTCCGACCCGACTCACCCTCCTCCTGGAGTGCCTGCAGCCGCGGGATGACGACCGTCAGCAACTGCATGATGATCGAGGCGGTGATATAGGGGATGATCCCCAGCGCAAAGAGGGAGAACTGCTCCAGAGCCCCGCCCGAGAACAGATTGATCAGCCCGTAGATCCCGCCGGCCTGTTGCTGACTCTGGAACAGGCTGACTGCGTCTAGGTCGATGCCCGGCACCGGGATGGTCGCCCCCAGGCGGTAGACAGCGAACATCGCCAGCGTGAAGAGGATCTTCGCCCGGAGGTCCGGGATCTTGAACATGTTGCGGTAAATGGAAAGCATGCGAGGTACTTGGTACTAGGTGCTCGGTGTTACGTGCCCCGACCCGGCGGTGATCGTCGTCATGCGATGATCTCGACAGATCCGCCCGCCGATTCGATCTTCTGTTTGGCCGATGCGCTGAAGGCGTGCGCCCTCACCGTCAGCGCCCGGTCCAGGTCGCCCTCCGCCAGGACCTTGACCCGGCCCCGATGCCTGATGAGACCGCGCTCACGGAGACTCTCCGGGGTCACCTCGCTACCGGCCTCGAAGACCTCGAGCGAGGCCAGGTTGACGATGGCGAACTCGTCCTTGTTGACGTTGGTGAAGCCCTTCAGCTTGGGAAGGCGCATTGCAAGGGGGGTCTGACCACCCTCGAAGCCGGGACGGAGCGAGTTGCGCGCCTTGAGACCCTTGGTGCCACGCCCGGCTGTCTTGCCGCGCCGCCCACCCTCACCACGCCCCACCCTGATCCGGCTCTTCTTTGACCCGGGGGCGGGCGAGAGGTCGTGCAGCTTCAACTGCTCTCGCTTCCCGCTCATCACGCCTCCTCCACTTCCACCAGATGGCTCACCTTGGCCACCATGCCGCGCAAGCTGGGGGAATCAACTTGCTCGACCGTTTGATGGAGCTTGCGCAAACCGAGACCCTCAACGGTCGCCCGGGTCTTGGGCTTCTCGCCGATGACGCTCCGGGTGAGCGTCACCTTGACCATCTTCTTCTTTGCCCTGGCCATGATCTACCTACTTGCTCTCCGGGGCGGCCCGAAGCGACTCGGTCGTGTTGTAGGCAGCAAGCAGGCCAGGAGGAGTGATGTCCTCGGCCTTCTTGCCTCGAAGCTTCGCCACCACATCGGGACGTCTCTGACTGAGGAGGCCATTCATGGTGGCCTTGGCCACGTTGAGGTGGGTCGGAGACCCCAACGACTTGGCCAGGGCGTCCTTGATGCCGGCGGCCTCGAGGATCTGGCGAACGGCACCGCCGGCGATGACACCGGTGCCGGGTGCGGCGGGCTTGATCAGCACACGAGCGGCGTCGTGTGAGCCGGTCACGTGATGGATAACAGTCTGGCCGGCCATCGGGATGACTTTCATGCTCCGGCGCGCCGACTCGATGCCCTTCTGGATCGCCGCCGGCACCTCCTTTGCCTTCCCATAGCCGATGCCCACCTTGCCGTTGCCGTCACCGACGACGACGAGAGCGGTGAAGCTGAAGCGACGACCACCCTTGACCACCTTGGCAACTCGGTTGATCTGGATGACGCGCTCGTCGTATTGACTCTGCTCAGACCCAGGGCGTTGTTGTCTCGCCATCAGAACTCCAATCCTGCCTCGCGGGCGGCGTCGGCGAGGGCCTTCAGCCTTCCGTGGTACCTGTAACCCCCACGGTCGAAAACGACCGAGGTGATGCCCGCCTCTTTGGCGCGATCTGCGACCAGGCTCCCGACCTTGGCGGCGGTCGCCACATTGAGACGCTCAGACCTGAGGTCGGCCTCCTGCGACGAGGCGGCCGCGACGGTCCGGCCCTCGAGATCGTCGATGACCTGAGCGTATATGTACCTATTGCTCCGGTAGACGGCGAGCCTTGGGCGATCCGTCGTGCCACGCACGGCCTTGCGCACCCGGTTGTGGCGGCGTGCTCGAGCTTCCTGTCGAGAGCCCTTCATCACTTGCCCGCCTTTCCGGCCTTACGACGGACGTACTCGCCGACATACCGAATGCCCTTGCCCTTGTAGGGCTCTGGGGGACGAACCTTGCGTACGTCGGCAGCCACCTGGCCAACCTGCTCCTTGTCGATCCCGGAGATGACGATCCTGGTCTGCTCGGGCACGTCGAACGTGATCCCCTCGGGTGCCTCCACCAGCACGGTATGGCTGAAACCGACCTGCAGCTCGATGTCCTTGCCCTTGAGGGTGGCCCGGTAACCGACACCGTGGATCTCGAGCTCCTTGGTGAACCCCTCGGAGACGCCGACGACCATGTTTTTGAGCAGAGCGCGGCTCAGGCCGTGCAACGCCCGGGACTCGCGGCTGTCATCGGGACGGGTCAAGACGATGACCCCGTCGTCCCGGTCGAAGCCGATCCGCTCGTGAAAGGTACGAGCAAGCTCACCTTTGGAGCCTTTGACGGTGACGTCGGTGCCATCTATGACGACGTCGACGCCATCGGGCAGCTCGACCGGCTTCTTGCCGATCCGGCTCATCACCACACCTCACAGATGATCTCACCACCGAGACGGCGCTTGCGCGCCTCACGGTCCGGCATCAAGCCCTGGCTGGTGGACACCACGGCCACACCGAGCCCACCCTGGACCCGGGGCAGGTCCCTGGCGCCGCGGTAGACACGGTGACCGGGACGCGACACTCGCTTGAGCCCTTCGATCACCGGGCGGCGGCGCGGGCCATAACGCAGCACCAGCTCCAGCTCGCGGCGATTACCGCCATCGGACACGTCGAACCTGTCGATGAATCCCTCATCGACCAGGATCTGGGCGATCGTCACTTTCAGCTTCGACGAAGGCATGG
>Ga0326597_10009698_pt1 | contig 12874 bp, 14 predicted proteins | sample RVTome_12_FD_203789 | JGI IMG/M metagenome (GOLD analysis project Ga0326597, IMG submission 203789) | Soil microbial communities from uranium-contaminated site in the Upper Colorado River Basin, Wyoming, United States - RVT100D185 | ecosystem: Environmental > Terrestrial > Soil > Contaminated >... | reverse complement strand
CGATTTCGGCGCGATCGTGAGCGTGTTGCCGGGCAAGGATGGGCTGCTCCACATCTCGCAGATCGCCAACGAGCGCGTCAACGCGGTTTCGGACCACCTCAAGGAGGGCCAGCAGGTTCGCGTCAAGGTGCTGGAGGCCGATGACAAGGGCAGGCTGCGGCTATCGATGAAAGCGGTGGCCGCCGAGGCCAAGGCCGCTCAACCTCAGGCTGCTCAATAAAGGCAAGCGGTGAGCAGTAAGCAGTAAGCAGTGAGCGGTTAACGCTTACGTTCAGAAACAAGAAAGGGCGGCCATGGCCGCCCTTCTTTTTTGTCTGTTGTCTGCTTACCGCTTACTGCTTACCATCATTTTGCTACTTGCCGCTCACGCATCTCGTCGAGTGTCTTGCAATCGATGCAGAGCGTCGCCGTCGGCCGTGCCTCGAGCCGCTTCAGCCCGATTTCCACCCCGCAGGAATCGCAGTAGCCGTATTCGCCAGCGTCGATGCGCCCGATGGTCTCGTCGATTTTCTTGATGAGCTTGCGCTCGCGGTCGCGGTTTCTCAGCTCCAGGGACATGTCCGATTCCTGGCTGGCACGGTCGTTGGGGTCGGCGAAGATCGTCGCCTCGTCCTGCATGGTGTGCACGGTGCGGTCGATGTCCTGCGACAGGTCGCGCTTCATCTCCTCCAGCATCTTGCGGAAATGCGCGAGCTGGCGCGGGTTCATGTAGTCTTCTTTCCCCTTGGGCTTGTAGGCGGGAAAGGGCTTGTGCAGTTCGGAAGGCATGAGCCAGTTTGCTCGAAAAAAGAGGCTCTTTATATATGAAATTGCAGCCCCCCGCAAGTGACTAATCTGGGCCGGAAAAACGCGGATTTCTCCTTGACTATCAGAGGCTTCCAAGAGTATAGTTCAACCGCTCCCGCGTCGCGGTTTGCGCGCCTGGCTTTGCGACCCGTGACCGGACGCGTCAGACTAGTCGATGAGCGCCCGTAGCTCAACGGACAGAGCACCGGCCTTCTAAGCCGGGGGTTGTGGGTTCGATTCCCGCCGGGCGTGCCAGCTTTTCCCTCTCGGGCGAATGTGGAATGCTGAATTTTGAATGTTAAATGGGTTTGAATGCCGGAAGCAGTCCATTCAACATTCAACACTCAAAATTCAACACTATTCTTTGTAATGGTGGCTGTAGCTCAAAGGTAGAGTACTGGATTGTGATTCCAGGTGTTGTGGGTTCGAGTCCCATCAGCCACCCCATTTACTATATAAACAATATGTTATTAACACATATTAATCTAAATTTTCAAGCATCAAAATTCACGTAAAAACTCAGTGTGTTTTGGGCTTAAATCCCATCAATCACACCATACCCGTGAACGCGAAGTGATTTTCAAAGGCGAACTGATATCAACGTTCGACTTAAACTAACTCAGGATTTTTTGCGACGAGCGTTCCGCTTCTGTGCATCGATACTTCTTTCTGGTGGTGCTCTACTGGTTAGTTAAAGTGTCTGTCATGCCACCTTGCATAAGAAATTTCCGTGCCACGCTTTAACCCGTTCAAACCTGGCGCGATCGCTCATCCCGGCATGTTTGCTGGTCGGGAGGATGAGCTGGAAATTCTTCACAAAGCTCTCTTTCAAACCACGAATGGAAATGCCACCCATTTCCTGATTCACGGTGAGCGAGGGATCGGCAAATCTTCGTTGCTGATGGTCATAGATGGATTAGCTACTGGCGAGCTCACGTACAAAGAGACCAAATATTCCTTTCTGACGGTTAACGTAGAGCTCGAGCCGGGGGACAATTATGCAGACATCATCCAAAAAGTCGCACGCGAGTTGCATCGCGAACTAGAGCGTAATCAGCCGGTAAAGGCATTGTTAAAAGATGTCTGGTCGTTTGTTACAAGCTGGGAAGTTATGGGGGTTAAATATAAACGCGAAAATACTCCCATCGATGCAATGCTAGAGGAGTTGGCGGACAAATTTATCGCAATCGCATCTAAGCTTACGCAGCCTGGCCAGGGTATTTACTTATTCATCGATGAAGCGGACAAGCCAAACGCAGACGCTGGACTTGGTGAATTTGTAAAGGTGTTTACTGAGCGTCTCTCCAAGCGTAGTACTGGCAATGTTGGGGTTGGGGTGATTGGCATCTCTACCGTAATAGAAAAAATGCGGAAGAGTCACGAATCCTCAGTACGAATTCTCACCCCCTTGCAGCTCGCACAGCTAAAACCGGATGATCGTAAAGACGTCGTGCGTAAAGGACTAGCACAGGCGAACGAAAAGAATGCAAACGCTGTATCAATCACAGAAGATGCTTTGGATTTGATTTCTGGGCTATCGGAAGGTTATCCGCACTTCATCCAGCAATACGCGTATTGCGCATTTGAGGTTGATAGTGACGACCAGATCGATGGTGGCGATGTGGGTCGAGCACTTGTTGGGGACAAAGGGGCGCTCCAACTACTCGGGGAGCGATTCTTCGAGAATATGTATACGGATGAAATTCGATCCGATGCCTATCGAACCGTATTGCAAGTTGCGGCACGTCATTTTCCAGAATATGTATCTAGAAAAGCGATCATCACTGAATCAGGGTTGAGGAGGCACACTGTGAATAACGCGATTGCCGCCCTCAAAAAACGAGGGTCACTTCAGGCGCGGAAGGGCAGTTCAGGCCAGTTTCGACTGCCCTCTCGATCTTTTGCGACCTGGATACTGGCATTCAAAGTGGCGCATTCTTAAGGAATGCGCGTCAGTAAAATTTTCCTACGCGGCGCTCGCCGCTGTGCCGACTAACGACCGCTTTCGACCCATTTCGCGTATCCCACAATCGAAATGAGCACGCGGCCATCGGGCGAACGTCGAATTTCTCTACCGTCCAGCCATTTTCCTTCCTGGATCTTTCGTCGAATAGCATTTTCGCTTAAGCCTGTCAGCGCGGCAGCCAGCCAGACTGTGACGTACGGCGCCGACACATAAGACCGCGACCAGAAATCGATTTTATTGAGCGCATCTGAAGCCTCGCATAGAGCAAGTGCGACCTTCCTGAAGGCGTTCGCAGCATCGTTTTCATCGACACGCTTCAATTCAAGATCTCCCACATACAGCCTCCTTCGACCAACTTTGACCGAGAGTATATAAGGGCCCATCGCTTGGTACAAGTCTTCGGTTTACTAGCCGCCACACGTCCACCTCTGGTCTCAACCATGACAGGCGAGTAGACTTCCAATTGCATGTTGGGAGGGGCGTGCAGGTTGCGCCCCTTTTTCCATTTTTACGGAGGCTATTTTTATGAAGGACTCTTTCAAGATTGTCACCGCTGGCGTTTTTGTGGGTGTAACTGCTGTTTCGGTTGGAGCCGAATCGCCACCTGATCTCAAGCTTTACACCTTGAATGGTGACCATTCGGGTCACTACGACACCGAAACATCCAGTTCTGCTTACGTTAGCGGGTGGGCTCCGGCGCCGCTTAATGGCTTCATTTCGGAAGCCCCGACGGGCTGGCGCGAAGACGCGTTGGCCGGTTCGCGTGGAAAACTGGAGATGGTGCGGATTTACACCTGGCCGCGGTAGAGGCGGGCGCTATGTCGCTCGAAGAGCAAATCGCCCAAACCGTAGACCCGACGCTATTTGCGCGGCTCTGCAATAGTCTCTTCACTGCGGAGCACGGCCACTCCTATCAGGTGATAGACGGGACGCGCGGCGACGAGGGGAACGACGGTTGGCTCGAGGCGGAGCGCCGGATATTCGCCATCTACTGCCCGCTCAAGCCTGAGCGCCGGACCGACGCCGACTACCGGGATAAGGCGTACAGCGACCTAAAGAAGGCCGCCCTCCTGCGGGACAACAAGCGATACCCCGTCGAGCGCTGGACGTTCGTTACGCCTCGCAAGCTGTCCAATGACGTGATAGTCGCCATCCGCAAGCGGGCTGAGGAACTTGGGCTGGTGGCAAACCATGTCGAGGCGACGTACCTGAGTGGCCTGCTGCTGAAGCATCCGGAGCTTGTGAAGGATTTTCCCGACTACCACGTATCCCAGATCGAGGACTTACTCAAGAAATGGCTCGAAAGCCCCGAGGTCAAGCAGCCGAAGCCGTCGAGAACGCCGGAGCACGACCTCCATAGTTACCTCGCCGTCAAGAAGGCGGCGGTAAAAGACGAAGCGCTCAGGGAAGTCGTCGCCTTGCGCGAATCCGCGGACCGCGCCGCAGCGAAGCGGGGACTCCGGGCGCTCCTATACCGTTCTACTAATCCGCACGTACAAATCAATGCCGTTATTGGGTTCATGGACCTCTTTGACCCGATGGTCGACGACGTCGCGGACCTCGCCAGCATGTGTGAGTCCGCGAGGGGCGCGGCGAAGCGCATTGATTCTAAGTCTGCCGAGGCATACCTCCTTGCCCAGAAAGGCTTCTACCAGTCCTTCGAGTTCGGACGTCTGTCGATCGACCGCTACGGGCATATGATGGCCGAGCAGGCAATCGGGCTCTCGCTCGAAGATCCAGCCGTCGTTGCCCAAAGGCAGAAACGGCTTGAGCAGCTCTCCAAGGGCTACTCGGAGGCGTTTAAGGGCGCGCTCGAACTCGCGCAGGAATCGAAGTCCGGGCCGGCAATGGCCGCGGTGCTGATCTCGATTGGAAACGCCGCCGGGCAGCGCGCCCTTACCTTGGCCCAGATCGGCCCCAAGTCAGCCTTCGAACACGAGCGTGATGTGTGCAAGCGGGCGCTCCTCGCCGCGAAAGACATCTACGCGCAGCTCAGCGACGAGCACGAGGTAGCGAACGCGCAGTTCAACTTGGCGAATCAAATTCGCTTTTTCGGAGAAGTCGAGGAGGCGAAAGAGCTGGTCAAGGCGGTTATCCCTGTCGCTGAGAAGTACGGCGACGACGACCTGCGTAGAAAGGCGAGGATACTCGAGGAGAGGCTGCGGACCGGCAAGATCCCTGACTACATGGCAGGTGAAAAAGCTGAATAGGCGTGCGGCTGAGCGCGGTTAAGTGGTTGATTTTGTTACCTGTGGTATTTCCATATCTCGAGTCCCATCAGCCATCCCAAATCAACGACTTAGGAGACCCCCAAACGGGGTTTCCTAATATTCCTAATATCGACCTGCTGAATTTTCAATAAATGCAGCACTTGAATATTGGAATTGCGCCCATATTTTAGCAAAGCAGGTTTCGATTTTTTTTGTTCCTTATGCCAAAGAGGGAATCATGGATCCGATACTCACAGTTCTGTCGCAGCTAGGCCTCGGCGTCGCCACCAACGCCGTCTATGACGTGCTCAAGTCGGTTGCCGCGAAGCAGGGGACTGTCGAACAGGCTGTCGTCGAAATTCAGAATACGATGAACCTCTACGGCGTGAACGTGCGTGCCGAGACCGTCATCAACGCTATCGCCGACAATGGTCTACTCATCATCCGTCGCTCCGACCTGTATGCGAACAATCTAATCACTTTCGGCAGCGTGCGTGGTAGCGCTTCGATCGGAGATGTGAGCTCGTTGCGAACTGGAGGCTCTAGCATCGAAATCGGGAGGGGTGCCAGCATGGAGACCCACGGCAATGCCCAGGTCGTACTCAACAATCCGGACGGCAGCGTCTCCTTCAACGTTGGAAAGAAATAAGGCCAACGCGACCCTGAGGTGGCAATGAATCCGAGAGACACGAAGGGGGTAGCTTCGTCCATTCCGATATCGATTCGACCACGTGCACTCCTATCGCATTACCCTGCGATCTTCAATGCCACGCCGATTGCCACGATGACACGCCAGATAGCTGGCCAGATTTCGTGGGCGAAAGCGCACGCATAATGCCAGATATATTCGCACTGAATTTGTCTCAGGCGCTGCGGGCCCGCACCTTTTGCAAGTTCTTTGAAGTACTCCTCCTGCAAGGAGGCGACAATTTCGTCGAACACTTCCTCCGAAGTTTCGGGAGAGAAGATACGCCGGGCGAAAGCCTTCAGGCTGGTGCCTGGTGGCAATATCAGCTTCGGTGCCTGCTGCTCGCCGCCGTCGTCGCCGGCGTCGGACGTCAGCGTCTTGGTGATCGAGATGTGAATTCGCCTAAACCCATCCCTGAAGGAGCGTTTTGATATCACTACGACTTGCTTCGCCGGATCACTCGGCGCAGCCTTCATCTCGGTGTGGATAGGTTCGCCTTTCTCGATAAGGAGGTCGTCGTCATCACTCTCGTCGGAAGCGGACAACTCCAACGCCGTGCGCTGCGCCTCGATATTCCGAAGGACCTCAGCGGCAGAGCCAGCTATGGAAAGATCTGATTGGATGCGATGATAAAACGCTTCAATCGCAGACGACGCAGATACCGCAATGGACGACTGCATTTGCTTGCAAGCCTCGGCAACACGGTCGTCCATCCTGAGTGATCGGTTAAAGTCTTCCAATACCGAATCAGGGATTACTGGCGCTCGAAAGTGCTCCGTTATTTGCTTAAATGATTCGGAATAGGTTGCCTGCATCGCGATCGAAGCAGAGCGCAGCTGCTGACTGATTAATTCAGTGGCCTTGTTTTGCTGCGAGATGGCTGTTTCCAGGGCATTCAACTGTGGCCCAAGAATTTCTTTGAGATGATCTCGCTGGCGGAAGGCCTCGGAATACGGTTCCATCCGTTTTAGAAATTCGGCGTATTGCCGCATGGATTTATCGATTGGGTTCATGCGAATACTCCCACCCCTTGCAGCCATCGATCCCCCCCCACACTGGCGATCGCGCGGTATACCTTCGCGCCCTCACCGGTTGCTTTGTAAAACCGGCGGGGCGTTGCGATACCTGGGGCCTCAGGTTCGCGCTCCGACTTTACGTAGCCCTTCTTCGCAAGGCGGGACAGGAACACGTAGACAGTGCCTTTCTTGAGCTCGCCATTAGACTGATCGACCAGCTCAAGCCCGTACATCTTCCTGCTCGCATTGGCCATCAGTAGGGCCATGATTACAAATTCTTTTTCCGAAAGACTTGGGAGTTCAGGCTTTGTCACGTCCCACCTCATGAATGCAATTGAGGGTATAAGGATGACAGAAAGTCTTATTCTAGGCAAATCTACTTTGCCGTGACCTGATAATCATGCTCTAATCGTCCAGCATCGCGAAAGCGTGGGAGGCATGATGGAGTTGTTGTGGTGGCATTGGGTGGTGCTGGGGGTGGTGCTGACGCTGCTCGAGCTCGCCGTGCCGGCATTCTTCCTGGTGTGGTTCGGCGCCGGCGCGATCGTCGTCGGTATAGCGATGCTCGCTATTCCACAGCTGTCCTTCTCCTGGCAGGTCATCGTCTGGATTGCGTGCTCGGTCGCCTTCATCTGGCTGTGGTTCAAGGTGTTCAAACCGGGTTTTTACAAGACACGCGCAGGCATGTCCAAGGGCGCGGTGGTCGGCGAGATCGGGCTCGTGATCCGGGACATCCGCCCCTTCGAAAAAGGCCAGATCCGCTTCCAGAAGCCGGTGCTGGGGGACGAAGTATGGGAGTCGATCGCGGACGAGGAAATCAAGGCCGGGGCACGCGTCAAGGTGCTCGAGGTCGAGGGCAATATACTTAAAGTCGGTCGAACCTAGAGGGAAACACATCATGGGATTCGAGATCGTTGTCATCGCATTGTTGATTTTCACGATCGTGACCGTGTGGAAAGGCGTGAGAATGGTTCCGCAGGGCGAAGAGTGGATCGTCGAGCGCCTCGGAAAGTTCACCAAGACGCTGACCCCCGGGTTGACCATCATCGTGCCCTATATCGACAAGGTTGCTTACAAGGTCATCACCAAGGACATCATCCTCGATGTCCCGGAGCAGGAAGTGATCACCAAGGACAATGTCGTGATCATCACCAACGCGATCGCCTTCATCAAGGTGACCGACCCGATCAAGGCGGTCTACGGCATCGTGGACTTTGCTGAGGCGATCCGGCAGCTGGTGCAGACCACGCTGCGCTCGATCACCGGCGAGATGGAACTCGACCAGGCGCTGTCGTCGCGCGAGAAGATCAAGCTGCGCCTGAAGGAGAGCATCTCCGACGAAGCGATCGACTGGGGACTCACCATCAAGTCGGTGGAGATTCAGGACATCAAGCCGTCGGAATCCATGGTGAAGTCGATGGAGCTGCAGGCGGCGGCGGAGCGGGAACGGAAAGCGGTGGTGACCAAGGCGGAAGGCGCCAAGCAGGCGATGATCCTGGAAGCGGAAGGGCGCCTCGAGAGCGCCAAACGCGACGCAATTGCCCAGGTGACGCTCGCGGAGTCATCCGCGCAGGCGATCAAGAATGTGGCGTCTGCGATCGGCGACCGCGACACGCCGATGCTGTTCCTGCTCGGCGAAAAGTACATCCACGCACTCGACAAGATGGCCGTTTCTCAAAACAGCAAGATCGTGCTGCTGCCGGGCGACCTGCAAGACGCGCTGAAAGGCATACTCGGCAAGGCACGGTCCGCGTAGCGGGCTACCGGGTCTGCTTGAGCAACCGCCCTTTTTCGCGCTGCCATTCCTGCTCCTTCTTGGCTTCGCGCTTGTCGTGCTGCTTCTTGCCCTTGGCGAGCCCGATCTCGAGCTTGATGCGCCCGCCTTTGTAATGCAGGTTCAGCGGCACCAGCGTATAGCCTGAACGCTCGACGCTGCCGATCAGCTGGTTGATCTCCCCGGCGTGGAGCAGGAGCTTGCGTGTGCGCGTGGGGTCGGGCGCGAGGTGCGTCGAGGCAGCAAGCAGCGGGCTGATATGGCACCCAATGAGAAAAATTTCACCGTTGCTCACGATCACGTAGGCTTCCTTGATCTGCGCGCGCCCGGCCCGGATGGCCTTGACTTCCCAGCCATGCAACGCAAGCCCCGCCTCGAAGCGCTCCTCGATGAAATAGTCGTGAAACGCCTTTTTGTTTTCGACAATGCTCATGGCGATATCGGTTCCCCGGTCATTCTACCAGCGCGACATGGCTGATCTCCTGCTTCGGGATTGCGGGGAGCGGGGAACCGATGACTGAAGTCAATCGTTCCGTACTGGTCGGATACAGTCCCGAACAGATGTTTGCGCTGGTGGACCGGGTGGAGGACTACCCAGTGTTTCTACCGTGGTGCGGCGGGGTCACGGTGATCCACCGCGATGCGGACGTGACGCGCGCGGCGATATTGATCAATTTCCACGGAATCCGGCAAAGCTTCACCACGGACAACGCCAAGCAGGCGCCCGTCGAAATGCGAATCCGGCTGGTCGAGGGGCCGTTCCGCAGGCTCGCCGGAAGCTGGCGCTTCACCGGGCTCGCCGGCCGTGGCTGCAAGGTCGAACTCAGCCTGAATTACGAGTACTCGAGCCGGATGCTGGAAAAGCTGATCGGGCCCGTATTCAACCACATTGCATCCACCCTGGTGGAAGCATTCGTGAAGAGGGCGGGGCAGGTTTATGAATAGCGGGACGGCGCCACGTTTGACGATCGAGGTGGTCTACGCCGCGGCCGGGCGTCAAACGCTGGTCGAGCTGGAAGTGGCGGAAGGGACTACGGTCGCGCAGGCCATCGCCCTTTCAGGCATCCGGGCCATTCATCCGGAGATCGATCATTCGGAACTCAAGACCGGAATTTTCGGCAGGCTCGCATCGCCGGATACCGTCTTGCGGGAACGTGACCGGGTCGAGATCTACCGGCCCCTGCGCGCCGACCCGAAGAAAGCACGCCGCCGCCGGGCTGGAAACAGGATGCGCCGCGCCGGTAACAGCTGACGGTGTTACGGTTTGCACCAGCTTTCGACCGAGCGGCGCGCCTCGACCACGGCTTTCATACGCTCGTTGTCATCGAGGTAGGAGCGTTCTCCCGTGGCCGGGTCGATTTTCACCACGCGCGCGCCGGAATCCAGCCCTGCAAGCTGGGCGCGGGCGTTATTGCAATTCGCCTTGCGGGCCTCGGTGTCCTTTGCTTCCTCCGCCTGCTTGGTGGCGGCGGCCTGCTGATCGGTCTGACGCTTGCGGAAATCCGCTTCGTTTTCGGCGATGGATTTCTGCGCCGGCGCCTTGGTGCTCGATGTCGGTCCTTCCTTGGTGCTCCGGATCCCGGTCTGCTGCTCCTTGACGCCGGTTGGGCACTGGGCGGCGTACTCGACCTTGCCGTCCTTGCTGACGCACTTCACCAGCTGGGCGTGGACGGCCAGCGGAGCCAGCATCGTGATGAACGCGATGATGAATTTCACGGGGCCTCCTTTCGGTTCGTCCCGCGGCGACGAGCGGCCCGCGGGACCGGCCAAACATAGCCAGTTTATTCCATTAAGTCAAACAATTAACGCACGGGCCCGTTTGCCGTTGACAGCGGGATGCGTATAATACGTTTTTTGGAAGGGTAGCAATCATGCGTGTGGTGCAGAAAGCGCTCACCTTCGACGATGTCCTGCTGATTCCTGCCCATTCGAACGTCCTTCCGCGCGAAGTCAATCTCACGAGCAAGATTACCCGCGGCATCACCCTCAACATTCCCCTGGTCTCGGCGGCGATGGACACCGTAACCGAGGCGAGGCTCGCGATCGCCATCGCGCAGGAGGGGGGAATCGGCATCGTCCACAAGAACATGCCGCCCAAGTCACAGGCCGCCGAAGTGACCAAGGTCAAGCGGTTCGAAAGCGGGATCGTCAAGGACCCGATCACCATCTCGCCCAACATGAAGGTCCGGGACGTGTTGAAGCTCACGCAACAGCACAAGATCTCGGGATTGCCGGTGATCAACGGGTCGGGGCGGGTCGTCGGCATCATCACCAACCGCGACCTGCGCTTCGAGAGCAAGCTCGACCAGCCCATCAGGAACATCATGACGCCGCGCGAGCGGCTGGTGACGGTGCGGGAGGGCGCCAGCCGCGAAGAAGCAATGTCGCTCATGCACCAGCATCGTCTCGAGCGCGTGCTGGTGGTGAACAAGAAATTCGAGCTGCGCGGCCTGGTCACGGTGAAAGACATCCTCAAGTCCACCGAGCACCCCAACGCGTGCAAGGACAGCCTGGGACGGTTGCGCGTGGGCGCCGCGATCGGCGTGGGCGAAGGCACCGAGGAGCGCGCGGAAGCGCTGATCGAGGCCGGAGTGGACGTGATCGTGGTGGACACCGCTCACGGCCATTCGAAGAACGTGCTCGACCGCGTGCGATGGGTCAAGCGCAAGTTCCCGAAGACCCAGGTGATCGGCGGCAATATCGCCACGGCGGCGGCGGCCAAGGCGCTCGTGGATCATGGCGCCGACGGCGTGAAAGTCGGTATCGGCCCGGGCTCGATCTGCACGACGCGCATCGTCGCCGGCATCGGTATCCCTCAGATCAGCGCGATCGCCAACGTCGTCAAGGGACTGGCCAAGACGGACATCCCCTTGATCGCGGACGGGGGGATCCGTTATTCCGGCGACATCTCGAAAGCGATCGCCGCCGGCGCGCACGCGGTCATGGTCGGCAGCCTCTTCGCCGGTACCGAGGAGTCGCCGGGCGAGATCGAGCTCTACCAGGGCCGTTCCTACAAGTCCTACCGCGGCATGGGCTCTTTGAGCGCCATGCAGCAGGGCTCCGCAGACCGCTACTTCCAGGACGACGAGCCGGATACCGACAAGCTGGTGCCCGAGGGGGTCGAGGGCAGGGTCCCGTACAAAGGCCAGCTCGCGCCGCTGGTGCAGCAGTTGATGGGCGGGTTGCGCTCGAGCATGGGCTATCTCGGCTGCAATTCCATCGAAGAGGTCCGTGACAAAGCCGAGTTCGTGGAGATCACCTCCGCTGGCGTGCGCGAGTCCCACGTCCACGACGTGCAGATCACCAAGGAAGCGCCTAACTACCGTGTTGAGTGAGGAGAGAGGGGAGAGGAGAGAGGAGCACGAACCCGTGAACGTCTTACCGCCTCCCACCTCCCGCCTCACACCTCACTGACAATGCAGCACGAGAAAATCCTCATCCTCGATTTCGGCGCGCAGTACACGCAACTCATCGCCCGCCGCGTGCGCGAGGCGAAGGTCTACTGCGAGATCCATCCCTACGACGTATCGGACGACTTCGTGCGCGGTTTCGGCGCGAAGGGCGTGATTCTTTCCGGCAGCCACCTGTCGGCTTACGAGGATTCCACGGCCAGGGCCCCGCGGGCGGTTTTTGATCTCGGCGTCCCGGTGCTCGGCATCTGCTACGGCATGCAGACCATGGCGCAGCAACTGGGCGGCAGGGTGGAAGCCGGCAAGGTGCGCGAATTCGGTTATGCCGAGGTGCGTGCGCGCGGCCACACCCGGCTGCTGGACGGCATCGAGGATCTGCGCACTCCCGAAGGCCATGGCCTGCTGAAGGTCTGGATGAGCCACGGCGACAAGGTGGTCGAGATGCCGCAGGGCTTCAAGCTGATGGCTTCCACCGACACCTGCCTGATCGCGGGCATGGCCGATGAGGGTCGCGGCTTCTACGGCGTTCAATTCCACCCGGAAGTGACTCACACGCTGCAGGGCAAAGCCATCCTCGAGCGCTTCGTGCGCGACGTCTGCGGGTTTTCCGGCGACTGGAGCATGCCGAACTTCATCCAGGACGCGATGCAGCGCATCCGCTCGGACGTCGGCGGCGACGAAGTCATGCTGGGACTGTCGGGCGGGGTGGATTCGTCGGTGGCCGCCGCCCTGATCCACAAGGCCATCGGCAGGCAGCTCGTCTGCGTGTTCGTGGACCATGGGCTGCTGCGGCTCAACGAAGCGGAGCAGGTGATGGACACGTTCGCAGGCCACCTCGGCGTGAAGGTAATCCACGTGGATGCCCGCGAGCAATTCATGAAGCATCTGAAAGGCGTCACCGATCCCGAGGACAAGCGCAAGATCATCGGCCGCGAGTTCGTCGAGGTATTTCAACACCAGGCCTCGAAGCTGCCGAAGGTGAAATGGCTCGCGCAAGGCACCATCTATCCCGACGTCATCGAAT
>Ga0326597_10009697_pt1 | contig 12874 bp, 12 predicted proteins | sample RVTome_12_FD_203789 | JGI IMG/M metagenome (GOLD analysis project Ga0326597, IMG submission 203789) | Soil microbial communities from uranium-contaminated site in the Upper Colorado River Basin, Wyoming, United States - RVT100D185 | ecosystem: Environmental > Terrestrial > Soil > Contaminated >... | reverse complement strand
AGAAAGCCTTCTAGTTGTTCTAGCATGGTTCCTGGTGCGATAATTGCATTAACTGAAATAGGCCTCTCATCAAAATTTGTGACGGTAATCTTATAGCTGCCTGCACTGAATTCGTCAAGTGGTATTAACAGCTTGTCGTTGAACGCAGACTCTAAAATAACCTGTCCGTCTTCATCAACTAGACGAACGGAGAGAAATGAATTTGGTATGCGACTTGCTATTGCAAGAGTAGAGTTTTGTGTAGTAAACAAATCAAAGGCTGCAGAGTATGAAGTTTGAACAGGTAGTGTCTCATCAGGAATTATTATCACAATAGAGCCGTACTTTTCCTGCACATCTATTGAAATAAAATTCAAAGCAACAGATCCTGCTACGATAAGCGCTATGCCAATTGCCAGAATGATGTAACTACGCTTCAATAGCATCTAAGAAATGTTGTGGAATTTATCTATGTGTTTTGATTTGTTGTTCTTATTTTTTTGTGATATAGAGTTGATTTTTGGTCGTGTTATATGATATGTAACACTCTTGTAACATGTATCTTGGTTGTCTAATCTTCCAGAGTCATCTAAATCTAAATGACTTGTTCAAATCGCTTTATGGGAATAGATCGTCTACAATTATTCTCTCAAGAATTAGTATAGATTCGAATTCCCTATCAGGGGAACTGAACTATTAGTCAAACTCCCTGACAATTTCTATCCTGACGTTTTAATTCGAAACCTTTCATGAGAATCTCGATAGTCTACATTTATTCCCTCTATTATTCGATCTATCAATTTTTGAGAGTATTAATTTATGAGATTTCACAACATATAATGTGTCAAATGATATTCAGGTAGAGCTAACAAATCTACGAAAGAGGGTTAATGATGCAAACATTCCAGACAGAACAACATCAAATTTTAGACTTCTAACATGGAATATTAGAAATCTTAATGGAAAAAAAGAACCAAAAGCAATAACATACATTGCAGAAATCTGCAAAAATTTCGACATTATTGCAATTCAAGAGACAAAAGAGGATTTGGGAGGATTAGAAAACCTTCAAAGAGTATTAGGTAAAAACTATCGATTCTTGTTTTCAGATGCTGCGGGAAATAGTGAGAGGCTTGTTTTTGTATATGACAAGACAAGAGTTGATTTTACCGGCCTTGCAGCCGAAGTAGTAATGGCTCCTGGAGCTGGAAAAGACACGGTAATTCCTGAGCTTGAATTTGATAGGACACCATACATGGTATCATTTAGAATCAACCAATGTAATTTCATTATAGTTACAGTTCATATCTACTATGGTTCTGGTGCATCAATAAAGTATCGTTTGGAAGAAATCAAGAACATTGCAAAATATTTGGAAAAAAATTCTGGAGATACTGATGCACTAGATTCAGACTATATTGCGTGCGGTGATTTCAATATTGAAAAAATTAGACAAAAAATGAAAAAAGATTCCAAAGGCAAAGACCCACTAGATGAACTTTTCCAAGCACTACAATCAAAAGGACTTATTATTCCTCAAGATATTCAAAATAGTCCTAGTAATTTATCAAAAAACAAACATTTTGATCAAATCGGTTATCATCAGTACAAGGATTCAACTATAGATTTTGTTAAGGGTGGAATAATTGACTTTATGGGGGCAGTGTACATTAACGACCCAAAAATAAAATTCAAGCTAACTGATCATCTACCAATGTGGGCAGTATTTTCCACATATCCAGACAAAAAACCAAAATTTATCAATCCTTAAGATGCAATCCAAAGATTACCGCCTGCTAGTTAATCAATGGGCTCCCATTAATTATCAATACATTAACCTAGATAATGTTAATGACCACTATTTTACAAAGATGGATCTTATACTGCCAGTAAATATGAATAGTTACAAAACTGGAGACAAATCGGAATCCGCCTGGAATACACAAGACATGAGAAATAGGCTAGCGAAAACCGAAATTAAACAACTGTTCCCTGTATGCTACTATTCTGTAGCAGAGACAAAAAACCATACCTTTTTGTTGTATTCTTTTTTCCATTCAGACGACACAACTCATCCCAATGATATGGAAGGATGCATGATAATTTTGGAAAACAATGAGAACGGACACACTCTTTTAGGCATGATTACAATCGCACATTTTAAAATTCCAAAATATTCCTATCAGAATAGGCTCTACTCACACAGCGGAGATAGACTGGATGAACTATTGGTAGAAGAAGAAAAAGATGAGCTGCACCCACTGGTAGAACAGGAATCTGGAAAGCACGGTATGTATGGTATTGGGAAGAATACTCCTGTGGAGCTTAAAATATGGAGGAAACTGAAAATTGTAATTGGTCGATATGAAGACAAGATAGTATATTATCCAGGCGTTGCAAAAAATTATGATTTAACATATCTTAAAAAATTTAAATCCACTCCACACTATCCCTCATTTTACTATGATTTAGTGAACATTCATGATAACAACGATGGATTATACCATAGAAAATCCACTGGCGCAAACTCTACATTTGAATCAAATGGAAAATTTCATGGAAATGCAGCAAATCCTCCTTGGCTTTGGATTGATGACGGAATAAAAATTTGGGAAAAACCTTCAGAACTTGCAGCAAAATGGTTTCTGACTAAAAGCAAACCCTTTGAAGAAAACTATGTCAAACGAATGGAGGATCCATAATAAAATTATATTTTGATGTTGGCGATTTAACAAAATTAGAATCACAGTTTAAGTTTTAAGAGCATGGTTATATCTAACAAGTATTGATTATATGCTAATGTCGTGGTTTTGGAAATTTTTTCAAAAACCTAAAGTTGAAGAACCAAAGCTCGATAAAAAATTTGTAGTTGGGATAAATCTTCCATGGATAGATGGACAATTTGATCATGATTTTGGATCAAATCAAATAACTAAATTAGAATCAACATATCAAAACTCTAGAACAAATTATGAGATGTACATTAAAAACATCTCAGAAATTGGAATCAGGGTGGTAAGACTATGGATGTTTGAGCGGTTTGAGGGACTTCGTTTTGGTTCTGAAGGACAAATTATAGAACTTGCTCCAGATTTTCTGATAAATTTAAGAGATGCCTGTAAAATAGCACAAAAACACGGTGTCAAGTTTTATTTTTGTTTACTTGACAGTTGGGGTCCGACCATCTATGCTCCACCAGAACACAAACAATCCTGGACAGATTTATTGAATGGTATAATAACTACAAATGATAAACGTAAAAGTTTTCTAGAAGCTGTCTGTCAAGTGTTATCAGACGAAATAATCAAAAAGTCAGTTTGGGCTGTTGATGTATTAAATGAACCTGAGGGATTAGAACGTAAAAAAATTCCCAATTCTGATGAAAAACAATCTGATACGGGAATCATTTGGTCTCAATTACTTGAATACATCAAAGAAGCCTGCAGCCAGATTAAAGCCAAAACAGGTCACCGAGTATCATGTGGTTTTCAAGAAGTTGAAACTTTGAAAAAATTCCACAATGAACTTCAAAACTATGTGGATTTTTTTGATTTCCATGCATATAATAATACAGGTACACTTCCAGCACTGCACAATTTGGCTTTAAAGAAGCCCTGTATCATTGGCGAGTGTGGCCAAGCTAGTAATAAACAAGATGACCAATTACAAAAAACTATAATCAAAAACTTTCTTGAAAATTCAAAGAAGTTAGGTTATTCTGGGTGTATGGTGTGGCAGTACGGACACACCAATATTCAGATAAATGATTCAGATAGGTTTCGTTTTCTTATTAACAGCAATGGTAGCACTAGACCAGTAGTTGACGAAATTAAGAAATTTTTAGTAGATATATAACAACATTTAAGAGAATTGATGCAACGTTTCTAATCATTTTTTCTGTTCTACAGTAAATCCTATTAGTATAAAGAATAAGAAAGATCTCACTTGGATATTGGACACTGGCTTACACTAGCATATACGAACCGGAATAATTTCTAAATCTTATCGAACTAACTAATCTGAAATTATTAAACAATTTCATTTGCTTCAGAAACAAATTTTTTCATGAGTGAAAGAAAATATTCGCACGATTGAAATAATTCCAAATCAGTTCCTTCAATCATCCATTCAACTTTTGCCATAAGTGGTGGAACCACCCCGCCCATTTTTTGCATGTCATTAAAACCGGTAGAAAGTGTGGATTTGAGTTGATCAAGATCCGTATTATTTTTTAATGTCATTTTCATATATGGCATTCCTTCCTTAGGTTTTCCAAATGTAAAGAGAGTTGTAAGAGATGGAGATTCTGGTTTTCTATGAATGTTAACATGACGTTTTCCTATAAGCAGTGAACCAATTTCGTCTTTTTTCTTAATTGAATCGTATTTGGCAATAAACCATGAATAAAATTTTTTAGCATCTGAATTATTTTCCCTGAATGATTCTTTTTGGAATCGTTCTCTCAAACTTTTTATCTCTAGAGGAATTTTCATATTGAACTTTGTAGCAAAATCTGAAAGTAAGATGTCAGGTATGCTATTAGCTGAACTGAGAAAGTTGCTAAAACTATGCTGAATCTCAGGAAATCTTTCATAATTTACTTTAATTTGATTCAGATTGTATTCTACTTCTTTAATTTTATCTTCTACGTACATTGAATTTGTAATTCTTTAATGATTTTAAAGAATATTGCTCCCTTTTTGAAATAAATTACCTAAGGATGACACATTTGGTTGAATGTCTAGAGATAAATTTGAATAGTTTGTTGAATAAAAACTATTAAAGATAAAACTATAATCTTACTAAGATTATTACTATTTGAGTATGTCAAAAATTGAAGCTGAGATTGCTCCTTGGGCATTGCCTAGAGAAGAAATAACTATGTATGTAAAATTAGAGAAGGGAATTGAATTTTCCAAAATCATTATCACATTACCAAAATGTTTAGAGATTAAAGATTTTATCAATGTGGTTAAGCATTACGAGAAAGATAACTTGATAGTAGTTTTAGACATTGGAAAATCCACTCTATCCAAAAAAGATTATTTTGGAATCACTATTGCATCTGTTGAACCTTTTAAAGATCTTGCAGTTAAAAGTAAAATTTCAATTCAATTAGTTGAAGCAAATGGTAACGAAACAGAAATTGAAACTTTTGCTAGAATATTTCGACCTCTTCTAGAAATAAATAAAATTCCAGAACAGATTTCCATAAATGATATTGAAGAATCAACGCTTCCAATACATCTAAAATTTAAGGGATTTGGAGATATTTCAATGAGAATAGAAGGTAGCATTGGAGGATCATTAGTCTCGGAAGGAGGTAAGTCTGTTATGGATAGGCTCTTTCATGGATTTTTACGCGAAGGTCTTTTTGATGAGGAATTTGAAGAAGGTGATGGAAAGGGTATAATTATTGATAAAACAAAATTGGTACGAGCCTTTGATGAATTTAAGGCAAAGCTCAAAGATTCAGAATATATGAAGGAATTAGAACAAGATAAAGAAATAAAACGTGAAGCTATAGAATGGCTAAAAAGTTTTGAAGAAGTAAAACAGGAAAAATTCATGAATGTATTATATGATACAATGGAAGGCTATATGATAAAAAAACTAACTGATATTTTTGCACGAAATGTTAGTAGACATTTACAGATTGATTCTGGAACAAATATTATTGCTGAAATTAAAGCAAAATTAACCGATTTACATTTGAAAATTTTTTATAAAGATTTAGCGGGAAACATTTACCCGCCTATTCAATCAACGGTTAAAATATTAGACAAGCGCGAAAAAGACACAGAATTACGAGTTCTAATTCCAATTGAAGTTGAGAATGTAGATGAGTCAGAAGCTTATCAAGATGTAGGAGCCATGGTAATTCAAAATGTCATTTAGTGCTTCACCTGGGGATGCACTCGGATGGTTCGAAAAAATAAAAGAATATTTCAAAGATTTTCGCCCTGAAGCAAAATCTATGACGATAAATTTTTCTAAAAAAACGAGCAATATTGGACTAGCTTTAAAGATTGAGGAAGGGTTTAGAAAAAATCGCAATAAAATTAAAATTCCGGCTTATCCAGGATTTCAAATTACTAAAATGCAGGATGCTTCATTCAATCAAATCCAAGCATTGTGGAAAATCATAGATGGTGAGTGGATTCTAGATGCAAAAGATTTGCCTCCAAGCGATGGATATTTTGTTGAATTAGAAGGAAGTATTGATGGAAAAAACCTTGAAGGACTAGTGCATATAAAACCATCCTTTAATAGAGATGGTAATGACGAGGTAGATAGATACTGGCTAGATGCCTCGTTGCGAGAACCTAAGAAACTTGAAGAGATTTGGACCGAATTACAAATCGATGAAATTAACGTAGGCGTAAAAGTTGATATCAATAAATTGTTTGGACTAAAAATTCCTCAAGAACTGAAAGACAAAGCAGATTCGCTTCAAAAATATTTACATGCTGGAAGACAAGGCGATAGAGGTTTAGTATTTAATGCATTGTGGGATTTTAAACGCCAAGAAAGGAAAACTCCATTTCATCCTAATGACTTTCTTCGTATAATTCAAAATCTTACTGCTCGAGAAACTTTAACGGATTATCTTTCTGTTGATAAAAGCTACAACATTGGGGAAATTGAACATCCAACTAAATATGAAGGAATGATTCCTCAGGAAGTAAATGTTCAAGCATTAACAACTTTAACGTTAAAAGATCCTCAGTCAATAGGCTACCTCACATTACAAAAAAAATTGTATTTGGAAAAAATAAAAGAAGAATTCGATAAAGTTTTGAAGAAGAAAAAATAGAATTGTATTTGAAAGTTGAACCAAACCTTAAAGTTCAAAATTAGTTTCAAAGAATAAATGGAAATAACAACTAAAAGAATCAATATACTTTTTGTAATTGCATTTGTGGTGGTTCTTTACTTTTTTTTCAATAGTTACTTCTTAGATCCACAATTTAATGATAGAGATGGACAACGACCTAGAGAGGGCATATCTATTGGGCGAAATGATAGCATGAATATTACTAGATTTGAATTTTATATTGTTAATGCACGTGAAACCGATTCAATAGAACTTCGTTATTCAGCGGATTTCTTAGAGCCAGATGGAGTAGGAAAAGTTGGTATTTTCTTTCCATATAAAGTTAAAATGATAACGAATTCTACAGGATGGGATGGGAAATATGTTGAGTCAGGAACTGTTTTTATGAAAAAATATACTTGTAACAAGGAAATTTATTGTAAGAGAAATTTTTTTGAACAACCACAGTTTGAGATAATACATGAAAAAACTAAGTTTGATTCAAAAAATCGTTACAAACACGTTATCAAAGTAGCAATTGATAATACTGTAGAGAGAGAACCAGATGATTTCTTTAGGGAATATAACTTGAAAAGCTATCCTTTAGACTTTGGATATAACGATTCGACTATAAGACAGTTTACAATAATAATTCCTGAAGAAGCCGATAGTATTCATCCACTTCCTATACCGGACCCTGATGTATTTCACAACAGTGGGAATGATTATGGAAATGCCCAGCTTGATTGGCATTTGTCAAAAGATAGCCATGCATTTTTTATAGACTATGAAATGCCTGATGAACGAAAAAAATTTGAGGATTCTCAACTTGGTTTAACAGTAACAGGTATTCTTATGGGCATTATCGTTGGAGGTTATGGAACTGCTTATGCATTAGTAAGCAAAAAAGGTCAAAATAGCGTAATAGCAAATCCTTCTAATTAATTCATTTAATTTGGCCGATTAGATGACAATAGTGATGAAACACTTTGATACTTTTCGTAAGGAATTTAAATTATTTTTTGATTTTCGAAAAAGAAAAACACGGTTACAATGGGTTGTTATTGTTTTAGCCATAATCATATCTTATGTAATATTAGATCTTGATGTTATAGGTCATTTTAGAGAAATTCCTTTAGACTCATCTGCTAAAAATTTCATTACAATAGTACTCATCGCTTTGCTGATAGGAATTTTACGTGCCTTAAAAAATTTGAAACGAAATTCTATAGAATTTAAGGAAAAATTTGAAAAAATGGTAAGTCTGGTTGAATGGTTTGCACTAATAATGATGACTCTGCCCCCTGCAATTGAAGCAATTACAAAAAATGAGATCTCGTTATATTGGCTCTATTTTCCATTTGTTATTGCCTCAGTAATGTGGATTTCAATTGGTGTTAAAATTGGTGGATATCCACTTAAGAAATGGTCTTTGTTGTATGGACAAACATTTGTAATAGGTTGCTGGATTTTAGTTTCTGTTGGTATTTACCTACATTTGGCTTTAGATTTACAATATCAGTATCAGCCACAAAAATTATTTCCTTGGTTGGAACATTGAATATTTTTAGTGAGTAAAATGAGATTTACGATTCCTAATTTTGAATACTAAAATTGTAGGAGCTGCAAAATAGATTACTAAATTGAGTCCAATTATTCCTAATCCGTAACCAAGAACTTCAGATTCTGAATCTATATCGGCTAGAGTTAGCAAAGAAAGCGAGTACAACATTGGCGTAATTACTAATCTTATGGTTTCTTTGAATATTGGTTGTTGTCGTTCCAAATCAGCAATAGTTGGAGAAAATAAATAGTAGAATTTATTGAATCCATTCATAAAAACTGAACCTGATTCAGTTTGAAGTAATACATTATCTCGTAATTCTCGTAATTGTTGTACTTGAGGAGAAATTTCACTTCCAAAAGTTGCAGTAGCAATGAGACAGCCACCTGATGAAACAGATTTTGATGAGGATGCTGGTACACATTTTCCTCCTTTTAAAATAGTGCCTGGTCCACATTTACTAGAATCTACACTATCTATGATTCCTTTTTTCATTAATGCAGAAGTTGAATCAGGAGGACAAAGAGAATTATTCGGTCTTAATCCTTCTTCGCATTCTGTTACATGTTCCTCCCATTGTTGTTCGGTAATACACCAAGGACCATATCTATGAAATCCTTCACGACATACAATGTAATCTTCACCGTAGATTTCTACTACTTTATCAAATGGTAATGCCCCGGATGGGATATCGTAATAGCAAATAAAATTTGGAGTTTCATAATCCTTGAAAGTTAATCGTTTTTCAGGATCATATTTTACCCCACACATTTCAGCATGTTTTTTCTGTTTTTCGGGAGAGTAATCGGAGCCAGTTAAAACATCGGGTCTAGGATCATCTGCAAAAGAATTTGAAATAGATATTGAATTTGTAATTATTAATAATACCAATAGGATAGACTTTCCTAACATCTAAAACCATATGGAATTCTTTTAGATAAATCAGATCATGTATAGTTATAACTTTTCCTTTTATTCTTGTGAGAATAAAGTATAAGGTATTACTTTTAATTTGATGACATGGAAAATTCTTAATTCCTAGTAGGTGATTTCTATTTTAGGAATGTTTAAGATAAATTTAGATTTTTTGAAAACTACCTCGATTTTTACAAATCCTGCATCGTGCATTTCTTGCCCACTGTTCAACTGATTTTCCCTGACGTATTCTTACCGTGACTGTATGATCACAATTTGTACAAATTACTGTGACCCCGTAAGAACCTCCTAATAACCAACTTTTGATTCCCACCTCTTTTCTAATCAAATACCTTGTCTTAATCTTTTTTGAAAATTCTTAATTCCTTGTATGTACTAGAAAAAAAGTGGCACGGAATGAGGTAATTGCAGCTGGAATTTTTCTTTTATTTGTTGCAATAATTGGATATATTGTTCCAATATCCGTTACACTAGCAGACACAACCGCGAATCTTAGTATACCCCAAGTGGTAGCGTTTTGTAATTCAGGGTTTGGGCAGATTGGGCAAATGTTGCCACAAGTTGTTATGGTCTGCTCGGAACACAATAATTTGATGATAGGAATTTACGGTGCGGGGGTAGTTGGGGTTATCTTGATCATTGTGGGTGTAATACTTTCTGAAAAAAATAAGGAATTAATCTATGATGTGAATACTGGTAAAACCAAATATCGAAGTATAGAAAATGAAGATGAAGCACTTGACATACTCAAAAAAAGATATGCTCAAGGTGAAATTACCAAAGATGAATTTGAAGATAAGAAAAAGGATTTAGAAAATTCTTAATGGTTAGTTTTATCGTAAAATTTAGTGAACTAAATATAGGCACGTCATAATCTTTGCATGGCCTCACCTTATCATGTGTTATTCATACCAGCTTTTGCCAACGGATTATTTTTAGCAATTGCAACTAAAACAGGAATTGATATATCTCCTACGGGAATTGGGTTGATGATTTTTGATGTTTTCAAACCCTATGTTACTGAGCAAAATGTAGGAATTTTTAGATTTGCTGAAATATTTCTTCTAATTTTTCCTTGGATTTTTCTTGTCATTGTAGTGTTAAAGTTTGGAATTAAAGGCCTAATCATTTATGGATTAATAACTATTGGAAGTTTCCTTTTCATTCTTTACTTTTGGAAATAAATTTTCTAATCTCAATTTACCTGTCTTACAAAAGAAGAGTATTAGTGCAAAATCTATTCTAAAGCAGACTTTAGATCTTCATATTCTGCTTTTGTAATTTCACCTTTTGCAAGACGTTTTTTCAAAATTGTTAAGGGATCATCATCTTTTTGTTGTGGTGGAGGAATTCCATGGTCACGAAAGTCTTGTGCTCTTCTTACATGTTCATTAATTATAGATAGGATTTCTCCAGCCTTCTTTTTTGGTATGGCAGGAATTTTTTGCTTATTGTCTCCTGATTCGAATTGTCCTATATTCATCACTAGTTCAGAAGTAAAGGCTCCTTTTTCCAGATGAACTTTGTTTATTTGACTATAGGGAATTGATTCAACTCCTGCTCGAAGTCCTAAAGTGTTAGGATCTCTTATGATAAGACGTCTATCTGTTGCAAAAATAATATTTGGAGTAATGAGTGAACCTCCCGGCATAATCCGGCTTTGACGTGCTACAGCTTTGATTACCTCGGCAACCTCTAACATTTGTTTTACTCTATTGATTTCATCGAGTTCTTTTTGATTAAATTCTGATAAATCTATAGTCTCTTGGTCTTTGTTCTTTTTTCTGAACATACCCCTCATCATTATGTATGATAGTACTTCAAAATAAGCTAGATCATAATATTCACACTCAAATCATTACTCAAGTTAGTGCAAAATCAAACGCCCTAACTATATCCCCAGCATAATCATGCTCCCACTCGAATTTGAACCAGATTGAAGTTTTGTACCCTCATAGGGAACTGAACCATTAGTTAGATTCCCCAACATCAATTGTGTACCATAATTTGGTTAGATACTGGATTTTCAATTAAGTAATATAAAAAAACGAATCAACGATTAATAGGGAATTTATCCAAGACTTTACCGCAGAGTGATGAGTAGGTCATCTGAATATAATGTGGAGATATGACCTGGGGTATCTGACTGCCCTTGATTTTAGGATAAGTTCCACTGGAAACACATGTATGTCTAGCAGGCACAAGATATCGTATTTCAGCCTCACGGTAACTATACCATAACCTGACTATTAATAGTACGGTACCGTACCGTAATTCCATGATAACATGCGAATACTGCCCAGAAAGATTCATCGAAAGCATGAATGGGCTGGTTGAAAAAACCTTCCATGAGCTACTCCATGAACCAGAAATGGTTAACAAGTAGCTACCATTATTTTTTCTAACCTAACTTTTTTATCATCATGATATATTCTAATGTATCATGGCAGCAAAAGCAGACAAAGCAAAATCAACTAGGAAAACCAAAAGTTCCGCAAAAGAACCAACGCCAGCTGCCCTACTAAAAAGAGTTGCAGGGGTTTCAGACTCTACAAAAACATTATCTAAAGAAATCAAGGCAATGACAAAGATTTTCTCAGAAAACCAGAAGGTTCTAGTTTCCATGAAAAACATGATTGATTCACTAAGCTCTGCATTAGAGCATATTCAAAAACAGTCAAAACAAATTAACATTATTGAAGAAGATACTCAAAAGCTATTCACAGGTCTAAGCCAGGTAAGAGGACAGTCAGATCTAGTTTTAAAAATTAACAATCAAACATCTAGGTTACAAGATCAGATAAACAAGATAACAGAATCACAAAAAGCTTCGCCAGAAACAAAAAACATTATGCAAAAAGTATCAGACAGCTTTGAGTCAATAAGAAATAACTCAAAAATGATAATGACTATATCTGAGAGAATTGATAATGTAAGAGAGGACCTAAAAAAAGTATCTGCAAAGGCAGAAACCTCTTCTCTTGTTGGCTCTGACATTGGTGAAATTAGAAAAAAAATTGAATCAATCTCAGGTAAAGCAGAAAAGATTGAATCACTTGGAGGAATTATCAGCAACTTAAAACAGGAACTAGAGTCTGTTGTTTCAAAATCAAGCTCAACAAGCGGCATTACTGATCAATTAAACGAGATGAAAAGAAATATCCAGTCAATTACAAGCAGAGCAGGAAATATTGGCGCAGACATGATAAATATCAAAAATGAATTAGGAAATATAGCCTCAAAAACTGATGAAAAAATCTCAGGGCTAGCCTCAATTCTAAACCGCTCTGATGCTTCTGCCTCAGAGTTTCATACAAAAACCAATCAAATTATTCAAGAACTGCAAGGTCTCAAAAACGCCTCAAATAGGACGTCAGAAAAAGCCTCAAAGGAAATGATTGGCCTTTTGAAACTATCAGAGTACCAGTCAAATATTAGAATGCAGTCTGAATCAAAATATGGCACCCTACAAGATCTTGAAAAAATGGCTACCCAGACATCTGAAATGGTAAATCTGTTTGACAGATTGTCAATAGAGTCAGAAGAAAAGATGCATCTTCCACATGAGGTAAGACAGT
>Ga0326597_10009696_pt1 | contig 12875 bp, 15 predicted proteins | sample RVTome_12_FD_203789 | JGI IMG/M metagenome (GOLD analysis project Ga0326597, IMG submission 203789) | Soil microbial communities from uranium-contaminated site in the Upper Colorado River Basin, Wyoming, United States - RVT100D185 | ecosystem: Environmental > Terrestrial > Soil > Contaminated >... | reverse complement strand
CTACCTGCTGTTCGGGCAGTCGTTCTGTCGCGCCCTGATCGAACTGGGCTACCAGGACACCATCGACCGCGAGGCCGAAGTGCGCGAGTTCTTTGCCGGAACCTAGAAGGACGCCGACATGTCCGATCCGAAATCCCCGCCAGATCCGTTCGAGACGTTCCGTCGCCTGTGGGGCCCGCTCGGCATGCCGCTGCCCGGCATGGCGATGCCCACGCTCGACCCCGAGGAAGTCGAACGACGCATCGCCGATCTGCGCTCGGTCGAGACCTGGCTCGCGATGAACCTCAACATGGTGCGGCTCTCGGTACAAGGGCTCGAAGTGCAGAAGGCCGCGCTGCAGGCGATGCGCGGCAACGTCGATGCCGCCAAGGCCGCGGCCGCCGGTGCGCAGACCCTCGCCAGCATGACGAAGACCCAGGGAGGGGCCGAGCATCCGATGCTGTGGCCCTGGGCAATGATGCAGCAGGCGATGGGTGGGACCGCGCCGGTCGCGCCGCCGCAGGAAGCGGCCGGCGCCGAGCGCGACGAGAAGAAAAGGCCGAAGAAGGGCGAATGAAACGTTTTGCCTACGCTCATGCCGCTGGACCCAGCTGGGAGGCTTGCGTGGCGGCCTGCGCCGGGAAGCTCGGCCGCCCGGGGCGCGGGCTGGGATTCGCCTATTTCACCGATGCGCTGGTGCCGCACGCCGAAGGGATCATCCGCTCGCTGAGGGAGGCGACAGGCGTCGCGGACTGGGTCGGCACGGTGGGCGTGGGCGTTCTCGCCACCGGCGTCGAGTATCTCGACCAGCCCGCGCTCGCGGCGATGGTGGCGGACTTCGATGCCGGTCACTACCGCGTCTTTTCCGGCCGCACGCGCCCGTCGGCACCGGGCGAACGCACCGCGGACGGTGCGCTAGCCTCCAATTTCGCGGTGGTGCATGCGGATCCGCAGGCGCCGGATGTCGCTGGTCTGATCGCCGACATGTCCTCGAAAGTCGAGAGCGGGTATCTGGTCGGAGGGCTTTCGAGTTCGCGCTCGCAGACGGTGCAGGTGGCGAACGACGTCGTCTCGGGCGGGCTTTCGGGCGTGGTGCTTGCTTCCGACATCGATCTCACAACGCGCCTCACGCAGGGATGCGCCGCGCTGCCAGGCCGGCATCGCATCACGCAATGCGAGCAGAACGTGATCGTGACGCTCGATGGCCGCCCGGCACTCGACGTATTCTGCGAGGCGGCGGGTGAGGTGCTCGCGCGCGACCTGCGGCGCGCCGCCGCCTTCATGCTCGTCGGCCTGCCGGTCGCCGGCTCGGGCCGGGCCGACCTGCGTTCGGAGGGTGATTACCTGGTGCGCAATCTCGTGGGCATCGATCCCAAGAACAGGCTCATCGCGGTCGGCGACATCATCGAACAGGGCCAGGAGCTGCTGTTCTGCAAGCGCGATGGCGCGAGCGCACGGCAGGATCTCGAGCGCATGCTCGAAGAGCTGCGCGGCGCATCGCCCGCGCCGGCGCGCGGGGCGCTGTACTATTCGTGCCTAGGACGCGGCGAGCACATGTTCGGCGAGCGCGGCGTCGAGCTCGGCATCGTGCGCGAGGCGCTCGGAGACCTGCCCCTGGTGGGCTTTTTCTGCAACGGCGAGATCTCGCACGATCGGCTCTACGGCTACACGGGCGTGCTGACGTTGTTTCACTGAGTAGGTGCGCGCGCGGCCGATCCGCGCGACACTCAAGGCACCATACAATTCCTGAGGAGAACGAGATGACCAAGGCATTCCGCTTTCACAAGGCCGGCGGCCCCGATGTGATGCAGCTCGAGGAGGTCAACGTCGGCGATCCGGGACCGGGCCAGGCCCGCATCCGCCATACCGCGATCGGCGTCAATTTCATCGATACCTACCACCGCAGCGGCCTCTATCCGATGCAGTTGCCATCGGGCATCGGCATGGAGGGCGCGGGCGTGGTCGAAGCCCTCGGCAGCGGCGTCACCGCGGTGAAGAAGGGCGACCGCGTCGCGTACACCGGTGCCCCCCCGGGCTCATATTCCGAGGCGCGGCTGTACGCGGCCGACCGGCTGGTCAAGATCCCCGAGGGCATCAGCGACGAGCAGGCGGCATCGATCATGCTCAAAGGCATGACCGCGCATTACCTCATCCACCTTACCTACGCGGTCAAGCCGGGCGACACCGTGCTGTTCCACGCCGCCGCAGGCGGCGTCGGTCTGATTGCCTGCCAGTGGCTCAAGGTCATCGGGGCCACGGTCATCGGCACCGTGGGCAGCGACGAGAAGGCGAAAATCGCCAAAGCGCACGGCTGCGACCATCCGATCGTGTACACGCGCGAAAATTTCGTCGAGCGTGTCAAGGAGATCACCGGCGGCAAGGGCGTGCCGGTGGTCTACGACTCGGTGGGCAAAACGACCTTCGAAGGCTCGCTCGACTGCTTGCGGCCGCGCGGCCTGCTGGCGCTGTTCGGCAACTCCTCGGGGCCGGTGGCGGCGTTCAACACCGGCCTGCTGGCGCAGAAGGGCTCGCTCTACCTGACGCGTCCAACGCTTTTCACGTACGTCGCGGCGAACGAGGCGCTGCAGGCGGCGGCGAAGGCGCTGTTCGACGTAGTGAAATCAGGCAAGGTGAAGATCGAGATCACCGATCACTACAAGCTCGCCGACGCGGTGCAGGTGCATCGCGACCTCGAGGGACGCAAGACCACCGGCTCGGTGATCATGCGGCCCTAGACCGTCACGCTGACGCGTGACTGGCGGGGCTGGAGGGAAACACGGGGTAATCCCCGCAGGATCGGAACAGGGGAACCTGACGGGGTTCCCCCGTACCCCGTCCCTAAGCCCCCTCCCTAAGTCTTGCTGCGAAGCCCTCGTGCTACGCGAGCGGGGCTTGGTGCTTGCAAACGAAAACGCCGCACGTTGGTACGGCGTTTCGTTCGTGGGATGCGACTACATCACACCGAGCGTCTTGAGCGCCTTGCCGAGCGTTTCGACCGATTCCTTGTGCTTTCCGGCCTTGTGCAGAGCCTCGCCGTCGGCGCGCTGCTTCTTCACTTCGGAAAGCTGTGCGGCGCTCAGGCTGGGGTTTTTCCCCATCGCCGCGTCGATCTTCTTCATGTCGACGGGGCAGTGCGCGGCGAGCGCGGTGCCGGTGGCGAACGCCAGAGCGGCGAACAGAGCGATGCGTTTCATGTAACCTCCTCGAGTTGGTTGATGGCAGACTGTGGCCAGCGCCGCGTAGCGCTGGGTACGACGTATACAGGCTCGGACCGGGACTTATTCCACTTGCGCGCGACCCTGTTCCAGGACCGCTTGATCGAGCTCGATCTGCCCGAGCTGCGGCGCCGACTGGCACGCCCGGGCCATCCGGCCGCTGCGGTCGAGGGAGACCATGGCGCCGGGCCGCGAGGCCATGCGCTCAAGTCCGCCTCGGTGCTGGTGCCGATCGTGGCGCGCGCCCCGGAGCTCACGGTGCTATTCACGCGGCGCACCGCGTACCTGAGGAGCCATTCCGGCCAGATCAGCTTTCCGGGCGGCCGCGCCGAGGCGCATGACGAGTCGCCCGAATCGACCGCGCTGCGCGAGACGCGAGAGGAGATCGGGCTCGACCCCGGGCGCGTCGAGCTGCTCGGGCGCCTATCCGATTACCACACCGGTACCGGTTACCGCATCGCGCCGTACATCGGAGTAGTGACGCCACCACTGGAGCTGCAGCCGGACCTGCATGAGGTGGAAGAAGTGTTCGAGGTGCCGCTGTCGTTCCTGCTCGACCCGCGCAACCACCGGCGCCTGGCGCGCGAATATCAGGGCAAGATGCGGCCGTTCTTCGCCATTCCCTACGGCAATCACTACATCTGGGGCGCGACCGCGGGGATGCTGGTCAATCTCTATCGCCAGCTGGCGCAGGGCTGATCGCGCATGCGCCCGCACCGAGCGGCGCGATCACGCCGAGCGTCTTGAGCGGGCGCGCGTGCGCGCTCAGCGTTGTGCGGGGGCGACGCCGCAAGGCGGGCGCCGCAGAGCGCATGCGCGGATGTGCTATCTTCAGACCGCACTTCGCATTCTTCCATGAGCATCCTCGCGATCATCGCTGCGCTGCTCCTCGAGCAGTGGCGCCCTGTCGGCGAGCGCAAGACGTTCCTTGCGCTGCTCGCACAGTGGATCGAGTGGCTCGAGCGCTCCTTCAATTCCGGCGCGCCGCGCCACGGCACCATCGCCTGGCTGCTTGCGGTGTTGCCGGTCGCGGCGGCCGCGCTCGCGCTGCACGCGCTGCTGTATGCGGCGCACCCGGTGCTTGCGCTGTTGTTCAATATCGGCGTGCTGTACCTGACGCTCGGCTTCAGGCAGTTCAGCCATTACTTCACCGCGATCCAGATCGCGATCAAGGAGGGCGACCTGGAGCGCGCCCGCGAGCTGATCGGCGCGTGGCGCGGCGAGGCGGCGCTGCCGCGCAGCCGCGAGGAGGTCATCCGGCTCTCGATCGAGGAAGCCTTGCTCGCCTCGCACCGGCACGTGTTCGGGGTGCTGTTCTGGTACGTGCTGCTGCCCGGGCCGAGCGGTGCGATCGTGTACCGCATGGCGGCGTTGCTCGGCTCGCGATGGCGCGCGTTGGGGGCGTTCGGGGAATTCGCCGCAAGCGCGTTCTACGCGCTCGAGTGGCCTGCGGTGCGGCTCACCGCCACCGCCTTCGCGCTGGTCGGGGACTTCGAGGACGCGGTCTACTGCTGGCGCACCCAGGCGCGCAGCTGGTCCGATCCGAACGCCGGCATCGTGCTCGCGGCGGGCGCGGGCGCGATGGGTGCGCGGTTGGGCTTGACGCTGCAGACCGACTCGGGCGTTGAGCAAGCGCGTGTCGAGCTTGGCGTGGGCGAGGAGGCCGACGGAGCGCTGCTCGATCGCACGGTCGGGCTGCTGTGGCGCGCGCTGGTGGTCTGGGTGTTCGTGCTGCTGCTGCTCTCGGTGGCGCTGCTGCTCGGCTAGCGCTCGGCTTCCCGGGTGGCGCCGCAGCGCCAGCATTGCGTGAACTGGGCTTCGGCGAGCTCGCCGCAGGCAGCGCAGCGCCACACGCGGCCTTTCTCGTGCGGATCGACGCTGCCGTAGCGCAGCACGCGCTCGGCGCGCTCGGCGTCGACGTCGTTCAGCACCCAGATCTCGATCTGGCACTCGAGGAACGGCACTTCGCCCATCACCGAGCCGAGCCGCTCGTTGCGCAATTCGGCGCGGATGCCTTCGGCGTCGAGCACGTTCTTCGCGTGATGCGCCGCGGTCAGGCTGAGCGAGCTGAAGACGCGCTTCACCTCACGCTCCTCAGGCCGCTCGCTCCAGGCGGGCGATGCGCTGGAACAACGCCAGGCGCCGCGGGTGCACCGCACCCGATGCCGCAGCGGCCTGCACGCCGCAGTCCGGCTCGGCCAGGTGGCGGCAATCCTGGAAGCGGCAGCGCGCGGCGTGCGTGGCGAATTCGCGGAACCCGGAGGCAAGCTCGCGGGCATCCAGCCCCGCCAGCCCGAATTCGGACAGACCCGGAGAGTCGACGATCTCCGAGCGCGCATCGAGCGCATAGAGGCGCGACGCGGTGGTCGACTGGCGGCCGCTGTCGAGAAAGCGGGAGATCTCGCCGATGCGCACCTCGGCGTCCGGCACCAGCGTCTTGACCAGCGTCGACTTGCCCATGCCCGACTGCCCGACAAGGAGGCTGCGGTGCCCCTTCAGGTAGGGCCGCAACGCTTCGGCGTCGAGCTTGCCGGCGAGCTCCACCAGCGGATAGCCCAGCCCGCGGAAAGGCTCCACGAAGCGCAGCGCGTCCTCGCGCAGCTCGACCAGGTCCACCTTGTTCAGGACCAGCGCCGCGGGAAGGCCGGCGCGCTCGGCGGCCACCAGCACGCGGCACACCAGCTCGTCGCTGAACGAGGGCTCGCAGGCGACCAGGATCACGATCTGGGTCAGGTTCGCGGCGATCACCTTGCTGCGCGTGTTGCTCGCACGGGAAAACTCGTTCGTGCGCGGGCCGATCGCCTCGAGCACGCCTTCGCCCGGTCTGTCGAGCGTTACGCTCAGCCGGTCCCCGCATACCGCCTGCAGGCGCCGGTTGCGTGCCGTGCAGCGCGCCAGATCGCCATCGTCCAGGCGTGCGAGGCACTTGCGGCCGAAGGCAGCGACCACGGTCGCCGGGACCTGGCGCTCGCTCACCGGTGCGCTCGCGCTGCGCGCGCCCGTCTCATCGCTGCGAGAGCGCGTCGCACTTGGCGGCGCATATAAAGTCGTTTTCGCTCAGTCCGCCGATGGCATGCGTCGAGTACTCGACGCGGCACTTGTTGTAGCCCACCTGGAGCTCCGGGTGGTGGTCCTCGCGGTGCGAGATCCAGGCGAGCGCGTTGACGAAGGCCATGGTCTGGTAATAGTTCCTGAACGGATAGAGCTTGACCAGCTTGCCATTCTCGATGATCCAGCCCTTGAGCGACTTGACAAGCGCCTCGGCCTGCTGCGCCGAATAGGGCGCCACGCCGCCTTCGCAAGGCTTGCACTTGCGCGTCGCGAGTTCATTCACCGCGGCCTCCTTCGGGTTGCGTGCGCGCCCGCATACGCCTCACAGCGCCGGAACTTGCTGCAGCCGCGCGATGCGCGTCGCGGCCGGCGGGTGGGAATCGTAGAACGCCGAGTGCAGCGGATCCGGCGTCAGCGTGGCGGCGTTGTCCTGGTAGAGCTTGACCAGCGCCTTGACGAGCTGGGGCGCACTGGCGTGCGCGGCGGCGTAGGCGTCCGCCTCGAACTCGTGTCGGCGCGACAGCACGCTCGTCACCGGCTGCAGAAAGAACGTGAACACCGGCATGGCGAGCACGAACAGCAGCAGCGCGGTCGCCGTGGACTGCGTCGCGACGCCGAGCCCCGCATAGAACCACTCTTGCCCGATCAGCTGCCCGAGCACCCACAGGAGCAGCAGCGACGCGGCGAACAGCGCCCCGACGCGCTTCCAGACATGGTGGCGCTTGAAGTGGCCGAGCTCGTGGGCCAGCACTGCCTCGACCTCCGGCGGCGCGAGGCGCGCGAGCAGCGTGTCGAAGAACACGATGCGCTTGGCCGCGCCGAAGCCCGAGAAGTACGCGTTGCCGTGGCTGGAGCGCTTCGAGCCGTCCATGACGAAGAGCCCCTTCGCTTTGAAGCCGCAGCGTGCGAGCAGCGCCTCGACGCGCTCGGCCAGCTCCGGGTCCTCGAGCGGCTTGAAGCGGTTGAACAGCGGTGCGATGAACGTGGGGTAGAGCAGCAGCACCAGCAGGTTGAAGCCCATCCAGACGAGCCAGACATGGAGCCACCACCAATCCCCCATCCGACCCATCAGCCAGAGCACGAGCAGGAGCAGCGGGATGCCGAGCAGCGCGCCGAGCAGCACCTGGCGTGCGAGATCCGTGATGAACAGCCCGATGCTCGTGCGATTGAAGCCGAAGCGTGCCTCGATGACGAACGTGCGGTACGCGCTAAACGGCAGCTCGAGCGCCGAGAGCACCACCACCACCGACACGATCAGCGCCACGCCGTGCGCCAGGCTCCCGGTCTCGAGGGGCCCCGCCCAGAAATCCGAGATCCACTGCAGCAGCCCGCCGAGGGTAAGCGCGACGAGCGCCCCCGCCCCGACCAGCACGTCGAGCACGCCCAGGCGCGCCTTGGCGACCGTGTAATCGGCCGCCTTCTGATGCGCCGCGAGCGGAATCGTGTCCGCGAAGGTGTGCGGCACTGCGCCGCGGTGCGCGCGTACGTGCCGCATCTGGCGCTGCGCGAGCCAGATGCGCGTCGCGGTGGCCGCGGCGAGCGCGGCAAGGAAGATCCAGGAGAAGGCCGTCATGTCGCTGTGAGAGAATACCGCGGGAATTCAATCGGATAAAGAACCGCACGATGCCGCAGGACCCGAACAACCTGATCTGGATCGACATGGAGATGACCGGCCTCGTGCCGGACACCGATCGCATCATCGAGATCGCGCTGGTGGTGACCGACCCGCAGCTCGGCGTCGTCGCGGAGGGTCCGGTGCTGGTGCTGCATCAGCCCGATTCGGTGCTCGAGGCGATGGACGGCTGGAACAAGAGCACGCACGCCCGCTCGGGGCTGATCGACCGGGTGAAGGCCTCGCGGCTCACCGAGGCCAATGCCGAGCGCGAGGCGCTCGGCTTCCTCGAGCAGCACGTGCCGGCAAGCGCCTCGCCCATGTGCGGCAATTCGATCTGCCAGGACCGGCGCTTTCTCGCGCGCTGGATGCCGCGCCTGGAGGGCTACTTTCACTACCGCAACCTCGACGTCAGCACGCTGAAGGAGCTGGTGCGGCGCTGGAAGCCCGAGCTCGCCAAGGGCTTCGCGAAGGAGGGCAAGCACGAGGCGCTCGCCGATATCCTCGAGTCGCTCGAGGAAATGCGTTTCTACCGCCGCACGGTGATGACGATCTGAGCGCGGCGCTCAACGGCGCCGCTTCTTCGCCGCCCGGCGGGCGGGCGTCTTCGCGGCGCCAACCTCGACGATCGCCTCGATCTCGACCGGGATGCCGTTCGGCAGCGCATTCATGCCCACCGCCGAGCGCGCATGCCGCCCGCGCTCGGCAAACACCTCGACGAACAGGTCCGAGCAGCCGTTGATCACCTTCGGCGCGTCGCCGAATTGCGGCGTGCAGTTCACCATGCCGAGGAGCTTGACCACGCGCTTTACCCGATCGAGGCTGCCGAGCTCGGACTTGAGCACCGCCAGGAGCGCGAGGCCCGTGGAGCGCGCGAACCGGTAGCCTTGCTCGACGCTGAAATCGAGCCCGAGCTTTCCCATCGGCCGCAGGCCGTCGATTGCCGAAGGGCCCTTGCCGGCGAGAAACAGCAGGTTCCCGGCGCGCACGGCGTTCACGTAATTGGCCACCGGCGGGGTCACCGGCGGCAGATCGATTCCGAGCTTCTTGAGGTTGTTCTCGGCGCTCATCGCGGTCCTTTCGCGTCACATGGGGACGACTTTGCCCGGGTTGAGCAGGTTTTCCGGGTCGAACAGCTTCTTGATGTCGCGCATGACGTCCACGGCCTCGCCCAGCTCGGCGACGAGCGAGCCCTGCTTGCCCAGGCCGATGCCGTGCTCGCCGGTGCAGGTGCCCTCCATCGACAGCGCGCGCTCGACCAGGCGCTTGTTGAAGGCCTTGGCCTGCTCGAGCTCCGCGGGCTTCTCGGGGTCCACCAGGAACATGAGGTGGAAGTTGCCGTCGCCGATGTGCCCGAGCAGCGGCACCGGTGCGATGTAGCTCTTCACGTCGTCCATCGTCTGGTGCACGCACTCGGCGAGCCGCGAGATCGGCACGCACACGTCGGTCGACACGGCGCGCGAACCGGGACGGATCTGCAGGCAGGCGAAGTAGGCGTCGTGGCGCGCGTTCCACAGCGCGTTGCGCTCCTCGGGCCTGGTCGCCCACTGGAAGTCCATGCCGCCGTTGTCCCTGGCGATCGCCTGGACCGTCTCGGCCTGCTCGATGACGCTCGCCTTCGAGCCGTGGAACTCGAAGAACACCGTAGGCGCGACGCGGTAGTCGGTTTTCTTGTACTTGTTGATCGCGTCGATCGTCTTGTCGCAGACGATGTCGCAGCGCGCCACCGGCACGCCCGCCTGGATCGACTGGATCACCGTGTTGGTGCAGCCGTCGACACTCTCGAACGCGCACACCGCGGCCGACATCGCCTCCTGCACCGGATAGAGCCTCACGGTGATCTCGGTGATGATGCCGAGCGTACCCTCCGACCCCACGAACAGCCGCGTCAGGTCGTAGCCCGCGGCGGACTTCTTCGCCCGGCGCGAGGTCTGGATGATGCGCCCGTCGGCGAGCACCACCTTGAGCGAGAGCACGTTCTCGCGCATCGTGCCGTAGCGCACCGCGTTGGTACCCGAGGCGCGCGTCGCGCTCATGCCGCCGATCGTCGCGTCGGCGCCCGGGTCGACCGGGAAGAACAACCCGGTGTGCTTGATGTATTCGTTGAGCTGCTTGCGCGTCACGCCGGCCTCGACCACCGCATCGAGGTCTTCCTCGTGCACCTCGAGCACATGGTTCATCTGCGAGAGGTCGATGCACACGCCGCCGCGAATCGCGAGGATGTGTCCCTCGAGCGAGGTGCCTACGCCGTAGGGGATCATCGGCACGCGGTGCCGGCGGCAGATGTTGACGATGTCGCGCACCTCCTCGGTGCTGTGCGGGAACACCACCGCGTCGGGCGGCGCGTACGGGAAGTACGACTCGTCCTTGCCGTGATGCTCGCGGATCCCCGACGAAGTTGTGACGCGATCGCCGAGCAGCGCCTCGAGCTCGGTGAGCACGGTCTGGTCGAATTCTCTCGCCTTGTTCATCTGGCAGACTCCTCCCGCCGCGCTCCATGCACGGCGGTTCATGAAGCGCGCGTTGAACGGTGCATCGCATCCGTTCCAACGCGCGCAGTTCGCGCGGCCCATCGGGTCCGCGCGAACTATTTTAGCTTGTTCTCAGCCTCGAGCGAGCCCCTCACCCCAATGGGGGCATCGCGGCGTCGCGCCGTTTGCGCGGAATGTCGAATTCGCGAGCGCTCAACCCAGCTTGATATCGCCGTCGAACGGCACCTTCAGGCCGAGCGACGGAATCTCGAGCGTGACGCGCGCAGGCACCGCCTCGTGGCCCCTGAGCTTGCCGCCTTCGAGCGCCTTCTGCACCGCCTGCTCGATCTCGCGCTGCGAGTTCACGCCGACCATCTTGAGGAACTTGCGGATACTGAGGTTGAAGGTTTCCTGGTCCATGTCGTCTCCTTGCCGAATCACTTCTTCTTGCGCCGGGCGAGGATCTCGCCGGCGAGCTGCTTGCCGAGCTCGACGCCCCACTGGTCGAAGCTGTTGACGTTCCAGATGACACCTTGCACGAACACCTTGTGCTCGTACAGCGCGATCAGGCCGCCGAGGCAAGCGGCGTCGAGCCGCTCGACACTCAGGGTGCTGGAGGGCCGGTTGCCGGGGTAGCGCCGGTGCGCCGGCAGCGACGCATCGTCGCGCCCGAGCGCCAGCGCCTCGGCCTGCGCCGTGGCGTGGGCAGCGAGGATCTCGCGGCGCGCCGGATCGCCCGGCGCCTCGCCGAGGACGATGAAGTCGGCCGGCACGATCTGCGTTCCCTGGTGCAGCAGCTGGTGGAACGAGTGCTGCCCGACGGTGCCCTCGGCGCCCCAGAGCACGGGCGCAGTGGCGTACGCGACCGGCCGTCCCTCGCGGTCGACGCGCTTGCCGTTCGACTCCATCTCGAGCTGCTGCAGGTACGCCGGCAGCAGGCGCAGGCCGCTCGAGTAGGGCAGCACCGCGTGCGTCGCGGCGCCGAGGAAGTTGACGTTCCAGACGCCGATCAGCGCCATCAGCACGGGCAGGTTTTGCGCCAGCGGCGCCTGGGTGAAATGCCGGTCGATGCGCGCCGCGCCTTCGAGCAGCGCCTCAAAGCGTTCCGGCCCGAAGGCGCACATGGCCGTGAAGCCCACGGGCGACCAGACCGAGTAGCGCCCGCCGACCCAGTCCCACAGCGGCAGCATCTCGGCGACGCCGAACGCACTCGCCTCACGCTCGTTGCTCGACACCGCGACGAAGTGGCGCTCGAGCGCCGCGCCCTTGGGCAGGCGCGCGGCGAGCCAGCGTTTCGCGGCGTTCGCGTTTTCGCGCGTTTCCTGGGTGGTGAAAGTCTTGGACACCACGACGAACAGCGTCGCTTGCGGGTCGGCTTCGCGCAGCGCCCGGTCCAGGTCGAGCGGGTCGACGTTGGCGGCGAACGCGATCGCCAGCTGCGGGGTGCAATGCTCGGCCAACGCGTCCACCAGCAGGCGCGGGCCGAGATCCGAGCCGCCGGTGCCCAGGTGCACCAGGCGCGAGATTCGTTTGCCGGTGGCGCCGCTCCAGCGCCCCTCGCGCACGCGCCTGGAGAGCTCGCCCATGCGCGCGAGCGCCGCCTTGACCTCGGCCGGGGCGGCGTCTCCCGCGCGCAGCGCGCTGTGCCAGGCGGGGCGCTCCTCGGTGCTGTTGATCGGCTTGCCCGAGAAGAGCGCCTCGCGCCAGGCCGGCAGGCCGCGCTCCTCGGCAAGGCGCACGAGCAGCGCGAGCGCCGTGTGCTCGAGGCGCTGGCGGGAGTAATCGAGCCGCATGCCGGGCGCTTCGGCGCACATGCGCGTAGCGCGTGCAGCGTCGTGTTCGAACATCTCGGCAAGCCGGATGCTGCCGCGCGCCTTGGCCAGCATCTCGAGCTCGTGCCAGGCGGCGCATGATGTGGGTGGCGTGGTGTTCATCGTTCGATCGCGTACAGGCGGTAGCGTTCGGACTTGTCGCCCGGCCGGCCGACGTCGGCGAGCTTGTTCCACTCCGCGCCGGGCCCGTCGCGCTCGTGGCTCGGATGGCCCTGCACCAGCAGCAACGGGCAGGCGCTGGGCCGCAGGGGATCGAACTCGCGGGTGCGAATGCCCGCATGGTAATCGAGCGCCGCACGCTGCGGCTCGCCGAGGTTCCTGCCGGCGATGCAGGTCGAGCCCGCGGGAATCTTCGAGCCCAATTGCAGCGCGACGCCCTGGTAGCTCTTCTGGTAGTCGGCCCAGGGGAGCCACAGCGTCGCGAAGCTTCCCCAGAGCAGCATCACGCCGGCCGCCCAGCGCACCAGGCTGCGCGTCGCCGAGGGCCGCGTGAAGAACACCAGGTAAAACCACGCGAAGGCCAGCGCGAGTGCGGCTCCGAGCGCGACCGCGTCGAAGCGCGCGACGAAGCCCGGCGCGACCTTGAGGAAGTTGTTCGAAATCTTGGCGGGCATGCCGGTCATCATCGCCACATAACCGAGCCATACCAGCGCGACGAAGAAGCCGAAGGTCATGACGCCGAACCAGTCGAGCGCCGCCGCGGCGCCGCGGCGCA
>Ga0326597_10009695_pt1 | contig 12875 bp, 14 predicted proteins | sample RVTome_12_FD_203789 | JGI IMG/M metagenome (GOLD analysis project Ga0326597, IMG submission 203789) | Soil microbial communities from uranium-contaminated site in the Upper Colorado River Basin, Wyoming, United States - RVT100D185 | ecosystem: Environmental > Terrestrial > Soil > Contaminated >... | reverse complement strand
CCTGGTCGCGCTCGGCGACATCGAGGGACATGGCCAGCGCCTCGCCGCCTTGCGCCCGCACCGCGGCCGCCAGCTCCTCCAGGCGATCCACGCGCCGGGCCCCGATGACGAGGCGAGCGCCGCGGGCTGCGAACGCGAGCGCGCACTCGCGGCCGATGCCCGCGGAGGCGCCGGTGATGGCGACTACGCTGCCGGCAAGGTTCAACGTCCGGCCACGGCCGGGGGCTGGAGGTCCGCGCTGCCCCGGCCCTTGCCGATGAAGAGGGCCAGGATCTGGCGGTCGGCGTGCGGCAGCACGGCGAGGTCGCACTGGACGTGGTAGGTGAAGCCGCTGCGATCCCGGGACATCACGAAGCATGCGCTCACGGGAGCGGCCAGCTCGAGGAACTTGCCTTCGAGCCCGAGGGCGAAGGCCACGACGGATTCGGGCAGGATGCACTCGCGGGTGCGGAAGATCAGGGCGTCGGTGCGCAGCTCCACGAGGGCGGCGTCACGAGGGAGGCGGGTCACTGGGGCGGTGATGATAACACTTCAGCGCAGCCGCGCCAGCCACGAGGTGATCGCGGACACGATCGCGGCCTCGACCTCCGCCGGCGTGCGCCCGGTCCGCTTGGGAACGCGGAACGAATGGTCGCCGTCCTCCACGCGGTGGAGGGTGGCCCGGGGCAGGCGGGCGGCGACCGCTTCCATCAGGTCCCAGCGCGCCAGAGCGTCCCGCGTGCCCTGGATGAAGAGCATGGGCGGCGCGATACTGTCGAGGTGCGCATCCCGCAGCGACTCGACCCGGCCCGGGGGGTGCAGCGGGTACCCCAGGAACACGAGACCGGCCGCCCGCCGTCCCCTGGCCACGAGTTGCGAAGCCATGCGGCCGCCCATCGACTTGCCCCCGAGCACCACCCGGCGCGCGCCCAGCGTGTCCTCGGCGTACGCGGCCACGGCGTCGACGGTCGCCTCGAGCAGCGCGGGCGGATCGGGCACGCGGCGCTTGTCCTCGGTGTAGGGGAAGTTGGTGAGCACCACGCGATGGCCGGCCGCGGCCAGGCCCTCCGCGATCGTCGCGAGCAGCGGCGCGCGCCGATTGCCGCCCGCGCCGTGGGCGAGGACGACGGCGGTCTCCCCGTCCCCGTGGACGGAAACGCTCACCTCGCGCCCGCCGACGCGGACGCGAGCTTCCAAAGGCGGCCGCGCGCTCATCGGCGAAGGATACCGGTTCCGATTGAATTGTCCCGCGCGCCCATGTAGATTCTCTCGACTTCCCCTTCGCCGCCCATCAATTCGCGCTCTCCCGGAGGCTTCTGCCATGAAACGTCGTCTCACGGTCTCGCTCACCCTCGTCGCGCTGATCGGCGCGCTGTCGCTCGTGTTCTCCCCGCTGTTGCCGCCGGCCTATGCCCAGACCAACCGGGCGACGGCCACCAACGTGCCCGTGATACCCCACGAGGCCGTGCCCTTCTTCAAGAACACTCCCGGGATCTACACCGGCGAGAACATGGGTATCGCCACCAACTCGAAGGGCAACGTCTACATCTACCATCGCGCCAACGAAACGCGGCTGTTCGAGTACTCGCCGCAGGGAGTCTTCACTCGCGAGTTCGGGCGCAACATCTACGGCTTCGCCTTCGCGCACGGCGTCCGGGTGGACGCTCAGGACAACGTCTGGGCGGTCGACGAAGGCACCGACATGATCATCAAGTTCAGCCCCGAGGGCAAGGTGCTGATGGTGCTCGGCCGGCGAAACGACCCCGTGGAACAGCTGTCGAACATGCCGGGCAGCAGCGCCTTCCACGGCCGCAACTCGAGGAACCGGTTCGGCCGGCAGACCGACGTTGCCTTCGATCAGCAGGGCAACATCTTCGTGTCCGACGGCTACTTCGACGCGCGGGTGGTGAAGTTCGACAAGAACGGCCGCTTCCTGAAGGCGGTAGGCACGCGGGGCAACGGCCACCTGCAGTTCAGCACGCCGCACTCGATCGCCGCGGACTGGCAGGGCAACGTCTACGTGGGGGATCGTGGCAACGGCCGCGTGGTGGTGCTCGACAACGACCTCGACTGGAAGGCGAACTACACGAACGTCGGCGCCCCGTGGGCGGTGTGCGTCTCGGGCGGACCGGTCAAGACTTCGGCCAAGCAGTACCTCTACTCGTCCAACTCCTGGTCGGACAGCGCGCCGGCCGAGCCCATGGCGTGGACCGGCGAGGTGTACAAGATGGAGCTCGACGGCACCATCGTCGGCAGGTTCGGCAAGGCCGGCAAGGCGCCCGGGGAGTTCGCCACCATCCACGCGATGGACTGCCGCGACCCGAACGTCATCTACACCGCCGAAATCAACAACTGGCGCTCGCAGAAAATCCTGCTGAAGCCCCAGGCCGCCACGGCGAGCAGGAACTAGGAGAGCGCGATGACATACGAACTCAGAGCTTTCGCAACCGTCATTGCCCTGGCGCTCTGCGCGTCCGTCGGCGCGCAGACGTCGGTGCCGGAGATTCCCTTCGACGTCGACGCGGACGTGCTGAAGACCACCCTCGACGTCTACGTGGGCGAGATCGGCGGCGTCGGCCGCAACTCCAGGGGCCAGATCTTCGTGTACACGCGCACGGGACACCCGTACGGGACGCTCGGCGACAACCGCACGTTCCTCCGCAACGGCTCGAAGCTCTTCCAGTTCGACCAGGGCGGCAGGTTCGTGCGTGAGCTCGGGCAGCAGACGTACGGCTTCAACGCCGCCTACGGGCTGCGGGTCGATCCGCAGGACAACGTGTGGACGATCGACGAGGCGGCGAACCAGGTGGTCAAGTTCGACGCCCAAGGCAACATCGCGCTCGTCCTCGGCCGCAAGCCCGAGGCGATCTCCGTGCGGCCGCGTGAGCCCGGCGCCGGCGGCGGTGGCGGAGGCGGCGGCGCCGCAAACCGGCCTCCCGGATCGGGCGTTCCCGGCTCGTCGTTCAACCATCCGGCCGACGTGGCCTGGGACAAAGCCGGCAACATCTACGTCGCGGACGGCACCGGCACCAACAATCGCGTGGCGAAGTACGCCCCGGACGGCAGCTTCATCCGTCACTGGGGCCAGACCGGCGCCGAGGACGGGCAGTTCAATGGCGTCAAGAGCGTCGCGGTCGACGCCCAGGGCAACGTCTACGCCGCCGACATCGGCAACAAGCGCATCCAGGTCTTCGACGCCGACGGCAACTTCAAGTACAAGTTCGCGGGCGTCGGCACGCCGCAGACCCTCTGCCTGACGACGGGGGCGACGCAGTACCTTTACATCGCGCACTCGGGCGATCCCGAGGGCATGGACGACGCCACCATCTACAAGACGAAGCTCGACGGCACCGTGGTCGGCAAGTTCGGCTCCGCGGGCAAGCTGCCGGGGCAGTTCAGCCTGGTCAACTCGATCGACTGCCGCAGCGAGAACGATCTGCTCGTCGGCGAGATGGCCAACTGGCGCGTGCAGAAGCTGACCCTGAAGCAGCGCTAGATCCGCGGCGGGCACCGAGTTTGCCCAGGAGGTCCATGTGAAACGGTCGATGGTCGTGCTCGCGCTCGCCGCCGCCGCCCTGCGCCATCGGGGCTGATGGCCCAGCCGCCCGGGGAAATCCCGTTCGATTCGGTCCCGCACTTCCTGAAGTTCCCGCCCGGGGCGTACCTCGGCGAAGCGGCCGGGGTGGCCGTGAACTCCAAGGGGCACGTCTTCGTCTACTCGCGGTCGGGCGAGCCGGGGCACATCATCGCCCCGCAGGCGGCGCAGGTCTGGGAGTTCGCCCCCGACGGCTCGTTCATCCGCGAGCTGGGCCAGAACCTCTACAGCAAGGCGTGGGCGCACGCCGTCCGCATCGACAAGGACGACAACATCTGGCTCGTCGACAACGGGTCGGACATGCTCGTCAAGCTGAACCCGGCCGGCGAGGTCGAGCTCGTGCTCGGGCGGCGCCGCGAGTCGGTGGCCAGCACCCACGTGCACCCGCCGGTGCCGCCCGGCACGCCGACGCCGCCGGCGCGCGACACGGTGTTCAACGAGCCGACCGACGTCACCTGGGATCCCGCGGCAACATCTTCGTCAGCGACGGCTACAAGAACATGTCGGTGGCCAAGCTCGACCGAAACGGCGAATGGGTGAAGCGCATCGGCAAGGGCAACGGCGCGGAGCGCGGCAGCGGCCCGGGCGAGTTCAACAACCCGCACGGAATCGCCGCCGACGCGAAGGGGAACGTCTACGTCGCCGACCGTGGCGACCGCCGCGTCGAGGTGTTCGACTCGAACCTCACCTTCCTGCGCCACATCACGATCGACGTTCCGCCTCCGCCGAACGCGACCTCGACGCTTTGTCCGCCGGCCAAGGACGGGACTTTCGCCCCGGGCGCGCCGTGGGCGGTATGCATCACGCCACCGGGCCCCGCCAGGTGTTGTTCGTGGCCGACGCCTACCCCGGCCGCATCTACAAGCTCGCGCTCGACGGCACGGTGCTCGGCTACTTCGGGACCAACGGGAAGCAGTTGAAGCAGTTCAACTGGATCCACGCCATCGCCTGCCCGTCGGAAAACGAGGTCCTGGTGGGCGAGATCCTGACCTGGCGCGTCCAGAAGCTCCTTCTACATCCGAAGCGGGCGGCCAGCCAGGACCAGCCGCCCTCGGGCGAGCCTCCGCTTTACTGCACTTTCCGGGCGGGAAACTTGGTGTGCCCGGCCACCGGCTTCGAGACGACACGATTCCGCAGCGTCCCCAGGCCCTCGATGACGATCTCGGCGGTCTGGCCTTCCTGGAAGGTCACCGTTGGCTGAGGAACGCCCGTGGAGATGATGTCTCCCGGCAGCAGCGTATGTCGCTCGCTCAAATAGGCGACGGCTTCCGCAATGGTAAAGGTGAGAAACGAGGTGTTCCCGTTTGGCACGGGCCACTTGTGGCGCACGCCGTCGATCACGGCGTAGACCTCGAGCTTGTGCGGGTCCGGGACGTCCTCCTTGAGCGTGATGTAAGGCCCGACCGGGCTGAAGGTGTCGAGGCCCTTGCTCATGGTGGAGCCCTGCGAGGCATGTTTCCCCTGGGGCAGGTCGCGAGCGCTCACGTCGTTCAGGATCGTGTAACCGAACACGTAGTCCATCGCCTGCGCCGCCGGCACGTCCTTGGCCGTCTTTCCGATGATGACGGCCATCTCCGGCTCGTGCACGCCCCTCGTCGACAAGCCGTCCAGGTTGATCTCGGACTCATGACCCGTGAGGGAGGAGGGCGGCTTGAGGAAGAAGCTCGGGTACTCGACCTTGTCGTACGTGCCCGGGGTGCCATCTGCGTTCTTCCGCAGGTAGGCCCCGGCCGCACCGTAGACCTTGGATGGATTCGGGATGGGCGGCAGGTACTTGATGCCGCGCTCGGGATAGAAGACGCGCTGGGATCCGCCGGCGTCGGTGAACCTGCCGCTCGCCTTGAGGCGCGTGATGGCGTCGTGGACGGTCCGCGCCGCCGCCGCCGACGGCGCGCCCGCCTCGACCAGCGACCGCATGTCCGGTGGAATCGGAGCCAATCCCTTGAGCTCAGGCGCGTTGGCCTTGATGAGCGCGAGGATGGCGTTGTGCACGTCCACGACCTCCTGCTCTCCGCTGCCTCGGGTGGTTCCGAGCCGTGGGCCGCTAGCTCCAACTTCGAAGGTCAGAAGCCGGAAGGTCGGCGCCTGTGCGAACGCGCTGTCTGCCCACGCCAGCCCCGCCAGGGCCGTGACGGCCATGAGCGCCACGGTCCGCGCGACGTTTCGCTTAACCATATCTCGTTCCTCGTTCCTTGCCGGCTCTAACCTAAAGGTGGAATTGACGGACGAAGCGTCTCTAGCAGCTAGGGCTGCTTGATCTTGGTGATCTTCACGGTCGAGTCGTGCATCCAGCCGCTGGTCTCGTTCTCGTACCAGCGCATGACCATCCCCGTCTTCCGGAGCTCCGGGGAAAGCTGCACCTGGACCCACTCTCCGCGTCGGCCGAGGATTGACATCACGGTCCCGCGGGGCACGAGCACCAGGATCACCTGGCCCGACGAGGAGCCCTTGTGCACGTTGGCGTAGCTCGTCGGGACCTGCGCCTGTTCGGTGGGCGCCGCCGCGGGTGACGGTGACGGTGATTGGCTGGACACCGGACCCGCCGACAACAGCAGGGCCAGCGAAACGCCGAGCGCGCCGGCCCGGCGGGAGCGACACCCGGAGAGTACTTTGCGAAGAGATTCGGTCTGCATGGCCGAGAGTCAACAATGGGCGAGCCCGGCTGTCAAGGAGGTCCAGGCCGTTGACAGCCCGGCCTGTCCGCTGTCATCCTCGCGGCCTTCTTCACACATGGGGTCTTGAAATGCAGCTGAGGCATCCGCTGGCGACCGGCTTCGCGGCTCTGGCAGCGCTTTCCGCGGTGGTCATCATGAGCGACGGCAGCGCGGTCGCGCAGGAAGGCGCGCCGCGGCCGGCAGCGACGGGCGTGACCATGGGCGACTATGAGATCGTCACCAACTGGCCGAAGCCCCTGCCCGACAACGATCTCCCCCACGCCGGTTGGACCTGGGGGTCGGGCTCAGGGGTCTTTGCCGAGAACCCGGACAAGGTCTGGGTGTCGCAGCGCGGCGAGATCGAGCTGCCGCCCGGGGCCGAGCCGTGGATCTGTGCCTGCCGGCTCGAGCCGCGCCGCACGAACACGGGCCGGCGCGCCTACTCCGGGACCCCGTACAAGTATCAGATGCGGCGGCACCACCTCGTGTTCGCGGTGGATCGGAACGGCAGCACGATCGAGGAGTGGCTCCAGCACGACGCGTACCTGGCCCCGCCGCGCGGTTCGGGGCTCGGGGAGGTGGCTCGCGGACCTCACAAGCTGCTCATCAACCCCTACGATCCCGCGAAGCACATCTGGATCGTCGACGACGACATGCATGAGATCAACATCTTCACCAACGACGGCAAGCTGGTGAAGACGATGGGCGAGCGGGGAGTGCCGGGGCGCGGTCCGAACAATTTCAACCGGCCGACGGACATCGCCTGGCTTCCCGACGGCACGTTCTTCGTGGCCGACGGCTACGCCGGCACGCGCGTCGCGAAGTTCGACCCCAACGGGAAGTTCCTGCTGGACTGGGGCCGGCCGCCGGTCGACCCGAAGAACCCGGGGCCCTACGAGTTCTGGTCCGTGCACAGCATCGGCATCAGCAATGATCGCCGCGTCTTCGTCGCCGACCGCGAGCACCATCGCATGCAGGTGTTCGACGAGAACGGCAAGTTCCTGGAGATGTGGCCCACCGGTTACGACTCCGCGGTCCTCGCCCACATCGTCACCGACGACGATTACGTGTGGGTTGCGGATTGGACGACGGACCGGCTGGTCAAGTACGACCTGAACGGGCGCTACATCCTGGATATCGGCGGGCACGGCGCGCTCCCCGGCCAGTTCGACGGCGTGCACCAGATCGACGTGGACCAGGAAGGCAACCTCTACGTCACCGAGGTGGCCAACGACCGGTCGCAGATGTTCCGGCCCAAGCCGAAGGCCGACCCGGCCAAGCTCATCCGCCCGATGGTGGGCCGCCGATCGAATACGCCCCCGCCGACGCTGCCGAAGGTCTGAGAACCTTCAGAGGCCGTACAGCGGCAGCGGGCTTGAAAAGGTCTCACTAGGGCCCGGTGGTACACTTCCCGTTCACTTCGAGGTTTCTTCCATGCCCCGGGTCCTCATCGCCGCGCCGCCCGCCCTCGTCGCCGAGTTGGATCGCTCCATCCTCAAGAGGACCGGCGTCGAGCGCGTGCTGGCCCTCCACCCCGAACACGCCTTCGAAGCGATCCGCACCTCGCGGCCCGACCTGGTGATCCTCGGCGAGGCCGAGGGCAGCGACAGCTGCGCGTTGCTGCGCCGGATCCGCGCCGATCCCGCCACCCGCAACGTCACGCTGGCCGTGATCTGCCGTGTCCCACCGTCCCAGGCCGAGGAGGCGGAGCTGCGGCGCGCCGGCAGCAACGTGGTCCTCACGGGGGAGATGGTCCCCGACATGTCCGAGGAATCCATCGACCAGCTCCTCGACGTTCCCCTGCGCCGCGAGGCGCGCATGCCTGTCCGGTTCGTGGTGTGGTCCCACGTCGGGCCGGACAACCCGCCAATGGAAGGACGCAGCATCAACGTCAGCGTGCGCGGCCTCCTGCTGCAGACGCCGGAGCCGGTGGATATCGGGTCCAAGCTCGAGCTGACCTTCACGCTGCCCGACGACGAGGTCGAGATCCGCGCCGTCGGGAAGGCCATCCGCGAGCACCCCTGGGGCGAAAAGCAGATCGGCGTGGAGTTCCTGATCCTCCGCGACGCCGCGCGCGACCGCATCCGCGCGTACATCGCGGCCCAGCCGAGACCTTAGATGTACGAGCGCCACTACGGCTTCACCGAGAAGCCGTTCAACCTGACCCCGGACCCCAAGTACCTGTACCTGTCCCAGCGCCACACCGAGGCGTTCGCCCACCTGGAGTTCGGCCGCAAGGAGAAGGGCGGCTTCATCCTGATCACCGGCGAGGTGGGAACGGGCAAGACGACCCTCGCCCGTTACTTCCTCTCCCGCCTCGACGCGCGCACCGCCACCGCCGTCGTCTTCTACCCCGCGGTGACGGCGGTCGAGCTCCTGCGTTCGATCCTGGAAGACCTCCACGTGACCGCCACCGGCGCGTCGCTCAAGGACCACGTGGACGCGTTGCACCGCTTCCTCCTGGAGGCGCGGGCCGCGGAGCGCGAGGTCGTGCTCCTTCTCGACGAGGCGCAGGACCTCTCGCCGGAGGTGCTGGAGCAGATCCGCCTCATCTCGAACCTCGAGACCGACACCGAGAAGCTCATCCAGATCGTGCTCATGGGCCAGTCCGAGCTGCAGGAGATGCTGGCCCGCCGCGAGCTGCGCCAGCTCGCGCAACGGGTCACTGCGCGTTACCACCTGTCGCCGCTGAGCCGCCAGGAGACCGAAGACTACATCCGCCACCGCCTGATGGTGGCCGGGGGCGAGGGCAAGGTGTCCTTCACCGCGGCCGCGCTCGCCGCCGTGCACCAGAAGTCCGGCGGGATCCCGCGCCTGGTCAACCTCATCTGCGATCGCGCGCTCCTCGGAGGCTACGTCGCGGGGACGCGTACCATCGACGCGCCGCTGGTGCGGCAGGCGGCACGCGAGACGTCCGGTCCTCCTCCACGCCGCCATCGGATGCAGATCCTCCTGGCCGCCGCGGTGATGGTGGCCATGGTCGGGTCGGCCGCGGCGTGGCGCGGACGGCTGGCCGGCGCGGAGACCGCGGCCCGGGCGGCGGCTCCAGCACCGCCCGTGTCTGCGCCGGCCGCGATCATCCCGCCCACCGTCGCTCCCTCCAGCCCGCTCGCCCCGGTGGTGGCCACCCTGCCCCGCAGCGCGTCCTACGACGCGGCGCTGGGGCAGGTGCGCGCGCTCTGGGGCGGCGATGCGCTCGAGCGGACGGTGCTGCGCACGCACATGGACCAGGTGCGGCGGCTCGACCTGCCGGCGGTGCTCGAGATGTTCCATCCCGGGCGCACCGACACCTGCTACCTCGCGCTGCTCCGCATCGAGGGCGATCACGCCATCGTGTCCACCGGCACGGGGGCGCCGCTGCGCGTGCCGCTGGCCGAGGTCGACCGGCTGTGGACGCGCCAGGCCGTGTTCCTGTGGAAGGACTTCGACGCGCTGTCGGGCGGGGCCGACCCGGGCCGCACCGAGGCGTGGGCGCGCGACAACCTGTCCCGGATGGGATATCTCCGCGGCAACCCCGATCTCGCCGGAGCGGTCGCGCGCTTCCAGCGCGACGCGGAGCTGGCCGCCGACGGCGTGATCGGCGCCCGCACGCTCATGACCCTGTACAGCCGCGCGCAGTATCCGCGGCCGCGGCTGCAAGGAGGGACGTCATGAGCCTGATCCTGGAGGCGCTCAAGAAGGTCGAACGGGAGCGCGCCACCCCGGAGCAGCGCGGGTTCCTGGTCCTGGGGCCGGCGGCCTGGGCGCCCTCGCGATCGAACCTGGCGTGGGTGCTGGGGATGATCGCCGCCGCGGCGCTCGCCGGTGGCGCCGTCTACGTGCTGACGCGGGCGGAGGCAAGCGCCGTCCACGCGGTGCCGCGGCCGGACGAGCGCGGCGTCCAGGATCCGGCTCCCGCGGGGCCGGCCGATCGCACCGGCGTCCCGCCCGTGGCCACGGGGTGGGGATCGCCGCCGGAGGCGAACCCACCGCGCACCCCCCCCGCCGCCGATCCGGCGCCTGCGAGGTCCGGCGCCGAGCCCGAGCGCACACCGCCGGGTCCGATCCTCCTGCTCCACGCCATCAGCGAGCAGGACGGCGCCCCGGTCGCGGTCGTCAACGAGCGGGTGGTGCGCGAGGGCGACAGCTTCGACGGCGTCCGCATCCTGCGCATCGGGGCCACCGAGGTCGAGGTCGAAGTCGCCGGCGCCCGCCGCACCCTCCGGTTCTGACTTGAGCGCCGCGACCCACCTGCGCGGGCACACGCCGCAGAGCCTCGTGTCCCAGTGGCCGGACCTCGCTCTCGATCCCGGCGTCGCGCGCCGCCTCCTCGCCCGGGTGGTCTTCCAGGACCGCGACGATCTCGCGGGCGTCCGCGGCCTGAGCCACGCCGCCGCGCGGGCGATCGGCGCGCGGTCCGACCTCGGCCGGCTGGAGATCGCGGACCGACGGGCGAGTGCTTTGGACCCTTTCGTGAAGTACCTGTTCCGCGCCCGGGACGGCCACGTCTTCGAGGCCGTGCGCATCCCGCTGGAGCGGCCCCGCTGGAGCGTCTGCGTGTCGAGCCAGGTGGGCTGCGCCCTCGAGTGCGCGTTCTGCGAGACCGGGCGCCTGGGCTTCACGCGCAACCTCGAGGCCTGGGAGATCGTCGACCAGGTCCTCGCCATCCGCCGCGAGTCGCCCGAGCGTCCGGTGACGGGCGTCGTCTTCCAGGGGCAGGGCGAGCCGTTCCAGAACTACGCCAACGTCATCCGCGCCGCCGAGGTCCTCCGCGACCCCTGCGGGCTGCGCATCCGCGGCGACCGCATGACGATCTCGACCGTCGGGATCCTGCCCATGATCGAACGCTACACCGACGAAGGCCATCCCTACCGGCTGATCCTGTCCCTCACGTCCGCGTTCGACGGGAAGCGATCGGCGCTCATGCCCGTCGGCTGGCGCTACGCGGTGGCGGAGCTGGCGCGGGCCATGCGGCGCCACGCCGCGCGCCACGGCGGGCCGATCCATCTCGCCTGGGTGCTGATGGCGGGCATCAACACCGGCGCGGACGAGGCCGCGGAGCTGGGCCGGCTGTTCGCGGGCGCCCGCGTGCGTTTGAGCGTCATCGACGTCAACGATCCCAGCGGCCGCTTCCAGCGGGCCGGCGACGACGAGCGCGGGCGGTTCCTCTCCGCGCTGGCGGAGGCCGGCATCGGCTTCGTCCGGCGCTACTCGGGCGGGCCGGACATCCACGCCGCGTGCGGGATGCTGGCCGCGTCCACCACGGGCGGATCGGCGGCCGTCCTCACCTGAGCCCGTCGGCCGGCAGCGCCTTCAGGATCTCCTCGAACGCGGGGCCGCCGGCGAGGGCGGCCAGCTCGGGGTCCTCGGCCAGACGCTGGCGCGGCATCCGCAGGCCCCGTCCGGTCGCCGCTCGCAGCGCTTCGAGGGCGGCCTTGCGATTGCCGGACCGCGCGTGCACGCGCGCCAGGCCGAGATGCGGGAACGGCGACTCGGGATGGATGGCGGCCGCGAGCTCGTGTTATCGCACCGCGTTGGCGAAGAGCCGCCGCGCCTTGAGGCGCTCCGGCACGTAGAACCCCGCGTTCGTCGCCACCAGGCTCAGACGCCGCGATGCGGACCGGGCGAGGGCCGGATCCCCGCCCGCGGCCTGCTTTCGGAGGGCCACCACGTCGAAATGGCCCATGAGCTCGGAGAGCGGCGGTGGCGGCTCTCGTTCGAGGATGCCGGTCGACGCATTGGCGTCTTCGATCCATGCCCGGTCCCGCTCCGTCTGCTTGCGCACGCTCTCGAGGTCGCGGCGCGCCGCGGCGCCGAGGCGAGTCACCTGCGCGGCGGCGGCGGCCGATCCGCCCGCCCCGGCGAGATCGTCGGCCAGCCCCTGCCAGGTGCGAAGCGCCTCCCCCGGACGCCCGGCCGCCTCGAGAGCCTCCGCGCGCGCGTGAACGGTCGACCGATAGCGCTCGACCACGCCGTCGGGCGCGGGCCTGCCGTCGGCGATCGCCCGTACCGCGAACCAGTCGAGGGCCTCCATGGCCAGCGCCTTCGGCAGCCATTGGTGGCCGCCCTCGAAGGAGACGATGCGATGGGGAGTGCGATTGGCCGCGAGCAGCTCCTCGAGGCGCCACATCTCGGGGTGGTTGAAGTCCTCCTCCCCCGCCGCGCCGAAGAGGGCGAACGGCCAGGCCTGCTTCGCCCGCGCTTCTTCCGCAAGCCGGCCCCCGACGGCGATGACGCCCGCGAGCGCGTCGGGTTGCGCCCTCCCCAGGCGCACGACAACGCGCGCCAGGCCCGAAAAGCCACCGGCATAGCGGCGCTTCGCGTCGATGTCCAGCCTGGAGTGCGTGTCCGCCCACATCGCGTCGATCGCCTCCGCGTTCGGAGCCGTCGGGTCGTCGCTGCGGGTGTCGTTCGAAGAGGCGAGCACGAAGCCGTGCGCCGCCGCCGCTTCGGCGAAGAGCTTCGCGGCGAAGACGCCGCGGCCCCGCGGGTCGAAGATGTACAGCACGGGCCACGAGCGGCCGCGGTCGTAGTCCTTCGGCAGATAAAGCGCATAGCTGAACCGGGGGGCGGCCGCGCAGACCAGGCGAGGGGTGATGCCGCCGCGCACGACCGTGACCGCGCCCGGCGCGGGGGCCAGGGCCGACGCCGCCGGGAGGAGAAAAAGG
>Ga0326597_10009694_pt1 | contig 12875 bp, 10 predicted proteins | sample RVTome_12_FD_203789 | JGI IMG/M metagenome (GOLD analysis project Ga0326597, IMG submission 203789) | Soil microbial communities from uranium-contaminated site in the Upper Colorado River Basin, Wyoming, United States - RVT100D185 | ecosystem: Environmental > Terrestrial > Soil > Contaminated >... | reverse complement strand
AGAGCCATCAACACATAGGCCTCGTCGGTCGAGAGCAGCCACGGCTGCTCGCGCTTGATCTGATATAGGCGGCGGATCAGCTTGCGGTTGCGGTTGAAAACTCGAATGGAGCTGCGCAGCATTTCATCGTCGGTGTGCACGCCGGTGATCGCCTCGACCTCGTGCTGCAGACGCTCGTACTCATCCCGCAAGTAGCGGGAGGCGAAGCGGGAGTTGGCGTTCTGGGGGAGGTAGAGGATCTGGCAGCGGTAGGGGAAGTTGCGGCCCCATACGGCAGCCAGGTTGCGAGCCGCGTCGCAAATGGGGTGGGTGACGAACATGTCCAGCTCCACCCGCTCGCTGAGCGCCAGCTCCAGGGAGGTCTTGAGGATGGAGCACAGGTAGGACCCGAATCGGGACTCGGCCTGCTGTGCCTCCACTTGAGCGCCGCGGATCTTCAGCGGCAGCCCACCGGCGGCGTGGACGATCTCCTCGGGGAAGTACACCTGGAAGTGGCCGATCACCTTGCCCCCGGCCTCCCGCCAGCGCCGCACGGTCGGGTAGCTGGGGTCCTCCACCAGCTCGCGGGCAGACTGCAGGATCTCCGCGAGCGGCCTCCCATTCCAGTCTGCCGGCATGTGATCCTGCAAGTCGCGCATGCGCGCCTCCTGAAGCTCGTCCCTACGACGAGGCGGGCCACTACGGCCAGCCGACAAAGGTCTCCTCCGCTCGGATTTCACTCTCGACCGCCACCGTGCTTCCCGGCGGGCAGACCCCGAGCGTGCCCTGGATGAACGCCTCGGCCGGCTTCCGTAACATGTCCCGGTAGTCGGCCAGCAGCTGCGCCGCCTGGTCGCCTTGCCAGTCCCTCGGGAGCAGCTCATCAGGCAGGTTGGGATCCTGTCGTGGGAAGGAGGAGTACTCGTACGTTACCCAAAAGCGGAGGACGAAGCCTTGCTCAGGGGTCGGGCCGCTGCCTGTGCGGCGGTGGCGCTGGGCTGTCAGGAAGTCGCCCCGATGCCGCCCGACGAAACCAGCGTAGCGCCGATTGAGATCCAGTAGATCCCAACAGCGGTCCACGATCTCCCGGTCCGGGAGCAGTTCCAGCTGGGAGCCGGTGAAGAAATGCACATAACCCTCGGCATCCAACTCCCGCAGGATCGCCTCCACCTCCCCCTTGCGGGAGTGAGCAGCTACCATGATCCCGGGCAGCAGCATGCCGTAGCCGAGCCAGGAAAGCCGGGTGCGCAGCTCGCGGCGCAGGGCGCGCATCTCCTGGGGCAGGGAGTAGATGACCAGGTGCCAGCGGCCGTCCCAGCCCGCCGGCCGTGGACCGAAGAGGCGGCGGCTGCCCTCTTCCAGCAGGCCTGCCCCCCTGGTCGTGAGCCGGTAGGCGCTGCGCCGGCCCTCGCGGGAGGCTTCCAGCCAGCCCTTCTGCTTCATGCGGGAGAGGGTGGACCGCGCAGCCCGATCGCCGACCCCAAGGACGCGCAGCACATCCAGCAGAGCGCCGGTCCAGACCGCCCGCCGGCGCGGGAACACGTAGTCTCCGAAAAGGTTGAAGATGAGAAACTGAGTGCGCACGGACGGCCGGGAGGCCATATATTGCACTTTCCGGTACGGCGACCTAGAAATGCGACATATTCAGCATAGCACGCTTTGAGCGCCTGTCAACATTGTGAGGCCTGTCACAGAGTGTCCGGCCGCGTGAAAGGTACCTAGTCACCCCTGAGCCGGCCCACCAGCATATCCCCCACCCGGGAAGTGGCCAGCCCGCTGCGGGTGTCCACCGAGGGGATGTCGCCGGTGGTCAGCAGCTCGGCCGCCGCCGACTCGATCCTGCGGGCGGCGGGTGCCTCCCCCAGATAGTCCAGCATCATCGAGACCGCCAGGATGGCCCCCAGCGGGCAGGCTACCCCCTTGCCGGCGTGTTTGGGGGCGGAGCCGTGGATCGGTTCAAACATGGAGGTCTGGCCCGGGTGCAGGTTGCCGGAGGCGGCGATGCCCATGCCCCCCTGCAGCATCGCCCCCAGGTCGGTAATGATGTCGCCGAACAAGTTGGGGGTTACCACCACGTCGAACCACTCGGGGTTCTTGATCATCCACATGCAAGCCGCGTCTACATAGGCGTGATCGGTCTCGACTTGGGGAAAATCCGCCGCCACCGCGGCGAAGGCCCGGGTCCAGATGTCCTGGGGTCGGATGGCATTGGCCTTGTCTACCAGGGTGACCCGGGGGCGCCGGCCCTCCGGGCCGCGGGCCTCCGCACGCCGCACGGCCACCTCGAAGGCGTAACGGATCGCCCGAGTACAGCCTTTCCAGGTGTAGACCCCGGTAACCATGGCCACCTCGTCCGGCGTGCCCTTCTTCAGGTGGCCGCCGATCTGGGAATACAGGCCTTCGGTGTTCTCCCGCACCACCTCGAAGTCGATGTCTGCCGGGCCCTTGTTCTTGAGCGGGCACAGCCGCTCGGCGTACAGCTTGATGGGGCGCAGGTTGATGTAGAGATCCAGCCCGAAGCGCAGCCCCAGGATCACCGAGCGCTCCACCAGCCCGGGCTCGACGTCGGGATGGCCGATGGCGCCCAGCAACACCGCGTCCAGCGTCCGCCACTCGTCGATCACCCGCTCCGGCACCAACTCCTTGGTCTTGAGGTAGTACTCGCCGCTGTAGGGGTACTCCACCAACTCGGCGGCAAACCCGTCCTGCGCCGCGATGGCCTGCAGCACTTTCAGGCCTTCGCGCATGACCTCCGGACCGATCCCGTCCCCGGCGATGATGCCAATCTTGTAGGTCTTCATGGCGTCCTCGCGGACGGGTGAAGGCCGCGGGTGGCATTGCCGATTGTGCGAGTATTCATCGAGCCTCCAGGAGCCTCAGGCCGGCACGGGGCGACGTGCACCCTGCATCTGTTTGGCGATGACCAGTCGCTGGATCTGTGCGGTGCCCTCGTAGATCTGCATGATCTTGGCGTCGCGCATCCACTTCTCCACCGGGTACTCACGCATGTAGCCGTAGCCGCCCAGGATCTGCACCGCGTCGGTGGTGACCTGCATGGCGACGTCCCCGGCGATCAGTTTGGCCATGCTGGATTCGGCCGCGCAGGGCAGCCCCTGGTCCGCCAGCCAGGCCGCCCGCCAGGTGAGCAGCCGGGCGGCGTCGATCTGGGCCGCCATGTCGGCCAACAGGAAGGAGACGCCCTGGAAGCTGGTGATGGGCTTACCGAACTGGGTGCGCTGCTCGGCGTAGTCGCGGGCGTACTCAAAGGCCGCCCTGGCCACCCCCACCGCGGCGGCCGCGATGAGGGTGCGGCTGGTGTCGAAGGTGCGCATGGCAATCTCGAAGCCCTGCCCCTCCTCTCCCAGCCGGTTCTCGACCGGCACCTCAACCTCCTCGAAGGCCAGGCTGGCGGTGTGGGAGGCGCGGATGCCGAGCTTCTTCTCTTTCTTGCCGGGGACCACCCCCGGCCGGTCGCGTTCCACGATGAAGGCGGTGATGCCGCGCAGGCCCAGCGAGATGTCTACCGTGGCGAAGACCACCATGATCTCGGCGATGCCGGCGTTCGTGATGAAGGTCTTGTAGCCGTTTAAGATGTACTTGCTGCCCTCCCGCCGGGCCTGCGTGATGATGCCGGCGGCATCTGAGCCGGCGGAAGGTTCGGTCAGGGCGAAGGCACCCAGGGTGACTTTCGACGGTTCGCAGAACCCGGAGAGGTACCTCAGCTTCTGCTCTTCGGAGCCCGCCAGCAGGATCGGGGTGGCGCACAGCCCCAGGCCGCCGATGATGGTGCCGACCCCGGCGCAACCCCAGGACATCTCCTCGTCCACGATGGCTCGCGCCAGCACGCTCTCCACCCCGCCTCCGCCGTAGGCCTCCGGCAGGTGAAACGTCAGCAGGCCGGTCTGGTGCGCCTTCTCCAGGACTTCCCAGGGCACCTCCTCGGCCTCGTCGGCCTGGGGGGCGACCGGGCGGATGGTGCGCTCGGCAAACCTGTGGGCCAGCGCCTGGAACTCGCGCTGCTCGTCGGTGAGATCGAAGGAAATCATGCTGCACTCCTGGCTGCCGGGCGCCCGTGCTGGCGCAGGTATCGGATCATCATTCCGGCGACTCGCCCAGCCTCTCAGCCAACCGCTCTTCCACGTAAGCCAGCAGCCCGCCGCGCTGGATGATGCGCTGCAGGAACTCGGGGTAGGGTGCCGCCTGATACTCCCGGCCGCGGGACAGATTGCGGATGGTCCCGGAGGTCGGCTCGACCTCCAACTCGTCACCCGGCTGAATGCCTTCCACCGCCGCGGGGCACTCCAGGATGGGCAACCCGATGTTGATGGCGTTGCGGAAGAAGATGCGGGCGAAAGAGCTGGCCACCACCGCCGACACACCGGCAGCCTTGATGCTGATGGGGGCCACCTCGCGGGAGGAGCCGCAGCCGAAGTTGGCCTCCGCCACGATCAGGTCGCCCCGGCGCATCTTGCGCACGAAGTTCGGATCGGCGTCTTCCATGCAGTGCTTGGCCAGCTCGGCCGGGTCGGAGGTGTTGCAGTGGCGCGCCGGGATGATGGCGTCGGTGTCGATATTCCTGCCGAACCTCCAGGCCCGGCCCCGGATGCGCACCCGTTCCCGGAGATAATCGCGCCGCACCGGGCCGGCCGGGCCGCGGGGCAGCAGGTCGAAGAACAGGACCCGATCAGGAATCGCATAATCGGGCAACCGCTCCGCGGCGTAGGCCAGCAGCGCATCGGCCCCGACTTGCATGCCCGGTTTCAGCACCAGGCAGGCGCAGGCGATTTCGCCGTACAGGGCGTCCGGCACGCCCACCACCGCCGCCTCTTTGACCGCCGGATGAGTGCGCAGGGCCATTTCCACGCTGGCGGGATGGACCTTGAAGCCGGCCCGGTTGATCACCTCGTCTTTGCGCCCTAGCAGGCGCACCGGTCCATCCGGGTCGATCAGCGCCAGGTCGCCGGTGTGCAGCCAGCCCTCCTGGTCCAGGGCCTGGGCGGTGGCCTGCGGGTCCTCCCAGTAGCCCAGCATCACGTTGTAGCCCTTGACGCACAGCTCGCCCTCCTGGTCAGCCGGCAACTCAGCCCCGGCCGCGTCGATGACCTTGAGGGAAATCCCGGCATGGGGCCGCCCCACCGTTTCGGTGGCGGTTACCGGGCCGTCGCCGAAGCGGGTCATGGTCACGGAGGGGGAGGCCTCGGTGAGACCATAGGCCAACAGGACCTCGAAACCCATTCGTTCTCGAACTTGCCGCACCAGCTCCGGGGGGCAGGGAGCGCCGGCCATGGCGCCTGCCCGCAGGCTGGAGACCTTGGCGGGGTCGAAATCCGGCTGGTTGAGCTCGAGGGCGAACATGGTGGGGACGCCATGGTGCACGGTGACCCGATGCTCGGCGATCAGGCGCAAGGCCTCTCCCGGGCTGAAGCGAGGCAGGCAAACCAGCTCAGCGCCGGCGACGGCGCAGGCCAGGATCGTGGGCGTCAGCCCAAAGGCGCTGGAGAACGGTACGGTGCCCAGGAAGACGTCCTGCTCTGTGCAGCGCAGATTTTCCGCCACCTGGGCGGCGTTGCGCACTATCGCCGCGTGTGCCATCAGCGCGCCGCGAGGTTGGCCCGAGCTTCCCAATGTGTGCACGATGGCCGCCGGATCCTCCGGCCTGGCGACGGGCTCGGGGGGCGTAGCGTTCGAGCGGACCAGCTCATCCCAGCTCAGGACGCCCGGCGCCTGGCCCTGCAGAGTGATCAAGTGCCGCAGATCCGGGCCCTCCTCGCGCAGCTCCAGGATCATCTGCAGGTGGTCCACGCCGCGATGGTTCTCGGGATCGGAGAAGGTGATCAGGCCTTTGGGGCGGGTCTTGGCCAGCCGCAGCCGTACCTCGTCGCGGCTCCGGCGGACGTTGATGGGAACCAGGAGCAGCCCTGCCCGGGCGGCGGCGAACAGGGCCAGGACGAAAGCGGGCACGTTGGGCAGCAGCACGGCCAGCCGGTCGCCCGGCTCGAGCCCCAGCTGGCGCAACGCTCCGGCCAACGACTGGACGGCCGCCTGAGCCTGCGCGTACGTCCAGCGCTCTGCCCCGTCCGTCAAGAAGGGTCGATCGGAGTTGGCGGCGGCCTGCTCGGCCAGCAGCCGGTCGAGGGTGGTTTGGTGGTAGCGCTCGAAGGTCATCCGGTCTCCAGGAAGCGGGTCCCTTTGCGGTAGGCCATGCCGTGCAGTTCGGCGACCAGTTCACCCTGTGCGTCGGTCACCGTCATGCGATACAGCCCGGTTTTCCGACTGGAGCGCACCTCCTCCGCCTGCGCTTCCAACCGCGAGCCGGGCTCCGGCGAGGCCAGGAAGTGGATATCCATGCTGAGGGCTACCGCGGCTTCGCCAGAGGAGTTGCAGGCGGCGGCGAAGGCGAAATCCGCCAGGGCGAAGATGGCCGCGCCGTGCGGCAGCCCCAGCCCGTTGACCATGTCGGGCGCCAGCGTCATGCCGACTCGGCTGTGGCCCGGCGCCAGCTCCAGCAGCTCGATGCCCAGGCTGCGGGCGAAGCGGTCGTGCTCGCTCATGAAGGCCGCCACGCGCTCGGTGAGCCGGCTACCCATGCCGGGCTCGCTTTCCGCCTGATCGGGACGCCGTGGCCTTCTTGGCGGCGCGGCCGTCGCCTTTGCGCTTGCGCGCCTCGGCGCGGCCGTCACCTCTGCGCTTGCGCGGCGCGGGTCCCAGTACCTCGGCGGGCGAGGCGATGTGGCCGGCGATGGCCGAGGCGGCGGCCACGTAGGGATTGGCCAGGTATACCTCGCTCTCGGGATGTCCCATGCGCCCGCGGAAATTGCGGTTGCTGGTCGACACGCAGCGCTCCCCGGAGGCCAGCACGCCCATGTGCCCCCCCAAGCAGGGGCCACAGGTGGGGGTGCTCACGCTGCACTCGGCCTCGATGAAGACCTGTACCAGCCCCTCGCGCACCGCCTCCAGGTACACCCGCTGGCTGCCGGGGATCACCACCACGCGGACTCGAGGGTGGATCTTGCGCCCTTGCAGCACGCTGGCCGCCGCCCGCAAGTCCTCCAGGTTGCCGTTGGTGCACATCCCGATCACCACCTGGTCGATCTCCACGTTGGACAACTCGCTCGCCGGCACAACGTTTTCCGGCGAGAAGGGGACCGCCACGAAAGGCTCAAACGTGCTGACCTCGAATTCATAGTGAGCTGCGTACCCGGCATCCGGATCCGAGGCCAGCACCAGCCCGTCCGGCGCGCCCCGGCTGCGCACGTATTCCATCGTCTGCTCATCGGCAGCGATCAGGCCGGTCTTGGCGCCGGCCTCGATGGCCATGTTGGCCATGGCGAAGCGGTCGGCGATCCCCAGGTGGTCGAGCGCTTCCCCTCGCATCTCCATCGCCATATAGCGTGCGCCGTCTACCCCGATGCGGCCGATGGTGTGCAGGATCAAGTCCTTGCCGCCCACCCAGCGGGGCGGCGTGCCGTGGTACTCCAGCAGCATGGACTCGGGGACCTTGAGCCACAGCTCGCCAAGGGCCATGGCCGCGGCGGCATCGGTGGAGCCAATGCCGGTGCCGAAGGCGCCCAGGAAACCGTAAGTGCAGGTGTGCGAGTCGGCACCGGCGATCAGATCGCCCGGGGATACCATCCCTTGCTCCGGCAGCAGCACGTGCTGGATGCCGGCCCGGCCCACGTCGAAGAAGCGCAGGCCGTGCTCCCGGGCGAACTCGCGGCAGCGTTTGACGATCTCGGCGCTCTTGATGTCTTTGGCCGGCGTGAAGTGGTCCATCACGAAGACCACCTTGTGCGGGTCGAAGACCCGGGCGCCCTTGATCTTGGCGAACTCCTCGATGGCCACCACCGCCGAGAGCTCAGAGGCCAACACCAAGTCGACCCGGGCGTTGATGAACTCACCAGGGTAAACCTGCTCCCGGCCGCACTTGGCCGCCAGGATCTTCTCAGCCAGCGTATGGCTCATGGCAATAGCAGATAGCCCTCCAGTTCGCCAGCACGCTCAGGGGAGAGCCGTCCCTGCTCATCCCACCCCCGAGCACGGTAGTACTCGTCCAGCATGACCTCAAACTTGGCGCGCTCGATGCGATGACCCTTGGTGGCCCTGGCCGGCATGGGGTCGTCGAAGTAGCGCCTGGGCAGGGTGTCATCGGCCCGGGTCCGACCGAACTGCAGGTTGAGCCAGCGCTCCAGGTCGATCACCCGGCGGCCGGCCTCCTGGAGCTCGTCTTCAGCCAGCGCCAGGCCGGTGCCGGCCTGGATGAGCTCGGAGAAATGCTCATACCCCAGCAGATGGGGGCTGTTGAATCCACGGGTGACGAAGCGGCAGATCCCCAGGCAGTCGGCGACGGCGTACATGTCGTCATGCCAGGCGACCATGCGGGCCTTGCCCTCGTAGGCGGTCGGGTCGGGACTGGTCTCGAAACCGAACAACTCCTGGCGCACACGATCCGGCAGCCGCAAGATGTCCAGGGTGGGGCGATTGCGCAGGTGGTCGGCACCGCGGCTGGCCACCGCGATCCCCAGCGCAAAGGACTTGATGTAGCGCACATCGTGGGGGTCGGACTGCGGCAGGTCCTTCACCGCGATCAGGTAGTCGGCGGCTTGGGCGGGCAGCTGATGCCGGGCCTGGGCGGATTCCGCCAGCAAGGCCCCGAATCCCCGACGGTAGGCCATGTCCTGGATCAGTGCATAGACTCGTTCGAAATCGCCCCACTCCAGCCGGGATTGGGTGAGCCGATCGTCGATCAGGCCGCGCTGGTAGAGCTCCATGGCCCAGGCGATGATGGTTCCGGTGGAGGAGGCATCCATCCCCAACTCATTGACCAGATTGTTCAGCCGGATCACCTGCTCGGGCGAAGCGATGCCCAGGTTGGCGCCCAACAGCCCCACCGTGGAGTACTCCGGGCCTTCGCCGCCCAACTTGTTCTTGTGGCGGCAGTGCACCACGCAGGAGCTGCAGGCCAGCATCTTCTCGGAGAACTCCTCGAAGCGTTCGGCGTTCAGGCTGTCCTCGAAGAAGTTGTCCTGGCTGTTGCGGGTCCGGATCGCTCCCAGGCGGTTGCTGACGTCGTAGAGGAAGGGCGTGCCCAGCCGGCCCAACACCTTGACCACGCCGGAGCGCTGCAGGTGCTCGGTCTGCTGGATGCGGGCCCGGCGCATCGCCGCCGGATCGGCCGATTCCAGCTTGCCGCCGCGGGCCACGATGGCCTTGAGATTCTTGGATCCCATGACCGCTCCCATGCCGGTGCGACCGGCGGTGTTCTTCAGACCGGTCATCACGCTGGCCATGCGGACCCGGTTCTCCCCGGCCGGGCCGATCACCGCAGAAACCGTGCCGGGCCCGTGGCGCGCCTTGAGCTGCTCCTGGACCTCCCGAGTGTTCAGCCCCCACAAGCCGTCCGCCGGCAGCAGCGTGGCCTGCCCATCCTGCAGCAGAAGGTAGCTGGGCTCCGGGGCCTGCCCCAGCAGAATGACCCGATCGAATCCGGCCTTGCGCATGGCGGCGGCGAAGAACCCCCCGCAATTGGAATCGCCCAGCCCCAGCGTCTCCGGGGACTTGGCGCTCACGTTGAAGCGAGCGGCGTTGGGCGCCAGCGTGCCGCTGAGCATGCCGGCGCCGAAGATCAGCGGGTTCTGGGGGCCGAACGGATCGACCTGCCGGGCCCCTCCCCCCATCCGGCGGGCGAGGTGCAGCATATTCAGCCCGCGGCCGCCCAGGAAGGCGCGGGCCAGCCGCTCAGGGATCGGCTCCCATTGGGCGGAGCCGCTGCTCAGATCAATGGTGACCTCCCTGGGCTCGATCATCCCCCCGCCAAGGCCCACAGCAGGGTGGGACGGTCGCCTTCGCCCAGCGGCGATGCCGGGCCAGCCAGTTGGTCTCCCAGGAACACCGCGGTTGGCAGGTCCTCGTCCTGAAGCGCCTGCTTCAACTCCGGGTAGCTGCGTGCCAACGCGTCCAGCAGCAGGCCGACGGTCGCGCCCGCCGGCAGCTCCAGCGCGACCTCCCTGGCGTTCACCTGCCGCCAGAAGGGTTCGCCCAACGCCACGGTCACTCGCATGTCAGTCAGGCCCTCCGGGAACCGAAGCGGCGGGGTTGGAGCCGGCGGGCTGCGGGCTGGCCGCTTCGACTCCCGGACGGCTCCGCTCCAGCAGCCAGGCTCCCGCGGCGCCCAAGAGCGCCACCACGGCGGCCAGCAGCAGGCCGGAGGTGAAGGAGCCGGTGGCGTCGGCGAGCGCGCCGGCTACGCTGGGTCCCAGCGCTTGCCCGAAGCCCAGGAACAGCGTCACGAAGCCCAGGGCCGCCGGCGCCATGCGCGGCCCCACCACATCGCCGCATACGGCGGCCATGATGGCCGGGATGCTCCAGGCGGTGAGGCCAAACAGGGCCGCCGAGAGCGTCACGCCCGGCAGCTCCGGCCACCACACGAACAGGCTGAAGGCCAGGGCGTGGATCAGGTAGACCAGGATCAGCGCCGCCCGGCGGCCGATGCGGTCGGATAGGCCGCCCCAAATCAGGCCGCAGCCCAGGCTGAACCAACCGAGCAGCATGAACAGATTGCCGGCCGCCTGCTGGGAATAGCCCAGTTCGCCCACCAGGTAGCGGACGAAGAAGGTCATGTAGATGATGTAGGCGAAGCCAAAGGCGGCGTAGACGGCTCCGAGATGCCAGACCGCACTGGAGCGGTACACGCTGGACCAGGCCAGCGAGGCCGGGGCGGACCCGGCGCGGTCGCCTAGAGACCCTGCAGCCGGTGTGGCCGTTGGGGTTTGGCCGCGGGGCGTCCCGCCCCCGCCGAGCGGCGACAGACCGGCCTGTTCCGGACGGTCGCGCAGCCCCAGCCAGGCCGCCAGCGCCAGCAGCAGGGCGAAGCCTCCGAACAGGTACCAGCTCAGGCGCCAGCCATCCAGGGGCCGGGCGGCCAGTAGCCGCGGCAGCAGCGGGCCGAGCAGGATGAGCGCCAGGCTGGAACCGGAGACCGCCACCCCGGCGGCGAGGCCGCGCAATCTGGGTCCGAACCAGGCCGAGGCGAGCGACATGGCCGGCACGTTGCTGGCGCCGCTGCCCACGCCGGTTACGGTGCGCCAGATGAATGCCGAAAGGAAGGTGCCCGATCCCCCGGTGGCCAGCATCCCCAGCCCGGCCACGGCCAGACCCAGCGAGGTCACCAGCCGCGGCCCGTAGCGGGAGGCCAGCGCGCCGCCCAGCGCCGAGAGCGCCAGATACCCCAGCAGGTTGCCGGTGGCCAGCCCGCCGGCGCCGGTGTTGTCCAACGCCAGCGCCGACTGCATGCTGGGCAGCAGCAGGCTATATCCGAAGCGGGCCAGCCCCAGCGCGCCGAAGACCACCAGGGTCGCCAGGGCCAGCACAGCCCAGCCGTAATGCAGCCGCCTCGGCCGGGCCGCCCCTCCAGCTTCAGCCTGGCTGCTTGCTGGCCGCTGCTCACTCACGCCCCGGTCGCTCACAGCTGGCGCTTGTCCACCACCCGTACCGCCTTGCCCATGGAGCGCTCGATGGTGCGCGGTCCCATCAGCTGCACAATGGCGCTCACGCCCAAGGTCTGCGCCAGCTCCTGCTCGGCCTTCCCACGAAGCTGCTCGATGGCCCGGGTGTCGATCGGATTGAACAACCGCGGGGAGGCTTCCACCCAGACTTCCAGCACATCCAGCTGATCCTTGGGCCGATCCACCACGATCTGATAGTGCGGCTCCAGGTCCTCGATGGACAGCAGGGTCTTCTCCACCAGCTGCGGGAAGACGTTCACCCCGCGCACGATGAGCATGTCGTCGGTGCGGCCCAGCACCTTCTCCATGCGCACCATCGTTCGACCGCAGCCGCATTTCTCGGCATGCAGCACCGTGCGGTCGCGGGTGCGGTAGCGGATCACGGGCATGGCGGTCTTGGTCAGGGCGGTGAAGACCAGCTCGCCCTCTTGGCCGTAGTCCAGCCGCTCGCCGCTGTCGGGGTCGATGATCTCCGGGAGGAAGTGGTCCTCGAAGATGTGCAGCCCGTTGTGCTGCTCGCATTCCACGGAGACACCCGGGCCGATGATCTCGGTCAGCCCGTAGATGTCGAAGGCCTCCAGGCCGAGCTTGGCCTCGATCTCCGCCCGCATCTTCTCGCTCCACGGTTCGGCGCCAAAGATGCCGACCCGGAGCTTCATGCGCTTCTTGACATCCACCCCCATGTCGGCCGCCTCCTCCGCAATCACCAGCGAGTAGGAGGGGGTACAGGTCAGGGCGGTGGCGCCGAAGTCCTCCATGAGCATCACTTGGCGCCGGGTGATACCGCCGGAAATGGGGATCACCGTCGCGCCCACTTTCTCGGCTCCCAGATGGAAACCCAATCCGCCGGTGAACAGCCCATAGCCGTAGGCGTTGTGGACCACGTCCTTGGCGGTGATGCCACCGCAGCTCACCGTGCGGGCCATCACTTCCGCCCACAGATCCAGATCCTCCCGGGTGTAGCCTCCCACCGTCGGCTTGCCGGTGGTGCCGGAGGAAGCGTGTATGCGCACCACTTGCTCCAGCGGGACTGTGAAGAAACCGAAGGGGTAGTGATCCCGCAGGTCGGACTTCTGGGTGAAGGGCAGCCGCTGGAGATCATCCAGGGACTTGATGTCTTTGGCCGTCACCCCGGCCTTTTTGAATTGCTGCTGATAGAACGGCACTTTGGCCTCGACCCGCTCGACCAGCGCCCGCAGACGAGCCGTCTGGAGCTTCTCCAGCTCAGGCCGCGGCATGGTCTCGGCTTCAGGATTCCAGATGGGCATGGCCGTCTCCTTAGATTAGGCCGCCCAATCCCCCTGGCGGCCTGCCAGGAAGGCTTGGCGGTTGACCTCGAAGTGTTTCTGCGGGACGTGGCCGGCGATGATCGCCAGCCAGTCCTCTTCCGGGACA
>Ga0326597_10009693_pt1 | contig 12875 bp, 11 predicted proteins | sample RVTome_12_FD_203789 | JGI IMG/M metagenome (GOLD analysis project Ga0326597, IMG submission 203789) | Soil microbial communities from uranium-contaminated site in the Upper Colorado River Basin, Wyoming, United States - RVT100D185 | ecosystem: Environmental > Terrestrial > Soil > Contaminated >... | reverse complement strand
TCTTCGCCGCCGACATGGAGGTCGTGAGCTATGGACTGATCACCGCGCTCGGCGCCTGGCTTCTGTCGCGGGCGCTGGCGCCGCTGGTCACCGGCCGCGGCGGGCACCGTCACCGCCACGGGCCCGGCCACCCCGATCACCGGTGTTCCGGCCATGCCCATATTCCCGCTCCCGCGCTCGCCGACCGCCCGCTCACGCTCACCACGGCCCTGCCGATCATCGCCGGCATCGGGCTGAGACCGTGTTCGGGCGCCATCGTGGTGTTGATCTTCGCCCACACGCTGGGGCTCTACGCGGCGGGGGTCGGCGCGACCCTCGCCATGTCGGCCGGCACCGCGATCACCGTGGCCATTCTGGCGAGCCTCGCCGTCGGCTCGCGCGATCTCGCCGCCCGCGCGATCGGCGCCCGGCCGCGTCATCTGACCGCGTTCTATCGCCTGGTCACCATCGCCGGGGCGCTCGCGGTCTTGGCCCTTGGCGCCGTGCTCCTGCATGCCGCCCTGACCACGCCGGCAAGACCGTTTCTTTGATGTCCGCACCCATTCGCCGGCCGCGCCCCGCCCGGCTGAACAACCTCGTTCACCGCCACCGAGAACGCCTGACCGCCGCGAACCGATGCTCGACCTCCTGACCGATCCCAACGCCTGGGCCAGTCTCCTCGCGCTGACGCTGCTCGAAGTGGTGCTCGGGATCGACAACGTGATTTTCCTGTCGATCGTCTCCCAGAAGCTGCCGCGCGCGGCCGCGAGGAAGGCGCGCCGCCTGGGACTGGCCATGGCGCTGGTGATGCGGATCGCGCTCCTCGCCTCGATCTCCTGGATCATCGGCCTGACCGCGCCGGTGTTCGAGATCGTCGAGCAGGCCGTCTCCTGGCGCGATATCGTTCTGATCGCGGGCGGGCTGTTCCTGCTGGTCAAGGGCACCCAGGAGATTCACAATGCGGTCGAAGGCGGGGCCGAGGCCGTGCCCCGCGCCGGCGCCCGGGTGCGCGCCGGCATGGGCGTCGTCATCATGCAGATCGCGCTGCTCGACCTCATTTTCTCGATCGATTCGGTCATCACCGCGGTCGGCATGGCCGAGCACCTCGAGATCATGATCACCGCCGTCGTCATTTCCATTATCGTCATGGCGCTGGCGGCCGAACCGGTGAGCGGCTTCATCTCGCGTCACCCGACGGTCAAGATGCTGGCGCTCGGGTTCCTGCTTCTGGTCGGCGTCGCGCTGGTTGCCGACGGCCTCCACTTCCACATCCCGCGCGGCTACATCTACTTCGCGATCGCGTTCTCGATGTTGGTCGAGATGCTGAACCTTCTCGCGCGCCGCAATCGCGGCAACTCCGACTCCGCGTGATCGCACGCTGTTCAGGTCCGGCGGGCGTTAATGGATTTTGCGCCATTGCCGTGCGAGCATGCGCGCGAGTGGGGATTCTGGATGGGTTTTATGGTCGATGAGACCGGTCCGCGCGACAGCACGGCCAGGCCCGGCAACACAGTGATGCGGGTGACGTTCTGGGGGACACGCGGCTCCATTCCGTGCAGCGGCCTGTCCTATTTGCGCTACGGCGGCAGCACCTCGTGCGTCGAGCTGAGATGCGGCGATCACCTGATGGTGTTCGACGGCGGATCGGGGATCCGCAATCTGGGCGAGCAGCTGATCGACGATCCGCCGGGCCTGATCGACATCTTTCTCAGCCATTGTCATTTCGACCATGTCTGCGGACTGCCGTTTTTTGCGCCGTTTCATCTGGGCTCGGTTCGGCTGCGGCTGTGGGGCGGCCGGTTCGACGACGGCCTCACGACCGAGGCGATGCTCGCATCGTTCATGATGCCGCCGTTCTTTCCGGTCACCCCCGACGTGTTCCGGGCCGCCATCGAATACCGCGACTTTCGCGCCGGCGACACGCTGCATCCCGCCACCGGCATCGAGGTCGAGACCGTGCGCCTGCACCACCCCCAGGGGGCGACCGGATACGGCGTCTCCTATCGCGGGGCGAAGGTGTGCTATCTGACCGACACCGAGGCCGGGCCCGGCGGTCTCGACCCCGAGTTCGTCAGGGTCGCCCGCCGCGCCGACATCCTGATCGCCGATTCCATGTTCACCGATGCCGAGCTCAGCGCCTGCGCCGGCTGGGGCCATCAGAGCTGGCGCCAGGCGATCGAGCTTGCCGACGCCGCCGAGGTGCGGACCCTGGTGCTGTTCCATCATCACCCGATGCATGACGACACGTTCATGGACGCCGTCGCCCGCGAGGCGCGGGCGATGCGGCCCGACGTGATCGTCGCCCGCGAGAACCTGACCCTGGAGGTGTGAGACGGTTGCCGCCACCTGGTGCCCGGCGCGCGACGATCGGGCGGAACCGGCATCGAGCGCGCCCGCGCGCGTGCTGACATGACAGAGCTGAAACCGCTGCCGGCCCGGTCCGGCCTGATCGGCATCTGGGCGAGCCTCCGGCGCGCGATCGCCCATGCCGTCCCGCGACAGGCCGCCGCCCTGCCCGAGCGCGTCCTTGCCCGCATCGCGCTTCAGGACGACGAGGCCGAGGTCCTGCTGCGCCTGTTCCAGCTCGCGATCGTGGCCCTGTTCGGAACGCTCTATCTGGCCTCGCCCAAGACCGGTGCCGGAACCGCCTTCGCGCCCGCGGCCTACGCGATCGCGATCTACGGCCTCCTCACCGTCTTCGGCCTCGCCTGGGCATTGCGCGCGCGCGTGCCCGACTGGGCGGTCTATGCCTCGATCCTCGCCGACATCACCCTGCTCTACGTCATGATCTGGAGCTTCCATCTCCAGTACCAGCAGCCGCCGTCCTTCTATCTGAAGGCTCCGACCCTGCTCTACGTATTCATCTTCATCGCGCTCAGGGCGCTGAGGTTCCGCGCCCGCTTCGTCGTCGTCGCCGGCCTCGCGGCGGCGTTCGGCTGGATCGTGCTGTTCGTCTACGCCATCGTTTCGGGTCCGGCCGACAACATGATCACCCGTGACTACGTCGCCTATCTCACCGGCAATCTGGTTCTGATCGGCGCCGAGGTCGACAAGATCGTCTCGATCCTGACCGTCACCGCGGTGCTGGCGCTGGTGATCCGGCGTGCCCGCCAGGTTCTGGTTCAGGCCGTGAGCGAGGGGACCGCGGCGCGCGATCTCTCCCGCTTCTTCGACGCCTCGGTCGCGGCCCAGATCCGCGGTGCCGAGGAACTGGTCGCCGCCGGCGAGGGGATGCAGCGTCGGGCCGCGGTCCTGTTCGTCGACATCCGCCGGTTCTCCGAGCTGGCCGCGAGGCTGGAGCCGAACGCGGTCATCCGCCTCCTCGCCAACTATGAGCGCCGCCTCGTTCCGCTGATTCAGGCCCATGGCGGCACCATCGACAAGTTCATGGGCGACGGGATCATGGCGACGTTCGGCGCGGTCCGCGCGAGCGAGACCCACGCCGCCGATGCGCTCGGCGCCCTCGATGCGGTGATGGCCGAAGCCGCCGGCTGGGCCGACGGCAGCGCCGGGCCCGAGATGGCGGGCCTCGTCGTCAACGCCTCTCTTGCCTGCGGCCCGGTCATTTTCGGCGCGGTCGGCGATGCGAACCGGCTCGAATTCACGGTCATCGGCGCGCCGGTGAACCTGGCGGCGAAGCTCGAGAAACACAACAAGCGCCTCCCGAGCCGCGCCATCGCGGCGGCCGACGCCTACGCGGCCGCGCTCGCCCAGGGCTACCGGCCGCGCCGCGAGCCCGAGCGGGTGACCAGCGCGGTGGAGGGCATCGCCCGGCCGGTCGACATCGTCATCCTGTACCGCGCGCCCGCTCCGCCGCCCGGATGAGCGCACCTGCGCCGTGCGCGCCCGGGTTCACAGGCCCCGCGTCCGGCGCACCTCGAGGGCGGCGATGAACGCGCCGACGGCGAGGATCGTGAGGACCAGCGGCAGCGCGCCGAAATTCGCCGTCGGCAGCTCGGCCAGCGTCAGCGCGATGGCGCCGCCGACCAGAAACTGCATCGCTCCCAGGAACGATGCGGCCGACCCGGCGACGCGCGGGTCGATCGACGTCGCGCCGGCGAGCGAGGTCGAGAACACGAGCCCGTTCGACAGCGCATAAAGACAGAACGTCGCCGTGACCAGGACCGGATCTGGGTGCTGCGACACCACCCAGAACACGGCGACCGAGATGAGTTGCACGCCGGCACCGACGAGGATGATCGGGTCGACTCCGAAGCGCATGACGATCCGGCTCGCCGCATAGCCGCCGACGACGAACTGGATGCTGATGGTCGTCAGCATTGCCGAGAACTGCCACGGCTCCAGACCGAGCTCGGAAATCATGACCGCGGGGCCGGTGGCGAGGAATCCGAAATACCCGGTGGTTCCGAACGCGAACACGGCGGTGTAGGCGATATAGCGGCGCGAGGCGAGGAGCACGGCGTAGCGGCGAAAGATCGCGGTCCACCCCGCCACCTTGCCGCCGTCGAGGGGCCGGCTCTCCGGCAGCCTGAGCACGGCCACGGCCCCGATCGCGACCGCATAGACGCCGAGGAACGCGAAGATGCCGCGCCAGCCGACCACGGTCTCGATCGCGCCGCCGATGACCGGCGCCATGATCGGCGCGCACGACTGCAGGATCGCCACATAGGCCATGATCCGCCCCGCGTCGGCGCCGCGATAGCGGTCCTGGACCACGGCGCGCGGGGTCACCAGCGCGGCGCACCCGCCCATCGCCTGGATGATCCGCGCCGCGAGCAGCACCTCGATCGATGGCGCCACCGCCGCGACCCATCCGGCCGCGGCGAAGATCGCAAGGCCGCCGAACAGCACCGGCCGGCGCCCGAGCCGGTCGGACAGCGGGCCGACCAGGAACTGTGCCGCCGCGACGGTGAACAGAAACAGCGACACGGTCATCTGCGCGGCCGGGTAGCTCGTATCGAGCTCGACCGCGATCGCGGGGATCGACTGGATGTGGATCGACAGCGACAACGGCGCCAGCGCCACGATCGTTCCCAGCATGATGACGAAGCGCGTTTCGGACGCGGGCGCGGGCGCGCCTTCGGTGCTCATCGGCGATGGATCGCCGCCCGCGCGGCCGCCCGCGCCGCGACGACGGCCGGGAACGTCAGGATGTCGCCGCTTCTGACATCCGCGCCCTGGCGACGCGCCGCTTGATCTCGCGCGCCTTTGGCGAGAGGCTCTCGACCGGCGCCTTGATGAGAAAGGCGTCGAGGCCGCCACGGTGCTCGACCGTGCGCAGCGCATGGGCCGAAATCCTGAGCCGCACCGTCTCGCCCAGAATGTCGCTGGACAGCGTCACCTGGTTGAGGTTCGGCAGGAAGCGCCGCCGCGACTTGTTGTTCGCGTGGCTCACATTGTTGCCGGTCATGACCGCCTTGCCGGTGAGCTCGCAGCGTCGGGCCATCGCCCTCTCCGTCACATTCCGGCCCCGCGGGCCGGGGCCGGTTGGGATGATCACCCGGCGCGGGGCGGGCCCGGCGCGGGCCGGCGCTGTATAGGCGCGCCGCCGCCGCCAGTCAAGGCGCGCCGCCGCTTCGCGGCCGGCTCCCCGGCCCCACGCGATGAACCGGCGATGACCGCGCCGTTCGCGCCCAGTTAAGCGCGCCGGCGCGAGGATCACGCCTGGGATCCGGGCGGAATTCCGGGACCGGGACGAGGAGACACCGCCATGAGGCACGGACAGGACTTTCCGGCCGCGCGCATCCGCCGCGACGATCCGCCGTCGGCGCGGGTGCGCTGGCTGCGGGCGGACGCCGGCGGCGCCGCGCCCGGGCCGGCGTACCCGCGCCGGCGCTTGCGCCGGGTCACATATTGGTCTTAATGCGGCCTTAACCATGAATGGTGAGGCTTGATCGGCGTCCGCGCTCACGCTGGCGGGCGCGGGAGGAGCATCGTCCTTGTTCTGCCGCAGAACCATCGCCCGCGCCGCCGGGCCGGCCGTGCTGGCGCTGGCGCTGGCGCATGGGCCGGCGCCGGCCGACACCAGGCTCGGGGATGTCGAGCTGCTCTACGGCTTCAGCCTCGCCGGGGTCCCGATCGCCGAAATCCAGATCACGATGACGCTGGGCGAGAGCTCCTACGAGGTCAGCGGCAACGGCCGGACCGTCGGCCTCGTCGACCTGTTCTCCAGGATCAGGTTTTCCGGCAGCTCGAAGGGTACCATCGAGGATGGCGCGGTGCGGCCGAGGACCCACACCTACCGCTATGCCGAGCGCGGCAAGGCGCGCGAGGTCACCCTCGCCTATGACGACAGGCAGGTCCCGTCGGTCACCGCCAGCCCGGAATTCTCGCCTTCGTTCGATCGGGTGCCGCTGCCCGACGCCAGGCTGATCGGCACCATCGACCTCGCCAGCCAGTTCATCGCCCCGGCGGTCGCCGGCAAGGCCGCCCTCGCGCCCGACCATTGCGTTCGCACCTACGCGGTGTTCGACGGCCGCCTCAGGGTCGACGCGGCGCTGAGCTATCTCAAGGCCTCCCCGTCCGCGCGGCTGCGCGGCGTCAACTATTCCGGACCCGTCATGCACTGCGCCATGCGCATCCGCCCCGTCGGCGGCCACCGGGAGGGCGACATGCTCTCCAAGATCGCGGCCGGGGGCGAGATCGGCGTCTGGGCGGCGCCGGCATTCGGCGGCCGGTTCTATATTCCGATCAAGATCGCGGTGCCGACACCGGTGGGGACGGTCGAGGCGGCGGTGCGGCGCATGCGCGTCATCCCGGCGGACCGCCAGGCCGGGCTCGGCGACCAGCGGGGGTGACGGGGCCTCGGCTTCGGGGGTGAGGGTCGATGCAGACAACTCGGAATCGCCGCGGGCGGCGCGCATCAGCGCGACCGATATGGGCGCGCCTTGGCGCGTGCGCGCCCGGCCTTTATCTGGCCGCTTGCGGTCTCGCCGCCGCGGACGAGGCGCGCCTCACCGCCGCCACCCGGGCCGCGCTTGGCCAGAAGATCGAGCTCACCTACACCGTCACCGGCATCGGCCTGCCGATCCTGTCGGCCGAGTTCACGATCGACCTCGCCCGCGACCGCTACGAGGCGACCTCGGTGATCAAGACCGAGGGGATTGCCGGGCTCCTGATGCAAAGCCGCTGGGACACCCGGGCCGAGGGCGCGGTGACCCCGGCCGGGCTCCGCCCGGCGAGGTTTCGCGCCGACGTCGCGACCTCGCGCGGCCGCGGCGCGGTCACCGTCGCCTGGAGCGGCGGCGACTATCGCATCAGCGCGATCCCCGAGAACCGGCCCGAGCGTGTCGCCGACCTGCGCGGCAAGCTCGAAGGCGGTCTGCCCGATCCCTTGACCGCGATCATCGCCACCGCGCTCACATCCGTCGATCGCCCCTGCCGCGGCACCCAGCGCGTATTCGACGGCCGGCGGATCTTCGATCTCGGCTTCAGCTTCGACCAGGCGGTGGAGATCAGGGGCGCGCCGCACTACAACGGCTACGCCTATCGCTGTTCGCTGCGCCACGTGCCCATCGCCGGCCAGCCGCCCGAGGAAATCGCCCGCGAGCAGGCGTCTCCCTCGCCGAGCCACGCGATGTGGCTGGCGCCGGTCCGCCTCGGCGCCTCCGGCGCCAGCGTTCTCATTCCGGTCAGGATCGATCTCGCGGCCGACTGGGGCCGGACCACGGTGTTCCTCACCGCGAGCTCGATCGACGGCCAGCCGATCGCGTCGGCCAGGACCGCGAGCAAATAGCCGGACGGCCATCCGCCGCGCGCGTCACCGCCGGAGCGGCCGATTTCGCCCTGCCGGTGCCAGAATGAAACGAAAATGTTAATGGCTGTGGTGACGAGTCATTGTCGATCCGGGCCCGGATATGCGACCCTGCGGTCAAGACCACCAGATGTCGTGTCGAACAAAACCTGAATCTTCGCGAGTCAGTGATTCGGACAGGATTCGTTCGCGCCGCGTTCCAGGGGTTGCGAATTCGGTTGCCGAACCGGTCGGCCGCGTTAATGCTTGGGCAAGACTCGCCGCCATCGGTGCGCCGAGACGATAGAATAGGCTTGAGGGCGACCTGCCCCGGAAAACCGCGCCAGCCTCCGATTGGAGAGACAGCATGCGACTGCGCAATGCCGGCGACCACCGCGCCCGTGCTCCCGGCAGTGGTGTGACGGCGGTCCTCGGGCCGACCAACACCGGCAAGACCCACCTCGCGGTCGAGCGCATGCTGGGCCATGCGAGCGGCATGATCGGGCTGCCGCTGCGGCTTCTGGCGCGCGAGGTCTATGACCGGGTGGCCGCGCGGGCCGGCGACGACCAGGTGGCGCTGATCACCGGCGAGGAGAAGATCGTCCCCGCCGCGCCGCGCTACTATGTCTCGACCGTCGAGGCGATGCCGCTCGATGTCGCCGTCGACTTCCTCGCCATCGACGAAATCCAGCTCGCCGGCGACTCCGAGCGCGGCCACATCTTCACCGACCGCCTGCTCCACGCCCGCGGAACCGGCGAGACCATGTTGCTGGGCGCCGCCACCATGCAGGGCCTGATCGCCGGGCTGCTTCCGGGCGCCAACTTCATCAGCCGGCCGCGCATGTCGAGCCTCGCTTATGTCGGCCCGAGGAAGCTCACCCGGCTGGCGCGCAGGAGCGTCGTCGTCGCCTTTTCCGCCGACCGCGTCTATGCCATCGCCGAGCTGTTGCGCCGCCAGCGCGGCGGCGCCGCGGTGGTGATGGGCGCGCTCAGCCCGCGCACCCGCAACGCCCAGGTCGAGCTGTTCCAGAGCGGCGACGTCGATTTCCTGGTCGCCACCGACGCCATCGGCATGGGCCTCAACATGGATGTCGACCATGTGTCGTTTTCCGAGCGGCGCAAGTTCGACGGCGCCCGGCACCGCTTTCTCGCGCCGGCCGAGCTCGCCCAGATCGCCGGCCGCGCCGGCCGGCACATGAATGACGGCACCTTCGGCAGCTCGGGCGACGAGGCCCAGTTCGACGCCGAAATCGTCGATCGGATCGAGAACCACCGGTTCGATCCGGTGACCATGCTCCAGTGGCGCAACCGAGACCTCGATTTCCGCTCGCTGGAGCGGCTGATCGCGAGCCTCGCCGTCCATCCCGGAACCCCCGGCCTCATCCGCACGAGGCGCGGCGACGACTACGCGGCGCTCGAATATCTCGCGCGCTCCGACGACATCGCCGGCGCCGCCACCTCGCCCGCTTCGGTCGAGCTGCTGTGGCGCGCCTGCCAGCTTCCCGACTACCGCAAGATCGGGATCGGCGAGCATGCGGCGATCGTCGCCCGCGTGTTCCAGTTTCTGGCCCGCGAGCCCGGCATGGTCCCCGAAGAATGGCTCGCCGGTCAGGTGGCCCATGCCGACAATACCGATGGCGACATCGACACCCTCGCCAACCGGATCTCGCACATCCGCACCTGGACCTTCATCGCCAACCAGTCCGGCTGGCTCGGCGACCCGCGCCATTGGCAGGAGCGCACGCGGTCGGTCGAGGACAGGCTGTCCGACGCGCTCCACGAGCGCCTGACCCAGCGGTTCGTCGACCGTCGGACCAGCGTGCTCATGCGCCGGATGCGCGAGAAGGCCGCGCTCGAGGCGGGCGTGAGCGATGATGGCGATGTCGTCGTCGAGGGCGAGCATGTCGGCCGGCTTGTCGGCCTCAGCTTCGCCCTCGACGGCTCGGCGCGGGCCGGCGCCGATTCGCGCGCGCTCCAGTCGGCGGCGATGAAGGTCATGGCGGGCGAGCTCTCCCAGCGCGCCCAGGCCATCGCCCGCGAGGACGACGCCGTCTTTGCCGTCGGCGCCACCGGCTACCTCACCTGGCGCGGAACGGCGATCGCGCGGCTCGAGGGCGGCGACACGGTCCTGCGCCCGCGGCTCCGTCTGATCGCCGACGAGCAGCTCGCGGCGCCCGAGCGCGACCGGCTGACCGAACGCCTCGAGGCCTGGCTCGCCGCTCATCTGCGCAAGGTTCTGGAGCCGCTGTTCGCGATCGAGTCCGATGGCGAGATCGCCGGTCTTGCCCGCGGCGTCGGCTTCCGGCTGGTGGAAAATCTGGGGCTTCTCGCCCGCGAGGCGGTGGCGGGCGAGGTCCGCCAGCTCGGTCAGGACGCCCGCCGCCTGCTGCGCCGCCACGGCGTCAGGTTCGGCGCCTATTCGCTCCACGTCCCGGCGCTGATCAAGCCGCAGCCCTCGGCGCTGCGGCTGGTCCTCTACCGGCTGTTCCAGGAGGCCGCCACCGGCCGGCTGCGCGACGACTGGCCCGAGCCGCCCCAGGCGGGGCTCACCTCGCTCGCTGTCGGCGACGGCGCGCCGGCCGCGTTCTACGCCGCCGCCGGTTACATTCTGTGCGGCCGGCGCGTGGTCCGGGCCGACATGCTGGAGCGGCTGGGCGACGCCATCCGCCAGCTCGTCGGCTGGAAGCCGGCGGCGGACGGGGCGCCCCGTCCCGATGGCGCCCACGCCTCGGGCGGCTTCGTCGTGACCCCGCTGATGATGTCGCTGGTCGGCTGCTCCGGCGACGACATGGGCGCGATCCTGGAGGCGCTCGGATACCGCAGGCGAGTCTTTCCGGCGCCGCTGGTCGTTGCCTCGCTGGCGCCGGGCGAACCCACCGAGGCGGCCGCGCCCGGCGAGGCAACATCGCCGGCGGCGTCCCCGGAAGCGGGCGCCGAGCCTGCCGAGCGGGCGGGCGCCCAGACGGAATCGGCTCGGGTCCCGCCGGCTGAAACCTTCGGCGGGGACGCCGGGCTCGATGCGGCGTTCCCATCCGCGCACGAGGCCGCGGCGAGCCTCGAAGCGCAGCCATCGGCGCCCGCGCCCGGTGATGGCGAGGCCGAACCGGCTGCGGGCGGCGAACAGCCAGCCCCTCCCGCCGCCGGGATCGAGGTCTGGCGGCTGCGTCCGCGCCAGCGGCCGCGCCCGCCGCGCCAGAGCGGAATGGATGAGGCGCGCCGGTCCCAGGGCTCGCCGGCGCAGGCCTCCGGGGCCGATGGCGAGCGCAAGGGACGGGGCCGGCGGCGCAGCCGGCCGTCGGCGGCCGATCGCGACCAGGCCTCCGCCGGGCCCCGGCGCCACCAGCCGCGCGCGCCGGAATTCGACAAGGATTCGCCCTTCGCCGCCCTCAAGGCGCTGAAGGAACGGCTCGAAGCCGATGGCGACCGCCCGTCCTCATGAGCGCGCCCGGCTCCCCCACCCAGCGGCTCGACCGGTGGTTGTGGCATGCGCGCATGTTCCGCACCCGCAGCCTGGCGGCCCGGTTTGCGGTTTCGGGAAAGATTCGCGTCAACGCAACCCGCGTGTCGAAGGCCAGCCATCCGGTGGAGCCGGGCGATGTCCTGACCTTTCCGCTGGCGGGGCGGGTCCGGGTGCTGCAGATCATGGCGCTGGCCGAGCGCCGCGGCCCCCATGCGCGGGCGGTCGGTCTTTACGCCGATCTGGGTGGCGACGGCCCGGCGCCGGGTGAGGGTGGCGTCGCCGCCTGCGCCGCCCGTCCGCCCGGCGCCGGACGGCCGACCAAGCTCGAGCGTCGGCGCATCGGGACATTCGCCTCGCCCGATGGGCGCGGCGGGTCCTGATGGCGAATGTGCCTCGTTCCACTCCGGTGGCCCGCGCCGGGAGCGCATTGCGCCGATGCGACCGGGCGCGCACATTTTTTCCCCCCGTCGACCCTGGCACGGATTCTCATTTTGGACGGTCGGGGAGGGGGGTCGACCAATCCGCCTCCGTGACGCCCGACACGGTGTGAGAGATCCGGGTTGAATTGCTGGATGCGCTCGATGAGCCGCGTTGCAAAGCGCCACTTGCCTGGGTTAGGAAGCCACGTCCGGCTTCCAGCGGCTGCGGCGCGGGGCCGGAAATTCGGAGGACTGGATGACCTACATCGTCAACGACGCCTGCATCAGATGCAAGTACATGGACTGCGTCGAAGTCTGCCCGGTCGACTGCTTCTACGAGGGTGAGAACATGCTCGTGATCCACCCGGACGAATGCATCGACTGCGGGGTTTGCGAGCCCGAATGCCCGGTCGAGGCGATCAAGCCGGACACCGAGCCGGGTCTTGAGAAATGGCTGAAAATCAACGCCGAATTCGCGGTGGTTTGGCCGAACATCACCCTCAAGCGCGATCCCCCGCAAGACGCCGGCGACTTCGAGGGCCTGGAGGGCAAGTTCGAGAAATTTTTCTCCGCCGAGCCCGGTCAGGGCGACTGATTGCCGGTGCCGGTTCCGCGATTTCGCGCCGGCGAACGGCCCGGCCATGCCACATGTAGGTCAAAAGGGCTTCCAATTTCTCTTATAAGTTGTTATACTGATAATATAAATTTTGTCACACGGGACGCTGCGCGAGGCAGGAAGCGCGGCGTTTTTTCGCCGATCAGTGGGGCCACGACCGCAATGCTGCGTTGCGGTCGGGGGAGAGGCGTACCATGTCTTGCCTGTGCCGCTCGCGAACGCGGCCGACCGGCGGGGCGGCGATGAAGCGCCGCCGGCCGGCAAGGCCGGATGCCGTTCGCCGGGTAGTAGGAATGAGGATTTATTGACACATGGCAACTCGCAAGACCCGTATGGGCTTCAAGACCGGCGAATACATTGTCTATCCGGCGCACGGCGTGGGCCGGATCGTGGAGATCGAACAGCAGGAAATCGCGGGCACCAGGCTGGAGCTGTTCGTGATTTCGTTCGAGCGCGACAAGATGACGCTGCGCGTTCCGGTTTCCAAGATCGAGTCGGTCGGCATGCGCAAGCTCTCCGAGCCTGACGTGGTGACCAGGGCATTCAAGGTCCTGCGCGGCCGCCCGCGCATCAAGCGCACGATGTGGAGCCGCCGCGCCCAGGAATACGAGGCCAAGATCAACTCCGGCGAGCTGATCGCGGTCGCCGAGGTGGTGCGCGACCTTTATCGCAACGAGCGCCAGACCGAGCAGTCCTATTCCGAGCGCC
>Ga0326597_10009692_pt1 | contig 12876 bp, 12 predicted proteins | sample RVTome_12_FD_203789 | JGI IMG/M metagenome (GOLD analysis project Ga0326597, IMG submission 203789) | Soil microbial communities from uranium-contaminated site in the Upper Colorado River Basin, Wyoming, United States - RVT100D185 | ecosystem: Environmental > Terrestrial > Soil > Contaminated >... | reverse complement strand
GAGGGTCGAGATGCTCGGGGGCAGCCTGACCGTCGAGAGCTCTCCTGGCAAAGGAACGACGGTCAACGTCGAAGTGCCCGGCGATGCCTAGGATTCTGATCACTGACGACCATGCCATCGTGCGCACGGGACTGCGGACGCTGCTCACAGCCGAACCCGCGATGGAGTTGGTCGGCGAGGCGAGCGGCGGATTCGAAGCGATCGAGCTGGCGAAGGATCTTCGTGCTGCTCGGACCTCAAACCAGCGCTACTTACGAGGTCTTTTTGCGGGCGGCACGTTCTGTTATCAGTCGCAGCTCATCTTGGCCGAAGCTGGGCTCATGGTCTATTCAAACGCACCGCTGGAAAAGGAATTCAAGCTCGCTGATCTCAATCGGAGCCGGGAGCACACCCTGCTCGACATGGGAGATGAGGTATTTACCTTGGGAAGGCCGCACCCGATGATCGACGGGACGTTGCGGAAGCAACGGGTCCTGGCGGAATACAGCGATCCCAGTGTGGCCGTCCTGCTGCTCGATTTCATCCTGGGATTCAACGCCGCGATGGATCCCGTAGGAGAAATCCTTGACGCGATCATTGAGGGCAAGCGGAGAAGGCAAAAGCAGACTGGGGATCCTACAATCGTGGCCTCGATCTGCGGCACCGATGGGGACGCTCAGGATTTATCTTTGCAGTCGAAATTGCTTCGCGAGGCAGATGTGTACTTGTTCAACAGCAATGCCAAGGCCGCTGCCTTCTGCAGTGCGTTGCTCAAGGACGCTTAGGAGGTTCGGGTGTCTGGCAAGATTGATGAAATCCTTCGGGAGTCGCTGGTGGTTATCAATGTGGGATTGAAGGGATTCGCTCATGAGCTGGAACAGCAGGAGGTGGAAGTCGTCCAGGTCGACTGGGTGCCGCCAGCCGGGGGGGATCAAGAAATGATCGACCTGCTTGAGAATCTGCTGTAGCCGCCAAGATCCCCGCGCAATCCTACCTTTGGTCGCTGTTCCCGGGCGCCGACCTCCCCCGCTCGCCAAGCCCGGCCTCCCGGGCTCGGACAATCGCGTGAGATCGGTCGACGACCTGCAGCTTACTGAGGATATTGGAGACGTGGTTGCGCACGGTTTTCAGGCTGAGTGTCAGATGGGCGGCGATTTCGGCATTGGTCCATCCCTGGGCGATCAGGTCGAGGACCTGGCGTTCGCGCTCGGTCAACTCCGGGAAGGCAGCCCCCTCGCTTGGCGACCGGAGCTGTGAAAAGTACTCGACCAGCCGCATGGCAATGGCCGGGCTGAACAGCGCCTCGCCGCTGTTGACCGCGCGCAGGGCGCGGATGACCTCCGATTGGTCCGCTCCCTTCAGCAAGTAGCCACGGGCGCCGGCGCGCATGGCGGCGAAGACCGAATCGTCGTCGTCGAACATGGTCAGCACGATCACCCCGATGTGGGGGCTGGTGAGCAGGACCTGCCGCGTCGCTTCGATGCCGTTCATCCCGGGCATCTGCAGATCCATCAGGATGACATCCGGCAGGAGCGATTCGGCCAGCGCCACCACTTCGGTACCCGTCGCTGCCTGGCCAACCACCTCGACCTCGGGGACAGAGGCCAACAGCGCACCCAGACCCTCGCGAAAGAGGGTGTGATCGTCGGCGATGACGACCCGGATTGGCTCCACGCTTAGACCTCGGCCAAGACCAGCGGCAGTCGGGCGCGCACGCGCGTGCCACCGCCGGGAACGGACTCCACCTCCACCCGGCCACCCAGCTCGGCAGCTCGCTCTCGCATGGACGTGATCCCCACCCCGGCGCGGGCCATGGCTGGCATGCCCACGCCGTCGTCCTCGATGGTGACTTCCAGGGCGTCCGTCAGGTCGAAGCGCACGACCGCGTTGTCCGCGCTAGCGTGACGGGCGACGTTCGTCAGGGCCTCCGTGGCGATGCGGTAGGCAGCCACCTCGACCGCCGCCGGCAGCGTCGGCAGCGGCTTCGGCGCTTCAACGACAACCCGCGGGCCGCCGACTGTCTGCGAACTGGCGCTCTGCCGAACCGCCGGCACCAGCCCCAGGTCGTCGAGCGCCGGTGGACGCAGTTCGTAGGCCAGCCGCCGGATGCCGGCCAGGGTCTCCTGAAACTGCCCCGTCAATTCGGCCAGAAGCATATCGGCATAGCGCGGGTCAGAGGTGATCAGGTTGCGGGCCGCGCTCAGCTTCAGCGCCAGGCCGGCCAACTCCGGGCCCAGGCCGTCATGCAGCTCCCGTCGCAGCCGGCGGCGCTCCTCCTCACGCGCGGTCACCAGCCGTTCTCGTGACCGCTGCAGATCGGCCGTCAGACCCACTGTGTGCACGACCACGCCGGCCTGCTGGGCGATGTCCTGCAGCAGGACCTTCTCGCTGTGCTGAAACTCCTCGTTGCGACCACGGGGCGAGACGATAAGCTGCCCGACGGTCTCGCCCTGGTACACCAGCGGGAGGGTCAACGGCTCGCCGGTCGGCAGGCCGTGCGAACTCACCACCCGGAAGCGACCGTCACCAGCCAGGCTGATGGCCGCGTGCGGAAGTTTGAGTGCCTGTGCGACGATATCGACGATCGTCTGCAGCGCCCCTTCCGGTTCGAGGGTGGCCTGTAGCCGTCTGCCCAGTTGCGTCAGCACTGCGTACGGTTCGTCTCGCTGGCCGAAGAGCAGGCGACTCACACCCTTCTGCAGTCGCTCGCGCAGTGGCTGGAACAGCACCGCCACCACACCGGTCGCAACCAGCGAGCCGGCGAAACGCGTCTGGGTCTCGAGCAGCAAGCCCATCAGCGAGACGAGCGCGACGTAGAGGAGGAGCACGCTGGCCGTGAGCAGCCCGTAGACCAGCGTCCGATGGATGATCAGGTCGATGTCGTACAGCCGGTAGCGCAGGATGGCGACGGTGGCAGCTAAGGTAATCCCAAAGAAGCCGAGACCGGTGAGCGCCGAGCCTATCTGGGTGGCAGCGTTGTCCTCTCCCAAGGCGAAGTACAGCGCGGCGCTGGCCAGCGTGGCGACAACAAGAAAACCCGCCGCGTAAGCCAGCCATTTCACCTGCTGCCGCTGCATGGTCCCCGACCGCCGGAAACGTACGACCAGAGAGGCGATGGCCGCGAGGGTCGCAAAAACCAAGATCACGCCTGCCACGTTGAGCAACATATCCATCGCCAGGCCGGCTCCGGCTAGGCCAAACGGATTGGGTTCAAGCGAATTCCCCTTCGAGTCCATACGGCGCAGCGGATTCAGCGCGCTTCCCAACATGGTGCCCAGCATTCCCAACGCGGCCGCCCAGGCCACCGGCCGCCAGCGCAGGGAAGGCAGATGTCCGTCCGGGAAGAGCAGCATCAGAAACGTGATCGGCACAACGCTCGAAGGAATCCATAGCCACAGGTCCAGCCAGTGCAATAGGGAAAGCCACGGGGCGCGGTCCGGCCCCAAGACTCGTTCGCCGTAGGGTAGCAGTCCGGTGCCCAGCGCGACTACGCCCGAGAGAACCGCGGTTAGAGTCATGATCCAGCCGATCGGGTGCCGAGGATGCTTGGCGACGATCAGCGGTCCGAGAACAGAGAACATGATGGCGATCAAAGGCAGCGAGATCTCGTGAGTGAATAGGACAAGAGGATCCCGGGTGGTGCGGATGGCCAGGACGGTGACCACCAGCCCTGCCACGGACGTAGTCACGGCTAGGCCCCCGAACGACCAGCTAATCCACCGCGCAGCGTTCTTGCTCATGCCGGCCTTCCTCCACGGCCCAACGGCATAGCCGGGCCGGTCGAACCTGGATCAGTTGCCTGCGCCGACAACGAGACGGCAAATGACATCGCGACAGACCTTTGGAGCCATTTTACTCACTCTGTAGACTGACTCCGCCGCAGGCTTGAGGGAGCGGTCAGATGGGATCGAGCCCTTTCCTCCTCATGACCCGGGAATGGTTTGTCCAACCTGATGCCGAAGCTCTCGTTCAGTGAACGTACAAAATCATCATGATTCGCCAATGGCCTCTCAAACCTCTGACCATTGCGAACAGCAATCAAACGATCATCGGTCAACGAGATATGGCCATCCGGCGTGGCGCGTGAGCAGAGTCGTTTCTGCGTGAATGTGGACCTGGGCGAGGTTTCGTAATATCGACAGGCTTCCACAAAGTCGCTCAAGCGACAGGGTTGAATCGCGAAGGCGTAATAGAATTCCCACTCTCCGTTCTCGAGTCGCTCCCAGAACTTCCACTGCTCATTCCCGTCAGGTGAGATCCGATAGGCGACCTCGCGCCCCATTTGTTCCCGCGGCTCGTCCAGTCTCAAAGGCAGACGATGAGCGTCTCCACCGTCGGCTCGGTCGATCCCTGATGTTCGATTCGGTTCAGGTAGGCAGCGATGTCCACTGCTTCCTCGTCATCAGATACACCGCGTACCCGGAGGGCCACTTGGAGTAATCGAGCTCTCCGGCGATGTGCTCGATCTCGAAGTGAGCGCCGAAGCGGCGTTCGACTTCCCCGGGCGCCAGCGCCATGGCGCCGAAGAAGGCCAGCCGAAGCATGACCCGCTCCCACCAGCGGAGTTCCCATTCGAAAGTGTACAGCAGGAAAAGGCTCCCAGGCCGCGTCAGTGGCAGCACGTTCTGCAGGTAGAGGTCGCGATCCATTGGGACCAAGTCATCCAGCGTGCCGTAGTCCACGAGAAGGTCGTAGGTCCCGTTGACGTGCTGCAGGTTCGTCAAGTCGTCCACGACGAAATTGACTGAAGCGCCGGCTTCATCCGCCCGCCTACGGCCTAGCTCGATCGCCGCCGGTGCGTAGTCGATCCCGGTGACCTCGAAGCCGCGTTGAGCGAGGTAGATGCAGTTGCTGGCCGTCCCGCTGCCCAGGTCGATGACCTTGCAGGGCCGCAGCCGGCCGCTCTCCACCAGCGCCACGAGGTCCTCCCTCGGCCCGATATCCCAAGGGGCGCGGAAGTAGCGGTAGGTGATCTGGTAGAAGGACTTCATGAGGCCCATCGCCCCTGACTCCGCCTGGTCACGCCGTCTCGACCTGCACTGGCTTGCGCAGCAAACTGATGCCCAACTACAGCGCCCATATGGGAGCGAGGGTGACGTACAGGTAGAGCCCCAGGCTGTACCAGCGCATTCGATGTAGCCGTGGAGGGTCCTGGGGAAAGAGCTTCGTCCGGCTCACGCCGACCCAATTCTCATCTCAGCGTCCTCCAGACGAGTGCCAAGAGGACCACCTCTGCGATCCCGAACAGCGGTCCGATGGGGAGCTCGAAGCCATACCAGAAGATTACGCTTAGTCCCATCAGGATCAGACCGAGCACCGCGCCGTCCATCCTGGCATTCCATAGCCAGTGCGCGGCCAGGATCTTCATTGCGCTGACCGCGATGAACACGATCCCGGCGACGATCATGGCGTCGATGCCAAGCGACTCAAACGGGCCGCTCAAGAGCCTGACGCCACCCATGGTCGGGAGTGCCTTGTTGGCAAATGCGTAGCGCAGAGTGGGAATCAGGCTGATGACCCACAGGAACCCATCGACGTAGAACAGGACGGAAATGGCGGTTGTCAGGGAAGTGCGCATCTCTGCCTCCCGTTCTGGGCGGGTTTCCAGGCCCTGGAATGCCGGGCTATGGCAACTGGCTCAGCCATTCCATCGGCAATTGGATCATGTGCATCTCCACCTCGCCCGTGCCGCTCCTGCCCCAATTAGAAGTGAAAAGGATGCGGGTGAAATCGCGGTTGACCGTCGCCTGCGGTTCGGCCCAATAATCGTGCCCCATGTTTTCGTCCACGAGCGATTGGGTGTGCGCCAGGCGGACGACGCGTCCATTGGGCTTGAGTTCGATGGCAAAGACCTGATCGTCCATCCAGGTGTAAGAGGCGGGGTCGCCGTCATGCGTGGAGATGAGCGCCCAGCTCGGCGCGCGCGAGGCGCGGCCTGAGATGTGCAGTCCAATGGCGGTATGGCTGAAATCAATCGGCCAGAGCGCGGTGACCACGCCCGTTTCCAAATCGAGCATCGAGATGCTGTCGTTGTCGATATCCTGATAAACCAGCGCCTCGCGCCCCTGCGCGTCGAGCGCGGTATCCGAGTGGCCGACGATGCGCAGCAAGCCGCGTCCGCTTTCTAGATTGCGGTCGTAGACCATCAAGCCGCAGGGATTCTTTTCCGCACCCAACTGACCCTGCTCGCAGTACGTATCCATGTAGGCGAGAAAGTAGTTGCCAAGCGGGCTGATGGTGACACTGTCAATTTCACGCGCCTCCTCAGGCCAGCCGCGCGTATCGAGGCTGGCAATCACGCGGTCGGATGACAGATCGTAGACGAGGAACGCGCTGGTCAGCCAGTTCTCGTCTTCGGCCATCAAGCCCCAGGTGTTTCCATCGAAAGAGGGACTGCCCTCGTAGCGCGCCCACACCGCGGAGAGGGTCTGCCCGGGGAAATCGGATGCAAAGTCGTGGACAGTGGTCTGCTCCCCGCTTTGCAGGTTGTAGGAAATCAGGCGCGTCTCTTCCGAGTAGTAGATGACGTTCGGGTCATCCGCCGACCAGCGCGGGTCCGCAGGCCCGCTAAAGGGGAGTTGCCCAAGCGGCTGCAGGGAGCGCGCGTCGTAGAGGTACCACATCGCTTCCAGGCCGAGGACGAGGATGCGCGTCCCGTCGGCGTTGAAGGATTGGACGCGCGAGTATTCATTTTTCAGGCCGCTCGAGGCGTCGCCCTGCGCCAAATCACGCGCGCGGTCGGTGACGCGAACAAGGCACGTCCCGAAGACGGGGTCGCGAAATGGGAGGCGGGCGGGTGGCTCGTCCATCTGCGGCGGCTGCCGGACTTCGAGATTGGTGACAAACAGCGGCCACGGGTTCGGGCAGAGCGGGGCAGATGATGCGGGCGGGAGGGCGGTCGGGACAACTCCACCAATCCCCCCGCCTTCGGGCGCAGCGGCTGCCGGTTTCGTTGCCGGGGCGGGGGAGCAGGCGAAGAGCGCCTGCGATATGAATCCGCACAAGAGCAAGTTAGCCTGCATTTTCATGGTTGACGAAGGATTTCATTGTGAATCTCAAGGTGCGATTTTCAGGGCGACATCGGTCGTAAAAGCCGGGACATTTAGCGATTGGCGGCCAGCTGAGATATTGATGCTTTCCAGGACCGTTCCATCGACCGGGTCAATCCACGTGGCCGTGCCTGCTATTGGCGAATCGATTGTCACGGTTATCCCGCTGGTTGGATTCGTGTGATCGGTGTACGCGTGAAGGTAGGCAACGTAGATGGACGGTGCGCTCAGAGCGTAGCCGCGTACGCGCGCCGGGTCTGAGATTTCAATTTCCGTTGAAACAATTCGCCGATCCAGGCTCCGGACGAAATCTTGCAGGACATTGACATAGGCGCGCTCTTCGGGGCCAAGATAAATGTTGCTGGCAACGCCGCCCTGACTGTCCTTGCAGCAACTCGTATTCCAGAAGATCAAGACGGCTTCGTTGAAGAAGGCGGTCCAACTGCGAATTCGCATGCGCAGAGCCGAGCGGGCGTCCCAGTTTTGCTCTGAATTGCCCTGCTCACCAAAGGTGATCGGCTTGTTGAAGTGACCCTTGAAGAATTCGATCTGATCGAGGGTCGCCAGATCGGATTCGAATTCGTTCTCTTTTCCGTACCAGTGCGGCGAGTTTATGTCTATGACCGACAGATCAGGCCTCTGCCAACTGGTACTGATGGGATGATCGTAGGGGTCCAGCTCCCGAAGGTATGTCGCCACCTGGACGTACCAGTCATCGTCAATGGTGATGGGCGGGTTGGGGGATTCGTTCATCAATTCCCAAAAATCCACATAGGCGCCATAGCGATCCACTACATACTTAACGTACCGTTTGATCGCGTCCATCTGCGCCGGGTTATTCGATCCGTCTGGGAAGAGCGGGAAAAACCCGAAGACGACCATGTAGGTACGAATGCCGTGCTGGCGCAGCGACTGTACCAACTGATCTCCATAGATGCCTTCCGGTTGAAGATACCTGTTGCCGGATGGCTCAATGCTCTGGTACAGACCGAAGGCGCAGTTATCCACACTCCAGCGGAACAGGTTGAATCCAGCCTCGCCATACGCGGTCAAGTACGTTTCGATGTCCGTGCGCCAGCCTTCTGGGTAACTGGGATTGCGAACATTGCCATCGAAGCCGAAGTTGTCTAACGGCGGGCCTCCGTTCAGGCCGAGGATGCAGTCGCCAATCCCGATTGGGTAGTAAGGCGTGCCGTCGTCGAAGACCCAGCGCATATTGTTGTCGGGATTTGAACGCGCGAAGCCGAACCAATCCGAGTCCAAGACACTGAAGGAACCGGAGAAATCTTGAGCTTGCGACCCATCGGTGAGACGAGCCGTCCAGGTCCAGTTTCCTGTTTCGCCCGGAGAAAAGCGGGCGCGCCAGAAGCCGGGCGAGTAATAGAATCCGCCAGCCGTCGCGGTCCTGCCCGACGGCGCGCTGAACGTAACGCTGATCTGGACCTGTTCCCAGGGGTTGGCATAATTCGCGCTGGGCCATGGAAACTCCACTTCATAGATGCCAAACCGTCCAACGGTTTTCTCATTGGGGGTGATCGTGGGTGCGTCTACGATGCTCGTGGCATGTGCCTGCGGCGTATGAGCGACCTGCGGAGCATGCTCTGATGGCTGGGCAGGAGCGGGCGGGCTGGCGGTATTGGGACTGCCTGCACAGCCAGCCAGCAGGAATACCAATAGCGCGGCAAGGCTGCGCAATATCCATCGAGCGGTTGGCGAGGTCATGTTTCTCTCCGCTGGTATTCGAGCATGGGTAGTGGGCGAATAGGTTTTCTCTATCGGTCTCCGCCGAGAACATAGACTTTTCCGTCATAACTTGGCACGATGATTTCCAGCGTTCCATTTCCATCGAGATCGCCAATCGAGGGCGTGCCAATGGTACGAGGACCGAGTTGTAAACTCCACTCCTGCGCGCCAGTCGTGCCGTCGAAGGCATAGATCTTTCCGTAGCAGCCGACGGTCAAAACCACTTCCATCCCCCCGTCGCCGTCCAGGTCCGCGACTGCGGGCGAGCCGCGCACGTTGCCCTCGTTGTGGAATTCATTCTCCCAAACTACCGCGCCTGCTAGCGGATCAATGGCAAGGATGCCGCCCATCGGGGGATCACAGAGTCCATAATTGCCGGTGCCTGCTGTTGTGCCGATTCCATAACCGGTGACGACCAGATTCTTATCGCCAAGAGGCAGTAACGCCACCGAGGATTTCCAGTCATCGCGGGAGATGTTCCACAATGGTTCGAACTCAACCGTCCCTGCGCGCATGTCCGCGTTGATCCTTACCGCCGCGATGCGCGCTTCGGTCCCGATCGTCCAGTCGGGCATCCAGCCGAAGACGGCCGTCCAACCTTGTCCAAAATCGTAAAGCAGTGGAGTACTGCGGATGACTGTGTTCGCGCCAACTCCGCCGTGACCGCCGCCAGATTCGAACTGGCGGATGTCAAACTGGTTTTGGATCACTCTTCCATCCGTTTCGCGCCAGAGGACATGCAGGTTGCCGTCCCACGAGCCGAAGACCAGCGCCTTGAGGGATCGACCGTCCGCGGCGTCCAGGTCTGCGATTGCCGCCTCCGCTGAATCTGACTTCTTCGGCAAATCCAATGACCAAAGCAGAGGAGTTCCTCCACGGGGGTCTGCGGCGAAGACGTACAACGCTCCGCCCTGAATGCCTTGTGCAACGCAATCGGGGGCGGGCTGACAGTCCGTAGTAATGATCACTTCTCTATAGTTGTCTCCATCCAGATCAGAGATCATCGGCCCCGCTTCGATGAAGTGACTGGTGTCATACTCCCAAATGATCTGGCCCGTGGTGCCTTTGAGGACGCGCACAAAACCGTCCTTAGTGGAAAAGAAAACATCCAGCAGGCCGTCGCCGTCCGCGTCAGCGAGAGCGGCGGAGTATTGATCAAATCCCCAGTTCGAAGGTGGGAGGGGCGAAATGTAGGTCCACAAAGCCTGGACGGGCGGATTCTGTCCGGGCATGTCTTTCAAGGCGATGATGCGATCACGCTCGCCGCTGTTGTCTGGGGTTGTCACGACCACTTCGAGAGTCCCGTCGCCGTCCAGGTCGCCAAGTGGAAACGAGGAATACCAGCGATACTTGATGAAATCCGCCTCGGAAGGCGGCGCGGTGACCTGATACGTCCAACGCACGCGCGGACCCGTGGCAGGGTTGACGCTGCCGACTCCCTCTGCGACGCCGGTGTGCAGCTCATCGCTATGGAACATCAGCCACTGCTGGCCGGGATTCGCGGCAGGGACCGCAGCATTTCCGCTCTGGGTTGAAACAGCATGAAATGGGGTAGCCGTTTCATGAGCTGAAGGAGTCGAAGCAACAACTTCGGCGGTAGCAGCGGGAGTCAAATCTGGTCTCGGTTGAGTACAGGCCAATAGCACAACAAACACTACAAGAAGAAGAGGCAGCCTTTGTCTTCTCATTGGCGAATCTCCATCGGCTTTCTTGATCAAGCGATAGGTTTAATGGCTGCCTAATATCTTGAATAACTCAGGATCGACCTCAGAGAGAATCAGGGTGGACTGCCAGGCTTCCTGCTCAGAGTCGTCCATATCTCCGATCGACATGTTGATTTCTATATTGGCGTATCGATCGTGGCTATCTTTGATTTCACTTCGTTTGCCCACCGGGAGTTCGACGGCCTGGTCACCCGCCGTGAGAATGGCCTGACCATGCAATAGCGTGACGACCAAATCATCCGACTGAGGATCATAGGAGACATGAATCCCCATGTGGAAGTCATCAGGGTTCGGCTGGGCAACGATGGCAACATCATTGGAGAGATCGATGACCCACTCACCCGTGGTGGGGTTCATCCCGGTGTGTAGAAGGTACAGCTCTCCGGATTCCAGTAAGAAATGGCCGCTGTGCGTACCGGGGGAAACTGTTCCATCTCCAAGATGGACTGTCGAGCCGCTCTCCATGCCCATGCTCCACTGCACGTTGCCCGGGGAAGCTGTTGCATCTCCAAGATGGACTGTCGAGTGCTCTCCCACCACCAGCACGGCCCCGTCAGCGAAATGCAACGCTGCTCTGGAAGTTGCATCCGTATGCAGGGAATGGCCATTGCCCAGAAGTTCTCCTCCCACCACCGCGGCATGATCGGAATCAAGTCCTGCCTCAACCAACCCCTCCACTTTGTGAACCGTAGCATAGAAAGAAGTTTGCAGTCCCAGCGCATCAAAATGGAAAGGCTCCACTCCGGCAAACTCCAGCGCCCTCACCAGCGATCCATTGTCACGACTCCATTTCCATTTCTTCATGAACAGCCTGGGAGAGGCTTCGTCCAGACGCTTCAATATTGCCAATTCGCCCTCAGGAATATCCGTTTGTTCATCTCCGTAGGATAGCGAACATTCACCCTGGAAACAGGTTATGGTGATATCGCCGGTCTGGGAATCATGAGAGACAGATGCGAGCCTGCCTGCTTTGCCAACCCTCTCCAAAGCCGGAAGAAGTAGAGTAAGCTCGCCATCACTTGTCTCAATATCGAAAATGATCGCCGGAGAAGTCGCCAACCCATCCAGGCTGTCAGGCGGCTCAGTGGCTCCGTCAACAATAAATACCTCACCTCCCATAAGGGAGAGGTGGTACACATTCTGGTTCTCAGTACCTTCCAGTGAATCTATTTTGACGTGAGTATTGGCGCCCAGCACCATGACCCCTTCATGGAATAATTCCAGGACAACTCGTCCATCATGACCGGTCTGAATTTCGTCTCCGCTGGAGAATGATTGCTCAGCAGAAATCGGCTCAAAAATGGAGTCCGGGCTGGAGCGGGCCATGGAATAGCCTTCACTGAGACGGACGGGCAACACTCGCTTAGGACCCCAGATAGCTATGGGTGTGTTTTCAGCACGCGTAGAACCGATGCAGGCTGACAGCATCGCTACAAATGCAATCAAAAAAACAAGGGGAAATCGAGGCGCTTTGTTCACAGAAGCCTCCTGCCAGAGTTTGTCATCTCTTTCGTCTTCCTTCCGTTTTTCACCCGCCCGTACGCAGTCCGATCCAGGCCAGCACGGTGGCGATCGGCACGAGCACGGTCGGGATGGCGGCGAAGGGGTGGAAGATCTCCATGTAGGGGAAGCCGTACTGGCGCATGATGGGTATTAGGGCGACACCCCAATAGATCGCCAGCATGGCAACGTTTCCGCCGAGGATCGTCCACAGCGCCCAGCCCTGACCTGTGCGCAGGCCGAACCAAACAAGCCCGATCGTCAGAATCGCGAAGCCGAGCGCAAAGGCCTCTGTGAAGTCGATCAGGAGGAGATACAGCCGACGCAGGCCAGGAAATTCCTCGACCAGTTGTGCAGGGGACTTGCCTAGCCAGGCTTCATCGGCCCTGGCACTGAAGGCAAAGTACTGAGGAGTCTGCGGCGAGATGGGCCCGTAGCGATGGAGCAAGAACAAACTAGCGATTGGGGTGAGGATATTGATGGCACCGCTCAGGAGGAACAATACAACCGCGATCCCCAGCGGGCTGAGCCATTGGAAGTTGAAAGTCGTTTGAGCATTCATCGTTGGCCTCCGGATAGGGGCAAGCCGTCTTCAGTTTCTGAGGGGATAGGCCCGCCACAGGGCAAAGCCGGCTCCGACGAAACCCAGGCCCAGCACTATGGCGCCCAGGCGGAGCAAAACAAGTTCGAGTGATGGCAGCAGTGCGCCGGCCAGGCCGACGACAATGGCCGCAAGCCACATGGCCGGCACCCAACGCGGCAGTTTCCTTGACTTGACGGTGCCGATAGAGACGAGGATGAGGCCCAGCGTATACAGCAAACCAAGTGGCACAGTGCCATCCACACCGCCGATCACAGCGCCAGGCACCGAAAAGTAGGCC
>Ga0326597_10009691_pt1 | contig 12876 bp, 9 predicted proteins | sample RVTome_12_FD_203789 | JGI IMG/M metagenome (GOLD analysis project Ga0326597, IMG submission 203789) | Soil microbial communities from uranium-contaminated site in the Upper Colorado River Basin, Wyoming, United States - RVT100D185 | ecosystem: Environmental > Terrestrial > Soil > Contaminated >... | reverse complement strand
TGTGCAGTTCGCGCACTCTTTTTTCCAGAGCTGTGAACAGATCAGCCCGAGTCTTGATCACAAGCAGCTCCTCCGTGTTTTCCTCCACCTTGCCCTGCCAACGATACACCGACTGCACCGCGGGGATACGATTGACGCACGCTGCCAGCCGCTCTTCAACCAGCGCGCGCGCGAGCCGCTCGCCCTCGGCGACCGAACCGACCGTTACCAAGACCACGATGAATTCCACCATTGCCGCTGATATTACAACCGCCGTTCCCTGACAGTCAATCGGTGGCTCAGCGACGTGAGGAGTGAGGGGTAAGGAGTGAGGTGAAAATAAAAAACCCTCTTTCGTTTTCGACCGCCTATTGCCTCGCGCCCGTTGCCTGCATTACGTTGGGCGGAATGAGAACCAAGGATGCCATCCGAAAGGACATATGGGCGCTGCTTCAGAAGAAAAAAGTCGCCCGTTTCCCCGGCGCCGAAGGAAGAATACCCAACTTCATGGGCGCGGAAGCTTGCGCCAAGGTCTTGGCCGAGACCCTCATTTGGAAGTCGGCGAAGGCCTTGAAAGTGAACCCCGACTCCCCGCAACGCGCCATCCGCCAGCGAGCGTTGGCCGAAGGAAAAATCATATACATGGCCGTGCCGCGCCTGAGCAGCGACAAACCCTTTATCGAGTTAGACCCCAAGAGACTCAAATGTTCGCCTTACGTCGCTTCTTCGATCAAAGGCGCGGCGAAATTCGGCCGGCCGGTGAGCCTGGAAGAAGTCCGAAAGATCGATTTAATCGTCTGCGGCTCGGTCGCGGTCAACCGGAGCGGCGCCCGGGTCGGCAAAGGCGGCGGCTATTCCGATCTCGAATTCGCCTTGTTAACGGAAGAAAACAAGATCGGACGAGCCACCCCCATTGTTACCTCAGTGCATCCACTCCAAATCATCGACGACGAAATCCCCATGACCGAGCACGACATACCACTCAGCGCCATCGTCACACCCGATGAGGTCGTCAAACTCAAGGCGCCTTACCGCCGCCCGTGGGGCATTGATTGGAAGATCCTGCCGCAGGAGAAAATCGACGCCATTCCGATTCTAAACAGAAGGAAAAGAACAGCAAGAAAATAGGCCGCTATCTCAGCTCGGTTTGCAAACACGGCTAGGCTTTACAGGAACCTGATTGAGGAGTAATTTCCTTGGCATATTAACAACTCCTCGATGAATAACCCGACCTCAGGATTTCTCGATATCGATCTAAGCCGCCAGGACATCCAGGCACTCAGTAGCGCCGATGCCGTCGCCGCTTTCTTTGCGCGGCTTGGATACGACACCGATGCCCGCACGGCGCAAACCGCCGGAAACCTTGGGATCACTGCTGATAGTACAGCGCGGCCAGTCAAAAAAATTGAGCTGATTGCGGATCAGGAAGGTTTGCTCCAGGTCTATCTGTTCGAGATGCAGAGCGTCACCGTGGCCCACACGCGGGCGTTGGCCAGGGCTTTCCGCAACCGGGCTGGGAACTACTTGCTGATCCTGACAAGCGACTACGATCGACTGGATTTTATCCTGTTGGAAAAGTACCTGCCGGTGGATGGTGCTGACGCGAGCAGCCTCGGCCAGAGACAAGTCGGCATTCGCCCGCGCATCCTCACAATCGAGCGGCTGAAACCTGGGCCGGTTCATCTGCGGGTTCTCCGGCGCCTGACTTGGACGGAAGCCGATCCGTTCGGGCAGTACGATAAGCTTCTTTCGGCTTACGCCCTCGCCGACTGGTCCGAAGATTACTTCAACAACCGCGCGCTCTTTTCGGATTACTATCTCAAAGAGCGCCTCCCCGGTTTCCCCATATGGACGGACGATCCGAAGCCATCGTTTCTCCGACTGCGCGAACTTTATCAGCGGGCGGCATCGCGGTTCGCCGGAAAAGAACGAAAAAATTTATCTCAGGAGCTGGTCGAGCCTGTTCTTCGAGTCTTGGGGTTTGAAGCTCGGCCCGGAAAACCATCGCCATCAGCCTCAGCCGAGCCGCACTACCGGCTTTACTCAGCGGAAAGGAAGGACGCTCTCCTCGCTCTTTGCCAGGTTTATCCCTGGGATCGCTCTTTGGACGGGAAAGATGACAGGCGCGATAAGGAAACCCAAGAGGAAAACCCCGGCGCGATAGTTGTGAGCCTCTTGGAAAAAGGGGAGTCGCCCTGGGTCGTGGTCACCAACGGCAGGCTGTGGCGGCTCTACGCCAAGCGGACTCATGCCCGCGCGACCAATTACTACGAGATCGACCTCGACGAAGTGCTCTCTCAGGCCGGTCCCCACGCTCCGGAGATTAACGAATCCTTTCGCTACTTCTGGCTTTTGTTTCGTAGCCAAGCTTTCAAGCTTCAAGAAATTGACCGGGAGGGCAAGAAACAGTCGCTCTCGCTCCTCGACCAACTCCTGCTCTACAGCGACGAGTATGCGAAAGAACTGGGGGAGCGCTTAAAAGAGCGCGTCTTCGAAGACATTTTTCCGCATCTCGCCGCCGGTTTCATTGCCTTCATCCGCCAACGCGATGGCGCCCACGCCGATATTTCTCAAGAGACCTTAAACACTCTCTATCAAGGCACACTCACGCTACTTTACCGATTGCTCTTTCTTCTCTACGCCGAATCACGAGACCTGCTTCCCGTAAAGGAGGTGCGTGGCTACTTTGAAGCGAGCCTGACAAAGTTGAAGCAAGAGGTTGCCGAAACCGCGGGGAATATCGAGGACGAAGTTGAGGAGAAGTTCAAGAAACACTACCGGGAAGACGATTACCGACTTTATGACCGGTTGATGCGGCTCTGTCGAATCGTCGACAAGGGCGACGCAACACTAAACGTGCCAGTCTATAATGGCGGCCTCTTTCTTTCGGAGCCGGAAGAAATGGACGACAGCTTCGAGGCAGACGCGGGCAGATTCCTCAACCGCAACAAAGTCCCCGACCGTTACCTCGCTCTGGCCATCGATCTCTTGGCAAGAGATGAGGATCGGAAACGGCATGATCTCGTGTTCATTGATTTTAAGTCTCTTGGTGTCCGGCAGCTCGGCTCGATCTATGAAGGCCTTCTGGAGTTCAAACTGCGCATCGCCGAACGCAAGCTTGCGATCGTCAAGGAAAAAGGCCGCGAAATCTATATGGACTTCAGCAAGCTAGAGGAAAAAATCCGTGAACGGGCTGACCGGCAGGACCGAATCAAGAGAAAAGGACAGGTCTATCTCGAAAACGACAAGCACGAACGCAAAGCTACCGGCTCCTATTACACTCCTGATCACATCGTCAAATATATCGTGGAGCACGCCGTCGGTCCGGTCTTGAAAGAAAAGTTTGAAGGTATGCGCCCGAAGCTCCGCGAGGCGCAGCAAAAGCGCCGGGCATTTTTTGACAAGCAGGAAGCGCTGCGCAAACAGGGCCTCAGAACGGAGCCGGAAAGCAAGGCTGAGTTTATCGGTCAGGAACTGGTCGATGAACTCTTCAACATCAAGGTGCTCGATCAGGCCATGGGCTCCGGGCACTTCTTAGTCGAGACTGTCGATTACATCACCGACAAGACCCTCGACTTTCTAAACGCCTTCCCGTGGAATCCAGTCCTCGCGCACCTGTCCCGCATGCGCGAGACGATCCTCCAGGAGATGGACGAGCAGGGAATCACCATCGACCCCAAACGCCTCACCGACGTCAACCTGCTGAAACGCCATGTTCTCAAGCGCTGCATCTACGGCGTGGACATCAACCCAATGGCCGTCGAGCTTGCCAAAGTCTCCCTCTGGCTCGACTGCTTCACCCTTGGCGCGCCACTGTCGTTCCTCGACCACCACCTCCGCTGCGGTAATTCGCTGATCGGCGTCACGGTGGAAGAAGTCGATAAGATTCGCGCGGAAAAAGGCCAGCTTCTTCTTTCGGCGTCCTCCGACTGGCAGGGGATGCTACAGGCTATTCAAGCCATGATCGAAGTCGGCGGCCTCCCCGACGTGACATCCGCACAGGTTGCCAGATCCCGTTCTACTTACAAATCAGCTCTCTCCAACCTGGAGAACTTCAAAAAAATCCTCGACGTCCATACCGCTCGCTGGTTCGTCGAGCCTCCGAAGGGTAAAGCTAACGGCAAAAAGACGAAGGCGAAGGAAGATCCCTTCGACTACATCCTCAAAAGCGGCGATCTTTTCGAATGGTCTCACGGCAAAAAAGCTCCGCTGCTTGACGTGGAGCCTTATCGTAGCCTCCTTTCCGACTGTGCCCGCGTCGCAAAAGAAAAACGCTTCTTCCACTGGGAACTCGAATTCCCCGAAGTCTTCTACGGCCCTCGGCCTGGTACCATTCAAGCCATAGAGCGGCTGAAAGAGGGTGGTTTCGATGCTCTAATCGGAAACCCACCGTGGGGAGGTTTGCGGACGCTGGGTGACTTAGAAGATTTCTTAAAATCGAACTACGCAACTGCTGGAAAGGCCGCTGACTGGTTCGCGTTCTTCCTGGAGAATGCGCTTAAGCTGGTCACAACTGGCGGGAACGTTGGCCAAGTTATTCCGGGAGGCTGGCAAACCTCGGTCGAATCAAGGGACCTTCGGAAAATAGTTGCGGAAAAAATGCAAATTCAACGCTTTGTCAATTTGCCTTATGACGTGTTTCCCGAAGCCTACACAGAAGCCGTAATAATGACAGGGCGGGTCGTAACAGACACGGAACCGGCGTGGCGGTCGGCAACCCCGTCTATCCTGATCTGCGACCGGAGGGAAAGACTATCCGAAATTTCAGACGCAGATGCTCGTTGGTTCACAGTGGCGTGCGCTGACTGGTTCAAGATTGAACCTAGCAATTTTCCCTTTTTTACCTTCTGGACGAGGGAAGTGCTCGCTTTGGGTGAGAGAATCCTGCAAATGAGTTTTACCTTAGGATCTCTTGCCGATGTCCAGCGCGGCATTACTCCTTTTTTTCCAACGAACAGGGAACCGAGCAAACGCTTCGCACCAGCCTTAGACGGAGAATTGCTGCGTTATACTTACGACTTCACCGGAATGCAATGTGTGGAATACCATGAAGGAATCGCTGAATATAAAGAGCCGAAGTACTTCAGGGAGGAGAGGGCAATTGTTCGCCAGCTTATAAGCCGTCAATTTCGGATTCAGGCGGTGCTAACTTCGGAAGAATTCGTTGTCAATCAAAGTCACCAGATCGTTCTACTGACAACGCCCTCGTACAGTACAGGTTACGTTGTTTCCTTATTGGACTCTCGGCTTTTATCCTTTTTGCATGTACAAGGCTCAGCGTTGGCCCTTCGTGACGATTTTCCCAAGCTTGTCCTCGACGATACACGAAAACTTCCCATTCGCCGTATCGAGTTCACAACACCGCAAGCACAGCGTCAAGAACAATTGCGCCAACTGACCAACAATTACCGAGCCGCCTTGGAGTATGTCCCGGAAGGCGGAACGAAATCGGATGTCTACCGAGAAGTATTTGCAAGCGTCGTTAGGCATATAGGTCCTGCATGTCCTCCTTCTGATGTCATGCACGACTTCCTGGCGTATCTCGCTGAGCAAATGATGGATTTGAATAAGCAGAAACAGACTGAGGCAAAAAGATTTTTGAACTGGTTGGAAACGGCACTCAAAATCCAACCCGACAAGAATGGCAAGAGTGGGATCGAATGTCTGACCGGGAAGACCATCATCCAGGACTATCTCGGCGATTATCAAAGGCGCGAAGAACATGCCCCGTTCGACAGCCTGTGGCAAGTGGTGCAGAAAAACTCGCGCCGTTTGAGTTGCTCTCTGACCGGAGCCTTTCAAGAACAGTTGAGGCGGGAGCACGAAAAAAGTCTTTCCGTGCTGCTCCCAATAAAGCACAAACTAGCCGCGACGGATTGGCTAGTTGATCAGCTCGTCTACCGGCTTTATGGGCTCACTCAGCAAGAAATCGATCTTGTGGAAGGTGGAATTAAAACTAACTAAACCCCCAATGACAGCTGCTGTAAACGAATTTGAAATAGACCAAGAGGACGCTTTCCATATCATCGTCCAGCACTTACGTGAGGGTCGAAAGAGCTCGTACTCTAGCTACGGATATGAGTTTTACTTACCGAATGTCATCCGCGATTACCTTGAGACAGTAAAAAAGATACCCCACCACGACGCGGACCGCTATCTACCTAAACTTTCTCCGTCATTCTACGCGGCGGCCTGGGAACTCTGTCGGAGAGGAATCCTTCGACCTGGAATCAAAGCGTACGGCCAACAAGCAACTCCTGACGGAAGCAGTGGCAACGGTTACACGGTCACACCACTTGGAAGGGAGTGGTTTCAAAAAGCAGGTCAGTACGAATACGTGCCGGTCGATCCTGGTCGCTTCGCTCGGCTGCTGGATAATTTCTCGCAACGATTTGGCCCAGGGTTCCAAGAGCGATGCCATGAGGCCCTTCGCTGTTACAATGCCCAGGCTTACCTAGCGTGCTGTGCAATGTGCGGAGCTGCTGCGGAATCGATCATTCTGGCATTAGCCAACCGGAAGATTGGCGATGATGTCAAGGTTCTAAGAATGTATTCCGCCTCCGGTGGGCGTGGCAGAATCGAAAATCTCATCATCGGCAAAAGGGACAAACCCGTGCAGGATGAGTTTCGCGGATACGTTAGCCTTTTAAAATACTGGCGTGACATCGCTGCCCACGGGAAACCATCAGGCATTCAGGACCCCGAGGCATATACTTCCTTGGCCCTTCTTCTCAGATTTGCTCAGTTTGCAAACGACCGGTGGAATGAACTTGTTACGGACTAGAAGGGTCGGCGCAATTAACCCTATAAACCACGTGGAAAAACTTGCAGAGGCCGCTTGGACTTCGAGACAATCTTAGCTTTAATCGGAGCACTCGCTTCTGGAGTCACCATTCTTGGCGGCTTCTATAAACTTTGGCAGATCGGAATCAAGGGAGCATGGACGTACCTCAAATCGCGAGTGGCAAGAACCTTCTGGAACGTTCCGAAAAGTACGTTGGTTATTCTTCCGGAGCATGAACACCGTTTATGGTGGCACATGGGCGGGCAAGGGGGTCAACCCGCAATGCAGATCGTAGGAGACTTTTATCTGACGAATATCAGTCCAGAAGAGATTCTAGTGCCAAAAACCTTTATGACGGCTTACTATTGTCGGTGGGGCTTAATTCCCGTCCACAAAAAAGTAGAAGGTCATGTTTTCGTTCGACTTTCTCAAGGTGAGACTTTCGGAGGTTACCATATACCGCCCCGTTCGACGACGGACTGTCGAGCCGACTGGTGGGTCCAACCCCCAATTAAAACCAAAGGAAAAAAACTTCGTGGACGTGTTTGTTTTATCGACCAGTTCGGCAATGAACATTGGACGCCGCTACTTACTTGGCACTACACATAAATTTTTGCCCGCGGAACTGAATTAGGGCCGGGTTTTGCCTTCTTGAGAGTCCTTGATCGGGTAGCCGCACAAAAAAACCAAACTTTTTATATTTCGCTCGCCGAAAGTTCACGGGGCCCGGCCTTGCTTTCTTAGCAATCATTGCGCTTCGGAACGCTTCAGGCTCGTAATCTTTCGCTTGCCGTAGAGTGGCTCCACAGCCTGCAAATGGCGGTCAAAATATAAGTTTGTGTTCCCCAATTTTGCCTGTTCACTTTCAGTGAACGCTTGGATTTAGTGAACACTGCGGGCATGGGAACCGCGGTCTGCGCGCCCTCGGGTCAGTTGGTTTCAATCGGCCATCCCTGTTATATTCGGGGCGGAAGGTAGCCCGGCGATCTCCTTCGAAACGACGATTTCGCTGTTTCTATCTTCCGGTCAACAAGGAGCCTCGCATGAAAACGAAGGAAGAAGTTCTGAAGATATTACAACAGGAAAAACCAGACCTGGTTCGTCGCTATGGCGTGAAGAGGCTCGCCCTTTTTGGTTCCTATGCCCGCGATGATCAGGGCGAAGATAGCGACGTGGATATCCTGGTTGAAGTTGATCCTTCGATCGGCCTTGGCTTTGTTGAACTCGCCGAGCGGATTGAAGGAGCGCTTGGAGTCCGCGCCGAGGTTGTGTCGCGCCGGGCAATTAAGCCGCGCTATTGGGAAGTGATCAAAGAGGATTTGATCGATGTCACGTAGGACCTTTCCCCTTCTGATCGAGGACATTTGGGAAGCGGTTGAAAAGGTCGAACGCTATGTGTCTGGTATGGATCACGATGCTTTTGTAAAAGATGAGAAGACCGTTGATTCGGTCGTGCGAAACCTGGAGATCATCGGAGAGGCCGCCAACCGGTTGCCGCAGAATTTCAAGACCCAGCACTCCGAGATCCAATGGCCCAAAATTATTGGTCTGAGGCACCGTATCGTCCATGATTATTTCAACATCGATGTCGAGATCGTCTGGCAGATTATCCAGGAGGATTTGCCGGTTTTCAAATCGAAGCTCTCGCTAGTCCGTGGACGATCATAAAATCTCTATTCGAAGTTATACGAAACGGGTGTTTTCAGATGCGAAGAATAAGCGGCTCAAACATAACGTTGTCGATACGTGAGATTGTTGGAAGTCCCGATTGCGTAGCATCGGACAACGGTCAAGGGCTTTACGACCGCGTTGCAGTCGCCCTCAAGCAAGGTATCGAGGTCACGGTTTCTTTTCGTGACGTTTCGAGCCTGACGCGGGCTTTTCTAAACGCTGCGATCGGGCGACTCTACGGGACCTTCAGCGAAAGCGAGATACGGTCTAAGCTTAAGGTGAAAGACATGCAACCGGATGATCTTGCTCTACTCAAGCGTGTGGTGGAGACTGCGAAACAATATTTCAAAAACCCCAAGCGATTTAACAGAATCTGTCGAACTGTACGCGAGTAGACAGTGGTTTTGCTACGCTTGACGTCGACGCCCTAGTAAACTCTTATGGAATGGGAAATTCGGATTTCAACGATCTTGTCTTGGTCGAGCTGTGCCGGAGCAAAGGATTCATGCTTGTGACGGATGACGGCGACTTCAAGGGCAAAGGCATAACGGTTCTTACGGCGAACAGGCGACTGTTGATATAAAACAAACCCGCCAAGTACTGGCCACTGCGAACTGCACAACCATTTCTGTCCGCTGCACGGTCCGAGACTCAGATGAAGCTTCCCTACGTCATCGACAACCAGACCCACGTTCTCGCCGAAATCCTTAAAGGCCTGTTGACGGAGCATAAAGACCGCTCGCTGGATGTGGCCACGGCTTACTTTACGGTGGGCGGGTTTGGGCTGGTCCAAGACGGGCTTACGGCTCTCGGAAACTTCCGTCTATTGCTCGGCGCTGAGCCAACGACCGGAGAACAGCTTGGCCTAAGACCCGATTCGACGGTTGTAAGAGGGCTCATAAGAAAAGACCTGGAAGAACTTCCGTTCGACGAGAACACGTTGCGCCTCGTTGAGGATCTGATCGGTTACTTGCAACGCGAATCGGTTCAGGTTCGCCTTCATGACAAGGGTTTTCTCCACGCCAAGTGCTGGCTCTTTTATTCCGACCGTCCCGGTCAGCAGATGCTCTTTGATCGCTTTCGTCCCATTCTCGCGATCGTCGGCTCGTCGAATTTCACGATACCCGGCCTGACCTCCAATCGAGAACTAAACCTGGCTCACAAAGTTCTCCTGGACGCGGCTGAGGTCGAAGACCATGACGCCGCCTATGCTGTTTCATGGTTGACAGACGCCAAGCCAAGCGAGCGGATCACGGTGGAGAACCGACAACTGTTGAAGAGCGAGGTGGGCGCGCGGGCGATCATCGACCTGGAAAGCTGGTACGAGCGGCAGTGGACGGACGGGGTCGATTTCAAGCAGGAGTTAATCGCGCTGCTCGACGCGTCGAAATTCGGCGCCAAGGAATACACGCCTTATCAGGTCTACATGAAGGCGCTGTACGAATATTTTAAGGACGACCTCGGCGGAGAGGTCCCTGCCGGCACACGCTCGGCCGTCAACCTCGCCGAGTTTCAAGAGGACGCAGTCAAAAAGGCGCGAAAAATTCTGGCCCGTTACGACGGCGTGATGATCGCCGATTCTGTGGGGCTGGGGAAGACATGGATCGGGAAAAAGTTGCTCGAAGACTTTGCCTATCACATGCGCCAGAAGGCATTGGTCATCTGCCCCGCGAGCTTGCGCGACATGTGGGAGAGCGAGTTGGCCGAAGCCAGCATCGCCGCCAATGTCCTATCGCAGGAAGAGTTGGGGCGGGAGGAGTTCGATCCAACGCCGTGGCGTGACGCTGATCTCCTCCTAATCGATGAGTCGCATAACTTCCGCAACCAAAACGCCCAGCGCTACGGCAAGCTGGAAGAACTCTTGGGGACGAACGGCGGGCGAGGTCGCGACGGTGGGCGCAAGAAAGTCATCCTGCTCACCGCCACGCCGATCAACAACGATCTTTTTGATCTCTACAACCAGTTCTGCCTGATCACGCGGGGAGACCGGAGCTACTTCGCATCCAGCGGAATCGGCGACCTCTACAGATATTTCCTCAAGGCCCGACGTGATTCGCGGTCGGGGAACGGCATCTTTGCGCTTTTCAACCTCCTCGAAGAGATCGTGATCAGGCGCACTCGACCCTTCATCAGGATGGCCTATCCCGAGGCGAGCATCAGAAGACGGCAGCCCGATGGAACATGGGTGGAGCAGTTGGTTCGCTTCCCGGACCGCAAGCTCAAGACGGTCGAGTATAATCTTGAAGCTACCTACACCGGCATTTACGACGATGTCGTATCGGGGATCGAAAGTCTGATGTTGGCACCGTACAACCTGGAAGACTACAAGAAGGCCGGAGTTGAAAAAGACAAGTTTGAGGCTGGACGGGAAGAAGCCCTCGTCGGAATCTTCAAGAGCCGGTATTTGAAACGGCTGGAGTCGAGTATCGAGGCTTTTCGAATCAGTGTCAGGAGGGCGCTTGCCTTCCTCAGGACCTTCGAATCCTACATCTTGGACGGTCGCTTGATAAAAAGCACCGATTTCCAGAAAATTCTCCGCTTCGTCGCCTCTGAAGACGAGGAAGACGATGCGACTGCAATTTCCTTGTCTGATCAAATCGACGCCAACGACGAGGCCCGCGCATTCCTCGAAACCCTGAGCACTATCGACCCAATGACCTATGACCTGCGAAAGCTGCATGAGGCGGTCCAGCATGATGTGGACGTGCTTTCGGATATTTGGCAGCGAGTCAAAGACATAAGACCCGCGAAAGACGCAAAGCTTGCCCGGTTGAAAGAACTGCTTTCTAAGGACCTTAAGGGAAAGAAGGTTCTGATATTCAGCTACTATAAAGATACGGCGCGTTATCTCTATCGCCATCTGGGCCACCCGGAAAATCCCGAGGCCGTGGCCTTTTGCAAAAAGCTTGGTGGAATATACGTGCGCCGGATGGACAGCGGCGCCGACGCGAAAGAACGTTTACGAATCGTCCAAGCGTTCGCGCCCAAGGCAAACGGTAAGCCGGAGTGGGTCGGAACCGACAAAGAAATTAACGTTCTGATTTCCACGGACGTTCTTTCCGAAGGGCAGAACCTTCAGGATTGCGGTTATCTCGTCAATTATGATCTGCACTGGAATCCCACGCGCATGGTCCAACGAGCCGGTCGAATAGATCGGATTGGAACCGAGTTCGAACAGCTTTGGATCTCCAATATGTTTCCCGATCAGGGTCTGGAGCGCTTGCTCGGGCTGGTCGAGAGTCTAAATCTGAAGATTGCTGACATAGATCGGGCCGGCTTTCTCGACGCGAGCGTTCTGGGGGAGACAGTCCATCCGAGGAATTTCAACACGCTTCGCCGCATCCGAGAGGAAGACGGCTCTGTGATCGAAGAGGAAGAGCAGTTTACAGAATTGGCGAGCAGCGAGTTTCTCGCGCAACAACTCAAAGGCCTTATCGAAGCCGGCGGTCAGGAAATGATCGAGTCATTACCAGACGGAATCCACTCCGGGTTGGCCAAGACCGGAGCCAAGGGAGTATTTTTTTACTTTCAGGCGAGGACCGCCGGGCAAAAAAACCACTTTTGGAAATATTACGATTTGAGGGATCAGAGAATCGTCGATAACCGGTACATTGTTGCCAACCTTATCGCGTGCCAGAAAGACACTCCGCGGGTCGTTGACCCGGACATATTCCGTTCCGTCTTTGATCTACAGGAGAAAGTCATTGAGGACATCCTACAATCGGAAGAAGAGAGACGGGCTCTCGAAGTTGCGCCTCGCTCCGTCGATCCGATACAACAGACCGTAGCCACCGCTCTACAGTCCTATCTGAACCACCCTGACGTTGCCCGGAAACAAGCCATCGAGGCCATCCGGTTTCTCAACCAGCCAATGTTGGCGGTACAGGTACGAAAACTCAGGCAGAGCTACAGGGATTTTCAGAGCGCAGGAGATATTAAATTGTTGCTCGCGGCTGTTGAGGAACTCCGAAAGACTGTTGGCGGCGAGGAATCAAGAAAAGAAGCCTCTGCGACCAATTCGCTGAAGCGTGAAGACCTTCGGTTGATCTGCTTTGATTTTTTATCGTCATGAGCGTTCGTTAAACTGTGACCGTTGGCACCGTCCTCTTCGACCACATGCCGCACGCGGCGCATAATTAAGTTGAATGCGCTGGTTAAGCGGTATCTTCGCTGGCGGCTTGTGCCGAAATTGGCCGCCAGACAATGGTTGACGACTTCGCCTGAGGCTTCTCCACCTTCAGCCGATCAGCGGGCCAGATGGAGGGCCAGAATCCGTTTGGTCCTCACTGTGATGTCCGTCGCACCCAGGATGTCACTGATGATCGCGGCGGAGTCGGCGCCGGCGCGCCAGACTTCTTGGACGTTTTCTTCCTTGATGCCGCCGATGGCGACGATGGGGAGTCTTACCGCGGATCGGATTTGCCGGAGCATTTCCACGCCCC
>Ga0326597_10009690_pt1 | contig 12877 bp, 13 predicted proteins | sample RVTome_12_FD_203789 | JGI IMG/M metagenome (GOLD analysis project Ga0326597, IMG submission 203789) | Soil microbial communities from uranium-contaminated site in the Upper Colorado River Basin, Wyoming, United States - RVT100D185 | ecosystem: Environmental > Terrestrial > Soil > Contaminated >... | reverse complement strand
CCTGGGGCCGCCAAGGGCGTCATGGTCAACGCGCTGTACGCCGTCGCCGCCCTGCTCGCGCGCATTCCGGTGTCGATACGGCCCGAGGCGACCGAAGGGCGTGAGGGCTTCATCCACCCCTACGCCGGTGTGCTGGACTGCGAGACCTCGGTCATCAAGATGCTGCTGCGCGATTTCGACGTCGCGGCGCTGGACGCGAAGGAGGCCCTGCTGCGGCGACTTGCCGCCGAGGTGGCCGACGCCCATCCCGGCACACAGGTCACCGTGGACGTCGTCGACCAGTATCGCAACATGAACGAGGTGCTCGCCGGCCGCCCCGAACTCGTCGACTACGCCCTGGAGGCGGCGCGGCGCGCGGGGCTCGATGCCCGCACCCGGCCGATTCGCGGCGGCACGGACGGAGCCAAACTGACGTTCCGCGGACTCCCGTGCCCGAACATCTTCACGGGAGGCTTCAATTTTCATAGCCGGCAGGAGTTCAACTCCCGGCGGGGGCTCGAGCAGACTACCGACACACTCGTGCACCTGGTGCAGGTCATCGCGGAGCGGGCGGTGTAGGCGCTCGGCGCTGGGCTCTCGGCTCTGGCTCCCGGTGAAGCGTCGCCTTGCCGTTGCGGCTCGGCCTCCTCGGGACCCGTGTGCAGGATTGATCTGCTGCAGCCCAGCGCCCAGCGCCTGGAGCCCAGAGCCGAGCGCCTGGAGCCCAGAGCCTGGATGCTAGGATCCCCCCATGGCAGCACAGGTGTCGTTCGACGTGACGTCCAGCGTGGACTTGCAGGAAGTGGATAACGCCGTCAACCAGGCCAGCAAGGAACTCGCACAGCGGTACGACTTCAAGGGATCGAAGGCCGCGATCGACTTCAGGCGCGGGGAGAGTGTCATCGAGCTCATCGCCGACGATGGCTTCAAGATGACGGCCGTGTGGGACATCCTGCAGACGCGGATGATCCGCCGCGGCGTGCCGGTCAAGAATATGAAGGCGGACGAAGACGAAACGATAGCCGGTGGGCTGGTCAAGCGGAAGATCTCGCTCCAGCAGGGCATCCCGACCGAGGCCGCCAAGTCGATCGTCAAGTTCCTGAAGGACCAGAAACTCAAGAAAGTGCAGGCGACCATCCAGGGGGACCAGCTGCGCGTCTCTTCGTCCTCCAAGGACGAGTTGCAGAACGCCATTCGGCTGCTCAAGGCCGAGGACTTCGGCATCGAGCTGCAGTTCGGGAATTACAGGGAATAGCGATCGGCCGTCTCACGCCCTCAGACCCCAGGCCTCCTCCGCCAAGTAGGCGTCGAAATCCGGGCAGCTCCAGTCGGGCGGCGGGTCCGAAGCAGCGAATACGTCGGGCGTGAAGGTGGACGTGATCGCGATGCACTGCATCCCCGCGGCCTTCGCGGCGGCCACACCGATCGGCGCGTCCTCGAAGGCCAGGCACGCCGATGGGGGCACGCCGAGCAGCGTTGCGGCGCGCAGGAAGACGTCGGGCGCCGGCTTGCCGTGCGGCACCTGATCGCCACGGGCGATCGAGTCGATGCGACCGGCCAGGTCGATCTCGCGCAGGGTGTGCTCCACGTTGGGCGCCGGGGCCGAGGTCGCCACCGCGACGCGGATGCCGACCTCCCGCAGACGGTCGATCAGCGCGGCGGCGCCTGGCAGTGCGCGGAGCTCGCCTCGCGACAGTGTCCGGTACATTCCTTCCTTCTCGTCCTCGAACGCGCCGATCTCGTCGTCGGTCAGCAGACGGTCGAAGAGCATCGGGAAGATCTCGCGGTTACGCTTGCCGTCAATCCGCCGGCGCCACGCAATCGACAGCGGATCGCGGCCGCGGCGCGCCAGAAAGGCATCGAACGCCCTGGTGTGCCAGGCCATGTTGTCGACGAGCGTGCCGTCAAGGTCGAAGACGACGGCGCGAGGCCGGAAGGTCAGGACCGCCGCCTGATCGATCGGCAGGGTCAAGACACCGTGACCTTTCTCACCCCCCGCGCCGCCAACAGCGCGGGCACTCGCGGACGCTGGTCGCCCTGGAGCACGATCGCCTCGCCCTCGAGCGTGCCGCCGCAGCCGAGCGATGTCTTGAGCGCATTGAGCCATCGGTCGCGATCGGCCGGCGGCAACCCGAGGTGCTCGATCACCGTCACCGCCTTCCCGCGCCGGCCGCTCCGCTCGATGCGCACGACGGCCCGCGCCGGCCCGCGCCGGTCGTGCTGCGGGTCGGGTGGGCCCATGGCGTCAGACGTGGCCGGATGCTGCGGCGCCTCAGCAGGCGCGGCCGCCTCGGAAGGCTTCTCGGCGCCGGGCGGGATCCCGCGAAGGCCGGCCAGGGCTCCGAAAGGGTTGTGGAAGGGCTTGTCGGCCATGGACTCAGGGCTGGGGCTGAGGCCGTCGACCACCTCGAGTCGACACCTGCGAGCTCGATTGTACGACGGCCGACCTTCGGACCTGTTCTATGATTCGGCTGTGACGCCATCCGACTGCATCCTGTTCAGTGGCGGCGCCCCGGGGGCCGAAGCGGAGTTTGGCGCCTGCGCGGAGCGCTACGGCATCGAGGAGGTGCACTTCACGTTCGAGGGGCATCGGATGGCGCGTGACCGCGGCGTGCGGATGCTCAACCACGAGGAACTGCGCGCTGGCGACGTCAGTCTCGAGTACGTCTCGCGGATTCTGCGTCGCCGCTACACGGACGCGCCTACGATACGCCGGATCCTGCAGACCCTCTGGTATCAGGTGAACAGCGGCCAGGAGGTCTACGTCATCGGCACCGTGCTCGACGACGACACGGTGCGCGGCGGCACGGGATGGGGGGCGGAGTTCGCCAAACTCTGCAACAAGCCGCTGTACGTGTTCGATCAGGCGCGGGACGGCTGGTACCGCTGGACCGGATCGGCCTGGGTTCGTTGCGAAGGGTGGGAGCAGCCGGTCATCGCGCACCCGCACTTCACCGGGACGGGCACGCGCACGCTGCAGGAAAATGGCCAGTCGGCCATCGCGCAGCTTTTCGAGCGGTCGTTCGGACGATCAGTGGCGGTCTAGCAGGCCTGGAAACCGAAGCCGAGCCTACAAGAAGCTGAGCGGTGCGGTCGCGGCTTCGATGAGCAGATCAATCGCGCTCTGCTCGCGCGCGTCGGTCACGACGTATTTGAAGCCTGAAACGTAGTGCTCCATGCCGTCGTGCGGCCCGCTCGAGCGGCAGTAGACCAGGTCGGCCTGCACCCGAACCGCCAGTCCGGCCATGGTGACAAACCGGAAACCATGCCGGCTGCCCGCGGAAAACCCGATGGGGCTCTCCACCGCAAAGCCTCCCAGACCGAGATCGACCAGGTCCATGCGCAGATTCCCCCGGCTCAGCCGGCCGTTGATCACGGCCTCGACTTCCAGCCGGGGCCCCTCGCGGCGTGACATCGTCGTGGGATCGGGCTTCCAGGCGCCCAGGGGGAGACTCATGACGACCCACTGCCAAGGCAACGACCGTGCCAGCAGGGGTCGCTCGGCGAGCCGCGCGGTGGAGCAGGGACGGGCGGCCCCGCCACCGACGATAGCGGCGTCGTCCATCAGAACTGTCGGATCGGCGCCCGAATGGGCGCTCCCCTCGGGCTGTCGGCACTCGGCGAGCGACCCTGGGTGGATCGCCGCGGGTGATCCACACTATTTTCTCTTCCACCTCGTCCCGGTCGCCGAGTCCTCGAGGACGATGCCGCGCGTGTCGAGGTCACGGCGAATCTCGTCGGCGCGCGAGAAGTCGCGGGCCTTGCGCGCCTCGCGGCGCGCCTCGATGAGCCGCTCGATCTCGTCCACGGGCACTGGCAGAGCCGTGTCCTCCCGCCGACGCAGGGCCAGCACGCCCAGCACCCGATCGAAGTCTTCGAACGCCTCGCGGATAACCGCCGCATCCGACGCACCGACCTCGCCCCGATCGATCGCCGCGTTCATCTCTCGCACGAAGTCGAAGACGGTCCCCAGCGCACCGGGCACGTTGAGATCTCGCGCGATCGAGTCGCGGAACTCCCTCCGGACCTGCTCCACGCGCGCGGGCACCGCGTCGTGCGTCGTCGAGCCACCGACCGCGTCCAGCCGGGCGAGAAAATCCGACAGCCGCGTGAGCGCGGCCTCGGCTTGGTCGAGGATCTCGAAGCTGAACGTGAGCTGCTTGCGGTAGTGCACCGACAGCAGCAGGTAGCGCAGCGCCGAGGCTCGATAGCCGCGGTCGATCGTGTCGCGCACGGTGAAGATGTTGCCGAGCGACTTTGACATCTTCTCGTGGTCGACGTTCAGGAACTCGACGTGCACCCAGAAGCGCGCGAACGGCTGGCCGGTCGCGCCCTCGGCCTGCGCGATCTCATTCTCATGATGCGGAAACGTCAGGTCGATGCCGCCGCCGTGAATGTCGATCGGCGCCGGCGCCAGCAGTCGCAGGGCCATGGCCGAGCACTCGATGTGCCAACCCGGACGCCCGGGTCCGATGCCCAGATCCCAGCTCGGTTCGCCCGGTCTGGCTGCCTTCCAGAGCACGAAGTCGCGAGCATCCTGCTTGGCGTAGGTGTCGGTATCCACGCGCGCGCCCGCCTGTATCCCCTCGTGATCGAGATGCGCGAGCTTGCCGTACTCTGGCCAGGAAGCAATCCGGAAGTAGATGGACCCCTCCGATCGATACGTATGGCCCCGCGCCTCGAGCTGCTGGATCATCTCGACCATCGCGCGCATGTTCGCCTCGTCGGTGGCGCGCGGCGTCTCCTCGGCGGGCTCGAGCCCCATGGCCTCGGCGTCGTCCCGGAACGTGGCGATGTAGCGATCGGTGAACTCCCGCAGCGGCACGCCGGCCTCGGCCGCGGCCTTGATCGTCTTGTCGTCGACGTCCGTATAGTTCATGACCTGCCGGACCTCGTAGCCTTCCTGGTACCGCAGGGCGCGGCGCAGGACGTCGAGGGTCACGAACGTGCGGAAGTTCCCGATGTGTCCGCGGGCGTAGACCGTCAGCCCGCAGTTGTACATACGCACGGTGCGGCCATCGGCGGGCACGAATCGGTCTTCCGTGCGCGTCAGCGTGTTGTAGAGGCGCATGGGTGGGGTCGGCTATTCCTTCGGATCCAGGACGGTACCGCGCAGCACGCGGGCCTGCCCGCCGTATTCGACGACGGCTTCAAGCGCGCCGGCGGCGGCACGAAACGCCAGGTCCACTAGCCCGTTCCCCGCTGCCAGCCCGGCCAAGGCGTCGTCGACGGCCGCCGAAAAGGCGGCCGCTTCGGTGGGAGTACCACCGCTGATCTCAGCCAGGCGGCTGGCGGCGTCGACCGCCAGGGGACGATAGGCTGCCTCAGCGGGGAGCTGCAGCCGGAACGACAGGACCATGCGCGACCGATTCTACTATCGAACTACACGGTCATTTGGGCGAACAGGTCGGCGGCCGCGGCCGCATCGCGGGTGATCTGCGCCTGCAGTCCGGCTAAATCGTCGAACTTCATCTGGGGCCGCAACCACTTGACGAACGCCAGGCGCATCGGCGCCCCGTAGACCTCGTGCCGCCCTTCGAGAATGAAGGTCTCGATCGTTGGCCGATCGTCGCCGATGGTGGGCCGGATCCCGATGCTGGAGACCGCCTGGTGATATGTCTGGGCCAAGATTGCCATCGTGGCGTAGATGCCGTCGGCCGGCATCAGCTCGTTGCGGGTCAGGAGGTTGGCCGTGGGAAACCCGAGGTCGCGGCCGCGGCCGTCCCCACCGATGACCGTGCCGTCCACGAAATAGTGGTGCCCGAGCAGTGACCCTGCCTCGTCCACACGTCCCTCTTCAATGAGGCGCCGGATGCGCGTGCTCGAGACGACGAAGTCCTTGTACCGGACCGGTTCGATCGGCTCCACGTGAAATCCGCGATCCTCGCCGAGCGCACGCAACAGGGTGAACGTGCCGGACCGATCGCGGCCGAACAGGAAGTTGGCGCCGACCCACACTTCGGCGACGCGCAGCCAGTCGAGCAGGACGGTCTCGACAAACAGCTCCGGCTCCCACTTCGCCAGCTCCGGCGTGAAGCGGACGATGGCCAGGGCGTCCACGCCGGCGTGCTGGAAGGCCTCGATCTTCTGATCGAGCGTCATCAGGAGCGGCGGCGCCTTGTCGGGCCTGAGGATGCGCGGCGGGTGCGGGTCGAAGATCATTACGACCGACGTGCCAGCGCGCTCCTGCGCCTGGCGACGCACCTCGTCAACGAGCTTCTGGTGTCCGCGGTGGAGGCCGTCGAAGTTGCCGAGCGCCACCACGGGACGAGGCCAGGCCGGGCGCGGGGCGTCGGGAAACCAGGCAATCTGCATCAGCAGTCGAGCCGGAGCCCATCGTAGGCGAGCGCCATGCCCACCGGCAATTCGGCCGACACCGCCGCATGCCCCAGCTCGTGGGCGATGTGGGTGAAGTAGGTCCTTGGCGCGCCGACTTGCCGCGCCACCTGGACGGCTTGGTCGAGCGTGAAGTGCGTGCGATGCGGGCGGCGCCGCAGGGCGTCGAGGACGAGCGTCTCGACGCCCTGCAGCAGGGCCATCGACGTGTCCGGAATCGCGTTGCAATCGGTCAAGTACGCGAACGTGCCGAGACGAAAGCCGAGCACGAGCCAGGGCCCGTGCCGAACGGGCACCGGCACGACCTCCTGCCGCCCGAGGCAGAAGGCGCCCACCAGGCTCCAGAGTTGCAGGTGCGGAACCCCGGCTCCGGGCGGCAGCCCGGGTTCAAAGATGTAGCTGAACATCCGCCGGATGTCGGTGAGCGTGGATGGCAGACCGAACACGGGCATCGCCTGTCCGCCCAGTATGCGGAACCGACGGACCTCGTCGAGCCCCATCACGTGATCGGCGTGCGAGTGCGTGAACAGGATGGCGTCCACCTGGCGGATGTCGTGCTCCAGGGCCTGCGATCGCAGGTCGGTCGTCGTGTCCACGAGCACCCGTTGGCCGTCGTCGCACTCGAGGTAGATCGAGGAGCGGAAACGGCGATCGCGGGGATCGTCGGATCGGCAGACATCGCAGTCACAGCCGATCATCGGTACGCCGTGTGAGGTCCCTGTGCCCAGAAACAGAACACGCACAAACCCTGAATGCTAGCATGAGGCACTAGACGAGGCGTGTGTGCCAGATTCTCGATCCCGACGCTCCCCTGCCAGCCGCACCAATCGTCGCCGGGCCCCTGCCAGCCGCGCCCGGCGCCCCAATCTGACCCGGGCGGCCGACGCCTTCGCGCGGCTCGTCGAGACGATGGCCGTCCTGCGCTCTCCGCGCGGGTGTCCCTGGGACCGCAAGCAGACACACGGCAGCCTGCGTCCATTCCTGCTCGAGGAGACCTACGAAGTGCTCGACGCGATCGACCGCGGTGACCTCGACCATCTGGCCGGCGAGCTCGGGGACGTGCTCTTCCAGTGCGTGTTCCACGCACAGCTGGCAGTCGAGCGGGGCCGGTTCGAGATCGGCGACGTGGTCGAGGCCGTGACGGCGAAGCTCATCCGGCGCCATCCGCACGTGTTCACGCCCGAGGGACACCCGCTCTCGGCCGACGAGCGGCTCCGGCGGGCGGGCACACCCGAGGCCGTGCTCGAGCAGTGGACGCGCCTGAAGGCGCGCGAGCGGACAGACGCCAACCAGACCGCGCGCGTGCTGACGGGCATCCCCCAATCCACACCGGCCCTGACACGCGCGCACACGATCGGCGCGCGCGTGGCGACGGTCGGGTTCGACTGGCCGACACCCGACGGAGTCCTCGACAAGATCGAGGAGGAGGTGCGCGAGCTGCGCGCCGCCGTCCGCGAGGGTCCGACGCGCATGCTCGACGAGATGGGCGACGTGCTGTTCTCGCTGGCCAACCTGTCGCGCACGCTCGGCATCCATGCCGAGGAAGCCCTCGCGCGAGCCAACGACAAGTTCATCGGCCGATTCGAGCGCGTGGAGGTCGATCTCGAGCAGTCCGGTCGCGACGTTCACTCGGTGACACCGCCCGAGCTGGAAGCGGCCTGGTCGCGCGTCAAGGCGGCGGAGACCACAGACGCGCCACCCACGCCGCCGCGCCGGCCCGTCCGCCGCGCCGCGCCTCGCGCGCCCACGTCCGCACACGCAGGTCACGGCCGTCGGTCTCGACGCTGACGGCGCCATCCCGGTCGGTCCGCCAGGCCCGGGCATGAACGCCCGCCAGCCGGGCCAGCACCTCGGGCGCGGGATGACCGAACAGGTTGCCCTGCCCAGCGCTCACCAGCGCGACCACCGGATCGTAGGCCGCGACGAACCGATCTCCAGATGACGACCGGCTGCCGTGGTGTGCGACCTTCAGGACGCGCAACGGGGGCCGCGGGGGCGGGTCGCCGACGGCCAGCCCGGACTCGATCGCGGTGCCGATGTCGCCGGTGAGCAGCAACTCGACGTCTCCGTACCGCAGTCGAAGGACGACCGAGTCGTCGTTGCGCACGCGCGGGCGCTCCCAGTCGGGCTCGGGCGGATGCAACACGTCGAGGTCGACCGTCCCGAGCGTCAGGCGATCGCCCTGGCGCAGTTGCCGCCAGGCTCCGCCGCCGGCCGTCACGGCGGCGCGGAGCGCCGCGCGTCCTGCGTCGGAGGGCACCGGCACGCCCTCCCACAACTCGCGCACGCCAAACGTCTCGACCACCGACGCCGCGCCGCCGATGTGGTCCAGGTCCGCGTGGGTCACGGCCAGCCAGTCCAGCGACCGGACTCCCAGCGCCCAGAGCGCCGGCGTGACCACACGGTCTCCCACGTCGAACGTCTCGCTGGCCGCCCCGGCGTCGACGAGCAACGTGTGTCTCGTCGGAAACTGGACCAGCAGGGCATCCCCCTGCCCGACATCGATCATCGTGAGCCTGAGCCATCCCGGGTCTGGGCGTGCCCACGCGCGTTCAGGTGCCGTCAGCACGCCCAGGAGGATGAGGCCGGCGCACACCGCCGCCACCGTGCGCGCGCGCCGCCCATGCCGGTAGCCGAACAGGGCGGCCACAGCACCGTAGAAGCACACGAGCCAAGCTCCCGAGGGCGGCGGCGTTCGCCACGACAGCCAGGGCGCGACATCGAGTAGCGCGGTCGATCCAATCAGCGCCGACACGCCGATCGAAGCCAGCCAGGCCGCGACGGCCGCACCGGCATCCCACCAGCCGAACAGGCAGACGGCCGCCAGGCCGGCGCATTGTACGAGGGCCATCGCGGGAATCGCCACGAAGTTGAGCAGCAATCCCGCGACGCCCACCCGAGTGAACACCGCGGCCGAGATCGGCAGGAGGACGATCTCGGCCGCGAGCGTCGCGCCGAAGAGGCCCAGCGCGACGCCGGCCGCGCGCCGCCACCAGGCGGGACGGCCCGCACGCGAGGGATCCACGCGGCGTCGAAGCCGCGTGGCGAACAGCACGATGCCGAGGGTGGCGCCGTAGGACAGCCACGCGCCCGGCTTGACGACCGTGAGCGGATCGGCGGCCACCACGAGTATGGCGGCCGCGGCCAGCACGTGGGTCGCCGCGGGCGCCACTCCGGCCGCCACGGCGACCAGATAAAGGCAGGCGGCCGTAACCGCGCGCCCGACGGAGGGATCCCCGCCCACGATCCATCCGTACGCCATCACCGCGGCCATGGTCATCAGCGCCGCGGTTCGGTAGGAGCGGGCCACGGCGCGGGCGATCCAGAGCGCCAGCCCCGTCAGCAGCGCGACGTTGCCGCCCGAAATCGCAATCACGTGATAGGTGCCGGCCGCCTGCAGGCGGCGCTCGGTCCGTCGCTCGAGGCCTGTGCGGTCACCGATGAGGATGGCGACAATCACGCCGACCGCTTCGGCACGCGCCGGGCCGAGCAGGGTCGCGAGGGCCTCGCGCACCCGGGCACGCACGGCCGCGCCGGCCTCTTCGTACCAGGGGGCCGGCGAGACCTCCATGAGCAGGGGGCTCTTGATGCTGCCAGTCAGGTGATACGGCCGCAGCAGGCGCTGCCAGCGCTCCGACCGGCTACCGGGGTTCCGCAGGAGCGCCGGCGCCGACAGCCGCATCGGCGCCTGGAGCGTCCGGCCGCGCCTCCACGCGGTCAGTGCCCCGGGCGGGATGCTGCCGCCCACGTAGACTTGCGCCCGGAACCGCGCGCTGTACGTGCGCTGCCGGACGTGGACCTGGTGCACGTCGATGAGCAGCCGGGCGCCGCCGCGCGCCGCCGGCTGCGCGTCCTCCAGCAGGATGCCCCGCGCGACGACCACGACGTCCCCGACGGCCGCGTCGACAACCCCGGGGGTCTGCGGATGCAGCACGCGGTCGCGCGCCGCGGCCGCGTGGGCGACCACCAGCGCGCCAAGGGCGGCGAGCGCGCACGCGGTGCGCGCCGGCCGCCCGTTCGCGGCCACGGCCACCGCACTTGCCGCGATCACCGCCGCGAGCGCGGTCGCGGGGCGCACGTCTGAGAATGCGGCCAGCGCCGCACCGGCCACCACCACGACAGACAGAAGCGGTCCGATCCACATCGGGACAGCACGCCTCTGCAAGATCAGGGCACAGACGGCTCAGCAATGTCTTCGATGGGAAATCCGACCGAGCATTGGTGAAAGGACGTACGTCGCCGACGCACAGCCGGAAACGCTCCACATCTCGTAGTCCAGGTTCGCGGGCGGCGGCGAGACCTATTCGTCCTCGCCCGCACGCGCCCGTTGACGTTTGCGGGCGCCTGCGAGCCGCTTGGTCTCGAGGCGGCGGGCCTCAGCGGTCGGACCCGGTTTGGTCGGGCGGCGCACACGGGGACGCCGGCTGGCGCGCCGGACCAGTTCGACGAGCCGCTCGCGTGCCGCCGCGCGGTTCTGCCCTGTGTGCGATGTTCCCGCGCGTCCACCACCAGCACGCCCTCGGTCGTCAGCCGGCTCCCGCTCAGGCGCCGCAGCCGAACCTTGACCTCGGCTGGCAGTGACGAGCGTTCGATGTCGAACCGCAACTGCACGGCGGTGGCCACTTTGTTGACGTTCTGGCCGCCGGGACCTGACGCGCGGACAAACCGCTCCTCGACCTCGCGATCGTCAATCGACAGGTCCGCGGTGATCGGAATCGGCATGACAGTCTATTGTCGCTCACCGGCCCGTCCTCGGCGGCTTGCCACCCTGACCGCGTCCGATGCGATGGACCGGCCATGCCGGCCAGGGGTCCTGTGCGCTCGACATCCTGGGCCCGACCCACCGGCCCGTCCGGCCGTGCGGAACGCGCCTGCCGGCTCGATGCACAGCACGCGTAATCAGGTTCGCCCTGGGCGGAATCTGAACTATGCTGGTCCAGGTTCACAAATCATGAGACGTTCAGTGCCCGGTTTAGTCCTCGTTAGCGCCGTGGCTGGCGCCTCGATGCTCGCTGCCTCGCAGGCGACGGTCGACGTGCACCGCACGGTGTACGTCACGGCAACCAATCAGGCTGGCGATCACGTCCTCGATCTCACCGCAGCCGACCTTACGGTGAAGGAGGACGGCCGCGAGCGGCAGATCCTGGAAGTCAGGCCCTCCACGGCCCCGTTGAAGGTCGCCCTCGCCATCGACGAGTTGCTCGCGCCGTACACCGTCGTTCGACAAGCAGCATGGCAATTCTTCCAACACCTCGATCAGCATGGTGAGATGGCCCTGTACCTGGTCGGCCGGCGCAACGAGCAGCGAGTCGATTACACCTCCGACTTCGTGCCGTTCTGGGATGCGATCAACGCCTTTCCAGTCAGACCCAGGTACCCGGGAAACCTTGTGGAGTCGCTGCACGAAATCGCCAGGGCTCAGCGATCGCTCGAGGGGCGGCGTGCCATCGTCGCGCTCGCGCCGGAGATCGCTCAGTTGAGCAACGTGACGGCCAACGCGGTTTTTGACGCGCTGCGGGAAACGGGCGCCGTGTTCTACGCCGTGACGATCATGTCCACCTCGGACGCTGCGCCGACATTGGAGGAATCGCCCACCACGCGGCTCGAGGGTGGCGACCTGACGCAGCAGGTGGAGCGCGACCGCGTGCTCGGCGACGGCACTAAACAGTCTGGAGGGCTGCGGTTGTCGTCGGTGCGCGTGGAGGCCTTTCCGGCCGCCCTCGATCAGGTGGCCGGTGACCTGCTGCACCAGTACACCGTTACCTACCTCGTTCCCGCCGGGACCGAATCGGATGGAAACCTGAGCATCGAGACGGAGCGGCGGGGTCTGACCGTCCGCGGCCCTCGGCGCGTGCCCAAGCTGTAGGACGCCGATTCACCGAACTGGACCGTCAGTTCCGGACGTACGCGCTTCCTGCCACGTGCGTGGTGTTTTCTGCGATCTGTTGGAACCTGCCGTGCGTTTGCGCGCGCGCTGTGCGCGCGCTGCGCTGGCATACGGCGTGCTCAGAAGCCGCCGTGACATCCGAAGAGCTCCGTCATCGCACCTCGAGCTATGTGCACCGCGTCCGCCGGTTCATGCAGCCCCTGCTCACCCACCGCTCAGCGGCGCACGCGGCCGCGCATGCGGGTCGCGCCGTGACGAACGTCGCCGATCACTATCGGGCGGCCTGTCTCGCGCGCTCGGACGCCGAGTTCGGCGCGCGCATGGAAGGCACCCTCGATCAGTTGGAGGAGACGACGTTCTGGCTGGAGCTGCTGCGGCTGACCGACGAGGCGCCGGCCGACGCCATCAATCCGCTGATCGCCGACGGCCGCGATCTTGCCGCGCTGCTGCGCGGGGAGACGGCGGCGCCGAAGCGTTGAGCTGATGGCACACGCGTCGAGCCGAACGCCCGAAGCCGTTACCGTCCGTTGTCCCGGTGGTACTCCTGGATTGACTTGACGCTCAAACCCTCGCTGCGTCGCGCGCCGATCGCGCTCACGGCGGCCGCGGCGCCCGTGAGCGTGGTGATCGCGGGCACGCCCTGCATCATGGCCACGCTCCGTACGGCCCGGTCGT
>Ga0326597_10009689_pt1 | contig 12877 bp, 5 predicted proteins | sample RVTome_12_FD_203789 | JGI IMG/M metagenome (GOLD analysis project Ga0326597, IMG submission 203789) | Soil microbial communities from uranium-contaminated site in the Upper Colorado River Basin, Wyoming, United States - RVT100D185 | ecosystem: Environmental > Terrestrial > Soil > Contaminated >... | reverse complement strand
CTCACCTGGCAGGCGGTCGTGGGAACCCGGATCGGCCGCGTCTGGGATCTGAGCCATATCGTGGCGACCTTCGCCCTCTTGGCCTCGGTGGTTCCACACCTCGGCACCGTGATCGTGAGGGCCCTCTCCCCGGCGACCGGGGAGCCTGCCCTCGCACGCGCCGTCAAGGGTTTTGGTCTGAGTACAGTGCTCTGGAGTGGGGGGCTGGGGGCTCTGGCGATCGTGGGGACGCTGTGGCTCGCGCCGGCCCCGTTCGTCAACGAACTCCCTGAGGACTACAGCTACCTCTACGGCCCCGACCGCCCGTTCGCACCGAGCCTGGCTCGGACCAGTACGGGCGGAGCGTTCGACGCGCGGTCGCTGTCGGGGTCGGCTTCGTGTGGTACGTCGGGATGTCACAAGGCGATCTACGATGAATGGGCGGTGAGTGCCCACCGATACTCGGCGATGGATGCCGCGTTTCTGGCCGTCCAGTCCGTCATGGGAGAACAAAACGGCGCGGAATCCACTCGCTACTGCGGGGGGTGTCATGATCCCATCTCGCTCTTCTCGGGAACGAAGAACATTTTTGTCGACGACCTCACGACCCTGAGCGGTTACCAGGAAGGCATCTCCTGTGTCTCCTGCCATTCGATTTCGGAAACGGATGTTCAGGGGAACGCGAACTACGTCATCTCCCAACCTGGACGCTATCTCTTCGAGGGCGCCGAGGGCGGGCCCAAGCAATTGATTGGCGAGTTCCTCATCAAGGCGTACCCGCGATATCACGTCAAGAGCCTCCAGCACAAACTCTTCAAGAGCCCTGAGTTCTGCGCCGCCTGCCACAAACAGTTCATCGACGAAGAGATCAACCAGGTCGGTTGGGTCCAGCTCCAAAATCAGTTCGACAACTGGCGCAAGAGCCGCTGGAACACTCCTGGTGACCCAACCAAGACCGTGGAGTGCCGAGAGTGCCACATGCCACTCGTCGCCTCGGAGGATCCCGGGCGTGGTGACGATCTCGACTACAACCGTTCTCCAACCGATGGCAAACATCGGAGCCATCGCTTTCTGGCGGCGAATCAATTCATGCCGCTGGTCCTCGAACTCCCAGGTGCGGAAGAGCACGTCGCGCTGACTGAGAAGTGGCTGCGGGGTGAGATCGACATCCCGGAAATCGCGGACAAGTGGCGTGAGGGCCCCGCAGTCCCGATTCGCATCGTGGCTCCGTCGCAGGTCAGCCCCGGAGAACCGGTCACCATCCAGACCGTGCTCACCAACAACAAGGTGGGCCATGACTTCCCCACCGGGCCGCTCGACATCATCCAGGCGTGGGTCGAGGTGGAAGTCACCGACCAAACGGGGCGGGTAGTCTACCGGACGGGCCAGCGCGATTCGTCACACTTCATTGCACCAGGATCCTTCATCCTCAAGGCCGAGCCGGTTGACCAATACGGCAACCTGATCGACCGCCACAACCTCTGGGAGATGGTCGGCGTCCGGTACCGACGGTCGTTGTTCCCTGGTCTCTCCGACCAGGCCGAATTCACCTTCATGTACCCGGGAGCCATCGTGACTGCTGGAACGGAGACAGCGCTGGCCGGGCTCGACAAAGAGGTCGCGGTACCTCCTCCCACCGAAGCAGTCACCGAATTGCGAGTGACCGCGCGACTCTTATACCGGAAGACAGATCAGTTCCTGCTCAACTTCCTCTTCACCGAGGAGGCGGGCATCACCGCGCCGGTGACGGTAATGTCCGAGGATCACATCACGATTGCAGTGACACTCGGATCCAAGTAACCTCTATCGATGCACCCCCTCCCCAGGCGTCGCCGTCTGCTCCGTCGTACGCTGGTCGCGGCCGCCCTGTTCCTCACCCTGGCGGCGCTCGCACTCTGGCTGGTGTTACGACCTCCCCAGAGCTACCGACCCGGAGAGGGTGTCGAAGGCCTGACTGCAGAGCTGCTCCGCGACCTGCCACCAGACTACCCACGAGTCACCTTCGCCGACGTGACCCAAGCATCGGGAGTCGCATTCCAGCATTTCAGCGGGGTGCGGTCGTCCCAATTGCCGGAGGACATGGGTTCAGGGGCGGCCTGGGGCGACTTCGACAACGACGGGTGGGTCGATCTCTTCGTGGTGAATAGTGTGGGGCCCATTGCGCTCTCCGCCGACGACCGCGCACGATCACCCGCCCACTCGACCCTCTATCGCAACAATGGGGACGGTACCTTCTCCGACGTCACCGAGGAGATGGGGATCGAGCACCGGACCTGGGGCATGGGGGCAGCGTGGGGTGACTATGACAACGATGGCTGGATCGACCTCGTCGTCACCGCCTACGGCGAGATCGTGCTGTTCCGGAACGAGGAGGGACGCTCGTTCACCGATGTCGGGGCCCGCACCACAGTGGGAGGACACCCCGGGTTCTGGGCCGGCGCCACCTGGGGAGACTATGACCGAGACGGCTTCTTGGATCTGTATGTCGTGGGGTACGTTCGCTTCACACTCAGGCCCCCCGATGCGGTGAGCCTGCACAACGAAATCGAAGAGCCCACCAGCCTCAACCCGTCCTCCTTTCCGCCGGAACGGAATCTGCTCTTCCACAACAACGGGAACGGCACATTCACAGAACTGGCCGCCCGTCTCGGTGTTGCCGATACGACAGGAAGAGGCATGGTGGCCGCCTGGGCCGATTTGGATGACGACGGCTGGCCCGACCTATACGTCGCGAACGACGTCTCCGACAATGCGCTCTTCCTCAATCGCGGCGACGGACGGTTTCTCAACGTCAGTCATGCTGCGCGGGTCGCCGATTATCGTGGGGCGATGGGGCTCGCGATCGGTGATTGGGACGGGGACCTCGATCAGGACATGATGGTGACGCATTGGATCGCGCAGGAAAACGCCCTCTATGACAACCTCCTGACTCAACTGCGCCGCGCCGACCCAAATACGCGAGCACCGCTGCAATTCATGGACGAGGCCGATCGTTTCGGACTCGGGCAGATCGCACTCGACTACATCGGTTGGGGTACATCGTTCGTCGACTATGACAATGATGGTCGCCTCGATCTCTTCGTCGTGAACGGGAGCACCCTCCAGGACCGGAACGAACCATCCCGCCTGATCCCGATGCAAGATCAGCTCTTTTGGAATCGAGGAGCCGACCAGGGATTCTTCGACGTCTCGATAGTGTCTGGGGAGTACTTCGCGCAGCACGATGTGGGACGCGGTGCGGCGTTCGCCGATTTCGACAACGATGGCGACATAGACGCCTTCGTGGTCAACAACGGGGGGAGGGCGGCCCTCCTTCGAAACGAAGGCGGCAATGCGAAGGCGTGGCTCCAGGTGGCCCTCACGGGTACCAGGAGTAACCGTCAGGGTCTCGGAGCAAGACTTCGAGTGGTCGCGGGGGGAGAAACCCAGATCCGTGAGGTCGGGGTCCAGAGTTCGTATCTCTCTCAGAACAGTACCGTAGAGCACTTCGGACTGGGTGGCCACAACGTAGTCGACACGCTCGAGATTCGGTGGCCGAGCGGTGAGAGGCAGGTCGTGACGGAGGTGTCGGCAAACCAGCGCGTTGCCATCACTGAAGGCGCACCTCCGCAGGCGAACAGCGACTCACCGGATCTCACCCGGGAACAGTCAACCGAATTCTGGCGGCTCTATCGGATCGCGACACAGCATCGCCTCGCGGGCGATCCGAACGAGGCAAGCCGTGCCTACGACGCGGCGCTTGCCATCGATCCCGACCACGAAGACGCCCTCTACCAGTCGGGGAACATGTACCTGATGATGCGAGACTTTGCTGCGGCTGAAGACGCATGGCGCCGTCTGGTCCGGATCAACCCGTTGAGTGCGCGGGCACATTCCCAACTCGGTGGGCTTTTCCTCTGCCTCGACCCCGATGCCCCGTTGGATCCCTCGGCGGCAATCGTTGAATTCGATCGCGCACACGACATCAACAAGGAGGAGACAGGTCCGCTCCTGCACCTCGGCGAGGCCGCACTCCTCGCCGATGACCTTTCCTCGGCGACACGCCACTTCGAGGCTGTTGTCGCCTCCAACCCACGCAGCCCGACAGCGCACTTCTTTTTGGGCTACATCGCCTGGAAGCAAGCTCAACCGGAACGGGCGAACGCGGCATTCGGAGAGACGCTCCGCCTGCTCCATCCTCCTGGACCGCCGTCTGGAGAAGTCGGAACGCGTGAGGGAGACACCAAGAAGGGCAAGACACCCCTGACTGCAACCACGGGATGCCATCGCCTCGAAGACAACGTGTCACAGATCGCGGAAGCACCTCAAGCGCGTGACGGGATGGTGGGCCACTTCAAGAACGTCGAGGCAACTCTCACCCGGGCCCTGCGACGACCGCCTCCTCCCCCTCGCTGAGGGAGTCGTCCCACCGCTCGGGGTCATCGTGTCCGAGGCTACCCCCCAGTGCTGGGTGCCGCTCCGCGACGAAGATCGAACCACATCGCGATCGGCCCGACGATCGCCAGCGCCAAGATGGGGGGTGAGGCTGATAGCGCGGCGGGAATGGGGGCATGGAAATCCGAGGCCAACCGGATCGCGGCCTCGAGAAGCGCCACCAGCGCAACCACCAGCATGCGACCCTTCGCGCTCCGGACAGTCGTTCGTGGATCCGTCACCATGAAGAAGACAAAGAGCTGGTACATCGGACCGGTGATCGGTGCGATTTCGGGAAGCAGCGGGGTCCCCACGATCTGACTCCGGATGACACCGAGCGCCAGGAAACAGGCAACGTAGGTCAAGGTGACATGAAGGACCTTGGCTTGGGAGACCACGAGGAGACCGATCCCCCAGATGATCGCGTTGGTGACGAGGTCATTGCCCCACTGGTGACTGAGAACGCTCATCCGCCCAGGCGCGAGGAGCAGGATCAGACTGATCGCAAAATTGGACGGGTTCCACAAGTGACGACCGTGAACCTGGAGAACGTATTTCGAGGCGATGGCCAGGAAGGCACCCAGGGCAAACGGCCAGAGGAGATGTCCTTGGGGCTTGGTGAGGAGCGCAAGGCTGATCCCGCTCACATACGCGCTCTGCAGGCTCGGCATCTTGCCGCGGATGAACCACGAGAAGCTGAGTTCGGTGGCGATGCACACGCTGAGTGTCATGGCCAAGCGGTCGTAGCCACCGAGGACGGAGTACTTCGCCTCGCCCACCACGAGCACGAGGGTGATGAGAATGATGATGAAGTGCTTGGGATCGAGTAGGCGCGTGAAGGATCCCGGTCCACGGACCGACACCGACGGTTGAGACTCTGCGCGGGAGGAAGCGTCCGTCACGAACCGTCGGGCTCGAGGATGCGGTGCAGTCTATCGACCCCGAGGTCCGTCAAGGTCTGCGCCCTCCCCGAGGGCCAGTGGATCACTACCCGTTCCACCCGGCCCGCCGATCCCAGGCCAAAATGGAGCCGGCGGTCGTTCTGACTGGCAAAGCCCATCCCGCCGTCAACGATCTTCCTTTGATGCGCACCCGAGAACTCGACCACGACTTCTGTACCGATGGCACTCCGGTTGCTCCGGGTTCCCTCTAGGGAGAAGCCGATCCAGTGATTCCCCGGCGTGACCGTGTTGCGGTAGATCGTGACCGGTTGATCCTGATTGGCGATCACGACATCGAGTACGCCACGATTGAAGAGGTCGACCAGCACCACGGCCCGACCATCAAACTCGTCCGTGACACCGACCGAGTCGGCCACGTCCACCCATCCCGAGGCCCCAAGGTTGAGGAGGACACGTGACCGCTCATAACCCGACAGGCTCGTCGATCCAATCGCCGGCCAGTTCCGGGCGTCTTCGAAGATGTTCCCGTTTGCCCCGGCCACCTTCGACATCTCATACCAGTAGCTCTTGTCCCTGTCCGCCGAGATAAACCCGTTGAGGACATAGAGATCGTTCCATCCGTCGTTGTTCAAATCACCAAACTGCGCGCCCCAGGCCCACCCCGCATCCGCAACAACGCCGCTGGCTACGTCCTGGAATCGTCCCGCTTCCGCGAGCAGGTTGAGCCGCAGGTTGTTGTCCTGAAAGAGATAGCCGCGCTCAGAAATGTTGGTGACGAAAACATCGAGGCGGCCCCGATTGGAAATATCCCCGAGTGACACCGACATCCCACTCTTCGAATCGGTTTCGAGTCCCGCCCGGGTGAGGACAAACCGTGTTCCCGCCTCATTGACGAAGAACTCCTCGGGTCCGTAGTCGTTCGCGAGGTACAAGTCAGGCCAGCCGTCGTCATTGAAGTCCGCCGATGCGGCGGCCAGAGTCCAACGCGTGCTTCCCACACCCATGGGTTCCGTCAAATCCTCGAATCGCCCGTCTCCGAGATTCCGGAACAGAAGGTTCCTCCCACCATTGGCGGCAAACTCGAAGCTGTCGTGCATGATCCGGGTGGTAGCGGGGTTCCAGAAATCGACCTCGGACCGGAAGTACGCGGTCACGTAGAGATCCAACAACCCATCGCGATCAAAATCGAACCAGATCGCCCCGTTACTGTTGACCCAGCGTCGAAGACCTGCAGCCGTCGTCACATCCTCGAATCTGAGGTCGCCCAAATTCCGGAAGAGTTGGAGATAGCCATATCGATAGACTAGTAGGTCCTCGAACCCATCGTTGTCGTAATCTCCCCAAACCGACCCCATGGACACCCCTTCACCTGCCCGGTTGAGGTCCGCGACGCCAGCGGCAGCGGCGATGTCCACAAACCGGCCGTCGGCCTGATTCAGGTACAGCGCATTGGGTTCGCCAAAGCGGCTGTTGGTGAAGTAGAGGTCCGGCCAACCGTCGCGGTTCACATCGGTGACGGAGACCGCGGCGCCGAGGGCGGCAATGTGGGGTGCGAGGTTGTCGAAAACGGGATCGAGGGTGGGTCGGTGATGGCGGAACTCGATCCCGACGTCGGCGGAGACCTCCTCGAGCCCAAATCCAGGGTGACCCATGCCGGCCAGCGATGCGTCACGGGCCTGGCCGAGATAGGCGACCAGTCCGATGGCCCCGAGAAAAAGGCCACCACCGATGAGTCGTCGACGGTCGATGGAAGTCACCGGGGAACCATATCATCGCCACGCGCTGAGGGACAAGCGAAGGGTTCGCTTGTCGCGCTCCCCATTCATCATCTAAGTTCCGCGCGAGGGGAGTCCACACACGATGCCAACTCGATCCACCCCCCGGCACCTGGTCACGCTCCTGGCGCTATGGGGTCTGGTGCTCAGCGCATGCAATCGCGATGCACCCGACGCCGTGGGCCGCGCCATGACGGCAACCACGCTCGGCTCGGTCTACCTCCAGGAAGGGAGGCTACCAGAGGCCGAGACGGAGTTTCGTCAGGTGATCGACTTGCTGCCCCGAGCAGCCTCGGGTTATTCCAATCTCGCGCTCGTGTTCGTCCGATCAGGACGCTATCGCGAGGCGGAAACGCAACTCCATCGGGCGCTCGACCGCGACACGACCGAAGTCTCCACCTATCTCCTGCTTGCCAAGGTCTACGAACTCACCGGGCGTCCAGAGGAAGCCCGTCAGGAACTCTTGCGGCTCACGACGCGAGACTCCACCAACCCAAAGGTGCTCTTCAGCCTGGCTGAACTGGCCGAGGCAGAAGCCCCGGGGTCGGTCGAAGCACTGGACTACATGGCGCGCGTCGTCGCCACCGCACCCGGCAACCTGGCCGCACGCCTGCGCTTGGCCGCCGGGCTCGCCACACGTGGTCTCGCCGACAGCGCCGTCGGGCAGCTCGAAGCACTGCGGGGACAGATGCCCCAACCTCCTGCCGAGACCATGGCGGTGCTCGATCAAACGCTCCGACTCCTGCGATCGGGTGACGATGAGGCTGCTCTAGCATCTCTGGCTCGGTTCCAGCGATACCTGGAACTGACACCTGAATTCCAGTCCCACCTGCGCTCGATCCAGGGACCGGGCATCGGCGGCCCTCTCGAAGGATTCCCCATTCTGACGTACAGCCCGATCCTTCAACTCCCTGGGCAGAGCAACCTGGCTCAACCAGCGATTGTGTTCCGGGACGCCACGACCGAAGCGGGTCTGGGGAGCCTGTCGGGAGCGGACACCGGCCAACTCGGGGTCTTGGTGGTGGGGGACTACGATGGGGATGGGGTCGATGACCTGCTCGTCGGATCGCGCCTGCTGCGGAACGAGGGCGGCCGCTACGTCGAAACCACGGTCGAGGCGGGATTGGATCCTGTGAGTGGCGTGCTGGCGGCCGCGTTCGCCGACACGGACAACGACGGCCGACTCGACCTGTACACGAGTGGCCCGGAAGGACGACACCTCTTTCAACGTTCGGCCGGTGGCGGACTCGAGGAAGTCAGGGCTCGCCTCGATGATAGCGTAGCTCCAGAACAATCCGCCGTCTGGGCCGACTTGGATCACGACGGCGACTTGGACCTCTTTCTCGGCACGGAGGGCCTCGACCGCGTCTTCCGGAACAACCTCGACGGAACGTTCACCCTACTCGGACCCGAAGCCGGTCTGGCCGGTCGCGCGGCCTCAACGCGTGGAGTGGTCATTGGTGACTTCAACGATGACGGATTGATCGATGTGGTCACGGTCGGCGCGGCGGGGAACCATGCTGTGCACTTGAACCTGGGTCAGTCCCGCTTTGGTGAGGAGGCAGCGACCGGCTTCACCCCTCCTGGAGTCGCCAGGGCCGTGACGGCTGCCGACTATGACGGTGATGGCGATCTCGACCTCCTCGTGGTTGGGGAAGGTGTGGGAGAAGGATGGATGTTCAGCAACCGCGGCGATGGGTCCTTCTTGCGCGCTGACGACACCTGGTTGAAGCGAGCTTTGGCGAGGCTCTCACCACGAGCCGTAAGCTCTTTCGATTACGACAACGACGGTGATCTCGATCTGATCGTCACCGGAAAATCTTCGACAGGGGAGGGGCCAGGAACCGTTCTCCTTGCCAACGACGGTCACGGAAACTTCGAGGATCGCTCCGACATTCTCCCGGACAGCGGCGGGGGCGATGCATTGATTGTCACCGATTTCGACAACGACGGGGATGAGGACCTGCTGATCGCTGGGCCAACGGGAGTGCGTGTCCTCCGAAACGATGGAGGGAACACCAATTTCTATGTGAAGGTCCAGCTGACGGCGCTGCGGACGGGGAGTGGGAAGAATAACGCCTTTGGAATCGGGGCCCGGGTCGAGATTCGCTCGGGTGATCTCTACCAGTCCCGGCTGGTCACTGGCCGAGTTACCCACTTCGGCCTCGCGGCCCACCGCACGGCCGACGTGATCCGGGTTACCTGGCCGAACGGTGTACCCCAGGTCCTCTCGCCGGGGAGTTCGGGAGAGATCATCGAGCAAGACGTACTCAAGGGATCGTGCGCCTTCGCGTACGCTTGGAATGGCGAACGGTATGAGTTCGTGACCGACGTGATGTGGCGGAGCGCGATCGGCATGCCCTTGGGAATCATGGGTGGGAATACCACCTACGCGCCCGCGCAGGCGTCGACAGAGTACCTCCGCATTTCTGGTGACCTCCTGCGACCGCAGGATGGCAGGTACTCTCTCCAGCTGACGGAAGAACTCTGGGAGACTGCCTATATCGATGAAGTGAAACTGCTCGTCGTGGATCATCCAGACTCGGTGGATGTCTTCGTCAACGAGCGTTTCGTGCCACCGGGACCGACCGACCTCCGCCTCTACCAGGTCCCCGGAGCCAAGCCACCGGTGTCGGCGATCGACGGCGAAGGCATGGACGTCCTGTCCGCCCTGACCGACCGGGATCACCAATACGCTTCGTACCTCACCCCAACGAGGTACCAGGGGATCACCACGCCGCATGAGTTGATCCTCGATCTCGGGGACTTTCCCGCCACCGACAGTCTGTTTCTGTTCCTCAACGGCTGGATCTTCCCTTCCGACGCCAGTATCAACGTCGCGGTTGCCCAATCGAGTGCGGTGCGGGTCCAATGGCCTTCGCTCGATGTCATCGATCGGTCCGGGAGGTGGCAGACCGCGATCCCCGATCTCGGCTTCCCATCCGGGAAGGCGAAGACGGTGATTGCCGACCTGACTGGGAAGTTCCCAACCAAAGACCACCGGGTCAGAATTCGGTCCAACATGCAGATCTATTGGGACCAGGCCTTCATCTCTGGGACGGCATCGACGAGCCCCGTTACGGTCACGGTCCTGACCCCGGTGTCGGCAAACCTTCACTATCGGGGGTTCTCTCGCACGTATCGGCAAGGCGGACGATACGGCCCCCACTGGTTCGACTACGGGACGGTGTCCACCGAACCGCGGTGGCGCCCAATCACCGGCTCGTTCACCCGTTATGGCGACGTGGTCCCCCTTCTCGGCGCGGCGGACGACCGCTACATCGTGATGGCCCCAGGGGATGAGACGACCATCGCCTTCGACGCCGCCGATGCCCCTGCACTTCCGGCCGGTTGGCGCCGGGATTTCGTGCTCTATACGGATGGGTGGATCAAGGACTCCGATCTCAACACCGCACTCGGCACTGCCGTAGAACCCCTGCCATTCCACGCGATGACGGAGTACCCCTATGGATCCGGCGAACGCTTCCCGGCCGGTGCCCTACACCAGGAGTACCTTCGTAGCTACCAGACCAGGACCATAGCGCCTCAAGGGCGCTAGTATCCCTCGTCATCTCGCACCGTCTCTCCGAGGAGAAGATCAATGTCCCGTCCATCGGACAAGCACTTGCGAGGCCCGCGGATCTCACCTGCCGGCATAGCGGGCAAAGAGATCGTGTCCGATCTCATCGACAACACCTTCCTGGCCTTCAACGCGGGCCGCCTCCGCGAGGCCTGCCAGCTGTTCGTGACCCATGTCTTGCAACCCGATGTGACCGTGGGGATGAGTCTGACCGGCGCCATGACCCCAGCGGGCCTGGGGATGAGTTCCCTCATTCCGTTGATGGAGGCGGGATTCGTCGACTGGGTCATCTCGACGGGGGCCAATCTCTACCATGATGCTCATTTCGCCCTGGGGTTGAGTCTGCATCAGGGGTCTCCGTTTTCAGACGATGTGCAGCTTCACGACGAGGGAGTTGTTCGGATCTATGACGTCGTGTTCGACTTCGACGTCCTGTTGTCCACCGACGCTTTCATGCGGGAGATCTCTCTGCACGATGAGTTCCAGCGACCCTTGAGCACCGCCGAGTACCATTACCTCCTTGGCGGCTACTTGCGGGAACGCGAGAGCGCCTTGGGACTCTCCCGTCGATCGGTCCTCAGCACGGCCCACGCTCTCGATATCCCGATCTACACGAGTTCCCCTGGTGATAGCTCGATCGGGATGAACGTGGCGGAGCTCGCGCTCGATGGGAACAAGCTCCGTTTTGACGTGTCTGCCGATGTCAACGAAACCGCGGCGATTGTGCTGGATGCGAAACGCTCAGGGGGCAAGAGCGCCGCGCTGATCGTGGGGGGAGGGAGTCCCAAGAACTTCCTGTTGCAAACCGAACCGCAAATTCAGGAGGTCCTCGGGATTGACGAAAAGGGTCACGATTACTTCATCCAATTCACCGATGCCCGGCCTGATACGGGGGGACTCTCGGGCGCGACTCCCGGCGAAGCAGTCTCCTGGGGCAAGATCGACCCGGACATGCTGAGTGAGACCGTCGTGGCGTATCTCGACACCACCATCGCGCTCCCCCTGCTGACCTCCTATGCCTTGAGCGTCCACAGTCCACGCCCCCTTCGCCGACTCTATCAGCGTCGGGGTGCCATGATGGCGGCACTGAAGCAGGAATACAGCGCGTCGCGAGAATCCAGGGACCGGCGCGCCGAGGACGCGAAAGCATCTCGGTGACCTCCGTCCGTCCGATCACCAAGGCCTACGGGGCTTATGCCCTCGGCCTGTTGACGGTCATCAACGTCGTCAACTACATCGAGCGCAACGCCATCTTTGCGTTGTTCGAACCCATCAAGCAAGAGCTGGGACTCTCGGACGCGCATCTCGGGTGGTTGGGTTCCGCCTATGTCCTCGTGTTTTCACTCGCGGCGTTCCCGGTTGGGGTGATGTCGGACCTCTCCTCACGCACGACCGTGACAGCCTGGGGCGTGTCACTGTGGAGTGCGTTTACCAGCCTGGGGGGACTGGCTCGAAACTTCTTTCAACTCCTCGTAAGCAGAGCCGCGGTCGGGTTCGGTGGGGCGGGCGCCAATGCTGCCAGCACGGCCCTGGTGGCAGACTACTTCACGGGCATGAGTCGCGCCGCGGCCATGAGCGTCTTCACCGCCGGACTTGCGCTCGGTGGGGTCCTCGGGTTGCTCATCGCCGGCCAGCTCGAGGCACAGTATGGCTGGCGGGTGGCCTTCATGGCACTCGGCTTCCCAGGGTTTGGGCTGGCCTTCCTGATCTCGCGTCTGCGGGATCCCATCAAGAGCACCCCACTTCCCTCGATCCGCGAACAGGTGCGACACCTCGGGCTGGAGACACGAGCTATCGTCTTCGCGTGCATCCCACTCCTCACCGGACTGGCGATTGGGGCTGCGGCCGCGTTCGTCCTCGATCAGTACTTCGGCGCGGACTCGGCTGTGGATTCCGCCGTGTTCGCCATCTGCGCAGGTGCGGGTCTGGCGTTGAATATCCGCAGTTGGGTGCGACGGGCCGCGCTCCTGAAAGACAGTGGCATGGGCTCTCGGGTGAGTGTCGGGATGCATTCCGCGCTCGCCGAACTGGTCAACGGGTTCGAGACCGTGCTCCGAACGCCAACCCTGGTCTATGTCTTCATCGGCGGCGCGTTCATCTCCTTCGGCATGAACGGGCTGGTAGGGTGGGCCCCGGCTTTCATGACTCGCGAACTTGGCCTGACCGTGGCCGATGCCACCGTGCTCCTGGGGAAGGCCGGATTGACGATGGGTATCGCCGGGACTCTC